>Ga0335084_10000412_pt1 | contig 36046 bp, 33 predicted proteins | sample Lox_Sample_44_FD_206721 | JGI IMG/M metagenome (GOLD analysis project Ga0335084, IMG submission 206721) | Soil microbial communities from Loxahatchee National Wildlife Refuge, Florida, United States - Lox_Sample_4.4 | ecosystem: Environmental > Terrestrial > Soil > Wetlands | place: USA...
CAACGCGATCCGGGCGGCCGCGCGCGGGGAGGCGCCGCTGGCGCCGAAGGCGGCGGCCGCCCTGCTGGCCGAGCGGGCCCCTCGCCCGAGCGGCACGCCGGAGCTCACCGGGCGGGAACGGGAGATCCTGTCGCTCGTCCTCGAGGGCATGGCGAACAAGCAGATCGCGCGCCGGCTCGGGATCAGCGAGAAGACCGTGAAGGGGCACCTCACGAACGTGTTCCAGCGGATCGGCGTCACGGACCGGACGCAGGCCGCGATCTGGGCGGAGCGTAGCGGTCTGTTCCGCGGTCCCGGGACCGAAGTCCCCTTGTGATGACGCCTCCGGGTGCCGACCATCTCTCTATGCGGCGCAGACTGCTCGGACCCATCCTGGCCGCGGTCGTGGCGGCCGCGCTCTTCGCGGCGCCCGCCTCCGCGAAGGCGCCGGTCCTGCGGCGCGGTCTGTGCGATGTGGCGCCGACGCACTGGACCCTCAACGTCCAGAAGGGCGCGGTGCTCGGCACACTCCGGATCCGGTTCGTGGTTCGGGAGGCGACACCCACGAACGTGTGGCAGATCCTGCTGTCGGACGGCAACCGCCGCCTCCCCGCGGTGGATCGTCCGGTCGGGACCGACGGCGCCCTCCGATTGATCCGTGTGATCCACAACCGTCCGGGGCACGATCACATCATGGTGTTCGCCACCCAGACACAGGGCGAAGTGAACACCTGCAGCGCCAGCGTCACGTTCTGAGGTCCCGGGACCCTCGTCCCGTTGCGACCGCGACCGCCTCCCCGCGAGGCTCCTCGCGACGCCGGAACGGCCGGCGCTCGAAGAGGAGGTCGCGATGTTCGAGAAGATGTTGCGGGTGGCGGTGCCCGCCGCGCTCGCCCTGACCCTCATCGGCGCCGGTCCGGCGCACGCCGACACGCACGTGTACGCGGACGGGAACTGCAGCGCCGCCAGCACCTGGAAGCTGAGCCTGCAGCAGAGCAACGGGATCATCACGCTCGGCTTCAAGGTGGAGACGGCCACGCCGAACGAGGTGTGGCACGTGCGGATCCGTCATGGACATCGCGCGGTCCTGCGCGCCTTGAAGCTCACGAAGGACGACGGTTCCTTCCACATCCGTCTGCTTTCGCGTGACTGGCAGGGCTTCGACCTCTTCCGCGTGCGAGCGGTCGATCTGACCACCCAAGAGGAGTGCATCGCCCGCGGGGTGGTCTGAGCCGGGTCTCCCCTAGGCTCGGCCCTCGGAGGCCGGGGCGCGTCCCGTACGCGCCCCGGCCTTCGTCATATCCCCGCCACCCCCTCGCTGGGGCTCTTGACAGACCGACCGGTCGGTTTGTAGCCTCACGCATGACGTTCGAGCGAGAGGCAAGGCGGTGGAGGCACAGGCGGCGGCGGGCACCGAGCGAGGCGGGCGCACGTGCCGGCAGATCCTCGAGGCTGCGGCCCCGGTCTTCGCCGAGCACGGGTATGCCGGCGCCTCGCTGAACCAGATCATCCTTCGGTCCGGTCTCACGAAGGGCGGCTTCTACTTCCACTTCCCCTCGAAGCTCGATCTGGCGCTCGCCGTGATCGGCGACCACAACCAGCGATGGTTCGACCGCGTGATGGCCGAGGTCGCGACACAGCCGCGCGCGATCGATCGGTTGTTCGCGTTGCCGCGGGTCCTGACGCGCTCGACGCTCGCGGGCGAGGGGCCGAGCTATCTCCGCAAGCTCACCGACGAGCTCTCCCGCGATCCCGCGATCCGCGACGAGGTGTGCGGCTCGGTGCGGATCGGCATCGAGACCACCGCGAACCAGTTCCGCGAGGCCCAGGCCGACGGCGAGATCCGGCCGGACATCGACCCCGACGCGATCGCGGAAGTGTGCGTGGGGAGCTTCACCGGGATGCAGACGTTGACCGAGCAGCTCGCGGACGGCCAGCTCGAACGGCGCGTCGAGGCGCTGATCCAGGTCGTCCGGACCGCGACCGAGGTACGGCCGCAGGAAGGGGGAGCATCATGAACGGGAGCACCTCGAACCACGACGCGATCGTCGTGGGCGCGCGCGCGGCCGGGTCGTCGACCGCGATGCTGCTGGCGCGCCGGGGCCATCGCGTGCTCGCCGTCGACCGGGCGTCGTTCCCCAGCGACACCCTCTCGACCCACCAGGTGCAGGTCCCGGGTGTCGCCAGGCTCGCACGTTGGGGGCTGCTCGGCCGGCTGGCCGACGCCGGCACGCCGGCCGCCCGCAAGGTTCGGTTCGACCCGGGACCGGCGCTGCTCGAGGGCCACCTCCCGACGTTCGAGGGCGTGAACGCGATCTACAGCCCACGGCGGACGGTGCTGGACGCCCTCTTGGTGGACGCGGCGCGCGAAGCCGGTGCCGAGATCCGGGAGCGCTTCGCGGTCGAGGAGGTCCTGATCGAGGACGGTGTCGTCGTCGGCATCCGCGGCAAGGAGAAGGGTGGCGCCGAGGTCGTCGAGCGCGCCCCGCTCGTGATCGGCGCCGACGGGAAGCGCTCGACGGTGGCGGACGCCGTCGCCGCGCCCGCCTACCACGAACAGCCGGTCCGGACGATGGCGTGCTACGCGTACTGGGAGGGCGTGGAGCTGGACGGCGGATGGCTCCGCAGCCGCGAAGGGGTCGCGCTCGGTGCCTGGCCGACGAACGACCGCCTGACGTTGGTCTTCATGGCCCTGCCGCTCGAGCGCTTCGACGCGTTCCGCGCGGACGTGGAGGGGACGGTCGTGACGGCGCTCGCCGCGGCGGGTGAGCTCGGCGAGCGGATCCTGGCAGGCAGACGCGTGGAACGGTTCCGCTCGAGCCCCGACCTCCCGAACCGTTTCCGGGTCCCGTTCGGTCCCGGCTGGGCGCTGGCCGGCGACGCGGGGCTCGTGATGGACCCGGTCACCGGCCAGGGCATCGGGCACGCGTTCCGCGACGCCGACCTGATCGCCGACGCGGTGGACGCGTGGCGCGGCGGCGTCGGCACGTTCGAGGAGGCGTTCGGGGCGTATCAGGCGGCGCGCGACGCGGGGACGAAGCCGATGTTCGACCTGACGCAGGACATCGCGGCGATGGCCGCGCCCCGTCGGGAGTTCCGGCTCCTGCTCGAGGGGATCGCGGGTCGGCAGGAGGAGATCGACCGGTTCCTCGGTCTGATCACCGGCAGCACGCCGATCCCCGACTACTTCTCGCCCTCGAACCTCCGGCGCCTGATCGGTGTCCGAGGGATCGCGAAGGTGGCTCTCAGCAAGATCCGTCCGAAGCCGACGCGCGCGGCCTGAACGGCGCGCGTCGGCGTCGGCTCAGTAGCCGCTGTTGTAGCGGCCGGTGCTGCTCGGGGATGCCGCGGCCGTGCCCGTGAGCTTGCTGCCCGTCGACCCGACGGCGAAGAATCCCTCGAGGCCTTGGCCGTTCGTGTCGCCGGCTGCCGAGTCGCCCACGTACGTGTACAGCAGGTGGCCGTTGTACGTGACCTGGGTCTTGCCGTCCGAGCTCATGCCGGTGCCGAGCATCGCCGCGTTCACTCCGGTGCCGGCGGTCGGCTGGCCGGAGACGGTCAGCGCGGGCCACGTGGCGAGGCAGGAGCTGTCGCATGCACTGGTCGTGCCGGAGTCCTGCGCGAACAGGTAGAGGGTCCGGCCATCGGCGTTCGTCAGCGTCTGACCGAGCGACGTCGTGCCGACCTGGACCGTGGAGGTGCCGTCGCCGGATGCGGGGGGAGCGGTCGTGGTTCCCTTCGAGCAGGCGGCGAGCGCGATCGCGATGATCACGGCCGCCAGCGAGGTGGTGCGTCGCATCCCTATCTCCTTCGTGAGCTGGCGGTTGGACTACGGGTGATCTCGAACCTCGGTTCAGGTCCTTGCACCCCGACACCGTTTCGTCATGCTTCCACACGTGGCGCCGGAGGTCTCCGCTCGTGAGGCCGCCGCCGGGGCGCGGGGCCGCATCAGCACCGAGCCGATCGAGGCCGGCAGTCCGATCGCTCGGTGCGCATGTGGGCACGAGTCCCACGGCAGACTCGATTGCACCGCGCACGGGTGCCCCTGTCAGGTCGACCACGGGCTGATCTTCGTCCTTCCGTAGACTCCTGCGATGGACGTGGTGTGTCCGCGCTGTGGCGCGTCGATCCCCGCGCACGCCCGGTTCTGTATGTCGTGCGGCGCGCCGCTGGATGCGGCCGCGCCGCCGGTCGAGGAACGACGCCTCGTCTCGATCCTGTTCGCCGATCTCGTGGGGTTCACGGCGCGATCGGACGAAGCCGATCCCGAGGATGTGCGTCGCACGCTCGTGCCGTTCCACGAACGCGCGAAGGACGCGATCGAGCGCTACGGCGGCACGCTGGACAAGTTCATCGGCGACGCGGCGATGGGGGTGTTCGGCGCGCCGGTGGCACACGGGGACGACGCCGAGCGCGCGGTGCGGGCCGCGCTCGACCTCCTGGGCTCGATGCGAGTGCTCAGCCAGGCCGACCCCGACGTCGCGGTCCGCGTCGCGGTGAACACGGGCGAGGCGGTCGTCGCCTTCGGCGAAGGTCCGCAGGTCGGCGAGGCCGTCGCCGGCGACGTGGTGAACACGGCCAGCCGGATGCAGGCCGTGGCGCCGCGCGACGGGCTCGTGATCGGCGAGGAGACGTGGCGCTCGGTTCGGGAACGCTTCGCGACCGAAGAGCGGGACGCCGTCAGCGTCAAGGGGAAGGCGACCCCGATCCGGATCTGGCGGGTGGTGGGCGAACGTCGCACGGCGGCGCCCGAGGAGGTCGCACCGCTGGTCGGGCGGGTTCGCGAGCTCGCCATGCTGCGGGAGCGCCTCCGGCTCGCCGATGTGCGACGGGCGCCCGAGGTGGTCACGATCGTGGCCGACCCCGGCGTCGGGAAGACACGCCTGACGCAGGAGTTCCGACGGGAGCTCGGGTCGGACGTCTCGTGGTTCGCCGGCGCGTGCCTCCCGTACGGCGACGGGGTGACGTTCCGCGCCCTGGTCGACGTGGTGCGCGCCGCGGCGGGGATCGATCGCGGGGCCGAGGGGGACGCCGCGCGGATCGCGGTGGGGTCGCTCGCCGGGCGCGTCGCCGTCGACCCCTCCGACCGCGCGTGGCTGCTCGGGCGGTTGGAGCCGCTGCTGGGCGTCTCGCTCGACGGCGAGCCCGAGGGCGAGCGGCCGGACGCCTCCGCCCGCGAGTCGGCGGCGGCGTGCGCTCGGATCCTGGCGCACGCCGCCGGTGATGGTCCGATCGTCGTCGAGCTCGAGGACCTGCATTGGGCGGAGGCCGGCTTGCTGGAGGCCATCGAACATCTCGTGCGCGCCCTGGAGGGGACGTCGGCACTGGTGCTCTGCACGGCGCGCCCGGAGTTCGCGGAGAGGAACATCGGGTGGCGGGGCGACACCATCCGGCTCTCCGAGCTCACCGCCGAGGAGACGCGCGCGCTGCTGCACGAGCTGCTGCGCCGCGACGGGGTTGCCGACGAGGTCGAGGACGCGTTGCTCGAGCGGGCGGGCGGGAACCCACTGTACGCGCTCGAGTTCGTGCGGATGCTGAGCGACACCGGACGGGGCCTCGTGTCCGACGCCGTGCCCACCTCGGTGCACGGGGTGATCGCGGCCCGACTCGACGCGATCCCCGCCGAGCATCGAGCGCTGCTGCAGGACGCATCGGTCGTGGGCACGGTGTTCTGGCCGGCGGCGCTGGACGCGCTCGCGACCGGCCCTCGTTCGACCGATGAGGGCGTGCGAGAGCTGCTCCGCCGCGGCATGGTGACCCTCTCCTCCCCGTCGCGGTTGCCGGAGCAGCCGGAGTACGGGTTCACGCATGCGCTGATCCGTGAGGTCGCGTACGGGCGTCTGCCGCGCAGCGCGCGGGCGCGCAAGCACCTCGCCGTCGGCCGCTGGCTGGAGGACGAGGCCCGGGGGAGCGTCGAGGATCTGGCGCCGATGCTCGCGAACCATTTCGCGGTCGCCGCCGAGCTGGCCCAGGCGGCGGGGGAGACCGCCGAGGCGGACGCGGCGCGCGATCCGGCCATCCGATGGCTGTTCGCGGCCGGCGACGCCGCGTCGCGGATCGACGAGTCCGATGCGTTCACCCTGTTCGAGCGGGCGCGCGCCCTGGCGCCTCCCGGGTCGCCGTCGTTCTCCGAGGCGCTGTGGCGTTCCGGGATCGCCGGTCGTCGAACCCACCGATTGACCGGAGCCGAGGTCCTCGATCGATACGACGCGTCCCTCGTGATCGAGCGACGCGACGGCGATCCCGCACGGATCGGCGGCGCGCTCGTCCGGCTGGGCTCGCAACTCGCCGTCATGGGCGAGGGCGAGCGCGCGACGACGGCCTTCGACGAGGCCGTCGAGCTGCTCGAGGCGATCCCGCCCGGTGTGGAGCTCGCCCGTGCGTGCGCGTTCCGCGCGGAGGAGGAGATGTTCGCCGGGCGGCCGGAGGTGTCGCTCGGCTGGGCGGAGCGAGCGATCGAGCTGGGTCGGGCGCTGCACGCCGAGGACGTGGTCGTGATGGCGCTGCACATCCGGGGTGACGATCGCTGCACGCTGGGGGACGTCGAGGGCCTCGAAGACTTCGAGGAAGCGCTGTCGATCGCGCAGACACGGGGGAGCGCGTCGAACCTCGTGATCTCGCACACGTACGTCGGCGAGTGGCGTTGGCTGTTGGAGGGACCCGCCGCCGCGCTCCCCGCGTACGAGGAGGCGATGGCGGTCGCCGAGCGGCGTGGTTCGCTCAACCAGGGGACGCAGGCGAAGATGGTCGCCCTCGGCCTGCTGAGCGATCTGGGCGAGTGGGACCGTGCCCTCCGCTGGACCGACGAGCTGCTCGGGCTCGGCCCGGGGCAGCTCGATCTGCCGTTCGAGATCATCGTCCGCGCCGCGCGTTCGTGGCTGTCCCTGATGCGCGGGATCACGGACGATCTCGACGATCCGCGGGAGCTCGTCGAGCGGGCGAGGCCTACCCGCACCCTCCAGGTGATCGCGCGGGTGCTTGCCGTCGCCGCGTCGTTGGCACTCGCGCGCGGCGACCGGGCGTACGCCTCTGATCTGTTGCGCGAGTTCGATGAGGTGACGCGGGACGTGGCGTCGACGTATCGGGCCACGAACGCGCTCACGGTCATGCGCGTCTGCGCGGACCTTGGGGACGTCGGGCGAGCGCACTCGATCGCGGGAGCGCTCGACGTGGGAACGCCGTACGAGCGGATCCACATGGACACCGCGGCCGCCTATGCGAGGGAGCTCGAAGGAGACGTCGAGGCCGCCGAGGCGATCTACGCCGCGGTCGTTCCTCGCTGGGAGACGTTCCGGTGCCCGTTCGAGTCGGCGGCCGCGGCCCTCGGCCGCGGCCGCTGCCTGCTCGCGCTGGTCCGGCCGGAGCAGGCGCGGGCCGCGCTCCGCGCGGCCCGCGCCACCTTCGCGGAGCTCGGTGCGCTGCCGTGGGTCGCGCGGGTCGACGCCGTCGGGATCTGAGCCGCTGCGATACTTGGCCCTCGTGGACATGGAGGAAGAGGCTCAGCTCGAAGCCGCCGCGCGACCGGCGGGGATCTTCGCCGGCGGCGAGGGCAAGGACTTCCGCGTCCTGGCCGCCGGGACCGCGCAGAACATCCTCGGGCTCGTCGTGTTCGTGCTCGGCACGTTCGCCGCGAACATCCTGATCTCTCGGGCGTTCGGCGGCGGCGCGACGGGGGCGGTCGCGCTCGGGGTCGTCACGGTCGGCACGCAGTTCGCGTTCATCATCGCGGCGGGCACGCGCTTCGGCATGGACATGGCAGCGGTCCGGTACGTGGCGATCGATGCGGGCGCGGGTCACGTCGGGCGGATCCGCGGGGTGCTGTCGCGTGCGATCGGCATCGCCGGGGTGATCTCGCTTGGGGTGGGCGCGCTCGTGTTCGTCCTGGCCGGCCCGATCGGCACCGCGTTGTCGGACGCGGCGACCCAGCACGCGACGGTGACGTCGCTGCGCGCCGCGGCGATCGCGATCCCGTTCGTCGCCTTGACCTACGTGTGGCTCGGCGGGAGCCGGGGCCTCAAGGTCATGCGCCACACGCTCTACGTGATGTGGATCGCGCAGCCGCTGCTGTGGATCGTCCTGATGCTCCTGCTGTGGCAGGTCCAGAAGTCCGAGGCGATGGCGGTCTGGGCCTACGCAGGCTCGTGGATCATCTCCGCGATCGCGGCGCGCTTCCTGTGGTGGTCGATCAGCGGCGGCCACCCGCACGAGGATCTCGAACCGGGCGCCACCGACGCGCTCGTACGCTACGGCGCACCCCGGGCGCCGGCTGCGCTGTTGTCGCAGGGGCTGTTCTGGATCGACTACTTCGTCGCGACCTACTTCGTGTCGTCGGGGTCGGTGACGGCGGCGCAGGTCGGTGTGTACTCGGCGTGCGTCCGCGTGGCCCTGGTGATGGTGCTGTTCCTCACGGCGGTGTCCTACGTCTTCTCGCCGTTCGTCGCGGACCTGCACGCGCGCGGGGAGCGCGCACGGTTGGATCATCTGTTCAAGACGATCACGCGATGGACCGTGGCGGGCACGATCCCGATCCTGTTGCTGATGCTGATCGAGCCGGGCGCGATCCTGTCGGTGTTCGGCGGGGCGCGGTTCGCCGCCGAGGGGTCGCAGGCGCTCCGGATCCTCGTGATCGGACAGGCCATCAACGTGAGCGTCGGCGCGGCCGGCTTCGTGCTGATCATGGCCGGACGGACCGGCTGGGACCTGATCGTGTACTCGCTGTCGGCGGCGCTCGATCTGACGCTCGCGTTCCTGCTGGTGCCGAAGTTCGGCATCGAAGGAGCCGCTGCGGCCCAGGCGATCACGATCGCGGCCTCGAACTGGCTCCGGCTGGTGCTCGTGCGTCGGTTCGTCGGGATCTTCCCCTGGGACGGCGCCTACGCGCGCCTCGCGATCCCGTCGGCGCTCTGCGCGATCGCGATGTTCGGCGTGCACCGCGCGATCGACGCGGCGCCCTGGTACGAACGGCTGGTCCTGGTCGGATTCGTCGGCGTCCTCGTCTACATCCCGGCGCTCTTGGCCTTCGCGCTGACCCCCGAGGAGCGGACGGCGCTCCGCAACGGCGTCGCGAAACTTCGCGGACGGTGAACGTCCGGCCGCTCGGGGACGACGATCGCGCGTGGCTGCGCGGCGTGCTCCGTGACGGCTGGGGCGGCGAGCTGATGGTCGGCGCGGGGCGTCCGTTCCTTCCGGCCGAGCACGACGGCTTCGTGGCCGGCGATCGCGTGGGCGACCGGGCCGGTGTCGTCACGTATCGGGTCGAGGCCGGGGCGTGCGAGATTACGCTCATCGAGTCGTTCGAGCCCGGCCGCGGGATCGGGAGCGCGCTCCTCGGCGCGGTGGTGGACGCGGCGCGCACCGCCGGCGCCGACCGCGTCTGGCTCGTCACGACGAACGACAACCTGCGCGCCCGCGCCTGGTACGAGCGCCGCGGCTTCCGCGCGGAAGCGGTGCGGGAGGGCGCGGTCGACGTCGCGCGAGCGCGGTGGAAGCCGTCGATCCCGCTGTGGAACGAGGAGACGGGCCTCCCGATCCGCGACGAGATCGAGATGGTGCTGCCGCTCGGCGACGACGATCCGCCCGTCGGCTAGTCGATCGCCGGCAACCCCTCGGCCGCGTCGTGCACCACGACCAGCTCGCGCTCGGCGTCCTCCCGTTCCGCGAGCAGGCGATCCGTCAACGTTTGGAGCTCGGCGACGCGCCAGGACAGCAGCCTCATGCGAGCCGCGTCTCCGGCACCACGCCGGGCCATCTCGGCCCGGCTCTCGTCGAGCTCCGCGGCCATCCGGCGCTCGAGCCGGCGCCCGCGGACGTACGCCGCCGCGGTCACCATGGCGAGCGCGGCGGTGGCCGACACCGCGCACACGATCCAGATGCCCTCCGGCAGCCCGGGCGTCGCCACGAGATGCCCGAACGCCCACAGCTCGCGCGCGTCGACGCGCGCGCTCTCGATCACGACGTCGATCGCGACGACCGTCCACCCGGTCGCGAGCAGCAGGAGGATCACCGGAAGCACCATGAAGGGCGATGGTCCCCCCGCGCCGTCGGAGGGGTCAAGTCCACCTGGCCCTCCCTGGGCCCTACGGTATCTGGGGGAGGAGCCTCCGGAGCTCGGTGACCGCGGCGTCCGCCGTTTCGGCGCGGACGATCGGGTCCTTCGCGAGGTCGTCGCGACCGAGCTCCCACGTCCCGAGCCCGATCACCGGCTTGCCCATCTTCAGCGCGAGCGCGATCTCGGAGAGGGTGCCGAACTCCCCGCCGACGGCGATCACCGCGTCGGCGGACCGCGCCACGATCACGTTGCGAGCCTCACCGAACCCGGTCGCCACCGCCACGGTCAGGTGCCGGCTCGCGTCGACGCGGTCGTCGCCGGGGAGGATGCCGATCGAGGCGCCGCCGGCCGTCTGGCAGCCACGCGCCGCGGCGTTCATCACGCCGCCGAGCCCGCCGCACACCAACACGCATCCGGCCTCGCCCAGCAGGCGGCCGACCTCCTCGGCGGTGGCGAGCTCCCAGTCCGTCGCGTTGCTGGCTCCGATCACCGCGACGTAGGCAGCCATGGCCGCAGTATCGCAGTCGCTCGAGGACGCGGCGGACCCTAGCCCGAGGCGTCGGAGCCCATCAGCCGATCGAAGGGCGTTCGGAGCCCGTCGCGGAGCAGCGCGGTGGCTTCGTCCCGGCTCCGAGCCAGCAGCACGACGCCGATCGTCAGGTACACGGCGGAGGCGATCAGCAGGACCTCCTCGTGCAGATGCACGCCGGCGATCAGTGACGCGACGAACTGGGCCCAGAAGAGCCCGGAGATCAACGCCGCCTCGCCGATCGACATCCGCAGGTTCACGATGAGCGCGACCGCGAACAGCGACTGCGCCGCGGTCAGCAAGAGCTCCTCCCGCTGGATGCCCGCGATCGGCAGCCCGTGCAGGCTGTGCGAGGAGATCGCGAAGACGAGCGGCAGCGAGCCGACGAGCAGCGTCCATTGGTTCACCTTCGAGCTCACGAGCGCCCCGAGCGCGCTGCTCGTCTCCAGCCGCCACGCGAACAGCGCCGCGACGATGAACTCGGGCGCCTCGGACGCGAGCGGCGCCAGCCACTGGACCAGGAAGAACTCCGAGATGCCGTACTGGCGGCCGGTCTCCACGAGCGCGTGCGCGAACGGCTCGGCGCACAGGACGATCACGACAGCCGACCAGACGAACAGCGCGATCACCGTGCCTCGCCGCCGCCTCACGGAGAACGACCCGATCCAGCTTGCGGGGCCCACCAGGTGCGGCTCCTCCGCAGGCGCCCTCGAGAGGCGGACGGCGTACGCGACGAACAGGCCGATCAGGACGACGCTGTCGAACAGCGTGATCGAGTGCTTCAGCGGAAGCGTGAGCGAGTAGACCGTGGCCACGGCGAGGAACGCCACCTCGACGGCGTGGCTCCGCTCCAGGCGCACGTCGGACCAGCGCAACGACCGTGGCGGAACCTCGGTCCCGTCCGTCGCGGCCTCTGCCTCGGCCCGCGTGCGCAGCCTGCGCGTGCGGTACCAGGCGATGAACACGACGCTGGCCCAGCCGATGCCGATCAGGAGGCGGTTGGCACCGGTCATGTTCGCGAGCGCCAGCGAGCACGGGGAGGCGGTGCCGGGCTCGCCGCTCGGACAGGCCCGGCCGTACTCGCGCACGGAGGCGCCCCCCTGCCACGCGAACACGAAGTCGACGGCGTACTCGGGCAGCACGGCGATCAGCGCGAGGACCGCGAGCGCGAGCCCAGCCGGGATGTCGAGGCGTGCGACCTCGGCCGCCCATGACAGGAGGAACGCCGCGCCGACGATCGCGACGCCGAACAGGAGCGCCTCCAGGGTGTGCGCGATGTCGGCGCCGAACAGCCGCAGGACGAGCGCGGGAGCCGCGGCCAGGAGCGCGGCGGCGAGCGTCAGCCGCGACGATCCGGCGCGCGCGATGGTGGTGTCCGAGGAGGGCGCCAACGGTTGCGGCACCCTAGCACCCCTGGGAGCATGGGCCGCCGGATGGACTGGCTGCTCCTCCTGCTGTCGCTCGTCGTGATCCTCGGCGGCGCAGAGCTCTTCACGAATGGCGTCGAGTGGGTCGGCGAGGGTTTCGGTCTGTCCGAAGGCGCCGTGGGCTCGGTCCTCGCCGCGATCGGCACCGCGCTGCCCGAGACGCTATTGCCGCTCGTCGCGATCTTCGGCGGGCACGCCGCCGGCAAGGAGATCGGGATCGGCGCGATCCTCGGCGCGCCGTTCATGCTGTCGACCCTCGCGTTCTGCGCGTTCGCGATCACCGTGTTGGTAGGCGGCCGCCGGGGGAGCCGTTCACGCGAGATCGAGCACGACCCTGGCGTGATCCGGCAGGACATGCGGTTCTTCCTGGCGATGTACGGCGCGGCGTTCGTCGCCGGGATCGTGCCCGTCTTCGCGCTGCACGTCGCCTTGGTCCCGTTCCTGTTGGTGGGCTACGGGATCTACGTGCGGCACCGCCTCCGGGGTGCGCCCGGGGACCGGGAGGGGCAGGAGGCGGTCGGCGAGGTCCGCGTGCTCCGGTTCGCGCGGCTGTTCCACCGGCCGTCGCCGCCCTCGATGGCCCTGTCCCTGACGCAGACGCTCTTGGCGCTCGCCGTCCTGATCGTGGGCGCGGAGCTGTTCGTCCGCGTCGTGGAGCACCTGTCCTCCGCGCTCGGCGTCTCCGAGCTGATGTTCTCGCTGCTCGTTGCGCCGGTGGCGACCGAGCTGCCGGAGGCGATGAACGCGAGCTTGATCTGGGCGCGGCGCGGGAAGGATGTGCTGGCGCTGGGCAACATCGCCGGCGCGATGGTGTTCCAATCGGTGTTCCCGGTGAGCCTGGGGCTGCTGTTCACGTCGTGGCGGCTGGACACCGTGTCGGGGGCCGCCGCGGTGATCGCGCTGGTGGCCGCGGCGATCGTGCTGATCACGGCGCGGGTCCGCGGACGGCTGGACGCGCGCCTGTTGGCGTTGCAGGGGCTGTTGTGGTTCGGCTACGTGGTGTTCGTGCTCCGGCGGAGCTGAGCCGGAGCGGCTACGTGGGATCGGGCCGGAACGCCGGCGGGATCTGCGCCGGCAGCAGGTACCCCGTGGCCGCCAGCTTCTGCCACATCGCGGTGTTCGAGTCACTGAGGTGGACCACGCTCTGGGAGCCGACCATCCCCGTCGTGCCCTGGGCGACGAGGTTCGTCACGTTCTTCGACGGGATCGACATCGCGAGGTTGCCCAACCGCACCAGCTCGTCGAGCGGCAGCGTCGTCATCGTGTTGCGGAGACCGGCGCCGAGCCACGTGAACAGGCTCGTCGGGTCCTTCGCGTACTCCGCGCGGAACTGCGTGAGCGCGCTCATCATGACGTAGCCCTGGTTCATCGAACGGTTGAAGTCGCCGAGCGGGAGGAAGTGGCGGGTCCGGGCGAACGCGAGTGCCTCGCCGCCCGACATCCGCTGGGGGCCGGCGTCGTAGTGGCCCGCGTCACCCTGCATCGAGTACGGGACGTTAACGACCAACCCGCCGATGTCGTTCACGGCGCGGGCGAAGTCGACGAACCCCGTCAGGATCCAGTAGTCGAACTTGATGCCGGTGAGGTTCTCCACCGTCTGGAGCTCGCCCGGCACGCCGCCCGGCGGCATCGCGGCGTTGATCTTGTCCGTGCCGCCGGTGGCCAGTGGCACGTAGGAATCGCGCGGGATGCCGTAGAGCGTCGCTCGGTGCGCAGCGGGGTTGATGCCCAGGATGTGGATCGAGTCCGACAGACCGTGATCCATCGGTGTCCCCGGACGCGCGTCGGATCCGAGGACCAGCACGAAGATCGGCTTCGAACCGTCGAGGGTCGGTCCGAAGTCGGCGTGCGCGCGGCCGATCTCGAGGAGCGGCGCGCCGGCGGCGTGCGGCGTGACCCCGATCGAACCGAGCGCCGTGCCCGCCAGCCAGGCGGACAGCACGAGGGAGACGGCGAGCAGTCGACGGATCACGAGGCCTCCGAGGTTGGGGTGTGGGTGGGTGTCGCCGGGGGAGCCGTGGTCGGCTTCTCGGTCTTGTTCAGTCGGTACCCCTCGATCTTCCAGGTGTTGCCGTCCTTCACGAAGAAGAACGCACCGGTGACGGTGATCTTCGAGTACGTGCCGTCCTTGTGGGTGGCGACCGCGACGAAGTTCACTTCGGACAGTGCCCGGAGGGCGTTGCCCTTCTTGTCGGTGAGGACCTTCGCGCTCACGGTGCTGCGCTCCGGCTGGACGTACGTGTACGTGTCGCTGGCGTTCTCGCCGAGCGTGAGGACCCCGACGTCGTCCTTGAGGTGCCCCTTCGCCTCGTCGGTGAAGTACTCCTCGATCGCGCCGGTGTCGCCCCAGGTGCTCCGGTCGAGGTAGGACGCGAGGAAGACCTTGTCGAGTTGGGTGCGCATCGCGCCACCGACCTGGACGGCGGTCGCCGACTGCGCGCTCTTGCTCCCATCGATCTGCGTGGCCTCGTAGTTCGCGCCCTTCTGGTGGAACAGGAACTCCGGCGGCGGCGGCGCGGTGCTCCCGATGCCCAGGACGCCGCCGCTGCCCCGGCCGAACAGGAAGAAGAGGCCGGCCACCACGAGGACCCCGATGCCGACGCCGATGATGGCGCGTCGGCGGGCGACCTTCGACCGCTCTGCGGTCTTCTGGGTTCGCCCGGAGGAGGAGGTGGCGGCCTCCCGGAGAGGGGTTTTTCCATCGGTCGCCAAAACGTGTTCGAGGCTACCAGGCCCCTGGGGGGTTCCCGCGCATCCGGGCATTGCGACTTCGTGAAGGTCCCCCGGAACCCCCGGTCGGGTATCCTCGGAGTTGGTGCGCCGGGAAGCCTGGTCGGCAACCGATCCTGACGTGAGGTGACGACCGGCCGTGACGGAGAGCACGAAGTCCACCGCCCCTCCTCCTCGCCGCACACTCCTCCCGGCGTGGCGGCGGGAGGCGCTGCGGACGACGCTGTGGGTGGTTCCCTCGATCATGACGGCGCTCGCCGTCCTGTTGTTCCTGTTCACCTACAGCGTCGACGTCGCCGTCGACGCCGGTCGCTTGATGCTGCCGGGGTGGGCCATCACCGGCCAGGCCGACGCGACGCGGGCGGTCCTCATCGGCATCGCCGCGGCCGTCATCACCGTCGCCGGCGTCGTGTTCTCCATCACGATCCTCGCGCTGCAGCTCGCCTCGCAGCAGTTCGGCCCTCGCATGTTGCGGAACTTCATCAGGGACCTCGGGACGCAGGTGAGCCTCGGTGCGTTCGTGGCCACCTTCGTGTACTCGATCCTCACCCTCGGGTCCGTGGCGCACGGCAGGTCGGGGGACTTCGTGCCCCACGTCTCGGTGACCGTCGCCCTCGTGCTCACGCTCGGCGACCTGGGGATCCTCATCTACTTCATCCATCACGTCGCGACCTCGATCCAGGTCACCACGGTGGTCGCAGGCATCGCCCGGGATTTCCGATCCACGTTCGCGCAGGTGCTCGAGGAGGCCGGCGGAACGCCGCCACGCCCGCTGGATGAGGAGCTGGAGCGGCGCGAGCTGGCCCTGCGACTCGAGACCGGGGGCGAGCTCGTTCCGGCGCGCACCAGCGGCTTCCTCCAGAGCGTGGGTCACGCAGAGCTCGTCCGGATCGCGACCGCGTCGGATGCGGTCATCAGGTTGCTGCATCGGGCCGGTCACTTCGTGGTGGAGGGCCAACCACTGGCGCTCGTATGGCCTTCGTCGGCGGTGGCAGGAGTAGCCGAGGCGTTGGATCGGGCCCACATCGTGGGCTCCAATCGCACGTTGAATCAAGATCCGGGTTTCGCGGTCGACCAACTCGTCGAGGTGGCCATCCGTGCCCTCTCCCCCGCCGTCAACGACACGTTCACGGCGATGAACTGCATCGACTGGTTGGGAGACTGCCTGTGCAGGGCAGCCCGCCGTCCCCTCCCGAGCGGGCTGTATCGGGACGCCGATGGCGTCGTGCGCCTCATCGATCCGACGATCACGTTCAAGCGGCTCGTCCAGAAGGCGTCGGACAAGATCCGGCAGGCCGGCCGCGGCATGCCAGCGGTCCTCATCCGCCAGCTCGAGAACCTCGAGAAGGTGACGGTCGCGCTCGCCGATCCCGATCAACGCGGCGTGATCGATGATGAGGCGGCGATGATCCTCCGCTCCAGCGAGGAGGCGATCCCGGAGCCCTCAGACCGTGCGGACGTCTTGGCCGCCTACGGTTCGTTGCGGGCGGCGCTCGAGCTGGGGCCCACGCCGACCCGCTAGGCACCCTCGAGCGACTCTCCGGTATCCTCTGCGGGTTCCCGAGCCGTGCAGCGGCGACGTCGGCCGGCTCGGGCGACGGTTCGTCCCCGCGTAGGAGGTTGCATGATCGGCTGGCTTGCCCAAGAGAGCGGCCCGATCGAGGCGCATTTCGGATCGGCCGAGGCCCGCGCTCTCTGGCTCATCTTCGGCGTCTCGCTCGTGGCGCTCCTGTTCGCCTGGTACCTGGTGCGCGAGGTGCTCGCGGCCCCCGAGGGGACCGACAAGATGAAGGAGATCGCCAAGGCGATCCAGGAGGGCGCGCGGGCCTACCTCAACCGGCAGTACCGGACCCTCGCCGTGTTCCTCGCGATCATCGCCGTGCTCCTGTTCTTCGTCCTCCCGGTGCCGAAGAACGCCGAGCACAGCGCGATCAGCATCCGGCTCGGGCGGTCGATCGCCTTCCTGCTCGGTGCGCTGGCCTCGATGACCACGGGCTACGTGGGCATGTGGCTGGCCGTCCGGGCCAACGTCAGGACCGCGAACGCGGCACGGGAGACGGGGCTGCGCCGTGCGATGCGGATCGCGTTCCGCGCCGGCGGCGTGGCGGGGATGTTCACGGTCGGGCTCGGGCTGTTCGGCGCCACCTTGATCCTCATCATCTATAAGGGCGACGCCACCAGCGTGCTGGTCGGCTTCGGCTTCGGCGGCGCGCTGCTGGCGATGTTCATGCGGGTCGGCGGCGGCATCTTCACGAAGGCGGCCGACGTCGGCGCGGACCTGGTCGGCAAGGTCGAGCAGGGGATCCCCGAGGACGACCCCCGCAACGCCGCCACGATCGCGGACAACGTCGGCGACAACGTCGGCGACTGCGCCGGGATGGCGGCCGACCTGTTCGAGTCCTACGAGGTGACGCTCGTCGCCTCGTTGATCCTCGGCGCCGCCGCGTTCAATGGCAGCACGGTCGGCGCGATCGCCGGCGTCATGTTCCCGCTCTGGGTCCGGGCCGTCGGCGTCATCACGTCGATCGTCGGGATCATGTCGGTGAACGCCCGCTCCGAGGACGAGCACGGCATGAAGGCGATCAACCGCGGCTTCTTCGTCTCCGCGGGCCTCTCGGCCGCCATCGTGTTCGTCGCCTCACAACTGGTCACGAAGAGCTGGAAGCCGTTCGCCGCGGTCCTGATCGGGCTGGTGCTGGCGTCGGTGATCCAGGTGCTCACGCAGTACTTCACGGACACGAAGTTCAAGCCGGTCCAGGAGATCGCGGAGTCCACGGTGACCGGGCCGGCGACCACGATCCTGTCGGGTTTCTCGTTGGGCCTCGAGTCCACTGTCTGGTCCGCGCTGATCATCTGTGGCGCGATCACCGGGGCCTTCTACCTGGGGAACACCGCGTTCGAGCGGCTGTACTACATCTCGCTGACCGGCATGGGCATGTTGACCACGGTGGGCGTGATCGTGTCGATGGATACGTTCGGGCCGATCTCGGATAACGCACAGGGGATCGCCGAGATGTCGGGCGAGTTCGAGGGACGGCCGGCGGAGATCCTCGGTGGCCTCGACGCGATCGGGAACTCCACGAAGGCCATCACGAAGGGCATGGCGATCGCGACCGCGGTCATCGCCGCGACGTCGCTGTTCGGCTCCTTCGAAGCGGCGCTCCGGGCCGCCGGCTACACGTTCCTGGGGATCCGCGTCGACCAACCCAACGTGCTCGTCGGGTTGCTGATCGGCGGCTGCGTCGCGTTCCTCTTCTCGTCGCTGGCGATCAGAGCCGTCGGTCGAGCCGCGATGCAGGTGGTCGTGGAGGTCCGCAACCAGTTCCGGGACCACCCAGGGATCATGGACTACACGGAGAAGCCGGACTACGCGGCGGTCGTGGACATCTGTACGAAGACATCGCTGCGCGAGCTCATGACGCCCGGGATCCTGGCGGTCCTGTCGCCGATCATCGCCGGCTTCTTCTTGGGGGCCGAGGCGCTCGGCGCGTTCCTCGCCGGCGCGATCCTGACCGGCCAGCTCTTGGCCGTGATGCTCTCGAACTCGGGCGGCGCCTGGGACAACGCGAAGAAGTTCATCGAGGAGGGGAACTACGGCGGCAAGGGCTCGGAGAGCCACAAGGCCGCGGTGATCGGGGACACGGTCGGCGATCCGTTCAAGGACACGGCCGGCCCGGCGCTGAACCCCTTGATCAAGGTGATGAACCTGGTGGCGCTGCTGATCGCGCCGCTCGTGGTCGAGTACGCGAACGACGTCGCGCTCCGGGTGGCCGTGGGTGCCGTCGCCGTCGTGATCCTCGCCGCCTCGATCTGGGTCTCGAAGAACCGCAAGTCGGAGCTGGAGGAGGATCTGCGCAAGGCGAGGGCCGCCGCGTAGCGGCGGTACGCTTCGACGTTATGAGCCCGGTGCCACGTTTCCTGCAACGGCTCACCCAGAGCGACGAGACCCGGCTGGCCTCCGAGATCCGTGAGTGGGCCGAAAAGGTGCCCGGCGCGGTGCGGATCGCGGACGCTCCGCTACGCGCGCGCAGCAAGATCGCCGGCGTGATCCGGCGGCTCACCGTGTTCCCGGCGCAGGACAACGAGTCGCTCGAAGCGGTCGTGTCCGACGGCACGGGTGAGGTCGTGGTCCGTTTCATGGGGCGCCGAGCGATCGGTGGGTTGGGGTTGGGGACCCGGGTGGTGGTCGAAGGGGTCCTCACCGATCAGCACGAGTCGCTCCAGATGATGAACCCCCGGCTCGAGTTCACGGCGTGAGCCTGGGCTCGGTCGTACGCTCCTTCGGATGAACGGTCCCGAAGGGATCACGGAGGCGCCCGAGCGGGGGACCGAGTCGGTCGAGGCGCTCGTTGGCCACGAGGTCGTCCCCGAGCCCACGGCAGCGCCAGCGTGGACGCACGAAGCCGCGCTCGCCGCCAAGACGGCTCCGCTCCGCATCTACCTGGGTGCGGCTCCCGGGGTCGGCAAGACGTACGCGATGCTTTCGGAGGGCCTCCGGCGGGTCGAACGCGGTACGAAGGTCGTGGTCGCCAGCGTCGAGACCTATGGTCGCCCGAAGACGATCGAGATGCTCGAAGGCCTCCGGATGGTCCCTCCGCGTGCCGTCGAGTACCGCGGCAGGCTCTTCGAGGAGATGGACACGGCCGGTGTGCTGGAGCGCCATCCCGAGGTGGCGCTGGTCGACGAGCTCGCGCACACGAACGTCCCCGGCGCCGGCCGCGCCAAGCGCTGGGAGGACGTGATCGACTTCCTCCAAGCCGGCATCGAGGTCATCACGACCGTGAACGTCCAGCACATCGAGAGCCTGAATGATGTGGTGGCAGACGTGACCGGTATCCGCCAGCGCGAGACCGTGCCGGACTGGGTGGTCGACATGGCGGATCAGGTCGAGCTGGTCGACATGTCGCCCCACGCGCTCCGGCGCCGGATGCTCCACGGGAACGTCTATCCCGACCAGCGGAAGGCCGAGCTCGCGCTGCAGCGCTTCTTCACGACGGAGAACCTCACGGCTCTGCGGGAGCTCGCGCTGATGCGCGTCGCGAACCAGGTCGACGAGACGCTCCTGTCGCGATGGTCGAAGGGCCGGATCCCCGAAACGCGTGAGCGCGTGCTTGTCTGCGTCACCCCGCGAGGTCCGAGCGAGGACCTGATCCGGCGTGGCGCGCGAGTCGCCCAGCGCGCACGGGGAGACCTCATCGTGGTGCATGTCCGCGAGCGCGATGATGCCGCGACCCGCGAATGGCTGGCGGCGATCGACCGGCTCACTCAGGATCTGGGAGGCGAGCTACAGGTGATCGACGCCGACGACGCGGTCGAGGGCGTGTTGGGGTTCGCCTACCGGCAGTACGTGACGCAGCTCGTGATCGGCGAGCCGCTGCGGTCACGGTGGCAGGAGCTGCTGCGCGGGTCTTTCGTCAACCGGGTGATCCGGAAGGCGGACAACATCGACATCCACATCATCGCCCGCCGGGAACGCTGATCACTCGGCGCCGAGCGCGCGCCGGATGCGACGCTCCTCGTGCGTGCCGGCGTCGACCGTCACCTCGTCATCGAGCTCCATCCGCGAGGCGATCTCCTTCGGGGATGGCACCAGGAACGCATCGAGAACGATCGTCGCCGACCGCGCGAGGGCCTCGGCGTGGCCGAGGTGCTCGCGCTGCGCCTGGGTCACGGGCCAGCCGATCGCGATCACGACGAGCGCTCGGGACCCTGTGAGGTCGTCGGCGGACGGCCATCCGCTCCCGGACGGACGGCGGCCGAGGACCAGGACCCTGCGATGCGTCGTCGGGCTGCTCACCGTTGCGTTCACGGCATCGGCGCGGCGGCATCCAGCGCCATGTTCAACGCCAGCACGTTCACGTGCTGCTCGCCCAGGAAGCCCAGCGTCTTCCCGACGGTGTTCTCGTCGATGAGCTGCTGGACCTGCTGCAGCGGGATGTTCCGCACCGCCGCGATCCGAGGAGCCTGGAACCGCGCGGCGGCCACGGAGATGTCCGGGTCGAGGCCGCTGGACGATGAGGTGAGCAGATCGACGGGGATCTGCGCGGCGTTCAACCCGCTCGTGTACGGGCCCTCGAGCTTCAAGATCGCCTGGATCTGGGTCGCGATGTCGTCGGAAAGGGGCTTCGAGGTCGGCCCGAGGTTCGTGCCGCTGGACGTGGACGCGTCGTAGTCGATCGCGGACGGCCGACCGTAGAACCACTTCTTGCCCGTCCAGGCCTGTCCGATCCGGCTGCTGCCGACGTCGGTGCCGTCGTGCGTGACGAGCGAGCCCGCGGCGTCGTTGGAGAGCGCCACGTGCGCGAAGCCGGTCATGACGGCCGGGTAGATCACGCCGGTGATGATCACCAGCACGACGGTGGCGATCAGGGCGCGTATCGCTGTTCTCATGTCATCACGCTCACTTCGGGAAGTTGATGAGGGCAAGGCCCATGTCGATCAGCTTGATGCCGATGAACGGCGCGATGATGCCGCCGAGACCGTAGATCAGCAGGTTGCGGCGCAACAGCGCCGCCGCCCCGGCGGGCCGGTAGCGCACGCCGCGCAGCGCCAGCGGGACCAGCAACACGATGATGATCGCGTTGAAGATGACGGCCGACAGGATCGCCGACTCCGGCGACGTGAGGTGCATCACGTTCAACTGGTTCAGCTCGGGGTAGGTCGCGGCGAACATCGCGGGGATGATCGCGAAGTACTTCGCCACGTCGTTCGCGATCGAGAACGTGGTCAGGGACCCGCGCGTGATCAGCAGCTGCTTGCCGATCTCGACGATCTCCATCAGCTTCGTCGGGTTCGAGTCGAGGTCGACCATGTTGCCGGCCTCCTTGGCCGCGGTCGTCCCGGTGTTCATCGCCACGCCCACGTCGGCCTGGGCGAGCGCGGGCGCGTCGTTCGTCCCGTCACCCGTCATCGCGACGAGGACGCCGCCCTCCTGCTCGTGCTTGATCAGCGCCATCTTCGTCTCGGGCGTGGCCTCCGCCAGGAAATCGTCGACGCCGGACTCTTGTGCGATCGCCGCGGCCGTCAGCGGGTTGTCGCCCGTGATCATCACGGTGCGGATCCCCATCTTCCGGAGCTGATCGAACCGCTCGACGAGGCCCTGCTTGATGATGTCCTTCAGCTCGATCACGCCGAGGAGCTGGCGGTCCCGCGCGACCGCGAGCGGCGTGCCGCCCGAGCGAGAGATCCGCTCGACCTCGGCCGCGAGCTCGGGCGGCATGTCGTGTCCGGCCCATTCGACCACGGAGTCGACGGCGCCCTTGCGGATCTCGCTGCCGTCGAGGTCGACGCCGCTCATCCGTGTCTGCGCAGTGAACGGGACGAAGGATGCGTGCGTCTCCACCAGCTCGCGCTCGCGGATCCCGTACCGCTCCTTCGCCAGGACCACGATCGAGCGGCCCTCGGGGGTCTCGTCGGCCAGCGACGCGAACTGCGCCACTTCGGCCAGCTCGCGCTCGTCCACCCCAGGCGCCGCCACGAACGCGACCGCCTGCCGGTTGCCGAGGGTGATCGTCCCGGTCTTGTCGAGCAGCAGGGTGGACACGTCCCCCGCGGCTTCGACGGCGCGGCCGCTCATCGCGAGCACGTTGTGCTGCACGAGCCGGTCCATCCCCGCGATGCCGATCGCCGAGAGCAAGCCGCCGATCGTGGTCGGGATCAGGCAGACGAACAGGGCGATCAGGACGGCGTCCGTCACGCGCTGGCCGGCGTAGATCGCGAACGGCTCCAGGGAGACGCAGACGATCAGGAAGATGATCGTGAACTTCGCCAGCAGGATCGACAGCGCGATCTCGTTCGGCGTCTTCTGCCGCTCGGCGCCCTCGACCAGGTCGATCATGCGGTCCAGGAACGACTCTCCCGGCTCCGCCGTGACGCGCACCTTGATCCAGTCGGACAAGACCTTCGTGCCCGCCGTGACCGCCGAGCGGTCGCCGCCGGATTCCCTGATCACAGGCGCGGATTCGCCGGTGATCGCGGACTCGTCCACCGAAGCGATGCCTTCCTCGATCTCGCCGTCGCCGGGGATCAGCTCGCCGGCCGAGATCATGACGAGGTCGCCCTTGCGCAGCTGGGAGGCGGGCACGGTCTCCTCCGTGCCGTCGGCGAGGAGCCGTCGCGCCACCAGGTCGGCCCGGGTCCGCCGTAACGCCTCGGCCTGCGCCTTCCCGCGACCCTCGGCCATCGCCTCGGCGAAGTTGGCGAACAGGACCGTGAACCACAGGCCGATCGCGATCGCCGTGTCGAACGCGATCGGGCCGCCGCTCACGACGTCGGCGACGATCCGGATCGTGACCAGCACGGACACGACCTCGACCGTGAAGATCACGGGGTTCTTGAGCAACGAGCGAGGGTTCAGCTTCCAGAAGCTGTCGATGATCGCTCGCCGGACGATGGGACCGTCGAACAAGGGCCGCGCTTCCGCGACGCCGTGCGCCTCCCCCTGGGGCTTGTCCTCGAGTGGTGTCTGTGTCGTGCTCATCCGAACAACTTGCCTTTCATCAATCCCTCGACGATCGCGCCGAGGGCGAGCGCTGGGAAGAACGTTAGGGCGCCGATCACGACGACCACGCCGTCCAGCAGCCCCACGAACAGCGGCTTGTCGGTCGGGAGGGTCCCTGCCGTCACGGGCACCGAACCCGCTTTGGCCAGACTGCTGCCGACCGCGAGCGCAGCAAGCAACGGCACGTAGCGGACGATCAGCATCTCGAGGCCTCCGGCGACCGCGTAGAACGTCCCGCTCGCCGTCAGGCCGGCGAACGCCGAGCCGTTGTTGTTCCCCATCGACAGGAACGCGTAGAGGATCTCGCTGAACCCGTGGGGGCCGGTGTTCAGTCGGGCGTTGAGCCCGGCGGACGTCACCACCGCCACGCCGGTGAGGGCGAGCGCGGCGAGGAAGGGGACCAACACCCCGATCGCCGAAAGCTTGACCTCTCGAGCGCCGATCTTCTTGCCGAGGTATTCGGGCGTTCGCCCGACCATGAGCCCGCCGATGAACACGGCGATGATGACGTAGAAGATCATCCCGTACAGGCCGCTCCCGACGCCGCCCCAGATCACCTCGCCGACGCCGAGGTTGAACATCGGCATGATCATCGCGAACGGCTTGTACGAGTCGTGCATCGAGTTGACGCTGCCGTTGGACGCGTCGGTCGTCGCGACCGCCCACAGGCTCGACTGGTCGGTGCCGTAGCGGAGCTCCTTGCCCTCCATGTTCGGGGCGGACGCGGAAACGCCGGCGGACTCCATCGCCTGCGTCGCCGAGTGCTCCTGCGGCACCGTGAGCCACAGACCCGCGAGGAACAGGACCATCATCGCGGCGAAGATGGCCCAGCCCTGCCGGACGTTCCCGACCAGCTTGCCGAACGTGTACGTGAGGGCAGCGGGGATCCCGAGGATCATCAAGAGCTCGATGAAGTTCCCGAGAGCCGTTCCCCCTTCGAACGGGTGCGCGGAGTTGACGTTGAAGAAGCCGCCGCCGTTCGTGCCGAGCTGCTTGATCGCGATCTGGGAGGCGACGGGCCCGCGCGCGAGCGTCTGCGCGAATCCCTGGATCCCGGTCACGCTCGCCGAGTTCGAGAACGTCTGCACGACCCCCTGGGTCATGATCAGGATCGCGCCCGCGATCGCGAGCGGCAGCAGGATGTAGACGGTGCCGCGGACCGTGTCGCGCCAGAAGTTGCCGAGGCCATCCGTCTTGTTCCGGGTGAACCCGCGGATCATCGCGATCAGCACGCTCATCCCGACCGCGGCCGACAGGAAGTTGTTGAACGTCAACCCGATCATCTGGGTCAGGTAGCTCATGGTGGTCTCGCCGCCGTACGCTTGCCAGTTCGTGTTCGTGACGAAGCTCGCGGCGGTGTTGAACGAGACGTTCTGTGTCGGCGCACTGAGACCGACGGGGTTGAGCGGGAGGTGCCCCTGGAGCCGCATCACGAAGTACGTGAAGATCACCGAGATCGCGCTGAACCACAGGACGCACGACGCGTAACGCCGCCAGGTCTGTTCCGCGCGGGGATCCACGCCGATCAGGCGATAGATCACGCCTTCGACGCGTCCGATCTTCTCCGACGTGTAGACCCGGTACATGAAGGCGCCGAGCGGCGGCGTGATGAGGGTCAACAGGATCAGGTACGCGACGATCGTGGGCATGTCAGAACCACTCCGGGCGGACGAGGGCGATCGTCAGGTACACGAGCAGCCCGACCGCGACGATCAGCTCGAGGATGTCGGCGAGGCTCATATCCGGTCGAGCCATGCGGCGAACAGGGCGGCCAGGACGAAGAACCCGGCCAACAGCACCACCATCACTACGTCGGTCATGGTGACTCTCACCTCCGAGATCGAGCCTAGTCGGGGGGTGTGAGGGAGCCGTAAGGGCCCGAGGTCCCGACATTCGGGATCCCTTTGGATGAAGACGTTCCACCCTTGACGCGCAGGTGGGGCTGGGGTCGGGTGCCTATCCTCATATCGTGAGCGTCTCGAGGTTCTACGAACTGCTGCGCGAGCCGGCTCGCCCGAAGCGGCGCGTCGCCGGGTACGTGGTCGCGGTGGTCGGACCGATCGCGCTTGCCTTCGTGCTCGTGCCGTTCCGGGACAGCCTCCGGTCCAGCACGGTCGGCTTCGCCTTCGTCGTCATCGTCGTGATCGCCGCGTCGCTCGGGCGCGTGGGACCGGGAATCGTCGCCTCGATCGAAGGCTTCCTCATCTTCAACTTCTTCTTCCTGCCGCCGTTCGGGACGTTCGTGATCGAGCGCCCGGAGGATGTGACGGCGCTCTTCGTGTTCCTGGGGCTGTCGATCCTGATCTCGATCCTGTTCGCGCGGGCAGCCGAGCGGGCGGACGCGGCCGAGGCCCGGGAAGCCGAGCTGCGCACGCTCCAGGAGCTCAGCCGCGACCTCGTCGTGCAAGGTCCGGGCGAAGAGACCTACCGGGCGCTGTTGGAGCACCTCGTGGGGGAGTTCGGGTTCGACGCCGGGTCCTTGTTCGTGCAGGAACAGGGTGAGGGATTGGTCGAGTCCATGGCCGTCGGCGCCGAGGCGGGGACGATCACGCCAACGTGGGATCCGAGCTCGTCAGGCCGGGCACCGGAGCGACTTCCGCTCAGTGTGGGGAGGCGGAACCTCGGCTTGATCGTGCTGGTCGGTGAGCGGCCGCCGCTCGACGCTCCCGAGAGCCGGGTGATCCGGGCCGTGTGCGACCAACTCGCGCTCGTGTTGGAGCGGGACCGCCTCCTGCGCACCGCGACGGAGGCGGAGATCTTCCGGCAGACCGATCAGATCCGCCGCAGCATGCTCGCCGCCGTTTCGCACGATCTGCGGAGCCCGCTCGCGGCGATCAAGGCCTCGGTCACCGATCTGCTGGATCCCGAGGTCGAACGTCCGCCGGGCGAGCAGCTCGAGGTGCTCCGCACGATCGACACGGAGACCGACCGGCTGGACATGCTGGTCGCCAACCTGCTGGACATGTCGCGGATCGAGGCGGGCGTCCTGCAGGCGAAGCCCGAGTCCGTGGACCTCGCGGAGGTCGTGACGAAGGAGGTTGACGGCGCCGCCGTCCGCTGGCCCGGCATCCACGTCGACGTGGCGATCGACGAGCGACACGCGTCGGCTTCCGCCGATCCGGTGTTCCTGGATCGCGTGCTGTCGAACCTGCTGGATAATGCGGCCCGCGCCTCGATCGAGGCCGGGCGCATGGAGGTGGAGGTGCGCGTGGGGGGACGCGGGAGCGACGGGGCGACGGTGGTGCGGGTGGTGGACCACGGTCACGGCGTCGATCCGGTCGCGCGTGAGCAACTCTTCTACCCCTTCTATCGGCTGGAGGGGAGGACGTCGAAGCTGGGGCCGGGGCTGGGGCTCGCCATCTCCAAGGGGTTCGTCGACCTGATGGGCGGCGAACTCTGGATCGAGGACACGTCCGGCGGCGGGGCAACGTTCGCGTTCTCGCTACCCGGAGCCGGTTCGTGACGAGGATCCTCGTCATCGACGACGAGGCCCATATCCGGCGCGCGGTCGAGCGTGCGCTGGCCGCCCGCGGCTACGAGGTCGATGCGGCCGAGGACGGTGCCGACGCCCTCGACCGGGCCGCGCTCGCGCCTCCCGACCTGGTGATCCTCGATCTCAACATGCCCGGGGTCGATGGGCTGGAGGTCACCCGGCGCCTCCGGTCGTGGAGCGCGGTTCCGATCCTGATCCTGTCGGTCCGCGAGGAAGAGCCCGACAAGATCGCGGCGCTCGACCTGGGAGCCGACGACTACCTCACGAAACCGTTCGGCGTGGGCGAGCTCCTCGCTCGTGTACGAGCGCTGCTCCGTCGCGCCGAAGCTGTTGGCGACACCCACCCACCGCGCTACCGCCTGGGGGACGTGGAGATCGATCTGGGGGAACATCGCGTGAGGCGCGACGGTGGAGACGTTCATCTCACGAAGACGGAGTGGGCGCTGCTCGAGACGCTTTCGGCCTCCGCGGGCAAGCTGCTCACGCACCGCTGGTTACTCGAACGGGTCTGGGGAGACGGGTACGGGGACGACGTCGAGGTCCTCCGGGTGTTCGTCAGCCAGCTCCGCCACAAGATCGAGCCCGATCCCCGGCGGCCGCAAGCCATCGTGACGGAGCCTGGGATCGGTTATCGGTGGACGGCTCGAGCCGAAGCTGGCGGATAGGCCCCTACGTTCGGATCGTCGGGGGTTCAGGCGCGGCCGCAGGTGCATCGGTGCGGCGATGGGCCCCCACGTCATACGGCACCACGACGAGGTCAACGTGCGGCTCCTCGGCGAACGCCCGCGCGATCCTCGCGCTCGTCCGATCGTGCAGCAGCAGGTGCCGCCGCTTCGAGAAGTGGCGTCTCGGGATGATCAGCGTGACCTCCGTCTCCTCGTCCTCGAAGCGTGACACGTAGCGCCGGAGGCTCCGTTCGATGTTGCGGTCGTGGCACTCCTCCACATCGAGCGGGATCCCGGTCAGATAGCCGATCTCGATCCAGCGGTCGATGAGGCCGTTCGCGCGGATCGGATCGCTCGCGGCGTGGACGGCGCGCACGGCACCCGCGTCGATCCCGCGCGCGTACCGTGCGGCCTTGAGCACGGCCCGGTCGAGATCCTCGACCAGGATCAACGCAACGTGCCGTCGCCGGGGTGCGATGTGGAGTCGACCGGCGTCGACGTGATGACCCTCTCCGCCGTGAGCCCGCACGACGACAACGCCCACGTTCGGGAGATCGAGCAGCGAGGCGGCGAGGCTCGACCAGGCGCGCACGCGCCGGATGTGCCCGAGGGACGATTCGTTCGCGGGCGCAGGCAGGATGACCGTCACCTGTTCATCCGCGATCCCCAGCTCGCGGATGTAGCGAGCGATCGCTCGACCCGGCAGCCCGTCCGAGGCGAGATCCGTCAGAGGGATCCGAAGGCCCGCATCCACCCACGCGCGAGCAAGGTCGGGGTCCTTCGCGCCGAGGTGGACTGCCCGTGCCATCGTCGGATGGATCGTCAGCGCGTATTGCACGGCGTGTATCGCTTCCTCGCTGAGGTCCTCGACGAGGATCAGGGCCGTGTGCCGGCCTCGCGGGGCGGCGGCTCCCGCGCGTTCCTCCGGCCCGATCACGAGCTGCTCGTCTTCCGCTTCGTAGGTCTTGTTCACGCGGACGAGGATCGCGACGAGGATGGGGACGGCGATCATCACGATGTACGCGCCGCTCGCGAACTTCACGTAGGCGATCACGACCGCGACGACGAGGGTCGCGACCGCGCCGAGCCCGTTGACGAACAGGCCGAAGCGCCACCCCTTCTCATGGAGCCGCAGGTGCCGCCTCGCCATCCCGGTCTGCGACAACGTGAACGACGTGAAGACGCCGAGTGCGTAGAGCGGGATCATCGCCGTCACGCTCGCCCGGAACACGATGATGATCAGGCTGGCCGTGGCGGCCAGCGCGACGATCCCGTTCGAGAACACGAGGCGGTGCCCACGCTTCGTGAGCTGCCGAGGCATGAAGGCGTCGCCAGCATGGAAGCTGGCGAGGCGCGGGAAGTCGGCGAAGGACGTGTTCGCCGCCAGGACCAGGATCAGCGTGGTGGCGATCTGCAGGACGAGGAACAGGAGGTGCCCCAACGGGCCGTTGCCGTAGACGGCCTGCGCGATCTGGGCGAGGACGGACTTGCTCTCGTTCGCAACCGGTATGACCTGGAGCTTCTGCGCCAGGTAGGAGACGGCAAGGAACGTCGAACCCAGGATCAGGCCCATCCAGACCAGGGTGGTCTGGGCGTTCCGCCATTCGGGCTTGCGGAACGCCGGCACGCCGTTCGAGATCGCCTCGACGCCGGTCACGGCCGCGCCACCTGATGCGAAGGCCTTGAGCACGAGGAACGCGGTGATAGCCGCCGTCCCGAGCGGGAGGCCGCCAGAGGCCTCCTGCGGGCCGATCGGGTACGCCTGCAGGTGACCCGTGATCACCTGATAGATACCCGCGACGCAGGTGAGGCCGAGGCTCACGATGAACACGAACGTGGGGACGGCGAAGATCCGCCCGGACTCGCGGACCCCGAGCAGGTTCCCGTAGGCGATCATCCACACGAACAGGAGCGAGAGCACGATCCGGAGTGGAACGGCCAGCGGCACGACCGAACTGATCGCCTGGACGCCGGCCGCCGTTGAGACGCTCACCGTCAGGACGTAGTCGACGAGGAGTGCGACGCCGGCGAGCTGGGCGGGCAACAGACCCAGGTTGTCTTTCGTCACGATGTACGCGCCGCCCGCGGTGGGGTACGCCTTGATCGTCTGCCGGTAGGAGAAGATCAAGATCGCCTCGATCAACACGATGGCGCCGGAGATCGGTAGGACGAGCGTGAAGGCGATCACCCCAACGGTGGGGATGAGCACGCGGAGGATCTCCTCGGTGGCATACGCGACCGAGGACATGTTGTCCGAGCTGAAGACCGCGAGCGCCGTCGGCTTCCCGAGCCGTTCGTGCTCGAGCCGGGACGTGGCGAGCGGGCGACCCAGCAGGAGGCGCTTGAGCGCGTACCCGGGGCCGAGGTCGACGCTGCGCGGCATACCTTAGAAGGCTACGGGCTCACGGCCCTACAGGCCGACCAGTGCTTCCCGCAGGGTCCGTTCGGACTCCGGGGCAGCCAGCGCGACCATCTCGTCGCCGGCCACGAGCACGGTTTCCGGCTGCGGGATGACGACGTGACCGTCGCGGAGCACGGCGATGATCGTCGAGTCGACCGGCATCCGGACCTCGTACAGAGGCCTTCCGGTGGCCGGCGAGGACGGGGTCAGCTTCAGTTCGACGATGGATGCTCTGCCGCCTTCCAGCTTGAGCAATCGAACGAGGTCACCGGTGGTGACCGCTTCTTCGACCATGGCCGTGAGGACGTGCGGCGGCGAGACCGCCTGATCGACGCCCCACTGTTCGTTGAAGAGCCATTCGTTGCCGGGATGGTTGACCCGCGCGAGCACGCGCGGAACGCCGAACTCCTGCTTGGCCAGCAAGGCCGTCACGAGGTTGTCCTCGTCGTCACCCGTGGCGGCGACGACCACATCGGCCGACGACAGCTCGGCGCCCTCGAGCACCCACGGCTCGCACGCGTCGCCGAGGACGACCTTGACGTCCGGGATCTCCGCGCGCAGCCGTTCGACGATGGATTTGTGCTGCTCGATCAGGGTGACATCGTGGCCACGGACGGTGAGGTCGGCCGAGAGGTGCTGCCCCACGGCTCCGCCGCCGGTCACGACGACACGCATCAGTGGTGCTCCGAAAGCTCGTCGAGTTGCTGATCGAGTAGCGCGAGGCCGTCCTTGCCCATCATCACGATGAGGTAGTCGCCTTCCTGGAGCGTGCTCTCCGGCGTCGGCAGGAAGCCGGTGCCCCCGCGCGAGACCCCGGCGACGAGGATCTTCCCGGGGACGTTGATCGTGTTCGCGGACTGGCCGACCAGATGCGCAGGCACGGGGACGCGCACGCGCAGGAGGTCGCCGCCGCCGAGGCTCTCGCGGACCTCCTCGCGGTCGTGCAGCAGCATCAGCTGGATCTGGCGGATGCCCCACGTCGTGGTCGCGACCGTCGGGATGTTCAGCCGCCCGTAGATCTCCGCGCGGCGCGGGTCGTAGATCCGGGCGATCACCTTCGGCACGTGATAGTGCTCGAGCGCCACCCGGGCCGACACGATGTTCGAGTTGTCGCCGCTGGAGACCGCCACGAACGCGTCGGCCTCCTTGATGCCGGCCCCCTCGAGGGTCTCGCGTTCGAACCCGATCCCGACCACCTGCCGAGCGCCCTCCCCCGGTGGATACCGCCAGAAGGCCTCGGGGTTCTTGTCGATGACGGTGACGTCGTGTCCACCCTCCAACAACGCGTGGGAGAGCTCGGAGCCGACACGGCCGCAACCCATGATCAGGACGCGCATCGCGCGGAAGGGTACGGCCTCGAGCGGAGGGCGTGCAACGAACGCTCGACGCGTGCACGCGGGAGATCCGGGAAGACCCCTGGAATGTCCTAGGGCCGGCAGCTGGAGGGAGCTGCCGGCCCCACGGACGGGCTCGGAGGAAAGCGGTCGATGTGATCCGCTTCCGAACCGCCTGGGGGTGACGACCACGCGGTCCTTCGGCGGAAACCTCTTTCCAGCCGTCAGGTTCGCCCATCGTCCGTGAACGCGGCGTAAAGGAAGGAAAGGCCCCCGTGAAGAAGTCGTGAATGGGCCGCGCCGCGTGAACGGCGCGGAGCGGGGCGGTAGCGTTGCGCCGTGGTGGTCGATCGCCCCGAACGTCGCGTCGTGCCCTTCACCGCCCGAGCCCTCGGTATCGGTTTGGTCGCAACGCTTGCCGGCGCCCTGTTTGCGTTCATAGCAACCACCGGCGTGAACCAGGTGGGGACCGCCGTCGCCGTCTTGATGCTGGCCGTGACGATCGCCGCGGTGGTCGGCGGCCTGTGGGCGGGGGTGGTGGCGGCCGTGCTCGCCTCAGCCGCGTTGCCAGCGATCGAGTGGCTACGTCTCCAGCCGGGCCAGTACAGCCCGAGCGATCTCATCTCCGCGGCGGTCGTGTTCCTCGCGATCGCCGTGGTCGTGGGCCTGGTGGTGGGCAACGCGGCGGACGAGCGCGATCGAGCGGCTCGGAGTGAGCGCGAGGCCCGTTTGCTCGCCTACCTCTCGACGAAGCTCCTGTCGGGGGACGTGCCAGATCGGGTGCTCGACGAGTTCGTCATGGTGCTCCTCGAGCCGCTCGGCCTGGCCTCATGTCATGTAGCCGTCTCGCTCGACGGCCACGCGATCGAGGCGAAGGCGGAGCGAGATGGCCTGCCGCCGGGAGGGCCCACGGAGGTGATCCCGATCGTCGTGGCCAACATCCCGCTGGGGACGTTGATCGCCGAGCGCCCCGCCGGGCGCCGGGCGTTCAATCGCGACGAGCGCATGCTGCTCGAGGCGGCGACCCGGCAGGCGGCTGTCGCGCTCGACCGGGCCCGGCTCGATGCCCGCGCGCGGCTGGCGCAGGTGGACGCCGAGACGAACCAGCTCCGCGCGGCGATGTTCTCGTCCGTGACGCACGACCTGCGGACCCCGCTCGCGTCGATCAAGGCCGGGGTGACGAGCCTTCTCGATGAGGACGCGACCCACGACGAGGGGCAGGAGCGCGATCTGCTGGTCACGATCCTCGAGGAGACCGACCGCCTGAACCGCCTCGTGGGCAACATCCTCGACCTGGCGAAGATCCGGGCCGGCGCCCTGATCTCGCGCCGGGTGCCGACCGCCGTCGACGAGGTCGCGGAGGCGGTCGTCGCGCGTATGCGCCCGCGGCTGGGAGATGTCGTGATCGACCTCCAGTTGGCGCCGGACCTGCCCGACATCCCGGCGGATCCGATGCAGCTCGACCAGGTGCTCACGAACCTGCTGGAGAACGCGGCGCGTCACTCCCCGACGGGCGGGACGATCCGCATCCACGCGACGCAGACCGAGCGCGCCGTCCGCCTCCGGATCGCCGACGAGGGTCCCGGTATCCACGTGGACGACCGTGAGAAGGTGTTCGAGGCGTTCTACCGAGGACGGCAGAGCCCGGAATCGCCCGGCAGCGGCCTCGGCCTGTCGATCGCGCGGGCCATCGTGACCGCGCACGGCGGACGTATCTGGGTGGAGGAAACGATGGGTGGCGGGACCGCGATGGTCCTGGACATGCCGATCCAGGAGACCGGACTGTGAAGGTGTTGGTCGTCGACGACGAGCCGCAGATCCGCCGCGCCCTCCGCACGAGCCTCGAGGCCCACGGCTATGAGGTGGCGACGGTCGGCACCGGCGACGAAGGCGTGGTCTCGGCGGCGGAGGTGCAGCCGGACCTCGTCCTGCTTGACCTCGGCCTGCCCGACATGGACGGCACCGAGGTGATCCGCCGGATCCGGGGGTTCTCCGACGTCCCGGTGATCGTGCTGTCCGTCCGCGAGCTCATGACCGACAAGGTGGCCGCGCTCGACGCCGGGGCCGACGATTACGTCACGAAGCCGTTCGGCATGGAGGAGCTGCTGGCGAGGGCGCGCGCGGCGCTGCGGCGGGCGGGCCCCGACGAACCGCCGCAGCCCACCCTCCTCTACGGCGACCTCGAGATCGACCTGGCGCGGCGGCTCGTCACGTCGGCCGGAGAACCGGTGCACCTCACGCCGACCGAATATGCGCTGCTCGAGGCGCTCGTGACGAACCCCGGCAAGCTCCTGACGCACCAATGGTTGCTCCGCCGCGTCTGGGGTCAGGGGTACGGCACCGAGACGACGTACCTGCGGACGTACATCCGCACGCTGCGGAAGAAGCTCGGCGACGACGCCTCGGCGCCCGCGCTCATCGTGACGGAGCCGGGCGTGGGTTACCGGTGGATCCGTGAGCCGTCCTGAGAGGTTCGGTCGTGCGGCGGCTGGGCGCCGCTCCGGATCGAGGAGAGCTCGGCGCCCACAAGGAACACCCACGCCATGATCCGCAGGAACAGCAGCACCCCGAACACGCTCGCGATCGTGCCGTAGAGCGCCGACCATCGCTCGATCGACCGGGTGACGAACCAGCCGCCGATGCCCTGGAGGACCGTCCAGCCGATGGCGCACACGATCGCGCCCGGCAGCAGTCGCCGGAACGCGACCGCGCGAGGGAGGAGCATCCGGTAGATCAGCAGGAACCCCCCGATCAGCACCACGAGGGTGGCCGCCTCGGTCGCGAGCCCGGCGATCATCGAGCCGGACGTGCGGTTGAGCACACCGGTGAGTACCCCGACGAGCGTGACCCCGATGAGTACGCCGAGCCCGAGCGCGATCGTCGAGACGATCGCCCAGAGCCGGCCGCGCACCACGGATTCGCGCTGGTCGAAGATCGCCGCCAGTGAACGGCGTGCCAGGTTCGACAGCGCCGAGGCCGCCCACAGGAGGCCGAGCACACCGATGATGCCGGCCGCGTACCGGCCTTCGACGATGCTCTGCGCCGACTGCGCGACCAATTGCTCCAGGCCGGGGATGGAGCTGACGATCCGCTGGATCGTTGCCTCCTCTCGGCCGTGGAGCCAGAAGCCGGCGATCGACGTGGCGAGCAGCAGCGCGGGGAACAATGCGACGAACGCCGTGAACGTCAGCGCGGAGGCCTTCGTCGGGACGTCGTCCCGGGTGGACTTCAACAGGAGCTCGCCGGTCGGCGCGGCCAGCCGGCCGAGCCTCCGCCCTGCCGCCGGCCAGATCCGTTCGAGTCCTCGCGCGACCGTTCCGAGGATCCGTTCCGCGCCCGGGCGTGGTGGCTCCGGCTGCGCTAGGGTTCCCATCCGCGAAGGTTCTCACGGAGGCTCGGCCGCGCATGAATATCCGTCCCGCCACGGCTGCGGACGTCCAGTTCCTCAAGAAGATGCTGTACGAGGCCGCCTCGTGGAACCCCGATTGGCCGCGCGAACCGATGGAGGAAGTGCTGGCCGACCCGATGCTCGTGCGCTACCACCAGGGCTGGGGGCGGGAGGGCGACGGCGGCGTGGTCGCGGAGATCGACGGCGTGCCGGCCGGCGCGGCGTGGTACCGCCTGTTCACGGCGGAGGCGCCGGGCTACGGCTACGTCGACGACCGGACGCCGGAGCTCGGGATCGCCGTCGAGCCGATCCATCGCCGCAAGGGCATCGGCGAGGCGTTGCTGCGCTCGTGCATGGTCCAGGCCCGCGAGGAGGGCTTCCAGGCGTTGTCGCTGTCGGTGGCTCCCGCCAACCGGTCGCGGATGATGTATCAGCGCGCTGGGTTCGAGAAGGTCGGCGAGTCCGGCACCAGCTGGACGATGCTCGCGAACCTCTAGCTCAGTCCGCCTCGCCCTGGGCCGCTCGCTCTGCGTCGAGCGCCGCGTACTCGCGCCGCACCTGGGTCCACCGGCGGGAGATGAACACCACGAGCGCCACCACCGCCACCCCCGCCATCACCCAACCGAACGGCCGGAGCACCCGTTCCACCTCCGTCCAGCGGTTGCCGAACGCATGCCCCAGGGCGGTGAGGGCCACACACCATACGAACGACCCGATGAGGGTGTAGACGGTGAAGCGCCGGAACCGCATGGCCGCGATCCCGGCCGGCAGGCTCACGAACGACCGGACGAGCGGCACCAGCCGGCCGTAGAGCACCACGGCTTCGCCGTGCCGTTCGAACCAGGAATGCGCTCGATCGATCTCGTGGGGCCGGATCAAGAGGTACCGGCCGAACCGATCGATGATGGGTCGGCCTCCGACGTACCCGACGCCATAGGCCAGCCATGATCCGATGAGCGTTCCCGCCATCGCGGCGACGATGACCCCGAGGAGCGAGAGTTCCTGCCCTGCACCGATGAATGCGGTGCTCGTGAGCGCGCCTCCGAAGAGCAGCGTGATCTCGCTCGGGAAGGGGATACAGGCTGAGTCGAGCAACATGAGGACGAAGATGGCGAGGTAGCCGTGCTCGACGATGAGCTTGGTCATCGAGTCGCTGAGCTGGGCGAGCACTCGTCCTCCGGCGCGTGGGGGGAATACGCCGAGGGTAGCAGCGCGTTGTTGCGGCCCTGTGACCGGCGACCCGCTCCCGGGTCGCGGCGGCACCCGGTGGTACCGTCCCGCGACGGGGCAGCTTCCGGGCTCCCGAAGGTTGACGCGAAGAGGAACCGAACGCATGGCCAAGACCCTCGTAGTGGTCGAGTCGCCCGCCAAGGCGAAGACGATCGAAAAGTACCTGGGCGGCGATTACGCCGTCCGGGCTTCGTATGGCCACATCCGGGACCTCCCTCGCTCGAAGCTTGGGGTCGACGTCGAGCAGGACTTCGCGGTCCAGTACGAGGTCCCGGAGGACTCGAAGCGGCACGTCTCGGAGCTGAAGAAGGCCCTGAAGCAG
>Ga0335084_10000413_pt1 | contig 35996 bp, 26 predicted proteins | sample Lox_Sample_44_FD_206721 | JGI IMG/M metagenome (GOLD analysis project Ga0335084, IMG submission 206721) | Soil microbial communities from Loxahatchee National Wildlife Refuge, Florida, United States - Lox_Sample_4.4 | ecosystem: Environmental > Terrestrial > Soil > Wetlands | place: USA...
CGCGTGTCTTTACTCGCCGGATGGAATGCCGACGAAGGCAAGATCAATGTCCTCTTCAACCCGCAGAAGCCTACCGCGAAAAGTTTTGAACAGCAGGCGAAAGAGCGGTTCGGCGATCAGGCGGCAGAATTCCTGAAGCTCTACCCGGCCGCGACGGACCAGGAGGCGCTCACCTCCGCCTACGCTTTGGCCGGTGACGACTTCATCGCGTACTCGACATGGAAATGGCTCAACCTGCAGGTGGAGGCCGGAGTCCCCATATATACCTACCGCTTCGAGCAGGTCCCGGCCACCAAGCCCGGCGCCATGCTCGGCCCGGTTCCCGCCAGTGAACTCGGCTCCCGCCACGCCGGCGAGATCGAATACGTGTTTCAAACCCTGAAATCGGTCGATGTCCCCTGGACCGATGGCGATTTCAAGGTCTCCGACGCGATGTCCTCGTATTGGGCGAACTTCGCCGCCAACGGCGATCCCAACGGCAAAGGCTTGCCCGAGTGGCCGCAATACAAGAAAGACAATGGGTTTCAGGTCATGCGTCTGAGCGCCGCTAATATGAAGGCCGCGGCAGAACCGAATCGCGACCGTTATCTGTTCCTCGACGCGCAGGTGACGAAGAACAAGCAGCCTGGCTCTGCAACGCGCTGAAAGCTCCGATCGCGGTGCTAGCAGAAGGCGCGACTGCCGGAATACAGGAACAACCGTGGAAGAGCGGCCCTTTCAGGGCCGCGTTTCCACGTCAAATGAGCACGGCTTTAGCCCCGGCTATCGTTCGCCAACCTGGGGTATTGTCCGTCGCAAAGGAGTCAGGCCCTCACGCTGACTTCTGACTCCCGACTACTGACTACTGACTCCTGCATTTATAATCTCCAATTCAGCTCTCAACTCCAGATAGACAAGGCAACAACGTGCTCGACTTTCTCGGCGACTTAAGGCGAACTCACATGTGCGGAGCGCTCCGCCCTTGCGACGCAGGCAACAAAGCCGTCCTCATGGGATGGATGAACCGCCGCCGCGACCTCGGTAGCATCATCTTCGTCGATCTCCGCGACCGCACCGGGATCACCCAGGTCGTCTTCAACCGCGAGCTCAATGCCGCCATCCACGACAAGGCCGAAAATCTGCGCAACGAGTACGTCATCGCCGTCATCGGCAAGATCAAGCTGCGCGACGCCGATACCATTAATCCCAACATCCCTACGGGCCAAGTGGAGTTGGTCGCCGAAGAGCTGCGCATCCTGAATGTCTCGAAACAGCTTCCCTTCCTGCCTAGCGACACTGTGCTGCCCAACGAAGAGATGCGCCTGAAGTACCGTTATCTCGACCTGCGCCGCGACGCCATGCAGTTCAACATCGAGTTGCGGCACAAAGTTTCGCTGGCGATTCGCGATTTCCTCGCTTCGCAGGGTTTCTACGAAATCGAAACGCCATTCATGACGCGCTCTACGCCGGAAGGCGCGAGAGACTACCTCGTCCCCAGCCGCGTGAGTCCCGGAACTTTTTATGCGCTGCCGCAGTCGCCACAGCTGTTCAAGCAGATCCTGATGATCTCGGGTTTCGACCGCTACTTCCAGATCGTGCGCTGCTTCCGCGATGAAGACCTGCGCGCCGACCGCCAGCCGGAATTCACTCAGGTTGACCTTGAGATGTCTTACCCGCAGCCGGAGCGGGTCTGGGAAGTGGTCGAGGGCTTTCTGGCTGCTGCATTCAAGGCTGCGGGAGTCGAGATCAAGACCAACTTCCCGCGCATGGACTACGACGACGCTATCCGCCAGTACGGCATCGACAAGCCCGACCTGCGGCTGCCCGCCTTCACCGAAGTCCGCGACTGCTTCACCGCGGACGATCTCGCGCAGTTGGCGATCAACAAAGACCTGCCGGTGATTGCCCTCCGCACGCCGAAGGTCGGCGAACTCTCGCGCAAAGAGCGCGACGACATTAAGCCGCTCTTCATTTCCAAGGGCGGCGCCCGCGTGTTTGAGGACTTCAAGCGGATCGAGAGCAAGTTCCCCGATGCCGCAGGGAAGATCCGCGACAGGATTCGTCAGACCACCGGCGCCTGCGAAACTGGCGACCTGATCGTTCTCGTCGTCGGCTCGGCACAATCCGGGAAAGACGATCATCCGGCGGGCAAGCGCAAAGTCACGCCCGCCGAACTTGCGATCTACGCTTCAGCCGGATTGCTGCGCGTCGCGCTGGCGCAGAAGTACGCCGATCGCCACGGCATCTTTAAGAAGACGGGCGATCCTGCGAAAGACTATCGCTTCCTCTGGGTGACGAACTTCCCCATGTTCGAGTACGACGAGAACGACAAGCGATGGGTCGCGGCGCACCACCCCTTCACCTCGCCGCACGACGAAGACATGGACAAGCTCGAAACCGATCCGGCCATGGTGCGCGCGCTGGCCTACGACGTCGTGCTCAATGGCACCGAGCTCGGCTCAGGCTCCATCCGTATTCACCGCCAGGACATCCAGAGCAAGATCTTCCACGCGCTGGGCATGACCAAAGAAGAAGCCGCTACCCGTTTCGGATTCTTCCTGGAAGCGCTCGAATACGGCACGCCTCCGCACGGTGGGATCGCGCTGGGGCTGGATCGGATCGTGATGATCCTGGCCGGCGCCGACAGCCTCCGCGAAGTCATCCCCTTCCCCAAAACCGCCGCCGCCAAGGACCTGATGTGCGAAGCCCCCACGCCGGTGAGCGAAGGGCAGCTGAGGGAATTGGGGATTGGGGTGGTGGTGAAGAAGTGAGCCAGTAACTTAGAGCTACAAGGCCGCTGAACCAGCGTAGAATCTTGATGGGGATGGCAAACCCATGTTTTCCGCTTGGAGTCTGGGCCGCAAGATTGCTGTCGTAGCCGGAACCGTTCTCGCTTTGTGTGCGGTTCTGCTTGCCTGGGCTTGGTACGATTTCACCCATAATTTCAAACTCGTCTTCTCAACGCCGACCGAGCAGGAAGTTGCGCCCTTTAAATCAGCTATCGCCGCTGCTGTGGTCGTCAAACAACCTGGGACTCCTTCGTTGTGGACAAGCTCTAGACCTTATAGCGAGATGGATTTCCGAACCGACGCCAAGCTATTTGACACTTGGAGATTGGCTGTCACGCTTGGGAACGCCACGCTCAAGAGCACGGCAAGTGGAAACTGGTTGCGTACCAGTTCTACCGCTGACTATGTTTCCAGCGAGGATAAACTCGATCCGTGGGGCCATTCATTTTGTTTACTTCGTCGTGGCGATCAGCTACTCGTAATCAGCGCCGGCCCGTCGGCGCCGTCTTCCCCAACCTGCAAAGATACTCGCGTATCGGAACAGGAACTATCGCGCCTGCCGCGGAAGAAGTTACTCCAGAGTCCGGGCGGCCATCTTTTGCTGGCTCTCGACAAGAGCGTAGTGACTTCTCAGCCTTGAATTCTGGTGGGCGTCCCTACTCCTCAATTTCTTGAAAAGGGGGCTTGCACATGGTGACCCCATTTTGCCCGAGTCTCGGAGGCACTTTGAATCATCAGTTATGAGTGCGACTCGCCTCGTTGTGAAGTGTACAGGCTTTCACAGGCGGGCGGAGATAGGAGCGCATCGTGCCTATTCCTCTGATATGGGGTATCACTGTAGCCTTCGGACTACTCGCGTGGGGCGTTTTCGCCGCGCAGTACATTTGGCCGGCGATAAGCAAGCGCGAACGCGCAGAAGGACTCAAGCCGATCCTCGTGCTGCACGGGTTCCGGTATATCGGGCTCGCGGTCTTGATTCCCGGCGTCGTCTCTCCGCAGTTATCCGCCACCGCGTTCGCTCGCGGACTCGCCTACGGTGATCTCGCCGCGGCGACTCTGGCCCTCATCGCCCTCGCTTCTCTCAGGACCACACTGGCCGGACCCCTGGTCTGGATCTTCAATATTTTTGGGACGGCTGACCTGCTGACTGCGTTTTACCAGGGTGGTCGAATCTCGCTTCCAGAGACACCGGGGTTGCTGGGCGCGGCTTATTTCATCCCAGTGTTTGGGGTCCCTCTCCTCCTGATCACCCACATACTCGTATTCAGGATGCTTATTCGGAGAGAGGCCGCCGCTCCCGCGCGCATTGTGGGCCGTGCAGCTTGATTCATGGAGAACTCGGGTTGTGGGTGGCGCAGCGGTTCGCCGCTGCGATGTCAGGCAGTCAAGCTCGACAGCTCTATCCGCTGAGGGCCTGCATCCAGTCCCGCCCAGACCATAGAGGACTGAGCCCAACTACTCAGTTCCACCCTTCATTCCATCCAGCCTGTGCACGCCTGAGCGATGCAGTGCGTACACAATCGCCCAGCCGATCATGCCCACGAGATAGGCGCACGCGAACATCAGCATCAGTGACGGGACAAAGGTGAAGTGTTCGGCGTGGAGCGGTCCAACATGGACACTCGACGCGGGATAAACAGAGTTGCGGATGGCGGTCGCTTTCTCAATCGCTATGAGGATAGCGACGAGAATGAGCGCCATCAGCACGGGTGTGGCCTTGGAGAAACGAAAGTCGGAACGCATGGCACGTCTCCTCCATGGAAGAACTCCCCAGGAACGAATGCCGGTCAGGCAGCGAATGTGCTCTTCCATAGCGCCGGCGATGAGTCCAAAGAGCTCGCGGCCATAGAAAGCCATCCGCGACGAGGCGCCGAGCACGGCGACGCTGCGCTCCGCTTCGGCAAAAACGGCCTGCATCTCGTCGCCAAATTCTCTGCGATGGTCTTCGGGATACAGATACAGCACACTACGATAGAGTGCGAGCATGGTCAGCGCTCCCTCGGCGCGACGCGCAGGCTGGCCACCCGCGTGAGTTGCTTCAGGCGGCGGACTTCGGTCTGCAGATGGCGCCGCCCGTTGGCCGTCAGACGGTATGCCTGGCGCCCACGCGACGTGTCCTCGTCTTCGAAGCGTTCGATCCAGTCATCGTTGAGCAGCCTCCGCAAGGCACCATAGAGCGTGCCCGTAGAAAGGGTCACGCGTCCGTCGCTCATGGCCGTAACGTCCTTCAGGATGGAATAGCCATGGCGTGGCGCTTCAGCCAGACTCACCAGGATCAACAACACCGGTTCGCTAAGCGGAAGTGGTTCCATATTCTCTCTGACGACATGTCGTCTAACGACATATTGAAACAGAAACAACTCGATGTCAAGCGGAGAATGCAAGGGGCGGTCGCTCCTCCAAATTGATGTAGACTCTTGCTCGACAGCGTTGCCCTTCTCAGTTTGGGAATGGTCCATGAGGGTGCCCTGACGTGACTCGGCCTTCTACTGTGTTTCTGGTCGCTCTGCTGGCGTGGTTTCTGCACACAACGTCGCTGCTGGTTGCGCAGGACATCCCTCGCCTCGATCGTTCTGAGGCGTCAACTCAGCTGGTTGTCGGCGGGCGGCCTTTTCTGATCCTGGGCGGCGAACTCGGCAACTCTTCGGCGGGCACGGCCGCGCAGGCGGATGAAATCCTGCCGCGCATGGCGCGGCTGCACATCAATACGGTCCTGGTCCCGGTCGCCTGGGAACAGGTTGAACCCACGGAAGGACAGTTCGATTTCTCCATCCTCGATCACTGGATCGAACAGGCCCGCGGGCAGCATCTCCATCTCGTCCTGCTCTGGTTCGGCAGTTGGAAGAACGCAGTCTCCAGCTATGCGCCGGAGTGGGTGAAGACAAATCCCAAGCGTTTTGCACGCGCCATCGCGCCTGGCGGCCATCCGCTCGAGATTCTTTCCACACTCTCAAAAGAGAACCTCGACACAGATTCCAGAGCATTCCAAGCTCTGATGCGACACGTAAAGGAATTTGACGCAAAACAGCAGACGGTCCTCATGGTGCAGGTCGAAAACGAGGTCGGCATACTCGGCAGTGGACGAGATCTCTCACCAGAAGCAGATCGTCTTTTCAATGGGGCCGTTCCCGACGCGCTCATGCAGCACTTGCGCGCGCATAGAGACCGTCTCTCTCCCGAACTCAGCCGCTGCTGGAATGAGAAGGGACGCACTTGGCGTGAAGCTTTTCGTGACCAGGCACCTGAAGGCTTCATGGCATGGAATTACGCACGCTACATCGGAGAAGTGGCAGCAGCGGGAAAGAAAGAATATTCACTGCCCATGTTCGTCAACGCGCAGTTGCCGGCTCCTCGGGAGCTCGCCGGCGAGTATCCGAGCGGCGGACCGCATCCGTATCTCCTGGAGATCTATCGCGCCGCGGCCCCGGCCGTGGATTTCTTCGCCCCGGACATCTACTGGCCCAATTTCGAATACTGGATCGACCGCTACAACGAGCACGGGAATCCGGTCTTCGTCCCCGAGGCGCGCCTGGAACCGAGTCCGTTCAATGCGTTCTACGCTTACGGAGAAGCGCGGGCCTTTGGCTTCTCGCCCTTTGCGGTCGACAGCATCCCCGCCCCCGCGGATAATACAGCCGAGAGAGGTTCGCTCGCAGACAGCTACTCGGTGCTTGAGCAGTTGGCGGAGATCCTCCCCCCAGCGCAGCGAGAAGGCCGAACTCGAGGGCTCGCGCTTCATGTAAGTAGCCCTCGCCCCACGCAGACTGTCGCCCTCGGAGGCTATCTGTTCACCGCGACGTTGGCGCGCTCCTGGCCTGAGAGGAAGATTCTGCAGGACGACGGCGCGATGATCGTCGTGCAGACGGGTGAGGATGAGTTTCTGGTCGGGGGCGCGGCGCTCACGATCACCGTCACCAAAGACATCGATGCCGGTGAGGGCATTGCCGGTATCGTCAGCATCGAGGAAGGATCCCGCACCGGCGGAAAGTGGATCACCGAACGGCGCCTCAATGGAGATCAGAGCAACCAGGGACGGAACATCTCACTGCCCGCACACGGGTTCAATCTGCTGCGCGTAAAGCTGTACACGATCGCAGCGCGCTGACGGACCGGAGCAACTCTCCACTTCCGCATTCGGTTGCATCCGTTCGAGCGCATCGATAACACCTCAAGGTTTGAAGGAGCGCGACTTATGAAGGTTGGGTTCATCGGCCTGGGAAATATGGGAGCAGGAATTGCCGCGAATCTTCTGAAAGCCGGCCACGATGTCACGGTCTACAACCGCACGGCCGGCAAGGCGGAGCCGCTGGTGCAGCAGGGCGCGCACCTTGGGGCCCGCGTAGCCGACGCATGTCGCGGCGAGGCCGTCATGACCATGCTGGCCGACGATCCTGCGCTTGAAAGTGTTGCGTACGGCGATGCCGGCATACTGAGCCATCTCTCCCAGGGCGCGATTCACGTTTCCATCAGCACGATCGGCATTGCCCTCTCGCAGAGACTCACAGCCGCTCACGCCGAGCGCGGCCAGCGGTTTGTCTCGGCCCCGGTGTTCGGCCGCCCCGACGCGGCGGCGGCAGGAAGGCTTTTTATCGCCGCGGCCGGACCGAACGACGCGCTCGACGCCTGCGCTCCGCTCTTTGAAGCCTTCGGGCAGAAGACGTTCCGCTTCGGGTCCAATCCTGCGGACGCGAATCTCGTGAAGCTGAGCGGCAACTTCCTGATCTCTTCCGTGATCGAATCGCTCGCAGAAGCCATGGCGCTGGTCGCGAAGGCCGGGATGGACCAGCACCAATATCTCGACTTCCTCACCTCAACGCTGTTCGCTGCTCCCGTGTACCGGACCTATGGCGCCATCATCGCCGACAAGAAGTTCGAACCGGCCGGATTTGCGGCGCCTTTGGGATTCAAGGACAACCGTCTCGTCATCGCAGCCGCCGAGAGCCTGCGCGTGCCCATGCCGCTCGCCACTCTCATCTATAACCGCTTTCTCACTCTGTTGGCGCAGGGTGGCGAATCCCTGGATTGGTCAGCTATTTCTCAACTCACCGCAAGAGATGCCGGAGAGCACAAAAGATCCGCATGAGAGAAGCTGGCTGCTGCGGCGACGGGACGATTTCCGGCGGCTGGTTAGTGAAATAGCTCTCCCAATTCCTTCGGAGTGTCGACGAGCACGTCGGGTGATGTGTCATCCAGCGTGTGCGGCGCGAATCCGTATTTCACCCCGCAGGTCCATAGGCTCGCATTTCGCCCCGTCTGCACGTCAATCGACGAGTCGCCGATCATGATCGCTTCCTGCGGCTTTACACCCACTTCGTCGAGAATCGTCTGCACTCCCAGCGGATCAGGCTTCTTGGTGGGAAAACTGTTGCCGCCGTAAATCCGCACGAAGTAGCCCCCGAGACCGAGCGCCTGCACGATATCGCGCGACGGGTTCACCGGCTTGTTGGACAGCACCGCCATCAAGCGCTGCGTTCCATTGGACGGCAACGACAGGCGAGCGAGTACCTCGGGGATCCCCGCGTAGACCACCGTGTGATCGAGTTTATGCAGGCGGTAGTAACCGAGGAAATATTCGAGTGCAGCCTTGAACTCCGGCTCACTCGCCGACTCCCCTAACGCGCGCCGGACCAGCACGGGCGCGCCATCGCCCACATAACTGGCGATAAGGTCCCCAGGCAGTTCGGGCCGCGCACAGTGGCGGAGCATGGCGTTCACGGAGTGGATCAAGTCCAGCCGGGAATCGATGAGCGTCCCATCCAGGTCGAACACCAGCATGCGAATCTGGTGAGGATCAAAATGCCGCAGAAAACGAATCATGGACTTTTCAGGATAACTGAGTCAGACCACCGGTGACAGGTCGCGGATCACAGGTCCTGCGTGACATTTGTCGGATCAGAAGTGGCCCGTCAGTATCTCCTGTACCCTCACGCCGGTGACCGAAGGCCTGTCACCTGTGTCCGGATTCTGGCTCCGTTTTCTACCCCCAACTTCCCTTCGCCGTTTACAATAAAGCCCGGCCCAACCGGGTGAGGTGGACAGCGGGAATGGCTCCGACCAAAGTCGAATCCAAACTGACCGATGCTGACCTGAAAAAGAAATCCAAAGCCTACCAGGGCCTCACTCCGCAGCAACTCATCGACGCCTACCGCATCATGTACACGTCGCGGCGCATCGATGACCGCGAAATCCTCCTGAAGCGGCAGCAAAAAGTCTTCTTCCAGATCTCAGGAGCAGGCCATGAGGCCGTCGGCGTAGCCGCCGTGTTCGCTCTCAAGGCCAGGCACGATTGGTTCTTCCCGTACTACCGGGACCGCGCTCTTTGCCTTGCCCTGGGCGCGACGCCCTATGAGATGTTGCTCGGATCCGTCGGCGCCGCGGAAGACCCGTCCTCCGGCGGCCGCCAGATGCCCTCGCACTGGGCCTACCGCCACCTGAACATCGTCACCCAGTCTTCCGCGACGGGCACTCAAATTCTGCATGCCGTCGGATGCGCTGAGGCCGGACGCTACTTCGCCAAGCATCCCTCCGCCGCCCGCAAAGCCGAGGGAGACTACCGCCAGTTCAAGGACGTCGCGTTTCAGGGTGACGAAATCACTTATGTGTCCCTGGGTGACGGCACTACCAGCGAGGGCGAATTCTGGGAAGCCCTGAACACCGCTTCGAACCGGCGGTTGCCGGTGCTGTTTTGCGTGGAAGACAACGAGTACGCGATCTCAGTTCCAGTTGAGGTGCAGACTGCGGGAGGCAATATTTCGCGTCTCGTCTCGGCGTTTCCCAATTTCCATTTTGAGGAGATCGACGGCACTGACCCGATCGTCGCCTATGCCGCTTTCACGCGGGCGGTCGAACATCTGCGTGGAGGGCATGGTCCCGCGTTTGTGCACGCGCACGTGATCCGGCCGTATTCGCACTCGCTCTCGGATGACGAACGCCTGTACCGGCCCGATACTGAACGCCAGCGTGACGCCGCCCGGGACCCCATCTCGCGCCTCCAGATGTTCCTGCTGCGTGAGGGCATCCTCGACGAAAAGGGCATCAACAAGATCGAGAGGGAGGTTGACGAGGAGGTTCAGGGCGCGGCAGACCGAGCCCTGGCAGCGCCCATCCCGCAGCCGGAGACCATCTACCATTTCGTCTACTCACCCGATCTCGACCCCACATCTTCCGCATTCGACACGCATCCGGCTTTTGCCGCACCGGAAGGCGCGGGCGACGGCAAGCGGGCCGCCTCGCAGCCCAAGACCATGGCCGATCTTATCAATGCTACGCTGCGCGATGAAATGCGCCGCGACGAGCGGATCGTCATTTTCGGCGAGGATGTGGCCGACGCCAGCCGCGAAGAGTACGTCAAGCAAAAGCTGGTGAAAGGTAAAGGCGGCGTCTTCAAGCTGACCTCGGGCCTGCAGATGGAATTTGGTTCCGACCGGGTCTTTAACTCGCCGCTGGCGGAAGCGAATATCGTGGGCCGCGCCACAGGCATGGCTGTTCGCGGCCTGAAACCGGTGGTCGAGATCCAGTTCTTCGATTACATCTGGCCGGCAATGATGCAGCTTCGCGACGAACTGCCACTGATCCGCTGGCGCTCCAACAACGCTTTCTCGGCTGCGGCCGTGGTTCGCGTTGCCATTGGCGGCTATCTTACCGGCGGCGCGATCTACCACTCGCAATGCGGCGAGAGCATGTTCACGCACACGCCCGGATGGCGGGTGGTTTTTCCGTCGAACTCCCTCGATGCCGCCGGACTGCTTCGCACTGCCATTCGCTGCGACGACCCGGTCCTCTTCCTCGAACACAAGCGTCTCTACCGTGAAACTTACGGCCGTGCGCCGTACCCCGGGCCCGACTACATGGTTCCGTTCGGGAAAGCTCGCATCGTGCAGCCGGGAAGCGATGTCACGGTGATCACCTATGGTGCGGTGGTTCCGCGTGCGCTGCAGGCTGCGCAAAAGCTCGAGCGCGAGCACCATGTCAGCGTGGAATTGATCGACCTGCGCACGTTAGCTCCGTTCGACTGGGACACGATTGTGGCGTCGGTTCGAAAAACGAACCGCGTGCTGGTTGCTTATGAAGATTCGCTCAGCTGGGGATACGGCGCGGAGATCGCCGCTCGCATCGCCGACCAGCTTTTCCACCACCTGGACGCGCCCGTCAAGCGCATCGCAGCGACAGATACATTCGTTGCCTACCAGCCGATCCTGGAAAACGCAATCCTGCCCCAGGTCAGTGATCTGTTCCGCGCCATGAAAGACCTGGCAGAGTTCTAGGGCGCCAACCAAGCGGCATCCAGGAATCTTTGCGCACTCCGCGGCTTTTCTCTGCGTACTTTGGGGTTAAAGGCTTTTGCTTTTCACTTGTGACTTGTGACTTTTCGCTTTTCGCTCTGTGATTGTCACCTGAGCGCAGCAGGAACGAGCGAAGCGAAGTTCCTGCGGAGTCGAAGGGCCCCTACTCTCCAGATACTCATTTTCGGATAAACTTCACACCGCGACCGACTAGGCCTTCCCCTTGCCCCCTCCAGCTGACGATTTCCCGAAATTGAACCCGAACGGCCCACCGCCAAAGCACATCAACGCAAAGGCAATCGCCGCCAGCGCCAGCGGAAATTCGTAACCTCCCGGAGCCGTGAATCCGTTCTTGAAGTGGACCTTCCAGATCACGATACCCATCTCGATCAGAAACGCGAGCGAGATGCAGCGTGTGAGTATTCCCAGCACGATCCCGATTCCGCCGAAGAATTCGATTCCCGTCGAGAGATAAGCCATCCACCCAGGTATGCCGAGCGAAACGACCATGGCATGATGGTTCTGGAATCCCCCAAACACCTTCTTGTACCCATGCGCGATCATGATCGCGCCCAGCACGACGCGCAACACTAGAAGAGCAAATGGCTGTAAACGATTCAGTCTATTCAATGGTGCCTCCAGAGCTGGCGTTGAGTTTTGAGGAGAGTAAGGTAACAGATATCCGCCAGATGGGTTAGCTAGAAGCTGCTTTCCTACCACTCCGAATAGGCGCGCCCATCGCTTCCGATGAGATTCGATCCGCTATGCACGCCAATGATGCCGGTATCCGTCTGCGATGGTGACATGATTGTGTCCGTCTCTTCTTCAACGGCCCAGGTATCGTTGCGGCCTGTAATGTCGTCGGGAACGGCGTCGAGGTAGCCCGCGGTCCTCAGGTCATCGAGCGATTTGGGCGCCTTCTGCTTATCCAGCGTGTACTGGTAGATAACCTGGTTGAGTGTATTCAGATCCTTGCGGAGATTCTCTTCCCGCGCGGCATTCACGCTGGCACTGTAGTTGGGCAAAGCAACGGCCAATAGGATGAGGATGACACTGATCACGACCATCATCTCGATCAGAGTAAACCCGCGGCTTCCTCGCCGGCTCTGCATGTCCTATTTCACCCAACTCGAGTATGCTGTGCCATCGGTAGAGATCTCATTCGACCCGCTGTGCACCCACGCGATGCCGGGCTGGTTCGGGTCCCAGGCCTTATCCTGATCCTCCGGCTCCGTCACCCAGGTGTCAGGACGGCCTGTAATGTCATTGGGCAGAAATTTGAGGTAGCCGGCCTGGACCAGGTCGTCCAGCGATTGCGGCGCGCGCCGTTTGTTCTGGGAGTACTCCTGAATCACGCCGTTGAGCGTCTTCAAGTCCGCGTGCAGCGTGGCTTCTCTCGAGCGCCTGATGGCGGTGTTGTACATGGGTACGGCAATCGCCAGCAGCACCAGGATCAGGCTGATGACCACCACCATCTCGATGAGCGTGAATCCGCGCAAGCGCAACTTGGCTTCCAGCTTCATTTACCAGTCTTTGTATTTCGTGTCGTCGAGGGCGGTATCTTGCGACTTGCTGTAGACGTCGAACACATTTTGTCCGCCCCACGATTCCGAGGTTGGATCGTCTTGCATCGAGCGCATTCCCCACTCCGCCTGGCCGGTCATGGGGTCAACGGGGATCTTCCGCAGGAATTTCAACTTCTTGCCTCCGACGTCGACACCGTTGACCAGGGTATCGAGATCCGGAGGATACCCTTCACTGCCAACCTTGATCTGGAACGCTCCGCGGTCGGCCGCGTCCTTGTAGCGGTCGACGGCGTCGCGCAACATCCACAGGTCATAGCGCAACTCGCGCTCACGCTCGCGCTTGACGGTCATCCGCACCAACGGAACGGCCATGCCGGTCAGAATGATCAGGATGGTTGTGGCCGCGATCAATTCGATCAGCGTGAAGCCACGGGAGCATCCGTGTGGAGTTGCCGTGTGATGGGGCGATTGAGTCATTGAATCATCGGATCGTTAATTTCAGGTCTTGAGACAATGAATCAATGCGTCAATGACGCAAAGATTCAATGACTTCATCCCCTCACTGCACGGCGATTGCTGCCTGTGCTCCGCTCACCGGAATGGCCTGCATGGCGGGATCGCGCGCTCCGCCTCGCGTAATCGTGAGCACCGATTGTCCTGGTGCTTTCGCGATGAATGTCAGGGTGACCACCGCTCCCTGTCCCGAAACCCCTCCCGCTCCGGGCGGACGCGTCGCGGTTACCTGCAGCGTGCCGGTCGAAGGATCGTCGCGATGTACGAGAGCCACCGCCTGGCCGTCCTGCGACAGGAACCCGCCGTTCGAGACGTTGACCACAGAAAGCTGGGCGGAATCGTAGTTGAGTTGCAGGGGCACCGAATACACGTTCTGCCCCCCGGAGAGCATCACATTGACCGTGAAGGTCGTCCCCTTCGCTTGCGTCAGAGCCGGCGGATCGAACAAGAACGATCCTGCGCCGCTTTGCCCTTCTGCCGGCTGCGAAGGCGTGGCCGCAGGCTGTGGCGTCGTCGGCTGAGGCACGGGCTGCTGGGGAGCCGGTTGCGGCGTCTGCGTGGGAGACTGCGGATTCGTTGCGGGCGTAACCGCCCTGCTGCCGGTGCGCCGCAATTCAAGCGCATTTGCCGTGCCCACATCCAGCATCTCAACGCTGGATGCCGGCGTCTCCGGACCGCGGATGATGTGCGGCACCACGGCGAACACAATCTCGTTTTCGCGATGCTCTGTGTTGGTCTGCGAGAACAGGTATTTCAGGATCGGCACATTGGCAAGACCCGGAATGCCGGTCAACGCTCTCGTCTGTTGATCCTCAAGGATGCCGCCCAGCAGGTTGACCTCTCCATCCTTGAGCCTGATTTCATGCTCGATCTTGCGTTGGCCGATGATCGGCTGGCTGATGCCGCCGATGTTGGACTGTCCGGTAACCGCCGAAATGTCGAGCGACAACTTGAGGGTCACTTCCCTTCCGGCATGCACGCGAGGCGTGATATCGATGTTCACGCCTACGTCGAGATACTGAAACTGCGTATTGACCAGCGGATTGATGCCGACGCCGCCAATGCCGGGTTGGAACGACCCCGTCGCCACCGGCACCCGGTCGCCAATTTTCAAAGATGCTTTCTGGCCATCCAACGCCCGGATCTGAGGATTCTGTATCAGCTTCGTGTTGGTGTCGCTGAGCAGAGCGGTCGCCGTACCCGGCGGAATGGTCACCTGGAAATCGGTCGCGTCGAGGTTGGCCAGGCGGTTCAAATTGATGGTGTTCGCTGAGCCCGTTCCGGTGGTGGTGCCGGTCCCGGTGCCCGTGCCGGTCCCTGTACCCGTAGTAGTGCTGATGTTGTTCTGCAGCGCCACGGTCGCGCTCGTCGGCGGATTGATGCCAAGGTTGCGCATCTTGTCGCGGCTCACCTGCATGACGGCCACTTCGACCAGTACTTCCGGCTTCGCTTTGTCGAGGTCGTCCACCAGCTTCTGGGCCAGCGCCAACTGGTCCGGGGTGCCGCGCACGACAATCGCACCTTGCGAGGGAAGCTGCTGAATGCGGCTTACCTCCAGGATGGTCCGCATCGCGTTCACCACATCCTGCAATTCGGTTGGCTGGGATAGATTCGAAAGATAGAAAGTTTTGATGACGTTTTGTTCCAGCTCTTTCCGTTTTGCAGGATTGTCTTGCGCGACAAAAATCGTATTCGGTGTCACCGGCCGCCAGAACGTCTTCGTTTCGAAGGAAACGACTTCGAGGGCGTCTTCGAGAGTCACGCCGTTCAGCTCGATCCGCACCTGGCGCGAGGTGTACTCCGGGTCGAACAATACGTTAATCCCGGCCAGCTTCCCGATCGTCTCGTACACGGCTTTCGTATCCGCCGTCATCTTCAGGGTAATTGGTACATTGGAGATCGGCGATAGTTCGACCGGTCCCTGCGCCGATTCCAAACGCCGTCGTAACGCGGTCGGCCCGGCGGCTGCACCTTGGGGTGGCGGATTGCTGGCGTCCCGGATCATCTGTTGAGTGCGCCGCAATTCCTGCTGGGCAATGAAGGAAGAAGGATCGATTTCGATGGCCTTTTGAAACTCTGCCAGAGCCTCCTCCAGCTTGCCTCCGTCGCGCAGTATCTGACCACGATGGACGTGGGACGCAGCAGACAGGAATTTCGTGCGCTCGTAAGAGGCCCGGTACTTCAGATCCTTCGGCTTGAGCGCGTAGGCTTGCTTGTAGTAGTCGTAAGCCTGCTCGTAGTTCTGTCGCGCTTCCGCGTCAGCGCCCTTCTCGTACAGGGACTTCGCCTGGTCAGCGCGGACGGGAATGACACAGCAAAGAAGCACCACGAACAGAGCCGGGGTCAGGCGTTTCATCAAACGATCCTCGGACAAACTCTCTCTCGCTGGCGGCTGCATCCACCCATCTCGATTCAGCGCCCGAAGCAACGCGCCGGGGCTCCAGACGGCCGTTACGCGCGAAAATCTCTTGAAAATCGGATTATAGCATCGCACAGATATCGCCCCGAAGTCATTGGTGCCGAGATGTTTACACTCAATAGTACACGTACCGCAGGGTCCCAGACCCCAGGTCTCACGTCTCAGGGAAGTCCGCCTTGCATTACTCGGTCGTCAAGGGGGAATGATTGCATGCGCAGAGATTCTCCGCCCCCAGACACGCGACACCTGACAGCTGAGACCCGACACCTGCCTTCATGCTACCTTCGACTCACCGCCATGCCCAAACAGTCAACCCATCAAACCCGGCCAAACGCGGAGAAATCCCCGCGCCGCCAGCCTACCGCTTCGGGAGAAAGAGATGCCGCTATTAACAGGAACGCCGGACATAACTATTTCTTGCTGGAAAGATTCGAGGCTGGCGTTGTCCTGACCGGCACGGAAGTGAAGTCTGTTCGCGCCGGAAAAGCCAACCTGAAAGACTCCTATGGCCTCGTCCAAAATGGTGAGCTCTGGCTCCTCAACTGCCATATCAGCCCCTATGAACACGGCAGCTACTCCAACCACGCGGCGGAGCGCACTCGCAAGCTGCTGGTTCACCGGGAGGAGATCCGGAAATTGATCGGCAAAACACAGCAAAAGGGACTGACGCTCATCCCCACCCGCATGTATTTCAAGAACGGCAGGGTGAAAGTGGAAGTTGCGGTTGCTCGCGGGAAGCAACAGTGGGATAAGCGCGAGACCGAGCGCCGGCGCACCGCCGACCGCGAAGCGCGGCAGGCCATTGCTCAATCCCGGAAGCACAGATAATCCTCTTTCTGAGGGCACTTCGATTCCTTCTTGTGCAGAAGATTGCACTATGAGTTAAGCCCGAATACCCGCCGAACAAAAATGGGCAGGCTGCCGGATTTCGCGTGCTTTTTCCGCAAAACAAATGTAAATACTACAGGTGCTAGTTGAGCTTGCGTGGGGTGCAACTCAACTCACCTTCCCAATGATCAAGCAAGTGTTCCGATGCTTCCGGAAATCCGTGAAAGTGACGTGTCTCGCTCTGGCCGTTTTCTCGCTTTTTGTTTGTTCCGCGGCGCAAGACAAGGACAAAGACGAGAAAGACGAACCGGCGTCCGAACCCGGACTGAGCGGCAACCTGGTCAAGGTCGAAGCTTCCGTGCACTGCGACAAGCCCGAGCCGGTCCACTCGATCGAGGTTCCCGATCGGTCCGGCCACGCGCTGATGCTGGCCCGCCGCAAATGTACATGGACGCAGCCCCTGGTGATTCTCGATGCAAAAACGAAAGACGGCGTGGCCGTGACCTTCACCGAAAAAATGGAAGGCACGCTCCACATGCACGGGTTCGAGGTCGACACCCTGGACAACGGAGAAAAGCTCACCATGCGCACCATGGGCCAGGTGCTCGCGGAAAAAGGCCCGGCGAACACGAGAGGCCGCTGGAGTTTCATGCGCGGAACCGGCAAGTTCAAAGGCATTAAGGGTGGTGGAACCTACGAAGGCAAGTTGGAAAGCGACGACAGTTGGACGTTGCATCTGGAAGGCGCATACGTGCCGGAGGAGATGGCCGGCGGAAAGAAGCAACAGCAATAAGGAGAGGATCCGTGACGAGAAAACTAACCGCACTCATGGCGCTGCTCGCGCCCTTTTGCCTGGCGATCTCATCCTCAGCTCAACAGTCTTCCGTAGTCACTCATGGACCTGTCGTGGTCCAGGAATACAAACACGATACGGGACCGCTGTTGCGCGAAATTGCGCCGCTGCTTCCCGAGTTCAGCACGCCGACCGAGCGCGAAATCGAGAACTTCGCCAATCCGAACCAGAACTGGCGGACTCTCTCGGTACCCGACGCCGTCTTGCAGACCAAGGAGAATTCACCGCAAGCCAGTTCTCCCCCCACGAACCTGGAATTTGACGGACTCGGACACGGCGATCTCTTCTTCTGCAACTGCGAGCCTCCCGACAACGATGGCGCGCCCGGCATCAACCAGTATGTGCAGTACATCAACGTCTCATATGCCGTTTACGACAAAGCGGGTAACCGCACCCTTGGACCTCTTTCGGGCAACTCGTTCTGGTCGGGATTTGGCGGGTCCTGTGAAGCCGACAACAGCGGCGATCCGATCGTTCGTTTTGACGCCTCGGCACAGCGCTGGGTCGTAAGTCAGTTCGCCATCAACAGCACATCTCCCGATTTCGAGTGCGTCGCAGTTTCTCAAACGGCTGACGCCACCGGCGCTTACAATCGTTACGCATTCTCATTCAACGCATTCCCGGACTATCCCAAGATGGGAGTCTGGCCGGATGCCTACTACTTCACCTTCAACAACTTCAACATTGCAGGCACAGCCTATCTCGGCGCCAATGCCTGCGCCATGGAACGCTCGAAGATGCTGGTCGGCCAGACGGCCAAGATGGTCTGTTTCCAGCAGAATCCAAATCAATTCGGTGAACTGCCCTCCGACCTGGACGGCCCCAATCCTCCTCCCGCGGGCACTCCGAATTTCGTCATGGAGCTCGATCCTTCCGGAAATCCGAATCTCGCCCTGTTCAAGTTCCATGTGGACTTCGGCACACCTGCGAACTCCACGTTTACAGGCCCTACTCTGATTCCCGTCGCGCCCTTCACCCCACTGTGCAATGGCTTTTCTCGCGGGCGATGCGTACCGCAACCCGGCGGCACCTCAGACCTGCTCGAATCCCTTGGCGACCGCCTCATGTACCGGCTCGTCTACCGCAACTTCGGCGATCACACGACCCTGCTGACCACTCACTCCATCGCTGCCGGCTCCAGCGGCGGTATCCGCTGGTATGAGTTACGCAATCCCGAGACGAGCCCGACGATTTTTCAATCGGGGACTTTCGCTCCCGACAGCAAGTGGCGCTGGATGCCCGCCATCGCGATGGACAAGAATCAGAACATTGCGGTCGGATACACGCTGTCCGGGTCAGGAACTGGACAATTTCCATCCCTGGTTTACGCAGGAAGAATTCCGGGAGACCCAGCCGGCACTCTGGAATCGGAAGTCGTCATGAAGGCGGGACTTGGTTCGCAGACCGGCGGAGGCCATCGCTGGGGCGATTACAGCTCGCTGACCGTCGACCCTGCCGATGACTGCACCTTCTGGTTCACCGAGGAATACCAGAAGGTCAATGGCGGGTTCGACTGGAGCACGGCGATCGGCAACTTTGTTTTCCCCGGATGCACTGGTTCCGGCACCCCGGCGGTTTCACTCTCCCCGGCAACTCTGAACTTCAAGAAAGAGCCGATCGGTCAGACGACCGCGCCACTCACGGTCACATTAACGAATATTGGCTCTGCCACGCTGAACATCTCGAATGTCGTCGCGACCGGTGACTATGCGATCTTTGCCAACACTTGCGGAAGCACTGTCTCGTCAGGTGGAAATTGCGCGGTCAGCGTGACCTTCACACCTACCAAGAAAGGCGCCCGCAACGGCACACTTTCCTTCACGGACAACGCCCCAGGATCTCCGCAAACAGTCCCACTCAAGGGAACTGGCCAATCCATCACGGTATCCCCGGCATCCTTAAACTTCGGATCAGTTGCTGTGGGAAACACAAGTCCGCCACAGACGGTTACTGTGTCCAACGTCAGCACCGCACCGGTGAGCCTGACAGGCATCGCTTTCGCCGGCACTGCGGCGGGTGATTACCTGATTACGGCGAACACCTGCGGAGCCACGCTTTCCGGTGGTTCGAATTGCTCAGTCAGTGTTGCTTTCAAACCCACAAACACCAAGAAGCGAGCCGCAAAGCTGAACATTAAGAACAACGGCGGACCCACCGCTTCCACAACGCTCACGGGAACCGGCACTTAGAAACCGCAGTTCCCATTGATTTCAATCTGATAGGGCGGGATCCTCATCCCGCCCCCTCCCCCGTTCCCAGGGAATTGGCACGCGGATTGCACTTTCGGAACTCGCCCCTTCGGTCGCAAAGGCACTATGCAAAGTTTTGCCATTCGGTCACTTGCCGGAGCCCTGTGTCTCGCAGGAGCTGCGTGCGTGATTTCTTCGCGCGCGGCAGCGCAACCGGCCGCGCAGGTATTCAAAGAGCTGAAGCGTGACGTTTCACTGCCCCTTTCCGAGCTCGGCAGGCTGACGCCGCAACAGCCCAACAAGTTCTCCTTGCGCGTGCTGAAAGTCCTCCCTACCGCTCCGGTCGAACCTGTTCCCCAGTACGCAGTTGCCGACGCTGCGCTGCAGCAACAGTCCCTTGGGCCCGTCGCAGCGACGGTCGGCCTTAACTTTGAAGGCCTGGGCCTAGGTCAATATGGCTTCCTAATGGAAGCCGCTCCGCCAGACACGAACGGAACGGTCGGAGATACGCAGTACGTGCAGTGGGTCAATCTTGAATACGCCGTGTTCGACAAGGCGACGGGCGCGATCATTGCGGGTCCCTTCGAGGGCAACTCCATCTGGGCCGGGTTCGGTGGCGGGTGCGACGAGAACAACGACGGCGACCCGATTGTGCAGTACGACAAGATCGCCAACCGCTGGATCTTCACGCAGTTCTCGGTGAGCACCACCCCTCTGTTGGAGTGCGTCGCAGTATCCACAACCAGCGACGCTACCGGCACCTACAATCGCTATGCCTTCTCGTTTGGCAGCAAGTTCCCCGATTATCCGAAGCTCGGCGTCTGGCCTGACGCCTATTACGTTTCGTTCAACATGTTCGGTCTGACCAATTTTGTGGGCGCAAACGCCTGCGCGATGGATCGGAACAAGATGCTCGACGGACAGGCCGCCACCATCATCTGTTTCCAGCAACCTGCCTCCATCTCGAGCCTGTTGCCCTCCGATATGGACGGGACCGTCCAGCCCGATCCCGGCGAGCCCGGGTTCTTCATGAACATCGGAACGAATTCCCTCCGCCTGTGGAAGTTCCACGCGGACTTCGACACGCCTTCCAACTCCACCCTCACGGGGCCGACCGTGCTGACGGTGTCGAACTTCTCGAAGCTGTGCGGCGGCGGAACCTGCGTCTCGCAGCCCAGCACGACCCAGAAGCTCGACTCGCTGGGAGATCGGCTCATGTACCGTCTCGCCTATCGCAAGTTTCCTGACGGCCATGAGGCTCTCGTGGTCAATCATTCCATTACGACCGGCATACGCTGGTATGAGATCCGCGATCCCAACGGAACGCCTGTGGTGTTTCAGGAAGGTACCTTCGCTCCCGATTCCAGCACCCGCTGGATGGGCTCGATGGCCATCGATGAGTCCGGTGACATCGCCCTCGGATACAGTGTCTCCAGTTCGAGCGTCTTTCCCTCGATCTACTTCACCGGGCGGAGTCCAGCCGATCCTGCTGGCTCTATGGAAGGCGAGCAGGTGATCGTAAACGGCACGGGCTCGCAAACCGGCAGCCTGTCGCGCTGGGGTGACTACAGCGCGATGGCCATTGATCCCTCAGACGACTGCACGTTCTGGTACACCCAGGAATACATACAGGGAACTGGCGCAGGCAACTGGAATACACGGATTGCCAACTTCAAGTTCAGCCGATGCGGCACGGTGGGCGGCGGCCCGGTCGCGACTCTCTCGGCTTCGCTGCTGAATTTCCAAAAAGTCGTCATCGGTCAGACAAGTGCTCCGCAAACGGTGACCCTCACCAACACAGGCGGCGATCCCATGAATCTCTTGAGTGTCGCCGCGACCGGGGACTTTCAGATTTCGAACACCACCTGCGGGGCCACCCTGGCATCCAATGCCGGCTGCTCCATCACCCTGACCTTCACTCCGACGAAGAAGGGCACGCGAAAGGGCAGCTTGACCTTCACCGATGACGCTCCCGGCAATCCGCAGGTCGTCACCTTGAAGGGTGTAGGCCAGTCCATCGCGCTGAACCCGACCGCTCTGGACTTTGGGAGCGTTGCCGTTGGCACAACCAGCGACCTGCAGACGATTTCAATTTCGAATGTGGGGACGACCAGCGTTGCCTTTATCGGAATGACTCTGTCTGGGGGCGCGGCGGCCGATTACATCGTTGCTGCAAACACCTGCGGAGCGACGATCGCGGCAGGTGACACCTGCTCGGTGAGCATCGCGTTCAGGCCGAGTAAGAAAGGCAAGCGCGCCGCCAAGTTCAATGTGAAGAACAACGGCGGGGGAACTCCATCGGTCGCGACCATCACAGGCACCGGCAGCTAGGTCTGTCACAAGAAGAACACGGGGGCGCGTGTCCCCTCCATTCTCTGACACCCTTCCACCTCACTGTCTGCCGATAACCTGCCCCAGGGTCAAGATTCTGCCACGGAGTTGCGCACTTCCCCATTCACCGTGGATACTGGAAATTCTGACTATGAACACGAATCTATCCCTTCTTGCGCCCTCCCAATTTGAAATCGAGTGCCTGGTAGCCGTGGTCCTGGACCGCGGGGAAAAGGACAAGCCCGCCGTGACCGTCGAGTGCAGCGACGCTGCGGTGCGAGATGCCGCAAAAGACGTGTTGGCAGGTACCGAGGTGACCGGCAAGGCCCTGGAGACGACTCTCTTGCATCGTCCCGCCGGCCTGAAAGCGAAACGTCTGCTGCTGGTTGGTGGCGGCAAGGCGAAGAGCCTCACCCTGGCAGAACTGCGAAAAGCTGCGGGCACAGCCGCGCGCACGCTCAAAGGCAAAAGCCTGCGGAATTTTGCGTTCGCGCTGCCGGAAAATGGACTCGATGCAGCCGGCGCCACCCGGGCCGTTGTCGAAGGGCTATTCGTCGGCGATTTCGATCCCGACTACTACAAAAGCGACCGCAAGGATCAGAAGCTAGACACAGTCACAATTATCGCTGCAGGCGACAAGGCCGCACTCGAGCAGGCGCTGAATGTCGGCCGCATCATCGGCGAATCGCAGAACTTCACCCGCGATCTTGTCAACGAACCCTCCAACCGGATGACGCCCACCGTGCTTGGCGAGCGCGCGAAGAAGATGGCTGCCGATGTCGGCCTGCATTGCGAAGTCTATGGGCCCGACAAGATCAAGGAATTGAAGATGGGCGCTTTCTGGGGCGTGGCTCAGGGCTCGGATGAACCCCCTGCACTGATTGTTCTCCGCTACGAGCCCGCCGGAGCATCGGACAAAGTCCATTTAGGTCTGGTCGGCAAAGGCATCACCTTCGACACGGGCGGCATTTCGATCAAGCCCGCTGACGGCATGGAAAAGATGAAGTACGACATGGCCGGCGGCGCCACCATGATCGGCGTCATGCGGGCAATCGCGCTGTTGAAGCCGAAGGTCAAAGTCACCGCTATCGTGTGCGCCACGGAGAATATGCCGTCGGGGAAGGCGCAGAAGCCCGGCGATGTCCAGATCGCCATGTCGGGCAAGTCGATCGAGATCATCAACACCGATGCCGAAGGCCGCCTCGTCCTCGCCGACGGCCTCTGCTACGCGCGCCAGCTTGGCTGCACCCACCTCGTCGATGCCGCGACTCTAACCGGAGCCGTTGTCGTCGCTCTTGGCTACGTCAATGCCGGCATCTTCGCCAGCGACGACCAGATGTACGACCGCTTCGCCCAGGCCAACAAACTGGCGGGCGAGAAGATGTGGCGGCTGCCCCTCGACGACGAATACAAAGAGATCATCAAGTCCGGCATCGCGGATATCGTCAACTCCGGCGGGCGCTGGGGCGGCGCCATCTCCGCGGCCATGTTCCTGAAAGAATTCGCCGAAGACACGCCCTGGATCCATCTCGATATCGCCGGCACCGCTTGGATGGAAGACCAGAAGCCGTGGATCGCGAAGGGGCCGTCCGGAATCGCCGTGCGCAGCTTGATCGAGTTCGTGCGCGGCTGGGCCGGATAGTCACTTTGCCTGCGGCACCTCGGCGACTTTCTCTTCTATCTGCGACGATGAGGTCAAATCGTCGCGTCCGTCCGTGGGAGGTGGCGCGAGGCGATGACCGAGTCGGATGAACGGGCGCTCGATGAACTCGTAGCTGATCCAGGCCACTAGGAAGAGTAACGCCAGGTTCAGCGGCAATTTCTGGAAGAACAATGGTGTCAGTCCCAGGGCGGGGACCGAAAACAGCTGCTGCCACAGATAGATGCTGTACGACAGCCGGCCGGTCCATTTCAGGAGAGGAACCTCGAGCACCCTCCCCATCCATGTCTGCGGGCGGATCACCGTGCCGGCGACGATCAACGGCAGCAGCGCAGATTCAGTCAGGCTGTACGTTCGGGTCTTTTGGAGCAGTTGCAGACCAACATAAGCCGCTACAAAAAGTATCCATATCCAGGTTTTGTAATACCGAACTGTCAGGCTGCGAATTCTCTTGTCGTCAAGGAGCAGCGCAACCAGGCATCCTAACAGGAGCCCATCCAGACGGATATCGGTGCGCGAGCCGATCAGCAGCCCGGGTATCTTGTGCTCCAGCCAATGGTGGTGAAATTCCCACATTCGCCAGCCGGCTATGCCCAATGCGCCAAGAACGGCGAACCATCGCGCCCGCATTTTTCCCAGCAGCACCAGCGCCGCCGGCCAAAGCAGGTAGAAGTGCTCTTCCACTGCCAGCGACCAATAATGGATGGTGTAACCACCCCACGCCCTGCTGAGCCAGCTATGCGGAAGATAGTTTCGGAAGAAAAACACGGAACTCAACAACTCGGCAGGCTCGACGACAATCACGCTGAGCAACGACAGAATCGCGATGACAATCAGATAGAGCATTGCCGGCGGGAGAATGCGGCAAACGCGGCGAATGTAGAAGCCGCGGAGACTGATCCGGCCGAACGCATTCTGTTCTTCGAGCAGCCGGGAGCAGATCAGGAACCCGCTGATGGCGAAGAACAGGCTGACTCCATTGGGACCGGTGCGGCTGACGGCGCGCAGAACAGGAACCTGATGCAGGGACGAGTATCCCACCACATGGTCGAGCAGCACCGCCAGAATCGCGATGGCCCGCCAGCCATCTAATGTAGGTAGATATCCCGTCCTGGAAGCGCTCGGCACGGCTCTTCCGTTTAGACTAAATATGTAGCAGGTGACAATCAATCACGATTGTGTCTGCTGCCTGCAGTATCGACGCCGACTGATTCATGGATCTGCAAGAGAAAATCCGCACTCTTCCCACGTCCCCGGGCGTGTATCTGTACAAGAACGCTGAGGGCGAGGTCATCTATGTCGGGAAGGCGAAGAACCTGCGCTCGCGCGTCTCCTCGTATTTCCATGAAGGCCGCTGGGAGGACGCGAAAACCGGAACACTGGTACGGGAAGCTATTGATGTTGACTACGTCGTCGTTGCGAACAACAAAGAGGCGCTGGCGCTCGAGAACCACCTCATCAAGCAGAAGAAGCCGCGCTTCAACATTCTGCTGCGTGACGACAAAACCTATCCGTACGTGAAGCTCACGCTCGGCGAGCGTTTCCCACGTGTCTACGTCACCCGCCGTCTACGCAAAGATGGCAGCGCCTACTATGGTCCTTACTTCCCCGCCAATCTTGCCTATCGCATCGTGGACCTTATCCACCGCCATTTTTTGATCCCCTCCTGCAAAGTGGACCTTACGCGCTTCCATCCGCGCCCGTGCTTGCAGTTCCATATCAGGCGCTGCCTTGGCCCCTGCGTGAAGGACCTCACAACACCCGATCTCTACCAGGAAGCGGTCCGTGACGTGAAACTCTTCCTCGAAGGCCGGCAGACCGATCTGGTGAAATCTCTGCGGGCGCGCATGGTGGAAGCCGCCGAGGCCCAGGAATTCGAGCGCGCCGCCAAATGCCGCGACCTGATCTCCACGGTGGAGCAATTGCAAGAGAAGCAGCGCATTGCGGCAGTCGAGGGCGATGATGCCGACGTCTTCGGCTATCACTACGAAAATGAGATGCTGGCGGTGAACCTGTTCCACATGCGTGCAGGCAAGGTCCTCGACCGCCGGGAGTTCTTCTGGGAGGAACTGCCGGAGTTCGCCGCAACGGAGGCTGAATCTCCAGAGCAGAAAGCGGACGACTTCCGCCCGGGGTCTTTCTTCTCTGCCCTGCTCAAGCAGCTCTATCTCGGCCAGCCCTACGTCCCGCGCAATATCTATGCCCCTGTCGATTTCGAGGATCGGGCAGAACTCGAAGACGCGCTATCTGACCAGCTCGCAGGTGAGGGCGTTCGCGCCACCCGGGTTCACATCACCGTCCCGCTGCGAGGCGACAAGCGCGAACTCGTCGATCTGGCCGGCAACAACGCCAAGCAATCCTACGACCAGCGCTTCCGCATTATGAAGCCGAACGCCCGCGCGATCGAGGAGGCCCTGCAGGACGCCGTCGGCTTGCCTGAGCGTCCGAAGCGCATGGAGTGCTTCGACATCTCGCACATCCAGGGCGCCGAGACTGTCGCTTCCATGGTGGTGTGGGAAGAGGGCGAGATGAAGAAATCCGATTACCGCAAGTTCATTATCAAAACCGTCCAGGGCGTGGATGACTTCGCCTCTATGCGCGAAGTCGTCACGCGGCGCTACAAGCGGTTGCAGGAAGAAAAGAAGCCGATGCCCAGCCTGGTCCTGATCGACGGCGGCATCGGTCAACTTCATGCCGCCGCGGAGGCTCTCGAATCCCTCGAGATCATTAACCAGCCTCTAGCCTCCATCGCCAAGCGCGAAGAGATCATCTACGTTTTCGGGCAGGAGGACGATCCGGTCGTCCTCGACCACCATTCGCCGGTGCTTCACCTCGTGCAGATGATTCGCGACGAAGCGCACCGCTTCGCTGTGACCTTCCATCGCAAGCGCCGCCAGATTCGTGACCGCGCGACAGAATTACGCCAAATCCCCGGCGTGGGCGAATCGACTACGCGCCGGCTGCTCGAACATTTTGGGAGCCTGCAGGCGGTCAAGCAGGCCGACGTGGCCGCACTCTCCGCGGTGGTTACAAAAGCCCAGGCGGAGAAAATCCTCGATCACTTCCGCAGCAAGGTGTCGTAGAAGGCTTCACTGCGAGAGCTTGGAAGCCGCTGCCTCGTCCAGCATCCAAATGAGTCTGCTCTCAGGTTGAACGAGTTGTGCGGGATAAGGCGGCGCGAAATTCCCCTCAAGAACTGCCTGCAGGATCTCTGATTTGCCTGCTCCTGCTACGAGAAACATCGCATCCGATGCGTGGTTCAGAACTGGATACGTAAAGCTGATGCGGTGCGTCTTGAACTTCTCGACCCAGTTTGCGATCACCAGGCGTGATTGCTCCTTCAGACCGTCCGAGTCTGGAAAGATCGAGGCCGTATGCCCGTCTCCGCCGAGTCCAAGCAGGACCAGATCAAAGACAGGAAACTCACCCGCCTGCAATCGGAAGAACTGGCGGACAGCGGCTTCATAATTGGCAGCCACCGCTGTCGCGTCGGGGATCTCAGCCTGCACACGAAAGACATTCCCTGTTGGAATCGAAATCTTGCTCAGCAACGCCTCATTGACCATTCGGTAGTTGCTGTCCGGGTGGTCCGGCGGCACATGGCGCTCGTCGCCGAAGAAAAGAAACGTGCGGCTCCAGGAGAAATCCGCGTAGTCCTTCGCCAGCAGAGAATAGAGCGTGCGCGGCGTCGAGCCACCAGACAGTGCCACGACGAAACGGCCGCGCTTCGCGATGAGTTCGCGGCCCAGGCGGACAAACTCGTCGGCCGCGCCGCGGAACAGGTCGGCGGGAGTCGGCAGGGTGCGAACGATACGAATGCAGGAGGATGATGGAAATTTCGTCATCACTTCTCGAAATTTCTCCACTGGCGCCCGTCACGCTCCATGAGATCATCCGATTCTTTCGGGCCCCAGCAGCCGCTGGGATAGTTCGGGAAATTGCGCGGCGGCAGCGCCTTCCACACGTCGAGCACCGGATTGACGATGCTCCATCCTGCCTCCACCATGTCCGCGCGCTGGAACAGCGTAGCATCCCCGATCATGCAATCGTGAAGCAGGCGTTCGTAGCCCGTGTTGGGGGTGGCACCGAAGTAGTCGGCGTATTCAAAGTCCATGTCGACCTCACCCAGCCGCATGGCAGGTCCCGGCGTCTTGGCGGCAAAACGCAGCGAGATGCCTTCCTCCGGCTGGATGTGCAGCACGAGCTGGTTGGGCATCAGGTCCTGCACCTGCGTTTCGCGGAAGAGCACGAATGGGGCCCGGCGGAACTCGATGACAACATGCGTATTGCGGCTTGGCAACCGCTTGCCGGTCCGAAGGTAAAACGGAACCCCCGCCCAGCGCCAGTTGTCGATCAGCAGCTTCATGGCAACAAAGGTCTCCGTCCGGGAGTCGGGCGGCACGCCTTCCTCGGCACGATAAGCCGGCAGGCGCTGCCCATTCACCGTACCTTCGCCATACTGGCCGCGCACCGTTCTGCTGAGCACCTCCTCCGAGGTGTAGGGCTGGATCGCATGCAGGATCTTTGCCTGCTCGTCCCGCACGGCGTTGGCCTCGAACGAAATCGGCGGTTCCATCGCCGTCAGGCTGATCAGCTGCATGATGTGATTGGGCACCATATCGCGCAAGGCCCCGGCATTGTCGTAGTAGCCACCGCGTTTCTCGACGCCCACCGTCTCGCCGACGGAGATCTGCACGTGATCGATGTAACGGCGGTTCCAGATCGGCTCGAAGATCCCATTGGCGAAGCGGAGCGCCAAAATATTCTGGACCGTTTCTTTCCCGAGATAGTGATCGATGCGGTAGATCTGGCGTTCGGTGGCCACTTTGAGCAGACGCTGGTTCAGCGCGCGCGCCGAGTCCAGGTCGTGTCCGAATGGTTTTTCGACGATCACACGCCGCCAATGGCCGTTCTCCTCATTCATCAGCCCGACGTTAGCAAGCCGTTCAACGATGTCGCCGAAGAACTCCGGCGATGTGGCCAGATAGAAGAAAACATTGCCATGCGTGGAATGTTCGGCGTCGGCTTTCGCCAGAGTCTCTTTCAGCGTGTTGTACGTCGCCGGGTCGTCAAAATCGCCGCTGATGTAGTACATGCGACGCAGGAACCACTCCCACAGGTCCGGATCGATCGGACTCGTGGCAAATTGTTTGAGTTCTTCGGTTACCCGCTTGCGCGCATCTTCGTTCGACATCGGAGTGCGCCCCAGGCCGATAATCGCAAACTCACGCGACAGCAACTGCTGGCTACCGAGGTTATACAGAGCGGGAATCAATTTGCGTCGGGTCAGATCGCCGGAAGCGCCGAAAATCACCATCACGCAGGGATCGGCCAGACGTCCGACGCGCGGCCGGGGAGGAGCGGTTTGAGTCTCGGTTGTCGCCATCGCGGTCCTTTCGCAGTCTCTGGAGTCTATCTCTCGCACCGGAAACTTCCCGCCTCAGAAGTTGTCACGCCGTCTTCGCTTGTTTCGGTTCCACGTGTCCGCCGAACTTCTGTCGCATGGCAGAGAGTATCTTCTCGGCAAACGTGTGTTCCTGGCGCGAGCGGAAGCGCGTGTAGAGCGCCGCGGACAGCACTTCCGCGGGAACCGCTTCTTCGATCGCAGCCTGGATGGTCCAGCGCCCCTCCCCGGAATCCTGCACGAAGCCGCTGTATTCTGAGAGACTCGGGTTTTCGGCAAGGGCGATCGCAGTAAGGTCAAGGAGCCACGACGATACCACGCTGCCGCGGCGCCAGACCTCGGCAATATCGGCGAGGTTCAAATCGTAGCGAATCTCCTCCGGGAGTTCTTTGCTGGTCGCGTTCTTGAAAATGTCGAAGCCCTCGGCGTAGGCCTGCATCATCCCGTATTCGATGCCGTTGTGAACCATCTTCACGAAGTGTCCGGAACCCGACGGCCCGCAGTGGATGTAGCCCTCTTCAGCCGTTCCGCCCATCTTTTCTCTGCCCGGAGTGCGAGCGATATTTCCTCGCCCTGGCGCGAGCGTCTTGAAGATCGGATCGAGCCGGCCGACTGCTTCCTTCGGTCCGCCGATCATCATGCAATACCCGCGTTCCAGGCCCCAGACGCCGCCGCTGGTCCCGACATCCACGTAGTGCACGCTCTTCTCTTTGCACATCTGCGCGCGGCGGACATCGTCCTTGAAGTACGAATTCCCGCCATCGATGATCGTGTCGCCCGCCTGCATGCTGCTGAGCAGCGCCTGCACGGTTTTCTCGGTAGGTCCGCCGGCCGGCACCATGATCCATACGGCGCGCGGCGCTTGCAGTTTGATCATGAGATCGTCGAGAGAAGAGGAAGCCATAGCGCCCTCGCCGGCCAACTGCTTCACCGCTTCGGGACTGAGGTCGGAAACCACCAATTGATGCCCGCCGCGCATCAGGCGCCGCGTCATATTGGCGCCCATGCGGCCCAGCCCTACCATTCCTAGTTGCATGACGGCTCCTTGTTCGTTCCGTGACGGGTGACAAATCAGGCGTCAGAACACACTCCAACGTCCTCTTCCCGCTTGCCGCGCGGCACAAACCCGCCGCGCCCTTCGCGTCCAACCTGGACTTTGCTTTCTATTACCCCAGGGCCTGTTTCACCAGTTCACTCAGCTTGGTGAGACCCGCCTTGACATCTGACCCGATGTGTACGCGCAATGCGCGGCGTTTGCGTTCCGCCAGCACCGCGAAGTCGCCGCGAGCCTGCGCAGCTTTGACGATCCCGAAAGTATATTTCTGTCCCGGCACCGGCAGGTCCTGCGCATCGTCGCACGTAATCTGCAGGAAGACGCCGCTGTTCGGTCCACCCTTGTAGGCCTGTCCAGTGGAATGCAGAAAGCGCGGACCAAAGCCGAGACAGGTCGCAACCTTCTTGCGATCACGCACCGCCGTCCTTAGATCCTGCAGAAGGGCTTCATGTTCACTGTTCATTTGTACATACGCGAGGACAGCGAAGTAGTCGCCGGTACCGATACGGCCGAGGTGCGCGCGCAGAAAATTCTTCAACGAGCGGTCCGATCCGGCTGACTTTGCCAACTCGCTCGCATTCTGCTCGTCTGTGAAAAGTCTGAATCCGCTCTCTTCGAGGATGGGCTTCTCCGCTGGAAGCGAGCCATGGATCTCATATTCCGAGGTCAGCTTGCGCGTCTCGACCTTGCTGGCTTCCACATCGGGCTGGTTGAACGCGTTGATGCCGATGACGGATCCTGCGACCGCTGTCGCGATCTCCCAACGAAAGAATTCCTGTCCGAGGTTGTAGGTGTCGGTCATGGCGATGCGAACGACCGGATGCCCCGCTTTCTCGAATGCATCCACTTTGGCATCTTGCGCAGCATCGGGAGCCGATTCCGAGCGAATGTAGGCGAAAACACGATCGCTTCCGTAAGCCTCCGGGCCGGCCAACTTCTCCCGATCGACCGGAACGATTCCCTTCCCGATCTTGCCGGTGGACTCGGCAATGAGTTGCTCAAGCCAAGCGCCCAAGTCAGAGATCGCCGGTGAAGTGATGAAAGTAATCTTATCCCGGCCCATCGTGGCGGCAGTTCCGAGAATCAGCCCGAGCAGCACACCAGGATTCTCAGCGAGTGGAACACACGCCCGACAGGCACGCATCATGTCCTCGGTGCGATTCAGGAACTTGCTGATATCGAGGCCCATCGCAGCCGCGGGGACCATCCCGAAGTTGGAGAGAGCCGAATACCTCCCGCCAATCGATGGCACACCATAGAAGATGTGACGGAAACGATCGCGTTCGGCAACCTGCTGCATCTTCGACCCGGGGTCCGTAATCGCGATGAAGCGGCTGCCAACCTTGTCGGCGCCTACCGTCTGCTTCACCCGCTCGAAAAAGTACTGCTTGTAGATATTGGGCTCGAGCGTGCTCCCCGACTTGCTGGAAACGATAAAGAGCGTATTGGCGAGATCGACGTGCTTTTCAAACTGTCTGATCTGCGCCGGGTCGGTCGAATCGAGGACGTGGAGGCGAGGAAAGCCCTGCTGGTGGCCGAAAGTCATGGCCAGCACTTCCGGACAAAGGCTCGATCCCCCCATGCCCAGCAACAGGATGTCGCGGAACCCCGCGCTTTTCACTTCCGCGGCCAGGGATTTCAGCTTGTCAGCATGAGCCAGCTGTTCTTCGGTGATGTCGAGCCACCCCAACCAGGCAGATTCGTCTTCCCCAGTCCAGAGCGTTGCATCGCGCCCCCAAAGACGCCTTACTTTCCCCGAAGCGCGCCAGTCATTGAGGTTTTTTTTTACGACGCTGTCGAGGTCGCCTGGAAGCTTCGCACTCTGCGGGTTAACGCTGCGAACCGGCTGCCGTTTGGAGTTCTTTTCGACCGCCGCCAGCAGCTGGTCGAAGGCATCCGCGAACAACTTCACGCCGTCCCTGGTGAGTTTGTCGGTCACTTCCTTCATGGAAATGCCGACCGCCGCGAGATCCGACATGGCCTTCGCTGCACCGGGGAGATCCTCCGTGAGGCTCACCCGTGGCTTGCCATGATCGCGAAATGCCTCCAGCGTTGCGGGCGGCAGCGTGTTCACCGTATCCGCGCCGATGAGTTCTTCGACGTAGATGACATCGCGGTACGCCGGATTCTTCGTGCTCGTACTCGCCCAGAGCACGCGCTGTGTCTGCGCTCCTTTGGCTGCGAGCGCCTTCCAGCGCGGGGTGGTGAAGATCTTCTCGTACGCTTCGTACGTCAGCTTGCCGTTCGCGATCGCGATCTTACCCAGAACGGACTGGAGTTTGGCCTTGCGGGCGGCGTCCGTTTCTTTCTTGATCTGATCGTTCAACAGTGAATCGATGAGGGTATCGATGCGGCTGATAAAGAAGCTGGCCACACTCGCCACCCGGCTGACGTCTGCGCCGGCCGCGGCAAACTTCTCCAGCGCTTCGATGTACGTGTGCGCCACCTGCTCATACACGTCCTGCGCAAAGAGCAGCGTGATGTTGATATTGATTCCTTCGCTTAATGTCTGGAGAATCGCCGGAATGCCTTCCGGAGTCCCCGGAATCTTGATCATGACGTTCTCGCGGTCCACCGTCTTCCACAGACGGCGCGCTTCGTCGATCGTGCCCTGGGTATCGTTCGCGAGGTAGGGAGAAACTTCCAAGCTCACGTAGCCGTCGCGGCGGTTCGTGCTCTGATACACCGGACGCAGCAGATCGGCGGCGTCCTGGATGTCACGAATCGCCAGCAACTCATAGCGGCCTTTGGCGTCGAGATCGGTCCGGTTGGCGAGTGAGTCGAGGAAATCCTGGTAGAGCGTGCTCCCGGCAATCGCCTTCTCGAAAATCGCGGGATTCGATGTCATGCCCCGCAGTCCATCTTCCTCAATCAGGTTCTTCAATTCGCCGCCCTTCAGCAGATCGCGGCGGATATAGTCGAGCCAGATCGACTGGCCCTGCGCCTGCAACTGCTTCAGCGGGTTCACGGCTTTGCCGGTCTCAATCGTTCCTACGGGATTCATGACGGCTCCTTCCAAACCATCCAGACAGGCTACCTGCCGGACGTTACAAAGCTGTTACTTCGCAACCAGATCGCGCGCCGCCTGGATGACGTTCTCGGACGTAAATCCGAATTTCTTCAATAAGTCCTTGATCGGGGCCGAAGCGCCGAACGTATGCATCCCGATCACCCGCCCCTTTGGACCAACATAACGATCCCAGCCGAGCGTGGCTCCTGCCTCCACGGCTACGCGCGCAGTGACGTCGGGCGGCAGAACACGATCGCGGTAATTCTGCTCCTGTCGCTCGAAAAGATCCCACGACGGCATGCTGACCACGCGAGCGCGAATGCCTGCCTGCTTCAACTTCTCGTATGCATCGACGCAGATTGGAAGCTCGCTGCCGCTGGCAATCAGGATGACCTGCGGCTTGCCCCCATCGGCATCCGCGAGAATATAGGCCCCCTGAGCGACGCCTGCCGCCGGCGCATATTTCGTGCGGTCGAGGGTCGGCACCGCTTGCCGCGTCAGCACGATTACCGCTGGCTCATGATGCGTGTTCATCACCACCTTATAGGCTTCGACAACTTCATTCGCATCGGCAGGACGAAGGACCATCAATCCCGGCGTTGCCCGAAGAGTGGCCAATTGCTCGATCGGCTGATGCGTAGGACCGTCTTCTCCAAGACCGATCGAATCGTGCGTGAAGATCCAGATCGCCGGAATCTCCATCAGCGCCGAAAGCCGGATCGCCGGCTTCATGTAGTCGGTGAAGATGAAGAAAGTCGAACCGTAGGCGCGCAGCTTGCTGAGCGTCATGCCATTCACGATGGCGCCCATGGCATGCTCGCGGATTCCGAAGTGAAAGTTCCGGCCGCTGTATTGCCCCGCTTCGAAATCACCGGCGCCGTCAAACGTCAGCCGCGTTTTCGTTGAAGGATAGAGGTCCGCGGCGCCTCCCAGCAGCCACGGCGTGTTCTTCGCAAGTGCGTTGAGGACTTTGCCTCCAGAGTCGCGCGTGGCCAGACCTTTGATATCGGCAGGAAATACTGGCAGTTCTTTATCCCACCGGTCCGGCAGTTCCCCCTGCTGCATCTGCGAGTGCAACATCGCCAGATCCGGATATTGCTCGGTATAGCGATTGAACAGCGTCCCCCATTGCTGGCGGAGCTGGTGTCCTCGCTTGCCGATGCCCTGGTTGAAGTCTTCCCGGACTCCCTCTGGCACCAGGAACTTGGCGTCCTCCGGCCAGCCGTAGAAACGCTTCGTGAGTTTGACCTCTTCTTCGCCCAGTGCTTCGCCGTGAGCTTCCTTCGTGTCCTGGCGATTGGGAGACCCATAGCCGATATGGCTGTCGACGATGATGAGCTTGGGCCGATCCTTGACGCCGAGTGCGTGTTCGTAGGCTTTCCCTAGCTGCTCCAGATCGTTGACATCGGAGACGTGCGTTGCATCCCAGCCATAGCTTCTGAACCTGCCCGTCACGTCCTCGCTGAATGCGAGTTCGGTCTTGCCCTCGATCGTGATCTGGTTGTTGTCATAAACCCAACAGAGATTCGAGAGTTTGAGATGGCCCGCCACTGAAGCAGCTTCCGATGACACTCCTTCCATCAGGTCGCCATCGCCGCAGAAGACCCACACGTTGTAGTTGAAGACTTCAAATCCCGGTCGATTGAAGTATTGTGCCAGCCAGCGTCCGGCGATCGCCATGCCTACACTGGTTGCGACGCCCTGCCCCAGAGGCCCGGTCGTCGTTTCCACGCCTGTAGTCAGGTGATATTCGGGATGTCCCGGAGTTTTGCTGTCGAGCTGGCGAAAATTCTGAATATCGTCGAGCGATACCGCCGGCTCGTGCGTCACCTCACCTTTGCTGTTCAGGCCTCGCACTCCCGCCAGGTGCAACATCGAATAGAGCAGCATGGAAGCGTGCCCGTTCGAGAGTACGAAACGATCCCGGTTCGGCCAGATCGGATCCTCAGGGTCATACCGCAGAAAACGCTGCCAAAGGCAGTACGCGGCCGGCGCGAGCGCCATGGGGGTGCCGGGATGGCCGGAATTCGCCTTCTGAACTCCGTCCATCGATAACGTGCGGATGGTATTAATGCTGAGCTGTACGACATCTGTGCCCGAGGCTATGGTTTGGTCACTGACGGCCATCACTGCTCTCCTCGCAGAATTCCGGTGGCAACAGAAGCACCGTTATTGGATGAAGAAAACGGCCATTTGGCTACAACGATCTCCTGGCCGAGAGACGGAAACCTAGATTTTACACTGCGGAGGCGGTGCGCACGCGCGGCCGTGCGACGGATTCCGGACCAAAAGGACGATCATACGGGCGTGGTTGGCCTCTTCCGGAACTAAGTCAGATAAGTCCGGCCCTGGCTGATCTTGTGCTGCAGCGTGGACGCCATCAGGTCCACGTCGCTGGGGGATAGATTCAGAACCTCGGGGTCGAGGATCGGCGTCCGGCTGCTCCCCACTGCGTCGCGCCGGACCTGAATCAGCAGCGCCTGCACCGCGTCCGCATCATATTTCTGCGGCGTCATGCGGATCAGTTCCTGCAAGGCAATTCCCAGGGGCAACGGCTCGCGGTAGGGCCGTGCGCTGATCATGGCGTCCAGCGTGTCTGCCAGAGCTACGATCCGAACCGGTTGGGGCATTTCCTCCTGATGGATCCCATCGGGATAGCCGGTCCCGTCTCCCCTCTCATGATGCCAGCGTACGATCTCCGGAATCTGGGGCCACGGGAAATGCACATTGCTGACAATCTGGTGCCCAACGACGGTATGATCCGCCATCTCCCGGAACTCCTCCGGATCGAGCGACGACGGCTTGCTGAAGAGCCGCTTGTCCACCGCCACCTTGCCGATATCATGCAGGTAGCCTGCAGATCGGAGCGCCGCCACCTGCGCCGATTCCATGCCCATCGCTTCTCCAATAGCCTGGGCATAGCGGCCGACGCGCAGTGAGTGGCCGTGAATATTGACATGCTTCACGTCGATGGCCGCGGCAAACGCTTCCAGCGCGTTGTCATAAAAACCATGCAGCGACGCGAGGAGCCGGAGGTTTTCCGACACTCGCTGCGCCAGCGTCTGACTCAGGCTGTGATTGTGAACCGTGAGCGCGACGTAGCTGCTGATCAGTTGCAGGGAATCGAGAGCCTCTTCCTCATACGGAGCATCGCCCTGC
>Ga0335084_10000415_pt1 | contig 35931 bp, 36 predicted proteins | sample Lox_Sample_44_FD_206721 | JGI IMG/M metagenome (GOLD analysis project Ga0335084, IMG submission 206721) | Soil microbial communities from Loxahatchee National Wildlife Refuge, Florida, United States - Lox_Sample_4.4 | ecosystem: Environmental > Terrestrial > Soil > Wetlands | place: USA...
GGGCAGTTGGTCGTGAGCACGGTCGGTGGCACACGCACGGCCGGCGTCATTGTGGAGACCGAGGCCTACGTCGGTCCGCACGACCCCGCCTGTCACGCCTACGGCAACCGGCGCACCGCGCGTACCGAGGGCCTGTATGGGCCACCGGGCACCGCCTACGTCTACTTCACCTATGGCATGCACTGGTGTCTGAATGCGGTGACGATGCGGAGGGACTATCCGGCGGCGGTGCTGATCCGCGCGCTCGAGCCGCTCGAAGGGCTCGCCACCATGCGGCGGCGACGTGGGGATGTGAGAGATCGCGTCCTGTGCGCGGGGCCCGCGCGGCTCTGCCAGGCGCTCGGCGTCACGGGGAGGCTGAATGGCGTGTCGCTACAGCGGGGCACGTTGAGGATTCTCGAGATGCCACGGCGCCGCGCCCGAATCGTCCGCACGCCCCGCGTCGGCATTTCGCGGGCGACCAGCTGGCCGCTTCGTTTTCTCTTCGCTGACTCGCCCTGGGTTACTGCTTAGCGCTCGCCGACACCTTCGCGCGCGCTGCCAAAGCTGTAGCGCAGGCCACCCTGAAGCGTGTGGGTCACGCCGCTGATGAGAAACCCGCTCGCACGCGACGTCAACAGGTAGTGACCGTAGAGGGACATCCGGCCCTGTCGCGCCTCGATCCCCGCCATCCAAAAGAAGAACGCCTTCGAGGAAGCATCCTCCGCCGCGAGCTGCACGAGCTGCGCGTCCGTCGCGGTGCACGCCGTGCAGGTTGCCACGGGATTCAGGATTTGCACAATCATGAAGCCGGCACCGCCGAACGGCTGGACGGCCTTTTGGACCGGGAAGGCCAGGACGCCCGCGATGATGCGGCGCATCTCGTTGAACGCCACATTGCCGGGCTCGAGCGTCCCGTCCGGATGGGTGATCGTGGCGTGCCGGTCCGACAAGAAGAACGACTGCTCGTAGGCCACGTACAGCGCCGTCCGCTTTGCCGTCACGAGCCAGTGCCCGCCGAACGTCGGCTCGGCCGAGAACCCGTCGTAGTCCGTATTGAAGGCCACCACGCCGCCCTGCGCGCCCCAGAACCACTGCTGGTGCCACCCTGAGGTCTGGGTCACAATCTTTTCTTTGGTGGGGGGGGGAGGTGGCAGCGTTCCCCCGGCGGCGAGAATCGAGTCGCGGGTCTCCTTGGGCAGTTCGGGAGCGGCAGGTTCATGGGTCCCCCCGCCACCCTTGCCGAAGAGGAAGAACGACAAGCCAGCCGAACCCGTGAAGTCGAGGGGCTTGGCCCCGCCCAGGTACTGGTCGAACGAATAGAACGCCTTGGCCTCGAGCCGCAGGGCCAGCCTCTTCCCGAAGAAAATCTTGTCGCCGATCCCGCCGTGGATCATGTTGAGATCAACGAAGGGGTCCGTACCGCCCCAATGCGCCCGGGTGTACCCCCCGATCACGTAGAGATTGTTGTGCTCGCCACCGGAATTGAGCACGAGGCTGGCACCGAACCGCTGGAGCCTGGTCCCGAAGGCAACGCCCCCGTTGACGCCAGTCGGGCTCGCCATGTCGAAGGTGGTCTCAATGCCGAAGTAATCGCTGAGGTAATAGCCCAGTACCGCGCCGCCACCGAAGCCGTTGTCGAGGGTGTAGGTGGCGTCGTAGCCGGTGTATGTCCCAAACCCACCTATCTCAAGCTGGTGGCCGTGTTGGGCGCTCAGGTTGGCGGTCCCAACTGCCAACGCCAGAGCAGCGATCGTGAGTACCCGCATGGGACAGCTCCTCAGGTAAGGACCCTGGGGGGCAAAAGGCCCCCCAAAACGCACCGAAAATAGGGGTTCGTACAAAAAAAGGCGATACCCGAAAAGCTTGTTGAGCGGGGAGTTAAGCCACCAAGCCTTGAAACTACTTGAAGGTAGGTCGCACCAAGGCCGAACTTATACCGTATATATACCGAAGATTTACCAATTTCAGATGAGTCCGAACCAATGTCAGATGAGTCCGAGTGACTTCCCCACCTTTCCGAAAGCGGCCAGGGCGAAATCGAGATCGTCCCGAGTGTGAGCTGCGGACACCTGGCACCGCACTCGCGCGTGTCCTTGCGGGACCACCGGATAACCGAACCCCGTCACGAACACACCCTCGTCCAGCAGCCGTTCGCTCACCTGGATTGCTTGAGCCGTCTCGCCCACGATGACGGGGATAATGGGCGTTTCGCCCGGCAGCGGCTTGAACCCCAGGGCGGCCAGCCGTTCCCGGAAGTAGGTGGCGTTGTCGCGGAGGCGTTGCACCATCCCGGGCTGCTCCTCGACTTGGCGGACCGCGGCCAGGGCACTGGCGGCGACGGTGGGGGGAATGGCGTTGCTGAAGAGCTGGGGGCGAGCACGCTGGGTGAGGTAGTCGGCCAGCTCCTGCGACCCGGCCACGAACCCACCCGCCGCCCCCCCCAGCGCCTTGCCAAGCGTCGAGGTGATCACGTCCACTTCCCCCAACACCCCATGGTGCTCCGCGGCCCCTCTTCCCTGCGCGCCGAGCACTCCCGTCCCGTGTGAGTCGTCGACCGCGACGATGGCGCCGTGCTGTCGCGCCAATGTCACGATGTCTGCGAGTGGCGCAATGTCTCCTTCCATCGAGAACACGCCGTCCGTGATGATCAGTTTGAGGCCACGGTCCCGGGCAGCCCGAAGCTTCTCCTCGAGGTCCCCCATATCCGCGTGCCGGTAGACCGCGGATTGGCATCGTGTGATCGCCTTGGCCAGGCGGATGGAATCGATGATCGACGCGTGATTCAACTGATCGGAGATGACTACGTCGTTCTCGCCGAGCAGGGTGGGGCAGAGCCCCTCGTTCGCGTTCCAGCAGCTCGCGAAGGTCAGCGCGGCGTCGCACCCGACCAGCTTGGCGAGCGCCGCCTCCAGGTCACGGTGAATCGTGAATGTGCCGCAGATGAACCGCACCGAAGCGGTACCCGCGCCGAACGCATCCAGCGCGCGTTTCCCGGCGGTCACTACCGCTGGGTGATTCGCAAGGCCCAAGTAGTTGTTGGAGGAGAGGATGACGACATCCCCCCGCCCCTCCATCCGAACGCGGGGTCCCTGGGGGGAGGCGAGATAGTTGAGGCGCTTGTACACCCCCTCCCGCCGGAACTGGTCGAGCTCCGAATGCAGTCGAGCGGTGAGGCTCATGCGATCTCCAGGATGATCTTGCCGGCGTCCCCGGAGCGGATGGCGGCGATCGCATCGTCAATCCGGCTCAGGGGAAACTGGTGGGTGATCACGGGGCGGGGGTCGAACAAGCCGGCCGTGAGATAGCGCCGCATCTGGTGCCACGTCTCGTACATCTTGCGGCCGATCACGCCATACAGCGTCAAGCCTTTGAAAATGATCTCCTTGGCGAAGTCGATCGGGACCTCCCCGGTGGGGATGCCGAGGAGCTGCACCCGTCCTCCCATCCGCACGGCGGCCAAGGCCTGATGGAGGGCGGAGGGGACGCCCGACATTTCGCAGACGACGTCGGCGCCCTCGCCTCCCGTCTCGGCGAGCACGGCTTGCAGCACGTTGTCCTTCGCGGCGTCGATGACGACGTGCGCACCCATGCGCCGTGCCAGTGCGAGGCGCGTAGGGTTGACGTCCGAGGCGAGCACCTTCGTGGCCCCCGCAGCCCGGGCGATCCCCACGGCGAAGCAACCGATCGGTCCGCACCCCACGACGAACACCGTGCTGCCGGGGATGTCGGCAGTTAGCACCGTGTGAAACGCGTTTCCCATGGGATCCATCACGGCGCCCACGGTCGTGGGGATACCGTCGAGCGGCAGCACGTTGGTCGCTGGCATGACGATGAAGTCCGCGAACGCACCGTCACGATCAACGCCGATGATCTTGGTCCGGCGACAGATGTGGCTGTTCCCCGTCCGGCATTGCAGGCAGTGGCCGCAGACGATGTGGCCCTCGGCCGTCACCATCTGTCCCGTCGTGAGCTCCTCAACCCGGTCACCAACGGCCGCGATCTCCCCGGCGAACTCGTGACCGATCACGAGCGGCGGGTGTAACCGGCTTTGGGCCCACGCGTCCCAGTCGGCAATGTGGAGGTCCGTGCCGCAGACGCCCGCGTGTCGCACGGCGATCAAGACCTCGCCTGGGCCGGGGGTCGGCTTGGGTACGGTGGTGACGGTAAGGCCGGGAGCGCGGTGCTGCTTGACGATGGCGTGCACGGGGCCATCCCAATCTAGCAGCGGCGGAAACGACTAGGGCCGGCGATCAGCCGGCCCTAGGTGGTTCAATCAGCTTCCCTGAGTGCCCTCGACCGGGAGGTGCCGGTGAGGTTGGTCCTTCGATTCCCCGTCACTGGCGCACCAGCAGTACGCCCAAATCTTCGCCGGACGCAGCAGCTGCCGGCCGGTCCGGAGGATGATGCCGATCGGCTCCTCGTCGAGAACAAGCGGAAGACTGGTCATGACATAGCGCTACCGGTTGCGGGATGCCCCCCGGCAATGCAGGAAGCTTGCCCCGGGGCACATACGTCAAACTATTGTGATTAATGAAGTTACAGACCGCTGCTGGAAGGGGATTCGCTACTCTGACACGTTCAGGGCCGTGTCGAGCTGACGCTCTGGCTTGGTGGCCATGAACCCGGTCCCCGTCCGGGACCGCTTGGCGCGGTTGATCTGCCACTGATCGTAGAGCGATTTCAGGGCGTCGGGGGCCAGCGGGATGACCTCGCGCGAGGTGGGGGCGGCGAGTATCAGATGAACGCCACCCGCGCGCGTGCGTGCCTGGAGCTCGGCGATGGTGGCGTGCCGATCTTTGACCCGCGCAACGCTCAGAGCAGCCGGGTCAATCACCACCAGGCTCGGAGTCACGTCGGGGAGCCAGGTCCCGATCCGGATCACCAGGGCGTGAAACCGGCCGGCCAGTTGCTCGGACACCGCTCGGCTCTCCGCGGCTTCGATCGCGCGCAGGTCCTGGTCGAGCAGGAACACCTCGGCGTCGTGCGCCGCCAGGAACAGAGCGCCCGCGAGCACGCCGGCGCCGGCCACCACCACCACGTCTCCCGGCTCGAGCCGGCGTGCGAGCCCCACGATGGGCGAGCCCTGGTCCAGACCCCAGTGCGTCGGTTCGCGCTGGGCCACGCGGAGCGCACGGTGCTTCCGGTTCCAGCGCGGGAACGACGGGAGCCGCAGGCGTCGCGCGATCACGCGGTCGACATGCTCGAGCAACAGCACCTCCGTCAGGAGGTACTGGCCGGCCGCATTCGCCTCGAGCTCGCGAACGGCTTCGTCACCGATCTCGAGCAGCGACTCCCGGGACAGCATGTTCTTGTACTCCTCGATGCGCTCCAGCATGAACTCTTCGTATTCCTGCTTGAGCGAGCGAGGCGGACGGCGGGCCAGACGGGGGGGCTCCGCCTGGGCTCCGCGCGCGGACGGTGAAGGCGGGACGGCGTTCAACATGGCTCGACGTGGACCATGACCTCGTGAAGCCGCAGGTCGCGCTTCAAGCGCTCTTCGACCTGATCGGCGATCGCATGTGCCGTGGCGACGTCCGCATGCCCATCGACCGCAATCGTCACTTCGGCGTAGCGTAGGTCAGACGGGCCGCGGGAACGGATCCCATAGGCGCTCCGCACACCGGGCACGGTTTGCGCCGTGTCGCGGATGTCGGTGGTCGGGAGGACCGCCTGGTCCACGAGCACCGGCACCGTGCGCACGAGAATGCGGTAGGCGACGAACACGATGACGCATGCGACGATGATCGCCATTCCGGGATCGGCCCACCACCAGCCCTGGCGCGCGGAGAGGAGCCCGATCAGTGCGCCCGCGGTGATGAACACGTCGGCGCGTGTGTGCGCCGCATCGGCGACCAGGAGCTCGCTGCCGAGCACGGTGCCCCGCCGGTTCTCGTACCAGGCGATGAGCACGTTCCCCGCGAGAGTGACGATCAGCACGGCGATGTGCCATCCGGACACCTGCACCCGATTGCCACCGGAGAGGAGCTTGTTGACGGCGCTGCGCACCAGTTCGAAGCACGTGATGGACAGAACGCCCACGACGCCAAGCGCGCCGAGCGTCTCGAACTTGCCGTGCCCGTAGGGGTGGTCTTCGTCGGGTTCCTTCTGGGCCACGCGCACGACAACCAGGGCCACGACGTTGTTCAACGCGTCGACGGCCGAGTCCAGAGCGCTGCTCAGGACGGCAAGTGAGCCGGAGGCGAGACCGACGACAAACTTGGCACCCACGACCGACACGTTGGCGACCAGCAGGCCGACGAATACGCGGCGAACCAGCGCAGTCTTGTCGCGCCCCTCGGGCCGGGAGAGCGGCATGGGATGCAACCTTGTAAATGAGCCCGTTTTAGTCAACGGCGCGCAGGATGGCCCCCTTCAAATACCCGGTCTCGGGAACGTTCAACAGCTCGGGGTGGTCGGCCGCCGCTCCCGTCCACCGCGCGAGCTGCACGCGCCGGCCACTGTCGCGGGCGGCCGCCGCGAGCATATCGGCAAAGGCCGCGCGGTGCACGTGGTAGGAGCACGAGCAGGTGAACAGAATGCCCGCGGGAGCGAGCAATCGCATCGCACGCAGGTTGATCTCTTTGTAGCCGGCCACTGCGCGGGCCAGGTTGTCCTTGGTCTTCGCGAACGCCGGAGGGTCGAGCACGATCGTGTCGAACGTTTCGCCGCGCCGCTCGAGCTCGCGGAGCAGATCGAAGACGTTCGCCTCGCGCCACGTGATGTTCGTGAAGCCGTTCAGCGCTGCGTTCTCCCCTCCCCGCGCGAGGGCGTCGGGGCTCGAGTCCACGGCGAGCACGGTCGCCGATCGGCGCGCGAGGTGCAGGGCGAAGGAACCATGGTAGGTGAACAGATCGAGCGCCCGCCCTCCAGCCGGCGCGTACTCGCCGACCAGGACCCGGTTGTCCCGCTGATCGAGGAAGGCGCCCGTCTTCTGTCCGGTGTGCGGCGCCGCCAGATACCGGATGCCCGCTTCGGCGACCTCCACGGTTTCAGGCACGGCGCCCGCGGCCGATACGACTTCGAGCGGCAGGCCTTCGTGTCGTCGGATGGGGGCATCGTTGCGCAGCAGGACGCCGGCGGGTGCGAGCGCCGCCGCGATGCCGGCGAGCACATCCTCCCGCGCCTGCTCGAGTCCCGCCGACAGGAGCTGCGCGACCACGTAGGGCCCATAACGGTCCAACACGAGCGACGGTAACCCGTCGCCCTCCGCGTGCACCACGCGGTAGGCGGTGTCGGAGATCGAGGCCCGCCGCGCGGCGGCGGCCGTGATCTGCTTCTCCCACCAGGCCGCGTTCACCGGCGCTGCGTCGCGGGTGAGAAGGCGGAGACGGATTTCGGAACGGGGGGAGTACAGCGCCTGCCCCAGGTGGCGGCCACGGCGATCGGTGACGGTCACGATCCCCGCCGCGTCCCGCGGCTCGGCATACACGTCGGTTCGGTAGATCCACGGGTGGCCCGCTGCCCAGCGAGCCGCGCCCCGGGCCGACACCACCACGTCGCGCGCTCCTTCCCCGCAAGTGCGGGCCGGTGCCCGACTCGTAGCGGGGTTGTGGCTCACGTCGTTCGGTCGGGGCGGAGCCGGGCGGCGTCGCGCAGGTAGATATGTTTCAACGCGCCGGGCGGCTTGGTCGTGTAGAGGTGCAGCAGCAGCCGGATGCAGCGCGGCACTCCGTCCGGCACGGCGACCTCGCTGGCGCCGAGTAGCGGGACGGTGTCCCACCCCAGTCGTCGCGCCGCGCGCGCTGGGTACTCCGCGGTCAGGTCGGGCGACGAGGTGAAGATCGCGCTCTCCACGTCCTCGGGGACGAAACCATTCGTCTCCTGGAGCACGCGAATCAGCTCCTCCGTCGCTTCGAGGATCGCCTCACGAGTGTTGGCTGCGGCCGTGGTTGCGCCGCGCAGTCCACGCAGGATCTTGGGCATGGCTCTCGCCGATCAGTTGCGCTTGATGGTGCTCACGGACGCCACGTTACTCAAGGGGCGCGATCCGGTCGATGCCTGCCGCCGGGCGGTGCGGGGCGGCGCCACCGCTGTGCAGGTCCGCCTCAAGGGCGCGCCCGCGCGCGAGCTGGCGGACCTTGCTCGCGCCCTGGTGCTGGCCCTTTCCGTGCCGGTCCTCGTCAACGACCGCGTCGACGTGGCGCTCGCAGTCGGTGCGGCCGGCGCGCACCTCGGTCACGAGGATCCCCCCCTCGACACGCTCCGGCCCCACGTTCCCCCCGGTTTCATTCTCGGCCTCTCCGTGGGCACGGCGGCCGAGGCGGCCCAGGCCGACCGGTGGCCGGCGGACTACTGGAGCGTCGGCCCGTGTTTCGGCACCGTCCACAAGGCGGACGCCGGACCGGCGCTCGGCGCTGCGGGGTTTACGGCGCTCGCCCGGCGCGCCCCCCGGGGAATCCCCGTGATCGCGATTGGCGGCATCACAGCCGCGAACGCGGCCTCCATCATCCGGGCCGGCGCCGCCGGCGTGGCCGTCCTCGGCGCGGTCTGGGAAGCTAGCGATCCGGAGACCGCTGCTCGCGCGCTCCGTTCCCCAGGCGCTTGACCGTGCGGATGGCGGCCTCGTGCTCGGCGAAATTGGTCGAGAAGATGTGCTTGCCGTCGGGCTGCGCGACGAAGAACAGGAACGGGACTGGCGCGGGGTACAGCGCCGCCAGGAGACTCGCGCGACCCGGTTGGGAGATCGGACCGGGAGGCAGGCCCGCGTGCAGGTACGTGTTGTACGGCGACTGGACGGCCAGGTTCTTCTCCCACACGCGTTTCAAACGGCGCTGGTACGCATAGAGGATCGTCGGATCGGCTTCGAGCTTCATGCCGCGCTTCAGCCGGTTGTGGTACACGGCGGAGACGAACGGGCGATCGGGTGCGTAGCGTACCTCGGACTCGACGATCGACGCGAGCGTCACGAGCTGGTAGCGCGTCATGTGCAGCGTGTCCAGCCGTGCGTCCCACGCCGAGTCCCATTGCGCGAGAAACTCGCGGGCCATGAGGCGTACGAGATCGCGCGCGGTGCTTCGGGTTTGCACGATGTAGGTCGTCGGGAAGAGGTAGCCCTCCACATTGGTGGCGGTCGGCGGAAGGCCGAGTTCTCCTCGCACTACCGGATCGCGTGCGGCCGAGACGAGCGAGTCGCGGGGGATGCGCAACTCTCGCTTCGCAACGTCGGCGATCTCGGTGAGCATGAGGCCTTCGCGCACGGTGAAGCGGACTTCGACGCCGCGTCCCCGCTCGAGGGTGGTGACGATCTCGCTCCACGAGGCGTCTGGCGCAACGAGGTACTCGCCCGTCTTCAGGTCGCGCCCCAGGCCGCGCAGGCGGGCGTACCAATGGAAGGTCGTGGTGTGCTGGACCAGTCCGTGGCGTGCGAGCGAATCGATGGCAGCGTCGAGCGTGGCGCCGGGCGGGATCGTCACGGCGACGGGTGGTGCGTCGGACGCCTTGCCGCATGCGGCGATTGCGAGCAGAACGGCGAACGCGGAAGTCGGAACGCGGAACAGCGGCGGCCGCCATCCATCGGTATTCCGCGTTCTGCGTTCCGCGTTCGCCTTCATGTCGCCGATCCCCGCCTCGCATCCAGATAGTGCTGCAGCAGCACGGTGGCCGCGAGCGCGTCCACGTCCTCGCGCCGACCCCGCGTCCCTCCTCCCATCTCCCGAACCGCCTGCAGAGCCCGGGCGGTGGTCATCCGCTCGTCCCACAGGTCGACGGGCAGGGTGGCGCGCCGCCCGACATCCTGGGCCAGCCGGCGGGTTTCCCGGGCTGGCTCGCCCTCGGATCCGTCGGCGTCGAGCGCCAACCCGACCACGATTCCGGTCACGGTGTGCTGTCGGAGGAGAGCGAGGAGCTGTTGCATCGGGAAGCGCTTGCCCGCGCGCCGCGTGAGCGTCGTCAGCGGCTGGGCGAGCAGCTGCCCTTCATCAGACAGGGCGAGGCCGATGCGGCGCTCGCCCCAGTCCACCCCCAACAGTCGTCCCTGCGTCGGACAGTCCGTCGCCTCACCCTTGTGCCATCGTCGCGAAGAACTCGACGTTCGTCTTCGTGCGCTTCATGCGCTCGAGCAGGAACTCGATCGCCTCGACGGGTGGCATGTCGGAGAGGAAGTTGCGGAGCAGATAGACCTTGTTGAGCTCTTCCTTCGTGAGGAGCAGCTCCTCTTTGCGGGTCGAGCTGCGTTGAACGTCGATCGCCGGATACACGCGGCGGTCGGCAATGCGCCGGTCGAGGATGACTTCCATGTTGCCGGTGCCCTTGAACTCCTCGAAGATCACCTCGTCCATCCGCGAGCCGGTGTCGATCAGCGCGGTGGCGATGATCGTGAGCGAGCCGCCGCCCTCGATGTTCCGCGCGGCCCCGAAGAAGCGCTTGGGCTTCTGGAGCGCGTTCGCGTCCACGCCGCCCGACAAGATCTTCCCGGAGTGGGGCACGACGACGTTATGCGCCCGCCCCAGACGCGTGATCGAGTCGAGCAGAATCACGACGTCCTTCCCGTGCTCCACCATCCGCTTCGCCTTCTCGATCACCATGTCGGCGACCTGGACGTGACGGTCCGCGGGCTCGTCGAAGGTGGACGAGATGACCTCGGCCCCCTTCACGTTCTCCTCCATGTCCGTCACTTCTTCGGGCCGCTCGTCGATCAGGAGGACGATCAGGTACACCTCGGGATGGTTCTCGATGATCGAATTGGCGAGCTTCTGCATCAGGATCGTCTTACCAGCCTTGGGCGGGGAGACGATGAGGCCGCGTTGGCCCTTGCCGATGGGACAGAGGATGTCCATGACCCGCATCGACAGATCGCCGTCCTTGCGCTCGAGCCGGATCCGCTCCTCGGGGTAGCGCGGGCGCAGGTTGTCGAACGCAACCCGATGCTTGGCCTTCTCGGGCTCGTCTCCGTTCACGACCTCCACCTTCAGCAGGGCGAGGTAGCGTTCGCCCTCCTTTGGAGGTCGTACCTGCCCCATGATCGTATCGCCCGTGCGCAGGTCGAAGCGCTTGATCTGACTCGGCGAGACGTAGATGTCGTCGGGGCCGTACAGGTAGTTCCAGTCCGGGCTGCGCAGGAACCCGTATCCCTCCGGGAGTATCTCGAGCACTCCCTCCCCACGCAGCACCGTGTCCGAGTCGAGCAGCGATTGCTCGATGCGGAAGATGAGATCCTGCTTGCGGAGACCCGAGTAGTTGGTGATGTTCAGGGTCTCGGCCATCGCGTGCAGTTCCGCGACGGATTTCCTCTTGAGTTCAGCGATATCCACTGTGCTCTTGCTCCGTTACGCTACGGCAGGGGGACCCCAGGAGTGGGGGAGTGATCGTGTCGAAAGTGAGAACTAGGGAATGGGCTGAGGTGCGAGCGCCCTATAGTAGGCCCCGCCTGACTAACAGTCAAGAGCGCTCATGGAGCTGAGGGGGTTTCTCTTGGCGTGGCGCACCACGCCACTCCACGACCGGGAAGTCATTGATGCGCTTGTAGATCCGATCCACGCCGGGCCCTCCCCGGCGCTCCTGGCCGCCTTGGCACGCTGGCCGGGGCGTTACTACTGGTCGGACGAGCCGGATGGGCGCCACCTGGTGCTCACGCGGCTCGGCGCACGGCCGCGGCGCGAGCGCTGGTGGCTCCACCTCGCCCTGTTCCTCGCCACGCTGGTCACCACCACCTTCGCGGGGGCGATCCTCGCGGGCGCGATTCCCTACGACAACCCGCTGGATCTGTTGGTCGGCAGCTATCCGATTCCTGACGGGGTCGTGCGAGCCTGGGAAACCGGCTTCGCGTTCTCGCTACCGCTCCTCGCCTTCCTCCTGGCGCACGAGTTCGGTCACTACCTGACCGCGCGTTGGTACCAGCTGGACGTCTCTCCGCCGTATTTCATTCCGGTGCCCCTCTTCCCCACGTTCATCGGCACGATGGGCGCGTTCATTCGGCTGCGCACTGTCCTCTCCGACCGGCGTCAGCTACTCGACGTTGGTGCGGCTGGACCCCTCGCCGGCTTCGTCGTCGCGCTCCCCGTGCTTTGGATCGGCCTCCTTCGGAGCCACGCGCTGCCTGGCCACCCAGGGGCGGGAGGGATGCTGCTTCCAATGGGAGACTGGAACATCAGTATCGGTGACTCCCTGATCACGCTGGTGCTGCGCCACCTCGTGCATCCGGGCGCTGCCGCCGTCCTGCTGAGCCCCATCGCTTTCGCCGGCTACATGGGCATGTTCATCACGGCGCTCAATCTCGTCCCCATCTCGCAGCTCGATGGCGGGCACATCCTGTTCGCCGCGTTGCCGCGCTGGCACCAGCGCGTCGCGCTCGCGTTCTGGTTCGTCGCGCTGGCGCTGGGCCTGTTTTGGGTAGGGTGGCTCGTGTGGGGGGTGCTCGTGCTCGCGTTGTCGCGGGGCCGCCTCGGCCATCCGCCCGTGCTCGACTCCTACCGTCCGTTGCCGCGCTCGCGGCCCGCGCTGGCCTGGGCATCGGCTGTCCTGTTCGCAATCACGTTCACGCCGGTGCCGTTCAAGGTGTGAGGCAGGTGCTCAGTGCTAGGTGTGAGGAGCTGGCGGAGTGGGGCCCTAGCACCTGACACCTGGCACCTCGCCCTTCTGAAGTATTGCGTAAGTTGCGGAGTTTTATATCTTTGCCCAAACCAGCCCACGGCACGGCATGCCAGCGCAACCGGCGCGATATTCAGCCTCCGAAGTCACCGAAGCGGTCGTTCACGACCTTCCCCCCATCCGATTCGACGGGCAACTCATCCCCATTCGCCTCTTGGTGCGCCGGACTGAAGACGCTGTCTGGCGCGGCAAAGTGCTGTTCGGGGCCGCCGACACCGAGGCGGAGCGGTCGACGGCGGAGATCTTCTGCGCCACTTCCGAGCAGGATCTGTGGCAGTCGGTGCGTGACCTGCGAGATCACCACCTGCGTGATCTGTACCGCTCGCTGCTTTGATGGCCGGGCCGCCCGGCGCTGAGCAGTCCGAGGGGGCGCCCGGGGCGGGGGTGTTGCGCAAGCTGCGCCATGACCTGTCCAATCCTCTTGCCGCCGTGCTTGCCGAGACGCAGCTCCTGCTGTTGAACCCCGAGCGGCTCAGTCCCGACGTCACCTCGAGTCTCCAGCAGATCGAGGCGCTCGCCCGCCGGATGCGGCAGATCCTCGAAGACCTGGATCCGTGAGACGCCGCCACCTGCCGCGCTTTTGTCCCCCATCCCGATGGTGGCGTCCCTACCACCACCAGGCGGTCATGCACAGCCGGCGCTTCCGCTGGCCCCCGCGAAGGCGGCCCCTGTGGCTCGTGCGCTGATCGCCCGCTTGCTGGTGGTCCTCCTCCTCGGTAGCTGCGTTTTTCCCACCGAGAAGGACGAATCGGTCCACGTGAGCCTCACGCCCGTCAGAATCCTGTTCCGGGGCAGTGATACCATCGCGACGGCGCAGGCATGGCAAATGACGAGCGCGTCGGACTCCCAGCCGATCGCGAACGCCGTATTCGTATGGTCGAGCAGCAATCCAGACGTTGCCACGGTGGACGGGGCGGGTCGCGTGGTCGGCATCAACTCGGGCACCGCCATCGTGACGGCTGCTGTTGCCAACTTCGACAAGGCGGCGAAACTCGGAGCCGATACGATCCGTGTCGCGAGTCCTCTCGAGATCGACAGCGTACTCCCCAAGACAGTGCACTACGGTGAGATGCTCACGATCTACGGCGTGAGCGTGGATTCGATCTTCTCGGCGAGCCTGAAAGGCGCGAACCTCATTCGCGTGCCGCTTGGCGAGACGACGTATGCGAATGGCACGGTGCGCTCGCGTTGGTGGGTGCCGCCCCCGGCGCATACCGATTCCTTGTTCTTCCTCGGGATCACGGGGGGCAACGGCGTGCTCGGATACGTCCACGGCGACACCACTACCGTGGTCGAGCAGGACCTGTACGAGCCCAACGACATCGTCCCACAGCTGCTGAACCTTGACGGTCCGCCGCCGTTCCCCCCGCTGCCCACCATCATCTTCGCGAATCCGGCCCTCGCGTTCGAGCCGGTGGTGCGTCCGGCCGTCGCGGGCGTGGACTGGTACCGGCTGGAACAGAGCGGACCGCGCGATCTCACGGTCATTCTGACGGCGCCTCAGGTCGTCGGGACCTTCCGGACCTTCCTTGCGGACTCGGTGGTCTGGGACACCACGAAGAAGAACTTCGTCCTCGGGCCGAACGCCTGGACCTTTGGTCCGGGGTCGCACGCGTGCCACGGGGCTGCCTTCAACGTAAGCGAGGCCATCGGCGACTCGACGATCATGGCGTTCAAAGCGTTGCCCGCCGGGACGTTCGAGGCAGTGGCGGTCTTTACGGTGCCCGGACGCTATGGACTCACCCTGATCGCTGGGTATCAGAGTGAGATTCCCCCCGACGCGCACGAAGACGACAACTCTTGCAACGCCGCGGACGCGCTAGGCCCGCGGCCCGACCCGTTCCGCGACTCGCTGCTGGCGATCGAGAACCCGCACGCCGTGGATTGGACGCTCTTTAACTCCGTCGGCGGCGCACACCAGATCCGCTTGCACGCGTTCTCGAGCGGTAACGCGCAGATCGATGCCAAGAAGGACCTCGATTTGTACGTCATCAAGGTGCCAACGCCGGGAGACACGACTGTACAGGTGGTGTTCGCTGATACGGCCCCCAGCCCGGACGTGTCGAAGAACAACCTCACCCTCCCGGTGGGCGCCTACTACGCGGTAGTGGTGGACTACGCGGGAGTCAGCACGCGGTACGGACTCTGCATGGGGCCCAATGGGGGATCGGGCAAGTGTGCGACGGCCTTCCCTGCCTCGCCCCCGATCGCCACGACCCGGCGCAAGTCCGCCGTGCGGGCGCTCGCACCCCGGTTCGTCCCTGCGCCGAGTGGACCATGACGGCCAACGGCACCGTGGAGTGCGTCCATTGCCACACGCCCCTCCCCACGGGTGGCCGCTATTGCTCGGCGTGCGGCGCCGATCAAACCGGTGCCGGCGGCCCCCCCAGCACGACCAGCACGCCCGCCCTCGAACAGCGCCTGCAACGCCTGGTGGCAAGCAAGTACAAGATCGAGCGCTTGCTCGGGAAGGGCGGGATGGGCGCGGTGTTCCTGGCGCACGATCTGACGCTCGAGCGCGAGGTCGCCATCAAGGTGCTCCCACCCGACGTGGCCCAGGACGACCAGGTCGTGCGGCGTTTTCATCAGGAGGCGAAGACCGCCGCGAGACTCGACCATCCCAACATCATTCCGATTTACCGCGTCGAGAGCGAGGGCGGGCTCAACTACTTCGTGATGAAGTACGTCGCCGGCACATCGCTCGAGGACGTCCTGGCACGCCCGGAGCCGCTCGCGCCGGACTACATCCAGCGCGTCCTGTGGGAGGCGGCGTGCGCCCTGGGGCATGCGCACCAGCGCGGCGTGGTGCACCGCGACGTCAAGCCGGCGAACATCATGTTCGATCATGAGGGGCGCGTGATGCTGACCGACTTCGGTATCTCCAAGGCCTTGCAGGCGGCGACGGGGTTCACGGCGACGGGGATGCTCATCGGTACGCCGCACTACATGGCCCCGGAGCAGGCCAAGGGGACCCCGGTCGACGGACGGGCCGACCAGTACTCCCTCGGCGTCGTCGGCTACCGCATGATCACGGGCGACGTCCCGTTCTACGGCGATTCGGTTCACACGATTCTCTACAAGCACATCTTCGAGCCCGTCCCTACGCCCAAGGAGCTCCCGGCCAATCTCCCGCGCTACGTCTGGGCAGCGATCGCCCGCGCGATGGCCAAGGAGCCCGGGCAGCGCTTCCCGACGATGGAGGAATTCGCCACCGCGGTTTGGCCGGAGCACCCGGTTGCGGCGGGGCCGCCCCGCCGGCCTTCGCAGGCGATCAGTGCGCCGGGTGTCGGGTCAGACACCCCCACCGAGATCAGCGGCGCGATAACCGACGCGCGCACCACCCCGATGCGCACTCCAGCCGGGGCGGCTGCGCCTGCTCCCGTCCCGCAGCAGTCTCGAAGGCGGTTGTTGGCCGCGATCGTTGTTGTCGCAGTGGCGGGGGTGGCTGGATATCTCGCCCTTGGTCGGGGTACGGGTCGCAACGAACCCGCCGCGCCGGCGGTGGAGACCGTTCAGGTCCCGAACACGGTGAGAGTCAACGCGCCGCTGGCGCCCGCGCGCCGATCGCCGTCCCGCAGCGCTGCGGCGCCGACGGCCCCGCCCCCCCCGGCCGCGCAGGCCCAAGGATATCTCACGGTCAACGCCGACCCGTACGGCGAGTTGTTCGTCGACGGCGTCGACGTCGGGCCGACGCCCGTCGTGCGGTATGCCGTCCCGCCCGGCGTGCATACGGTCAAGGTGGTCCGTGAGGGCTACCGCACGGTGACGGAGCGCGTGCACGTGGACGCGGGCAATACGGTACCGAAGCGCTACACGCTCATACCCGAGGGATGACCGCGATGCGCCGATGCTCGTTGCTGCTCGTGCTGGCTCTGTGCGATCCCTTGGCGGTCTGGGCGCAGGCAGCGCACCAGCCCAAGAGCGCCACGCTCCGTCAGGCGCTCCAGGCGTACGACAACCTCGACTTCACGCGTGCCGTCGCGCTCGCGCGCCGGGCGCTGACCGAGCGTCTCTCCGGGCCAGATCAGGCGCAGACCTACGAGCTTCTGGGGTTTGCTTTCGCTGCCGTCGACTCACAGGCCAAAGCCGTAGACGCCTTCAAGCAGGCCATCCTGCTCGACCCCGATCGGCAGTTGGACCAGAGCAAGGTGTCCCCCAAGATCACGAGCCTGTTCTACTCGGCCATGGGACAGGTGTTGGTCGTGCGCCAGCTGCGCGTCGACAGCGCGCGGTTCATCCCGGGTCAGGGATCGGTGCCGCTGCGGTTCACGATTACGAGCCCGGCCCGCGTGCGGGTGCGGGCCGTGAGCGGCGCGACCACCCTGCTCGTCGATTCGATGGTCACGACGGGGTTGGTGAACACGCGCTGGACGGCGCGGTTGCCCGGGGGCGATCCCGTGGCGACGGGCGCCTGGCTGATTGTCGTCGAGGCCACCGCGGGGCAGAACGCCTACTCGGCATCGCAAGCGCTCCGCGTGGCCTATAACCTGGTGGACACGCTTCCGCACCTCACGAGCCTCCCCGGCTACCAGGAGCTTCCCGAGACGGAGGTGCCGCCCCAGAGCTGGCGCCCCTTGGGACTCGCGTTTCTCTTCACGACCGCGACGGCGGTTGGTGTAGTGGCGCTCCACAGCGGAGACCTGGGCTCGGCACCAGGGACCGAGCTGGCGACCGTCGGGGCCGTGACGATCGGGACCGGTCTCGTCATGACCCTGCGCAAGCCCGCGCCGCGTCCTGCGACCGGGAACATTCTCTACAACAAGTTGCTGCGAGAGCAGCTCGCTCAGCGGAACGCGGACATCACCAAGGAAAACGTCAAGCGGCGCCAGCAGGTCGTGCTGAGCGTCGTGCCACTCCCGCCACCCGCTGGCGCGCCGCGGTGACCCGGAGCGGCTTCATCACCCTGCTCGGGGCGCTCACCGCCGCACCCGCAGCCGCGCAACACCTGGTCATCACACCACAGGCTGCGCTGGTGGACTACGGGGAAGTGTCGTCCGCGCTGCGATTCTCAGGGGTGGGGCCGGCGGTGCAGGCGTCGTTCACATTCGGTCGCTTCGCCGCCGAAGGCTCCTTTGTCTCGGTGCAAATGGATCCGACCGACCAGACCTCGGCCGCCGAAGGGTTCCAGGCGACCGAGATCGTTGGCCACATCCGGTACGAAGTGACCGGGTACCTCGGCCTCGAGGTCGGACTCACCAGCCGCACCACGGACTCCGAGTTCGCCGCGCAGTCGATCGGGGCCGCGAGCGTGGGGGTACGCACCCACTACCTGTTGGGTCCCGGCGCCCGGGTATGGGCTCGCGGCGGCTATCTCGCCGCGGCGCAGTTCTCAGGTGGTGGCAGCGCGCCGCTCTCCTTCGAAGTCGGACTCGGCGTCGACGTCACGTTGGTGCGACACGTCCACCTCACCGCCGACTACGGGTTCGAAAAGTTCGGTCGCAAGACGGAGCCCGGTGGCGGCGCCGAAGTAACTGCGCCGATCGAACAGTCGCAGGCGCGCCTCGGGGTGGCGGCGGTGTTCTAGCCCACCTAGACTACTCGATACCATGGCAAAAGAGCGGTCGATGAAGACCGGCCCGCACGCGGGCCGTCTGCCGCAGGAGGGATCTCCAAAGAACCGGGACTACCCTCGTATCGTCGTGGCCCCCCCCGGTCCCAGGGCCCGAGCCATCGTAGCCCGGCAGGATCGCTGGGCGTCCACGTCGTATCAGAAGGAATACCCGCTCGCCATCGCGCGTGGCGAGGGGGTCATGGTCGAAGATGTGGACGGCAACCGCTACCTCGATTTCATGGCGGGGATTGCGGTGAGTGCCACGGGCTATGCGCATCCGCGCGTCACCGCGGCGGTGCAAGAGGCTGCCGCCCGTTTCCTCCACTTCTGCGGCAGCGATTTCTACTACGAGGGGTTTGCCACGCTGTGCGAGCGGCTGGCGAAGCTCGCCCCGGGCTCGAGTCCCAAGCGGGTGCTCTTGGCGAACTCGGGAACGGAAACGGTCGAAGCCGCGATGAAGCTGGCGCGGCACTCCACCGGCCGCACCGCGTTCGTGGCGTTCACCGGGGCGTTTCACGGGCGCACCTACGGCGGGCTGAGCCTCACGGCCAGCAAGGCGGTGCAGCGGGCCGGGTTCGCGCCCTTCGTTCCCGAGGTCTACCACGTCCCCTACGCGTACCGCTATCGGTGCGAGCTGTGCCGTGGCGAGGAGGCGTGCAGCAAGCGGTGCGTGTCGACGATCGAAGACGAGTTGTTCGCCCGGCGGCTCGATCCGCGCACCGTGGCGGCGCTCTTCGTTGAGCCGATCCAGGGCGAAGGGGGCTATATCGTTCCTCCCGCCGGATTTCTGCCCGCCTTGCGCGCGCTGTGCGACCGGCACGGCATCCTGCTCGTGTGCGACGAAGTCCAGAGCGGGGTCGGACGCACGGGGACGATGTTCGCGTGCGAGCAGGAGGGCATCGAGCCCGACGTCCTGCTCGTGGCCAAGGGGCTTGCAAGCGGTCTACCGATCGGCGCGATGGTGGCCAAAGAGTCGGTCATGAAGTGGGGGCCCGGCGCGCACGCGAGCACGTTCGGGGGCAACCCCGTGTGCTGTGCCGCGGCGCTGGCTACCCTCGACGTGGTCGAGGGTGAGCTTCTCCCGAATGTCCGTCGCACGGGCGAGCGGCTCTTGGCGGGCCTCGCGGCGCTTGAAGCCCGCCACCTGTCGATCGGCGAGGTGCGGGGGCGGGGACTCATGGTTGGTGTCGAGTTCGTCAAGGACCGCGCCACGCGCGAGCCGGCACCCGACATTCCTCGGCAGGTGGTGCAGCGAGCCTTCCGGCGCGGGTTGCTGCTGCTCGGCGCCGGCCGCAGCACGTTGCGCTTGGCACCGCCCCTGGTCATCGACGAGTACGACGTCGATGTGGCGCTCAGGATCATCGACGAATGCCTGGCGGAGACGAGCTAGTGCTGCGCCGACGCCACAGCGTGCCCCGATATTGGGCCCTCCCGGTCCCCAAGGCCCCCGTAGTATTCTGAGACAGTAGCAGTCGTCTCAGCCTCAGCGTTCACGAACGGACGAGCCGCCAGTCTCCGCGAGATGCGGGCGGAGGTCTGTATTACGGGACCGCGGTTGTTTCGGTATTTCGCAGTCTCGGCCATTTTGGCCGCTGCGTATTTCGTCGCGGGCAAGTTAGGGTTGCGCCTCGCCTTTGTGCATGCGAGCGCCACCGGCGTATGGCCCCCGACGGGCATCGCTGTGGCGGCCTTGCTCATCTACGGCTATCGCATGTGGCCCGCCATCCTCACGGCCGCCTTTCTCGTGAATGTGACGACCGCGGGTTCCGCGGGGACCTCGCTCGGTATCGGCGTCGGTAACACACTCGAGGCTCTGGCGGCGGCGTTCCTCGTGAACCGATATGCGGGGGGCATCGGGGCGTTTGCGGACTCGCGCAACACCTTCAAGTTCATCCTCGCTGCGATGGTCAGCACCGCCGTTAGTCCAACCATCGGAGTTTCGAGCCTCGCCCTCGGCGGGTATGCTCACTGGGCCACCTTCGGCTCCATCTGGCTCACCTGGTGGATGGGTGATACCGTGGGGGCCCTCGTCGTGGCGCCAGCGTTGATCCTGTGGGGTGTCAACCCCCGGATTCGCTGGAGCCGCACTCGCATCGCCGAAGTGGTTGCGCTGTTCTGCTGTCTCATCCTCCTGAGCCGCAGTGTCTTCGACGGACTGCTGCCGTTCGGGGTCCACAACTATCCGCTCGAATTCCTCTGCTTCCCGATCCTCTTGTGGGCGGCGTTCCGGTTCAGCCAGCGAGAGGTCGCGACCGCGCTCGTTGTGTTATCGGCGATCGCCATTGCGGGCACGCTCAGGGGAGATGGCCCGTTCGCGCGTCACGCGCCCAACGAGGCCCTGGTGCTGCTGCAGGCGTTTACCGGCGTGACGGCCGTGATGTCGCTCGCCGTGGGGGCGGTGGTGTCGGAGCGCAAGCGGGTCGAGGATCGGATGCGGCGGCTGGCGGTAAGCGACCCTCTCACCGGTCTGGCCAACTACCGGCAGTTGGTCGAGGTGCTGGACGTGGAGATCAAGCGCGCCGAGCGCACCGGGCGGCCGTTCGCGGTCGTGTTCCTCGACCTCGACCGATTGAAGAAGATCAACGATCGCCACGGCCACATCGTGGGGAGCCGAGCCCTGTGCCGGGTGGCCGATGCGATCCGCGCATCGTCCCGTCTCATCGACACGGCGGCGCGGTTCGGCGGCGACGAGTTCGCGCTCGTGCTTCCGGAAACGGACGAGCACGGGGCCCGGGAGGTGGCAACACGGCTGCAGGAGCGGGTGGCGGCGGATAAGGAAGTGCCCAGGCTCTCGGTGAGTCTGGGGGTGGCCGTCTACCCTAAGGAAGGCGATACCGCCGACGGCTTGCTGGCTTCCGCCGACCAGGCGTTGTACGCGGCGAGAGAATACTCAGGGAGCGGTCGCTGAGTTGCGGGTGATGCGCCAGCCGCGATTCGAACGCGGGACCTTCGGCTCCGGAGGCCGACGCTCTATCCAGCTGAGCTACTGGCGCGTACAGAGGGTGGTGGCAATCGGGGCGAGTGGATTTGAACCACCGACCTCCTGGTCCCGAACCAGGCGCGCTAACCGGGCTGCGCTACGCCCCGCAACGACCGACCAATGCGCCCAGAGGGACTCGAACCCCCAGCCTTTTGGTCCGTAGCCAAACGCTCTATCCAATTGAGCTATGGGCGCGAGTGGGCGGTACAAGATTCGAACTTGTGACCTCTACGATGTCAACGTAGCGCTCTAACCAGCTGAGCTAACCGCCCAAGCAAATGCGGAACGCGAAATGGCGAATGCGGAATGGTTGTCGCTGGACATTCCGCATTCCACACTCCGCATTCCGCATTGAGTAGCGGGGGTGGGATTTGAACCCACGACCTCCGGGTTATGAGCCCGGCGAGCTACCAGACTGCTCCACCCCGCGTCGCTTGTCAGTCAGCCAGACGGACTGATCGCTAACCTCTACCCGTCTAACTATCTATCCCTTGCAGAGCGGGAAACGGGACTCGAACCCGCGACCCCAACCTTGGCAAGGTTGTGCTCTACCAACTGAGCTATTCCCGCGTGCGCTGCTAATGTAACCGCTCAATTGGACAAGCTCTACCGCCTCCGCCCCTGCCCCGGCCGCCCTGCAGTGGAGGCGAGGGGGATCGAACCCCTGACCTCGTGAATGCCATTCACGCGCTCTCCCAACTGAGCTACGCCCCCGTTATATTGGCGCCCCCTAAACCCACCCCGGTCGGGCCGGAACACGGGATGTTACCCGGGCGTTCTGGGGGTGTCAAGCGAAGTTGCGCAGGCGCGCGAACCTTTGACCCCTGTGAGGCGTATCACAGGGGAGCCTCCGAAGCGGTACCACCACGAGCGAAACGGCCGAGGACATGCCCAAGCAGACGCGACGTGCCAAGACTGCTGTTGCCGCAGCCCGGACCAAGTCCCGGGCTGCTGTTGCGCGCCCTGCGGGTGCAGCGCCCGCGCCGCCGACGCCGCCTCCGGCCGCCAAGCCGAAGGGAGGCCGGAAGCGTGGCCGCCGGGGAAACCTGCTCTCGGGCTTGGGGCATCACGAACACGAGCGCGACATCCTCGATCAGTACCTCCACGAGGTTTCGAAGACCCCGCTCCTCACGCAAAAGGAGGAGATCGCTCTCGCCCGCAAGGTCCGGGCGGGCGACCAGGAGGCGATGCAGGAGCTGGTCAAGCGGAATCTCCGCTTCGTCATCTCGGTCGCGAAGAAGTACCAGAACCGCGGCTTGCCGCTGACCGATCTGATCGGGGAAGGCAACGTCGGGTTGCTCACGGCTGCCCGGAAGTTCGACCCCGACCAGGGCGTGAAGTTCATCTCCTATGCGGTCTGGTGGATCCGTCAGGCGATTCTCGCCGCGCTCGCTCGGCAGGGGCGCACAGTGCGGGTGCCGCTGAACCGCACCGCGGACCTGTCCCGCATCGTGCGCACGGCGGAGTACCTGCGCCAGACGCTGCGGCGCGAGCCCACGCCTGAGGAGATCGCGGACGCCACCCGGCTGTCGCTCGAGGTCGTGCAGTCGCTCGCGGCCCTGAATACGGGTGACGTGCGGCTGGACGCGCCCCTCGATCCCGACGGCGATCGCTCGCTGATCGAGCGCTTCATCGCCGAGGACCTGCCCGACACCGAGGACCAGGCGATGGATCGGTTCTTGTCGGACGAGGTGGAGTCGGCGCTGTCCACACTGCAGCGGCGCGACGCGAAGGTGCTGCGGCTGTATTTCGGCCTCGACGGTGGCCGCGAGCACACGCTCGAGGAGATTGGCGCCATGCTCGGCGTGACGCGCGAGCGGGTCCGGCAGCTGCGTGATCGGGCGCTCAAGCGGCTGCGCGACGGCGACGTCGGGAAGGCGCTCGCGAGCTTCGCGGCGTAGCGGCACCGTTGTAAGTCGCTAGACGCTACGTTGTACGAGGCGGCTCGGGGTTTCCACGGGCCGCCTCGTCGTTTCGTACAACGTAGCGACGTATGACGCAGCGTCGTAGTTTATCCCCGTGATTGAACGGATCGGCGCGAAGACCGCCGACCTCATCGAGGCCGTCGGGCGCTGGGGCCTGTTCACAGGCGACATGGTGCGGGCTCTGCCGGACGCGTCGACCTGGAGTCGCGAGGCGCTCGTGCAGATGCGGCGCATCGGGGTGGACTCCCTTCCGGTCGTGCTGTTCATCGCCGCATTCACGGGCGTGGTCCTCGCCCTCCAGGCGTCTTACACCTTTACGGGAACCGTCCCGCTCTATTTCGTCGGGACCCTCGTTGGCAAGACCATGATGCTCGAGCTCGGGCCGGTCCTCGTTGGCCTTGCGCTGGCCGGGCGCGTGGGAGGGAGCATGGCCGCCGAGCTCGGGACCATGAAGGTCACCGAGCAGGTCGACGCGCTCGAGACGCTCGCCTACGATCCCCAGAGCTTCCTGGTGGTGCCCCGTGTCCTCGCCGGGACGATCATGTTTCCGCTCGTCGTGGCGCTCGCCATGCTGGTCGGCATCGCGACGGGCTGGGTGACGAGCCTGTGGCTGCTCCACCTGTCCACGGCCGAATTCGTGAAGGGGTTGAAGCAGTTCTACGAGTTCAAGGACACCTGGTTCGGCCTGTTCAAGAGCGGGACGTTCGGCTTCACGATTACCCTCGTGGGCTGCATGGTCGGGCTCTCGACGCGGGGCGGCGCCGAGGGGGTCGGGCGGAGCGCGACGCGCGCCGTGGTCTACGCCGCCGTCCTGATACTCGTGCTCGACGCCTTCTGGGCGGCCGTGCTGCTCAGGTGATCCGCTTGGCGGACCTGTGGAAGGCATTCGGCAAGCAGCAGGTGCTCGCCGGTCTCACGCTCGAGGTTGAGGACGGGGAGACCCTCGTGCTCATCGGCTATTCGGGGAGCGGCAAGAGCGTGGTCCTGAAGCACATCGTGGGGCTGCTCGTCCCCGATCGAGGGGAGGTGTTCGTCGACGATCGCGCGGTTTCGACCCTCGAACGTCCGGCGCTGAACGCGCTGCGGGCCGAGATCGGGTACGTGTTTCAGTTCGCCGCGCTGTTCGACTCGATGACCGTCGCCGACAACATCGCCTTGGGGCTGCGGCGTCGAGACCTGAGCGAGGACGAGATCGGCGAGCGCGTCGGGGAGGCGCTCGCCGTTGTGGACCTGACGGGAGCGGGGGAGCGCTATCCGGCCGAGCTGTCGGGGGGGATGCGGAAGAGGGTCGGGATCGCGCGCGCGATCGCGCTGCGGCCGCGCTATATCCTTTATGACGAGCCCACGACCGGGCTCGACCCGGTGACGGCCGCGGTGATCGACCGGCTCATCGTACGGACCCGCGAGCGCTTCGGGGTGACGGGCTTGGTGGTGACACACGACATGCGCAGTGCCTACACCGTGGGAGACCGCATGGCGATGCTGTACGAGGGCCGGATCCACCAGGTGGGGACGGTGGCAGAGATGCGGGAGACGAGCGACCCGGTGGTGCGCCAGTTCATCGAGGGGCGCCCGACATGAAGCGCGCGAACGAATTCACGGTCGGGGTGGTGGTGATCGTCGCCTTAGCCGTGGTGGTCGTCGGCGCGCTCTGGTTGTCGGGCGTCCACATCGGCAGGGCGGAGGCGGTCTACACCGCCCGCTTCCGGACGGTGGGAGGGCTCGGGGTGGGCGCGCCCGTCGTGCTGCGGGGCGTGCGGATCGGCCGGGTGGAGGCGATCCGTCTGGCGACCGGGAACTGGGTCGAGGCGAACTTGAAGGTGTACCGCGGAGTGACGCTCCCACCCCGACCGGCCGTGGTGGCCGCGTCCGCTTCCCTCTTTGGGGAGTGGGCGGCGACGCTGGTCCCGATCGAGCAGCTTCCCGACGATCCCAACCTGCGCCAGGCCATCGCGGAAGCGTCGGAAGGCGCGGGCACGAAGTGGCCCGGCGCCACCCTGCCCGACATCGGCCAGCTCACGGCACAGGCGAGCCGGATCGCGACCGACATCGCCGTTGTGGCGAACCGTGTGCAGACGGCCTTCGACTCGGAGGCCGTGTTCGAGCTGCGGCACTCGATCCGGGATTTCGGGCGCGTGGCCGATCGCCTGGCGCGGGTCACGAACGAGCAAGCCGAGGTGCTTGGCTCCGTCGGGTCGAATCTGCGGCAGGGCTCCGATATCCTGGCCAAAGCGGCCTCCAACCTGTCGGCGACATTGGGCCGGGTGGATTCCGCCACGAATCAGGGCCAGCTGTCCACCATCCTCAACAACTCCGCCGCGACGAGCCAGGATCTGCGCACGGCGTCGCAGAATCTCCGGGACCTGAGCGAGGCGGCGCACCGCAATCAAGAGAGCCTGATCCGGGTGCTCGTGTCGGCCGATACGGTCATGTCCCGGATCGCCAACGGCAGCGGCACCCTGGGCCTCCTCGTATCCGATTCGACGCTGTATCGCGAGACGACGCTGACGATGATCCAGCTGCGGCAGCTGCTGTCGGACATCCAGGCGAATCCGAGGAAGTACTTCACCTTCAGCGTCTTCTAGAGCGTCACGTGGCGAAGACCAAGCGACGGGCACAGCGGGAGACGAGCGCCGGCGGTGTCGTGTTTCGCCGGACCGGGGATGCCCCGCGGTTCCTGTTGATCCGTGACTCGTACAAGAACTGGGGGCTTCCGAAAGGGCACCTGGAGCCCGGGGAGCCTCCCGCAGACGCGGCCCGCCGGGAGGTGATTGAGGAAACGGCGCTCTCTGACTTGGTGGTGCATGGGCCGATTCAGGTGATCGATTGGTATTTCCGGTTTCGCGGCCGCACGATCCACAAGTACTGTCACTTCTTCCTGTTCGAATCGCAGAACGGTGATCCCGTACCCCAGGCGGAGGAAGGCATTACAGCCTGCGCGTGGCACACGTTCGAAGAGGCGGTCGCAACCATTTCCTACGACAACGCACGCGGGGTATTGGAGCGCGCGGCGGACATGGTGCGCACGCTCGCCGAGGAGCGCGCGGGGTGAGCATCGTGCCCGTATTCCACCCGCGGCGCGAAGCGCGGCGGGCGGTGCAGCGCGGGTATCCGCGTGCGGCCGGCAGCGTGCGGCTTTGCCGCACGTTTGCCGCGGTCGAGCGATTGCTGGCGGATCGCCTCGTCGACGCTGTCGTGCTGGATGTGAAGGCCGCGCCCGACCGGGGCCTTGCCCTCCCGCGCCGCTTCCCCCGGATTCCCATCTATGTGCTGTCGGCATTTCGGCCCGACGATGGTGTGCTCCTGGCCGCGTGCCAGCGGGCGGGCTACGCCGGGGTGTTGGTGGAAGGGGTGGACAACGCCGTGTCCGGAGAGTGGGTGGCGGCTCGGACCGCGCAAGCCGCCCGGCGCGCGGCGTTGAGCGATGCTCCCCGCCTGCTCCGACTCACGGACCGTCTGCAGCTTGCCGCCTGGGACGAGGTCCAGCGGCGGGTCGCGGCCCCCATTCAGACCGCTCACGTCGCGCAGGCACTCCGGGTGACCCGGGAGCATTTGTCGCGCGAGTTCGCGGTCGGGGGCGCGCCGAATCTGAAGCGGGTGATCGACTTGGCGCGCACCGCCTGCGCCGCCGATCTGCTTGGCAACCCTGGGTATAGCGTCGGCGCGGTCGCGCGCATCCTGGGATACGCGACGGCCGGTCATCTGGCCGTCGTGGCACGGCGGGTAGCGGGCACGACCGCCCGGGAGCTACGCGACCTCGGCCCGCGCGGCGTCCTGTCCCGTTTTGTGCGGGGGAGAACCCGGTCCCGGGTTTGACCAGGGCGGCCTGCTATTCCCCATTCGGTCTCCATGTGATAAAATTCACAAACTTCAACCCACCCTAACTCCTGATCCCATGGCGACTGATACCACCTTGCGACCCGGCGAACTGAAACAGGTCCTCCTCAAGGAAATCCAGACGGCCAAGCTGGACGAGATCGACGTCCGCGAGGTCGGCACGGTGCTCGAAGTGAAGGACGGCATCGCGCGAGTGTACGGCCTGACGCAGGCGATGGCGGGCGAGATGCTCGAATTCGTCTCGTCGGAGACGGGGGAGAAGATCACCGGCCTCGCGCTCAACCTCGAGGAAGACAACATCGGCGCGGTCATTTTCGGCGACTATCTCCAGCTGCGCGAGGGCGACGAGGTCCGCCGCACCTCGCGGGTGCTCGAGGTGGGGGTCGGGCCGGGGCTCGTGGGCCGCGTGGTGGACGCGCTCGGCCGGCCGGTCGACGGTCTGGGCCCGATCAAGGCGGCTCAGAACCGCAAGGTCGAGGTCGTCGCGCCGGGCATCATCCGGCGCCAGCCCGTGAAGGAGCCGCTGCAGACCGGCATCAAGGCGATCGACTCGATGATCCCGATCGGCCGCGGCCAGCGCGAGCTGATCATCGGTGACCGGGGGACCGGCAAGACGGCGCTCGCCGTCGACACGATCATCAATCAGCGCGGCACCGGCGTGACCTGCGTCTACGTGGCGATCGGCCAGAAGAATTCCACGGTCGCGAGCGTGGTGGAGCGTCTCAAGGAGCACGACGCGATGGCGTATACCATCGTGGTCGTGGCGTCCGCGTCGGAGCCGGCGCCGATGCAGTACATCGCTCCGTACTCGGGCTGCACCATGGCCGAGTATTTCATGTTCGAAGAGAAGAAGGCCACGCTGTGCGTGTACGACGATCTCTCCAAGCAGGCGGCGGCGTACCGGCAGCTCTCCCTGGTGTTGCGGCGCCCCCCGGGGCGCGAGGCCTACCCCGGCGACGTGTTCTACCTGCACAGCCGTTTGCTCGAGCGCGCCGCGAAGCTGTCGGATGCGATGGGGGGTGGCTCCCTCACGGCGCTCCCGATCATCGAAACACAGGCGGGCGACGTGTCGGCCTACATTCCCACGAACGTCATTTCGATCACGGACGGGCAGATCTTCCTCGAGACCGATCTGTTCTACTCGAACGTGCGTCCCGCCGTGAATCCGGGCATCTCGGTGAGCCGGGTGGGTGGCAACGCGCAGATCAAGGCGATGAAGCAGGTCGCGGGGCGGTTGCGCCTCGACCTGGCGCAGTACCGCGAGCTCGAGGCGTTCGCCCAGTTCGGCTCGGAGCTCGATCCGGCCACGCAGCGGCAGCTGGCACGGGGCGAGCGGATCGTGGAGGTGTTGAAGCAGCCGCAGTACCAGCCGATGCCCGTCGAAAAGCAGGTGATGATCATCTTCGCCGTAACCAACGGCTTCCTCGATGACGTGGCGGTGGAGAAGATCCGCGAGTGGGAAGCGGGATTCCACGACTTCATGGCGGCGCAGCACGCGGAAATCGGCAAGGCCATCCAGACGCAGAAAGCCCTGTCGGACGACCTGCAGGCGAAGCTCAAGGCGGCGATCACGGAGTACAAGGGGATGAGCAAGAGCTGACATGGCCAAGCCCCGGGAGCTGCGCCGGCGCATTCGCTCGGTCCAGAACACGCGCAAGATCACGAAGACCATGGAGCTGGTCGCCACGTCCAAGCTGAAGCGCGCGCAGGACCGGGTGGTGGCCGCGCGTCCCTATGCGGCCGCTCTGTCCGACGTGATCGCCGATCTCTATTCGCCGGCGCTCGCCGAGCGGTTTCCGCTGCTGCGGCAGCCTGCAGCGGGGGGCGTGAAGCGGGTCGCGCTCGTCGTCATCACGTCGAACCGCGGCCTGTGCGGCGCGTTCAACGCGAATCTCATCCGGGAAGGCCGCCGGCGCACCCAGGAGCTCGAAGGCGAGGGGGCGACCGTCGATCTGCACCTCGTGGGGAAGAAGGGAATCGGGTTCTTCAGGTTCTCCAAGCGGGTGATCGCTTCGCAGCGCATCGATATCGGTGACCGGCCCACCGCTGCGCACGCGACCGAACTCGTGAAGCCATTGATGGAGGCCTTCGAAGCCGGGACGCTCGACGCCGTCGAGGTCGTGTACGCGAAGTTCATCACTCCGGTTTCGACGCCGGCGTCGGTGTTGCGCATCCTCCCTGCTACCCCACCCCAGGCGGTCGAGGGCGGTCAGGGGCGGTCGGGGGCGGACGCCTACATCCTCAAGCCTTCGGCAGAGGCGATTCTCGAGCGCCTGCTCCCGTTGTACGTGCAGAACCAGATGTTCCGCGCGCTGGTCGAGACCGCCGCGGCGGAGCATGGCGCCCGCCGAACTGCGATGAAGAACGCGACCGACTCGGCCGGTGACATCCTCGACATCCTGCGCCGCACCTACAATCGGGCGCGGCAGGCCCAAATCACCCAGGAGATCGCCGAAATCGTCGGCGGGGCTGAAGCGCTGCAAGGGTGAGCACCCTCTAAGGAACGGACATGGCGACGACATCAGGCAAGGCGGCACCGGGGAAGACGGGGAAGCAGAACGTCGGCAAGGTGGTCCAGGTCATCGGGCCGGTGATCGACGTCGAGTTCGAGCCCCAGTGTCTTCCCGAACTCTACAACGCGCTGCGGATCGACCACGCGGGGGACGGCGCGCCGCCGGTTCACGTGACCGTCGAGGTGGAGCAGCATATCGGCCGCAATCAGGTGCGCGCGGTCGCCATGAGCACGACCGATGGTGTGGTCCGCGGGATGGACGTCGTCGATCAGGACGGGCCGATCTCCGTGCCCGTCGGCAGCGCGGCACTGGGCCGGATCCTGAACGTGCTCGGCGAGCCTGTGGATGAGGGCGCCGAGATCCCGGCAACGGCCGAGCGCTGGCCCATCCACCGGGAGACACCGAAGTTCGTGGACCTGGAGCCCAAGACCGAGGTCTTCGAGACGGGGATCAAGGTCGTGGACCTGATCGCACCGTTCGTCAAAGGCGGCAAGATCGGGCTGTTCGGAGGCGCGGGCGTCGGCAAGACCGTGATCATTCAGGAGCTGATTCACAACGTCGCCATGGGGCACGGCGGGCGGTCGGTGTTCTGCGGCGTGGGCGAGCGCACGCGCGAGGGCAACGACCTGTACCTCGAGATGAAGGAAAGCGGGGTCATCGACTCCTGCTCGCTGATCTACGGCCAGATGAACGAGCCGCCTGGCGCGCGCCTGCGGGTCGGGCTGTCGGGCCTCACGGTCGCCGAGTACTTCCGCGACACCGAGGGCCAGGACGTGCTGGTGTTCATCGACAACATCTTCCGGTTCACCCAGGCCGGGTCCGAGGTATCGGCCCTGCTCGGCCGCATGCCCTCGGCGGTGGGATACCAGCCCACGCTCGCCACGGAGATGGGTGAGCTGCAGGAGCGCATCACGTCGACCAAGAAGGGATCGATCACGTCGGTCCAGGCGATTTACGTTCCCGCCGACGACCTCACTGATCCTGCGCCGGCGACCGCTTTCTCGCACCTCGACGCGACGGTCGTGTTGTCCCGTCAGATCGTGGAGCTGGGCATCTACCCGGCGGTGGATCCACTCGCCTCGTCGAGCCGCATTCTGGACGCGCAGTACTTGGGCGAGCGTCACTACAAGGTGGCGGTGGAAGTCCAGCGCATCCTGCAGCGGTACAAGGATCTTCAGGACATCATCGCGATTCTGGGAATGGACGAGCTGTCCGAAGACGACAAGCTCGTCGTGGCGCGGGCGCGGCGCGTGCAGCGCTTCCTGTCGCAGCCGTTCTTCGTCGCGTCGCCCTTCACGGGACTCGAGGGCAAGTATGTGAAGCTCGAGGAAACGATCGCGTCGTTCGAGCGGGTGGTGGCGGGCGAGTTCGACCAGCTGCCCGAGCAGGCGTTCTACATGGTCGGCGGGATCGAGGAGGTCGTCGCGCAGGCCAAGAAGCTCGCGAGTGCTTGAGCGCATGCACGTCACCGTCATCTCTCCCGAGCGCGGCGTGTTCGACGGCGAGGCCGACGCGTTGGTTGCACCCGCCTTCGACGGGCTCGTCGGCATCCAACCTCATCACGCCCCGTTTCTCACACTGCTCGGTGAAGGAACGTTGCACGTGCGCCACGGCGGGGCGACCAGCACGTTCCGCGTCGCAGGCGGATTTCTCCAAGTGACGCAGAACACAGTCCGAGTGGTCACTGATCGAGTGGAAACCTCTTGACAGGATCGTAGTGCTGCCTTAGAGGTTGGGCGCTCCACGAGGCGCCCTAGGCAGTTCCAATACGTACCTGTCCGGAGGAATGCCATGTTGAAGGTCCTCGGTAGTGCGTTCCTGGTAGGGAGTCTCATCGGGCTCGCCATGCCCGCCTCCGCCCAGCGGCGAGCCACCACGACGACGAGCTCGAGCAGCATGAGCGCCCCCAAGCATGAGCTTGGCGCCGACCTCGCGACGCAGTTCGTCAATCGCGGCGATGGCGTCGGCGGCGGCATCCAGTTCGGGGCGCCCGTGGATGTGCGGTGGGGCTTCCTGTCGAAGTCGCCGTTGAATTTCGAAGTGCGGGCGTCGTTCGCGTACGACAGCAAGGGAGCCGGCGGCGATGCGCTGCTCACCTTCTCCCCTGGTGTCAACGCGCTGTATCAGCTGAAGCGCGGTGGCGGGCCACACGGGCTGCTGCGGGCGCCGTATGTCACGGGCGGCGTCGGCCTGAATCTCGTGAAGTTCGGCGCAGCCGGCACCGACACGCAGTTCGGACTGGGCGCCGGGCTCGGCACGCGCCTCCCCGCCGGGGGCGGCAGCCTCGTCTGGCGGCCGGAGGGATTCATGACCTACTCCTTTGCGTCCGGAAATCTGCCGAGTGCCTTCGCGATCGGCCTCCGGATGGGCATGTCCTTCTGGCACTAGTCGGAGGGCGTGGCGCGGCGTGAGCCGCATCACCCGCGCGGTCTCCGGCCCGCCCCGAAGTGGGGCGGGCCGTTGCGCGTCGGGCCCCGCATCGGAACGATGCAGAGCTCCTCGGGTACCGGTAACTGCATTTCATACCTGATGATCGCATCGAAGGAGGACTGTATGCGCCCTAAGACAGCTTGCTTGGCCGTTGGGCTCATCGCGGTACTGGCAGCTCCCCTCTGCTCCCAGACGACCGGGATGCCGCCCTTCAATGCACCCTATCGCGCCTTTCAGCGCTCGGAGTTCGGTGGGATCGTGAGCTTCCCCGGCGGCGACGGCTTCAGCGTCGAGGGAGTGTATCGATACGCCAGCGGCAACTTCGACGTCGGCTTCCGGGCCGGCATGCTCGACCCCGGAGCCGGGAACACGAGGCTCCTGCTCAGCGCCGAGGGCCGGTCGCGCATCATCACGCACAACAGCGACTTTCCGCTTGACGGGGCGCTGGTGGCTGGTGTCGGCACGGCGCTGGCGAGTGGCAGCGGGGCGTTGTACACCCCTGTGGGCCTCTCGCTCGGGCGCCGGATCGCCATCAAGAATTCGAGCGTGACTGTCGTCCCCTACGTACAGCCGACGGCGTTCTACACGGTCGATGGCGAGTCCCAGCTGCTGTTCACGTTGGGGTTCGGCGCCGATGCCAGGCTGAGCCCCTCGCTCGACGCCCGGATCAGCGCAGGCGTTGGCGATGTACACGGCGTGTCCCTCGGTCTCGTCTGGGTGCACTAGCCCCGACCCCGGGCGCCGTGTGACCAAACGGGGCCCTGACGTATCATTAAGTGCGAGTACCGGCGACAGGCGAAGTCTCTCACGCGTGGAGGCAGTTCATGAGGCGTGCAGTCGTCATCGTGGGGCTGGTGTTCTTGCCGGGCGCGACCCTCGCGGCCCAATGGACTGGTATGCCGGCGTGGAACGACCCGGCGGGAGGCACAGGGGTGGTGATCGCCGCCGACTGGGGCATGCCGAATGACGCGGCGGGGAACGGCGACGCATATGGCGCACGGGCCAGCCTCGGTCTCGGCTCCATGACACTGACCGCCGGCGGTGGCAGCTACAAGCCCAGCGGCTACACCGACGCGACGACGACCTGGGGAGGCCAGGTGGCATTCCGCCTGATCGGTGGCAGCCTCACCCCGATCGCGGTGAATCTCCAACTCGGGGCCGGGACCTCGTCGAGCATTACGTCGGGGACGGGCACGTACCCACAAATCACGACGATCGTAGGGGCGGTGGGGATCGCCGTCCCGCTTCCCACGCCCGGTATCCATCTCGAGGGGTTCTTCTCCCCCGGCATGCGGCACCGCGAGCTGACCGAGCGGGGCGGCGGGCTTCCCGACTTCAGCGAGACCAAGTTCGGCTATACCGTGGGTGGCAACATCGGGTTCGGGCTGTTCGGTGTTCATGTTGCCTACGATCACCAAGACACCAGCTCGGGCAGCATTGGGACCTTTGGACTGGGAATGCATCTCGCGTTCCGCCCGTCCCTGGGCCTCTAAGCAGGTTCACAACCAGACTTTGAGCGACTACCTTTGGTGCGCGCTGTTTCCGGCGCACCCTATTGCTCCCAGGAGCCGTGTGAAGCGTTTCGCTGCACGCGCGATTATCGTCGCGCTGGCGCTGTCGACGAGCGGCTGTACCATGACGTTTGACGCGGCGCATCTTGGCGTCGTCGCGACCATGGCCGAGCCCCCTCAGGCGCCCCCGGGCGCGGCGTTCAAGGTCACCAAGCACCCGCTGTATCTGGGATGGGGTCTGTTCGAGATCGGCGAGACGAACCTGGACGATCTCCTGGCCGGACAGCTCGGCGCCGGCGGGTCGATCGCGGGCCTCAAGATCAAGGTACACACCACGGTATTGGGTGGGATTTTCACCTTCGTCACGCTGGGGCTCGTCGCCCCGCGCTCCGTGACCTACGAGGGAGTAGTCGTTCCGAAATAGCGACGGGTCTGCTACGACCCGATATCATGCACCAGTCCCTGCACGAGCGCCGTCGTCCGCTCGGCGGCGCCACGTCCCTCTCCCACCATCCGCTCGCCAATGCCCCCCGCCCGCTTGCGGGCGCTCCGGTCGTGAAACCACGTGAGCCACTGCGCGTGCAGCGGTTGCCGGCCGTCCGCGGGCACGCTGACCGCTCCTCCCCGTTCTATCAGGATGCGCGCGTCCCGGCTCATCTCCCAATGCGGCCCGACGGTGACGGGGACGCCGAACACGGCAGGCTCGAGCACGGAGTGTAACCCGGCGCGATGGAAGCCCCCGCCGACGAACGCGACATCGCCCAGGGCATAGAGGTCGGCGAGGATGCCGACTCGGTCGACGACCACCACGGATGACGGCTCAGCGTGCTCGAGCTGTGAGATGCGCACGGGCCGCGACAGGCCAAGTGTCTGGGCGCGCTGGGCGATCCCCGCAAGGTGATCCGGCGTGGGCTCGTGGGGGGCGAGGATGAGGCGCGCGCCCGGCACCTGCGCTCCCAGGTCGGCGAACGCCTCCAACACCACGGTCTCGTCCGCCGGCCAGGTGGAGCCGGCCACGATGGTGAAGGCGGGGCGCGCCGCGGCGAGCCGAGCGAAGGGCTCGCGCGTGCGATCGAAACGCTCGGCCCGCTCAGCCACGCTGTCGTACCGGGTATCCCCCGTGACCTCGATGGCCTCCCGTCGGGCGCCCAGCTGCTCGAGGCGCTGCGCGTCGTCCTCGCTGATCGCGCCGATCCGCTCGAGCGCGCCGTACGCGCCCGCCGCCCAGCCGCGCGTAGGCCACCGCAAGCGGGAGCTCGTCGGCGCGACGGTCGCGGAGATGAGGGCGAGCTTGACCCCCCGGCGCGCGGCCGCGAGGGTGAGCTCCGGCCACACGTCGAGCTTCGAGAAAATGAGGGCCGCGGGCTGCAACGCGTCGAGCGCGATGCGGACGTCACGCGGTCGGTCGAACGGGAGGTAGTCGGTTATGTCCACGGGCAGCGTGCGCGCGAGACGCTCGGCCGACGGCGAAAAGAACGTGTAGGCCAGTTGCCAGTGCGGCCGGCTCACCCGCAAAGCCTCGAGCACCGGCTTCGCCTGCAGTCCCTCACCGACCGAGGGTGCGTGCATCCAGATCAGCGGACGCGAGGCGTCGCGATGCTCCTTGGCCCAGCCGCGCAGGCGGTCGCGCAGGCCGCGCCGGGCGTCGAGTCCCCGCGCGACCTTCTTGTCGAAACGCGCGGCGAGCGCCGCCGCCTGCCCGGCGAGGCTCATGCTCAGGCGGTAGGTGAGGGAGGGACGGACCATCAACGTTTGGCGGCCGTCTTGATGCGATAGATCGAGTCGAGCACCTCGCGGAAGGCCTCAAGCGGCGCCGCGCCGTCGATCAGCCCGCCTTCGATGTAGAATGTCGGCGTGGCCGCAGCGCCGGACCGGGCGGCCGCTTCCCGATCGGCCGCGACCCCCGGCCGCGTCGCACCGCTCGCGACACAGGGCGCGAGACGAGCGTGATTCGCTCCGGCCGAGTCGGCGAGCGCGATGAGGTATCCCTGGGGGTCGGTCTGGCTGCTCCACTCCTGTTGGCGCTTGAACAACAGGTCGTGGACCGGCCAAAACTTTCCCTGGCGTGCGGCGCAGAGGCCGACCTGGGCGGCCAGCTCGGCGTGCCGGTGTATGCCGGTCATGGGCAGGTTGATGAAGACGAACCGAACCTTGCCGGTCGCGATGTACTCGCGCTCCAATCCGGGCATGGTTTCGAGCGCGAACGCGCGGCAGTACGGGCATTGAAAGTCCGACATCTCATAGATGACGATCGGCGCATCGGCACGCCCCTTGGTACGGGGCGCGAGGTCCTCGCCCTGGGCGGCGAGGAGCGCAGGGACGGCCATGATGAGCGCGACCAGGAAGAGGCGGACGCGCGGCCGGAACGCCGAGGGAATGTTGATCCTGCGCACTCGATCTCCTGTGCCGGGCTCGGGGGAACGGGAGTGGGCGACTCCGGGCTCGCCATACCATAGCAACTGCGTTCCAGCGGCGCCACTAGCGCCGCATCCTCGTTAGGTTTCCCCTGATCGTGGCCGTGATCGCGCTCACCCTCGCTCTCCTGCAGCAGGTCGCCGTACCGTCGCCGGTAGGGTACGTCAACGACTTCGCCCATGTGTTCGACACGTCCTCGGTT
>Ga0335084_10000416_pt1 | contig 35903 bp, 28 predicted proteins | sample Lox_Sample_44_FD_206721 | JGI IMG/M metagenome (GOLD analysis project Ga0335084, IMG submission 206721) | Soil microbial communities from Loxahatchee National Wildlife Refuge, Florida, United States - Lox_Sample_4.4 | ecosystem: Environmental > Terrestrial > Soil > Wetlands | place: USA...
ACCTGCCTCAGCGCGTGAGGCCACTGTGAAGTTGGACCACTGCGCCGATCGAAATCACGATTTGCACGACGAACTCGCGCACGAGCGCCGGCCGAAGTGAAGTACCTCTAGAACCTGCCACGCCACAACTCGGCTAGCGGCTACCACGTCGTCGGTCGCGACCTGCGCGGGCCCTTCTCGGCGACCAGCTGCGCCGCGCTGCTCGCCACGAGCGGCCGCCTGTGCGGCGCCGGCCTCGGACGGCGCCTCCGAAATCTCCACGCCGCCACCTCAGCTGCGCTGGTAGTCCAAAGCGACAACTTTGTCAAGATATATGAATATGTCATGATGAACACTTGATTCAAAATGACGATAATGTCATTATATCGAACCTGCTAATCGCATCCGCCCCGTCCCGACTGCGGTGCATTAATCGGCAAGGAGATTCGATGCAACGACCGTCACGCCCGATCCTCGCGGCGCTGCGTCCGCTTCCCGCTGCACTGATTGCCGCCGCGCTCGGCGCGCACCAGCCGGCGCACGCCGTCAATGGCGCACAGCCCGGCGGTAGCGGCATCAAGAACGCCGCGATGGGCGGCGTGTCGATTGCACTGCCGCTGGACGCAGTCGCGGCCGCCAACAACCCGGCCGGGATGGCCTTCGTGCCGAGTTCGGCCGTATTTGGGGTGCAGGTGTTCCACGGGCACTCGAACGCCGAATACGTCCTGGCTGGCAACCACCTCGAAAACAGCCAGACCGTCGCCGCGCCCGAAGGAGGACTCAACTGGCAACTTTCTTCGGCCTGGACGGCCGGCATCAGTTTGGCCGGGAGCGGAGCCGGTTCCGACTACGGCAGGCCGGCTTTGCCGGTACCCGGCGCGGGCAACGCGAAAACGACGTTGCGCGTGATCGAGGCCGTCCCCACCGTGACATGGAAGCCGCACGAGAACGTTGCGCTTGGGCTTGCCCTGAACCTCGCGCACGAGGACTTCGAAGCCGACGGTGTCATCGTGCCTGCACCTGTCCCGGGCGGACTCGCGCCGCTACCGAGCCACGGCAAGCAGTCCGCGAACGGCATCGGGTGGCGGGCGGGCGTGCTATGGAGACCGGCGTCGGATTGGTCGGTCGGTGCGAACTACAAGGCGCGCACGCTCATGGGCCGCCTCGAGGGGTACGAACGCGACCTGTTGGCCTATAGCGATGGGCGTCTCGACGTACCGGAACAATACGGAGTCGGTGTCGCATGGCAGGCCACGCAGCGTTTCACGCTGGCTGCCGACTGGCTGCGCATCCTCTGGGGCGAGATCAAGGTGATGCAGGATCCGAATGGATTCGGTTGGCGCAACCAACCGGTATTGCGCATCGGCGCATCGTGGGCGATCGACGATCGCTTCACGCTGCGAGCCGGATACAGCCATAACCGTGGTCAGATCGACAGCACTCGCACCGTCCAGAACCTTCTGGTGCCCTCGATCCACGAACAGGCCTATTCCGCCGGCGTGTCCTGGCGCATCGACGGGACGTCCGAGCTGAACGTCGGCTATGAGTTGAATCCGCGCACGACGCTCAACGGAACCGGACAGAGCGCGGGGACCTCGCTGACCAGCAAGGTGCAGATATTCATGCTCGGCTACCAGTACTCGTTCTGAGCGGGAGATTTCCATGAGACGTTCGCAGGGCGTGCTGCGCCAGACCGACTCGTATCCGGAGAGCAGATTGCCGCCGGGCGTGCGGGTGCTGCAGCGGCCACCCGCGCTGGGCCGCGCGGTCGAACTGGCCTTCCTCCGGTGGGAGAAACGCCGATTGGGTTCGACCGAACGGTTCTGGCGCGACTTCGGAATGCACATCGTCAGCGCATCGCGCGAGTGCATCGTGGCCCGCGGCGCGGCCTCCGCGGCCTGCATCGCGCTGGCGGTGCAGGGACCGAGGGATCGCTTTGTCGGCCCCGCCTTCCGGATGGCGGACGACACCGAACTCGACCGCTACGTCGAGGAACTCGGCGCACGCCGGCTGGCGGCGGAATCGATCCCTGGCGGAGGACGCGGCGTCGAGTTGCTCGATCCGTCCGGCCGCAGCGTGTGGCTGCTGCAAGGTCAGCGCCGGGTCGAGCGCCTGGCGCTGCGCGCCGACCTTGTCGCGACGACCAACACCCCACATCACACCCCGCGCATCAACTGCACGGTGCGTGCGCCGATCGAACCGGCGCGGGTGGCGAAACTTGGCCACGTCGTCCTGCAGACGGTCGATTTCCCGCGCATGGCGGACTGGTACCTGCGAGTACTCGGCCTCATACCGACCGACGTGCAGTACCTCGCCGACGGAAGTCCCAATCTTGCGTTCTGCCGTCTCGATCTCGGCGCGCAGCCTGCAGACCACCACACCTTGGTGCTGGTCGGGGGCATCGAAGACAAGTACGAGCACAGCGCCTACGAGGTCATCGATCTCGATGCGCTCGGGCAGGGCCAGCAGGTTCTGCGCGCGCAGGGCCACCGGCACATGTGGGGAATAGGGCGGCACGTGCTTGGCAGCCAGTTGTTCGATTACTGGTGTGATCCCGATGGCTTCGAGCACGAGCATTACACCGACGGCGACCTGTTCACCGCCGATTTCGAGACCCGGTATTCGCCGCTCGAATTCGGCGGGCTGTGGGCGTGGGGCGCCGATGCCCCGGCCTCGATGAAGCCGAAGAAAAGCCTTCGCAACGTTCTTCGTGTGGCGGATCTCCTGCGACGAAGGGCGATCACGCCGCAGCGGCTGAAGCTGCTGAGCGAAGCACTCGATGCACCTGCCCGCCCCTGGGGCTGATTCAACACCGACAACAGGACGAACACAAATGTCTCGCACCGTCATTCGCTACCTCGACAACGGCTCGCCGCGCTGGGGCGTCGAGTTCGGGCTGGCCATCGCACCTCTGCACATCGATGCTGCAAGCACCGGAGAACTGTTTGTCCGCCACTGGGATGAGATCCAGTCCGTCACGCCTGCGCAGGCAACGGTGCGCCGTGATCGCGTCCGCCTGCTGGCGCCCGTGACGACGAACCAGCAGTTCATCTGCCAGGGCGTCAACTACCGCAGCCACGTACAGGAGTCGGGCTTGCACGTCGCGGACTTCCCGTTCAACACGATCTTCACGAAGGCGCCGTCCTGCATTACCGCTGCCGATGCGCCGGTCGTTTGTCCGCCGGTCGTGCAGTTGCTCGACTACGAGATCGAACTTGGTCTTGTGCTTCGCCGGGACATGCCGGCCGGCACGCAGGTCCGCCCCGAGGATCTTGGAGCCTGGCTGGCCGGCGTGACGATCGTCAACGATCTATCGGCGCGCGATATACAGCTGCCACAGGGCCAGTTCTACAAGGGAAAGAGCTTTCGCGGCTTTGGCCCGGTCGGCCCGGGACTGGTCGTGCTGACGCCGGATGAATGGGCGCGCTGGCCGGAACTGCACATGCAACTCGCGGTGAACGGACAGACGCGCCAGGACGCCTACTGCGGCGAGATGATCCACGCCCCAGCGGCAACGCTCACCGAGCTGGCGTCGATGCACGAGCTCTACGCCGGTGATCTGATCGCGACCGGGACGCCGGCCGGGTGCGCGGCACGTGCGCCGGGCAGGATGACGATGTTCATCCTGCGCCACTTTCTCAAAGAAGCGACCAAGTGGCGCCTGTTCATCCGCAACGGGCGGAAGAACCCGGCGTACCTGCGCCCTGGCGACCGCATCGTTGCCTCGATCCGCACGGACGACGGCGCGATCGATCTGGGCGAGCAGACCACTGCCATCACCAGCGCCTGAGGAGGATCGCGTGTCGAATGCATCGTATGAATCGAACACGACTCGCACGGCACCTCCGGCTGAAGTCGACGTCCTTGTGGTAGGCCTCGGGCCTGTCGGGGCGGCGCTGGCGAATCTGCTCGGGCGCTATGGCGTGCGCGTGCTCGTGATCGACAAGTCGACCGAAGTCTTTGCCAAGCCGCGCGCCATCGCGCTCGACAACGAGGCACTGCGCATCCTGCAATGGGTCGGCGTGCGCGAAGGTGAGTTCGCGACGGTGGCGATCCCCCAGGTGCAGTATCACTCGCCGCTGTTCGGCCGCTTCGCACGCATCAACAGTACCGGCATCGTCGACGGGCACCCGATGCTCGTGACGTTCTACCAGCCCGAACTGGAACAACTACTGCGCGCAAAGCTGGCACGCCATCGAAGCGTCGAAGTCCGTCTCGGCATCGAGTTGGAACGGTTCGTCGACGACGGTTGCCGCGTGCGCGCGAGCCTGCGCCACGCCGACGGCAAGCAGAGCGAAGTGCAGGCGCGCTATCTCGTCGGCGCGGACGGCGCCAACTCGCTGGTGCGCCGCTTGCTCGGTCTGGACTTCGAAGGCCACACGTTCCAGCAGGACTGGCTCATCGTCGATGCGTTGGACGTGCCGAACCCGGTCGACCACTGCGAATTCATCTGCGATCCGCGGCGCCCGACGCCGCACATGGTCGCGCCAGGCGGCCGCCAGCGCTGGGAATTCATGCTGAGGTCGGGCGAACGACCCGAAGAGATGGAGCGGCCGGAATCGGTGCGACGTCTGCTCGCGCCCTGGTGCGACGTCGACCGTATCCGGGTCGAACGCACCGCGGTTTACCGTTTTCACGCTCGCGAAGCGAAGTCATTCGCCAAAGGACGCTGCTTCCTCGTCGGAGACGCCGCGCATATCACGCCGCCGTTCGCCGGCCAGGGGCTCGTGGCTGGACTGCGCGATGTCGCCAACCTTGCGTGGAAGCTCGCCTGGGTCGTGCGCGGGCAGGCGCACGAACGGATACTCGACAGCTACGACGTGGAGCGCCGGCCTCATGCGCGCAAGATCATCAATCTGGCTCGCTTCCTCGGCGCGCTCGTCATGCCGGGCAACCGCGCCACGGCGTTCGTCGTGCACGGCCTGATGCGTGCGATTCGCGTGCTTCCCGCCGGTCGCGCCTTCTTCGACGACTTGAAAATCAAACCGGCGAACACCTTCGACGCCGGCCTCTTCTGGCGTGACAAGCGCGCTGAGAGACTGCGCGCGGGCTCCACGCTGCCGCAGGGTTGGGTGCGCAGCGAAGGCGGCATGGGCCCCATTCTGAGCGACGATGCATTGGGAGTGCACTGGGCGTTGATCGGCGTCGGGGTGAACCCCGAGCTCCACCTGAGCGCCGAGCAGCTCAAGCGCTGGCAGCGCGCGGGTGGCAAGGTCTGGCAATGGTGTCAGCGCTCGCAGGCACAGCATCTCGCCGCCCCAGGGCAGCGGCTGGAAGCGCTCGACGAGACGTTGCTGCCGCGCCGTGTGCCGCTCGGCTGGGCCGTGATCGTGCGTCCGGACCGTTGCGTGATGGCGGAAGGACCGGTGGCAAACGTGGGGACGTTGCTCGAGTACGCGCTTGCGCGCATCGCGTCGACACCCAACCCCGAAGCGGTCCAAGACATGACGTGGAACGCGTGGAGCGTCTCTGATGCAACGTGAACTGGTCTGCACGCAGCCAGCGACATCGCCGCGGCTCGAAGTGCGAACGCGCCCGCTGACTCGGCCGGGGGCAGGGCGCGTGCTCGTGCGCGTGCAGGCGACTTCGGTGAACCCGATCGATGCGAAGCGGGCCGCCGGCTACGGCCGCCGCTTGCTGCGCCTGAAAGGCGCGGCGACGTTTCCGCTCGTGCTTGGCAATGACCTCGCGGGCACAGTCGAAGCGGTCGGGACGGGCGTGTCGGAGTTTGTGCCCGGGCAGCGCGTCTTCGGTCTCGTGATCACTGGCAGCGCGGGCGGCGCGCATGCCTCGCATGTCGCCGTTCCGCACGAACAACTCAGAGCTGCGCCCGCGGGTGTCGACTTGGAGACGCTTGCCGTGCTGCCTTATTCGTTCACGACGATGTGGCTTGCGCTTCGCTCCGTCGGGCTTGCTGCCGGGAACGCGGCCGGCGTGCGGGTGCTCATCAATGGTGCTTCCGGCGCCTTGGGTCAACTCGCGCTTCAGATGCTGTGCGGCTGGGGCAGCCACGTGACGGCGATCTGCGGGCCCGGCGGGCGCGAAAAGTGTCTCGCACTCGGGGCGCAGCTTGCCGTTGCGCGCGGCGCCGCCAGCATCGCCGCGCTGCCCGCGGATTTCGACGTCGTGCTGAACTTCGGCGCATGGGACGACGAAATCGAGCTGGCCTCGCGTCTGGGTCCCGATGCGCTCGGTCAGGCCACGACGGTGCATCCGCTTCTCGGCAACTTCGACCGGCTCGGCTGGGTGCGCGGAGCCCTTGCAAGCCGGCGCGACCGCAGCAGAGTCCACTCGGCGATCGCGCGCAGAGCGCCCCGCGCGCGCTATGGCTGGACGCTCTTCAAGTTCGAGCGTGAGGCGCTCGATCTCTTGCATGACCGAGTGTGCGATCGAACCTGCTCGCTCCCACTCGGCATCAGCGCGCCATTCGCCGGCGCGGAGGCGGCGTTCGCTCACGTTGCCTCGGGAAGATCCGGCCGTGCGCTGCTGTTGCCCTGAGACATGCACTCGATCCAAGGAGAAGGAATGAAAGGCATTGCCAGCATGGCCGACGTCGTGGCCATCGAACGGTCGCATCCGCAGCTGCCGACCAGCACCTACGACATGATTCGCGCAGCGGCCGCGGCGCACGCAAAGGCGCCCGCATTGTCGTTCTTCCTGCACGCGAAGGACCACACCCGGCCGACGACCTGGAGTTACGAGTCGCTCTTCGCCCGCATCACCGCTACCGCGAATTTCTTTCACGACCTCGGTGTGTGCAAGAACGACGTTGTCGCTTTCCTGCTTCCGAATTTGCCGGAAACGCACCTGACACTCTGGGGCGGCGAGGCGACCGGAATCGTTCTTGCGATCAATCCACTGCTCGAGCCAGCTGCAGTCGCGCAGTTGCTCCGAGCGGGCGAGGCGAAGGTCCTGGTCACCATGGCCCCTTTCCCAGGCGCTTATCTATGGTCGAAGGTCCAAACCATTTTGGGTGACGTGCCGAGCTTGCGGCATCTGGTGTTGATCGACATCGCGCACTATCTCGGGGGCGTTGAGGCTGCGCGGGGCGGATTCCAGCCCGGAATGCTTCGCGGTATTTCTCCCGGCATCGCCGTGCACGACTTCGCCGGGAGCATCGATCGGCAGCCCACCGCCCGACTGGTCAGCCGGCGTGTGATCGAGCCGGGCGATCTTTCGTCGTTCTTCTGCACGGGCGGCACCACCGGTGCGCCGAAGATCGCGATGCGCACGCACGCGAACGAGGTGGTCAATGCGTGGAGCACGGCGCAGTTCCTGGGCGACGGTATCGACGCGTCGAAGACGATCTTCTGCGGCCTGCCCCTGTTCCACGTGAACGCGGTGCAGGTCACGGGCCTGCTGCCATTCTCGCGCGGCGCGCACGTCATCCTCGGCACCGCGCAGGGCTACCGGGGCGAGGGTGTAGTGCCGCGCTTCTGGGAGATCGTCGAGCGGCACAGGATCAACTTCTTCAGCGGCGTTCCAACCCTCTATGCCGGACTGCTTCACCAGCCCGCTGAAGGCTATGACTTGAGTTCGCTGGAGTACGGGCTTTGTGGCGCCGCGCCCATGCCGATCGAGCTGATGCGCAGCTTCCAGGACAGGACGGGCCTGAAGATCCTCGAGGGTTATGGCCTGACCGAGGGCACCTGCGTCAGCAGCGTCAACCCGCCACGTGGCGAACGGCGCGTCGGTTCGATCGGATTGCGCCTGCCGCTGCAGCAGATGAAGGCCGTGATCCTGGACGACGCGGGCACGTACGTGCGCGACTGCGCCGTCGGCGAAGTGGGCGTGCTGGTGATCAGAGGACCGAACGTGTTCGCCGGCTACAAGGTCGCCGAGCACAACAACGCACTGTGGGTCGATGCCGGGACCGGCGGACGCTGGCTGAACACGGGCGATCTCGGCCGGCAGGACGGCGAAGGCTACTTTTACCTCACCGGACGCAAGAAGGAACTCATCATTCGCGGCGGCCATAACATCGATCCGGCCACCATCGAGGAGCCGCTGCACAAACACCCGGCGGTGCACTTGGTCGCCGCTGTCGGCAGGCCGGACGCGCACGCCGGCGAGGTCGTGGTCGCCTACGTCTCGCTCAAGCCCGATGCCACCGCCACCGAGGCAGAGCTTCTGTCGTTCGCGCACGATCATGTCACCGAGCGGGCCGCGCTGCCGAAGAGGATTCGCATCATCGACGAGATGCCGCTCAGCGCCGTCGGCAAGATCTTCAAGCCCGACCTCAAGCATCGCGAGATCCAGGATGCGCTGAGCTCGGCACTGCGCGAAGCCGGCGTACGGACCGAGTCGGTCACGTCGGGCAGCGATCCGACACACGGGACAATCGTCGACGTGATGCTTGCGGAGGGTACGGACGCGGAACTCGCGCGTCGAGTGCTGGGACGATTCCCGTTCCGCTGCCGCGTCTCGAGTCCTTTTCAGTCGTCTTCAATGAGGAACGCCGACCGCGAGGAACGGCCGGGTTGCGCGAGGCTCGCGTGGGCGCAACCGACATAGAGATTCGCGGCGCGTGTGCCGCACTCGCGCCTTCGAAGGACTCGCAGTTCTGCTCGTGGTCGGGGCAAGGCAGTCACGCTTGCCGACGCCCCGTGAGCCCGCCAACGATGTAGCCACGACGCAATCAGACAAGGGCCGGTATTCAAGGGTTTCCGTGCAGTGGGCTCGACGTGGTGGCAGGCTACACGTGCACGATGCCCTTGCCGAAGGCGCTCTCGCTCAGAGACGCAAAGCCGGTTCAAGCGGCCCCGAACGACGCAACGGGCGCTTGTGATCCGCACGGCGCGGCGACTTTGCTGCGCGCGCTCGACGACATGCGTTTGCTCAGCCTGCGTGCATTTTCGATCAGAGCCTGGGCGCGTGCGACTTGTGGAGAATCGAGACCTTCCTTCAGCTGATCGACCACGAGGCGAAGCGACTCGACGTGCTCAGGTGCATTCTCCTCTTCGCACAGCGCCGACAGTGCCGTGAGCTGAAACCAGACCGCTTCCTGCGCACGCGCTTCCGCAACCGCCCGTCGCATCGACGCGCGCGACCGCTCCCTCTCGCCGCACAGTTGCGAGATACGGCCATCGAGCAGCAGCAAGCGGGGAAGGTACTTGCGCTCGCGGTTTGCTTCGGCGCACCGCATCGCTTCCTCGGTCTTCTGTCTCGCCGCGGTCCAATCACCGGCCAGCATGAGCGCTTCGGCCGCGTAGCCAAGCGTTTCGGCCGCGTCCGCGCGTATGCCGAGACTGATGCTTTCTTCGTAGCCTTCGCATATCAGGCGGTAGGCGGCGCGCGCGTCACCGAGATGTGCTTGCGCCCAGCCGCGGAAGTAGAGTTGTGCAGCCATGCCCTCACGCAACCCGTACTCCTCGCAATGTGCCCGCATCCGTTCCGCCGCTTCTGCGACCCGTTCAGGGTTGTCCATTCGCACCTCGAACAGGGCCTCGAACCAGAGAGCCGCCATCTTGGGCAAAGGCGAATCCAGGAAAAGCGCTCGCTCTTGCGCAGCCCGCAGGCGTCCTCGTCCCTGGTCGACGCATCCAAGGATCAGCAGCTGGATGGCCAGCGTGCCAAGGAGGAGCACGCCGGGGTCGGCTACGAACACCGCCTTTGACATGGTGGCGTCCAGCGTCTCGCTCGCCGCGACGCCCTGTTCGAGCCATGCGCGGGCGGTGCGCGGCCGCCCGAAGCTGTGTTCGACCAGTCCGTATACGACGCAGGCGCAGACACGTGCTATCAGGTCCTCGTTCTCGACCGACAGAGCCTCGCTACGTCCCGCGATGGCCATCGCCTCACCGACATCGCCTTGCAAGTACGTCACGAGGCCGAGCGCAGATAGGGGCAAGGCTCGCAATGGATGCCCAGGCACAGCGTCGAGAAGCGCCAGCGCGTGCTCGAGGGCGCTCCTTGCCTCGCTCGAGCCGATGCCATGGAGTTGGATGGCGGCAGTTGCCCGCAGGGTGGAGAGTGTCAGCTCCAGGGCGGTGCGTGGGGCGCTGGCGTCGGTCGCGGGCACGAGCGCGAAAGCGCGTTCCGCCAGGCCTATCGTCTGCGCGGGACTGAACTGCAGGAGTGCCGACTCCGCCGCTTCAGCGTAGTAGTGCAGTGCCTGCATGGGCGCGCCGCCGAGATCGAAATGCGAAGCCAGCTCTGCCGCGGTGACGTTGCCTCCCTCGGTGCGCTCGCGCTCGAGCGCAGCAGCCACGCGGCGATGGAGATCGACGCGCGCGAGCCGGCCGATCCGCTTGTACATCACCTCCCGGTACAACGCATGCCGGAATAGATAGCCGGCGTCGGCCGATCCCCGTTGTTGCGCCAGTTGCACATCTCGCAGCCACCGTTGGCGACGCGCAAGATCTGCGCACACTTCCGCCAGTGAAACGGCGTCGTCTTCCAGCACGTGCGTCAAAGTCACGAGCCGGAACTCGATGCCGCATGCGCTCGCCGCTTCCAGCACCATGCGTTCGCGCGGGGCAAGCTGCTCGATGTAGCGTTCGACGATGCCGCTGAGGGTCTCAGGGATGACCGTAGCGGCCAGCCTGGCGCGCAACGACGACTCGCCATCGGCCGGTTCTTCCTCGGCGATGAGGTCGTTCACCAGGTCGGCCACGAAAAGCGGCAGCCCGTCGGTGCGGTCGTAAAGCGCGTGCACGAGGGTTTCGTCGGCCGCAAGCGCTGGAACGCGCGCCGCGAGATACTCGGCGACCTCTGTCTCCGAGAACGGATCGAGCACCAGTTCTGTGGACAACCTGTGCAGGCGCAGCTCGTGCCGCACCGCCCGCAGTGGATGGTCCGCGGCGATGATCTCCGTCACGCGGAAGCTGGCGAGCCACAGCAACCGGTTACTGGTGCGTCGCCGCGCGATGTAGTCGATCAGCTGTACGGTCGCATGATCGCTCCAGTGCAGGTCTTCGGTGACAAGCAGCAACGGACGATGCGCTGTGTAGCGATCCAGCAGTTCCCCCATCTCGCGCAGCATGCGCGCCTGGCCGGCGCCAGCGAGCTCGCGCCGCAGGGCCTCGCGCTCCTCCGCGCTGCTCAGCCATGGAAGCTGCAGCAGCCATGCGGGCGCCACGGCACGAATCAGTTCCACCAGCTGCGCATCGCGGCGGCACAGGGCAGTGAGTGCCTCGAGCACCGGAAGATAGGGCTCGCCCGCTGCGTGCTGCTCGACGCATTGCCCGTGAGCGCAATGAGGCTCGCCGACTTCCGTCATGAAGCGTTCCACTAGCGTGGTCTTGCCGACGCCCGCCTCGCCGGAGATCCAGACAATCTGCCGTTCGCCCTCCACGGCGAGCCGCCAAGCCGCGCACAGGTGTTCGAACACGTTCGCGCGCCCAATTGCCTGCACGGCAGGAGACGTTGCGGATGACGGCGGTGCCACGCGGGGCGTCGTCACGAGGGACGCCGCGGCCCGCTCCGTCACAGTTCCGATGAACCGATACCCGCGGCGCGATACGGTCTCGATATAGCGCGGCTGTCTCGGATCGTCCCGCAGCGCTGCGCGCAGCTCGCTGACGGTCGTCTTCAGCACCGACTCGCTGACGAACCGGTGGCCCCAGACGATATCAAGCAGGGCGTTCTTCGAGACGAGTGCTTGCGGCGTACGCGCGAGCGCGCACAAGACCGTGAAGGGCTTGGGCGCCAGCGCCACGGGTTGCCCGCCGTTAGTGAGACGAGCATCGGCCTCGTCCAGCTCGAAGCCGCCGAAGCGGACGTGCAGGGGCCTGGCAGACGCGACATCGGAACTTCCTCGGGTTGGCATCTTCATGCTCTCCCTTTGGGGTTGCCCGCACGTTAGGCGTGAGCTTCGCGCTGCGCCATTGCACCTGCATAAAGGCGAGGCTAACGAGCGCATACGGCAATGGTGCTGTGGGGTCGACCGACTACGACTTAGGTATAGGGGCGCCCGCGAGATCGCAATCGATGAGGTGGGAGGCGACGCAATCCCGACCAAAACCTGACCGGTTCAAGACGACTCGGTGCGGACGCGCCCATACGCTGCGCATATGCCGAAGTAGCGGCGCGTTCTGCGAGGGAATTCCACATGGCACGGATGGCGAAATACCGGACCGGTCGCGTTGTGCTGCATGTGATCTGCATGCTTCGTGGCAGCAATTGCCGCATGCACCTGGCCGGCGTGCTGCGCGAAATTCGGCTCTCCTGATCGGCCGCAATCCCGGACCCGGCACGCCAGCGAGGTCGATCTCGCCGAAGCGAGCGCGTGACCGCCTCGCGAGGACCAAATCGAGACCGAATGCCGACGGTTCGCCGACCTCTTGCCGGGCCACCGCTCTTAAGGTGCGGCCTATGACAACCGCGAAGGACATTGCATGACATCGGTGCAAAAGATCGGCGTCATTGGCGCCGGCACCATGGGCTCCGGCATTGCACAGGTCTGCGCAATCGCCGGTCTTTCAGTCGTGATGATGGACGCGGTGATGGATCTGGTCGAGGTGGTGCACGGCCCGGACACCGAGCACTCGACCATCGAGGCCGCAGTGCTCGCGCAGCCCCTCGGCAAGACGCCCGTCCCTGGTGAAGGACTCTCCGGGCTTCATCGTCAACGTCGGCCGCAATCCGGCCGCCGCTTTCACACCCATGAGGTAACGAAATGAGCAATCCGGTCACTCAGATTTCCCAGAGTGGTGATGTGGCGCTGCGCGTCGCGCGGGGTCTGCAGACCCGAACACAGATCGCATTGGAGCGCTTCGGTGAGCGCATGCGGCAAGCGTCGGAGCGGCAGGTCGCGACGTTGCCTGCGAATCCGACCTCCCTCGCGCAGCTTTGGGCCGGTGGTGCGCAGTACGCGCTCGACTTCGCGCAGCGCTCAGTGCTGTTCTGGGACACGCTGCGCCAGCGCGGCAACAACTTCATCGAGCACGAGCGGCAAGGTCTGCCGCCGGTGCTGCGCTTCGACTACGAGATGCTGCTGGACGGGCGCGGCTTCGAGCGCCCGGTCAATTACGCGTTGTTGAGCATCGTTCCGCCTGCCGGCGTGAAGGTGCATCCCGAGCGCCGCCCCTACGTCATCATCGACCCGCGCGGCGGCCACGGCCCCGGCATTGGCGGCTTCAAGGACGACTCGCAGGTCGGAGTGGCACTGCGCGAAGGCCATCCGGTCTATTTCGTCTGCTTCTTTCAAAATCCCGAACCGGGACAGACGCTGCTCGACGTGTGCAATGCCGAGCGGGAGTTCGTGCGCCACGTGCGCGCCCGTCACCCGCAGGCACCGAAGCCGGCCATCGTCGGCAACTGCCAGGCGGGGTGGGCGGCGATGATGCTCGCCGCTGCCAGTCCCGACGATACCGGTCCGATCGTCGCAGTCGGAGCGCCAATGTCCTATTGGGGCGGGGCGTGGAGCGAAGGCGCCGGCGATAACCCCATGCGCTATGCCGGCGGCTTGCTTGGCGGCGCGTGGCTCGCTTCGCTTTCCGCCGATCTCGGCGCGGGCAAGTTCGACGGCGCCTGGCTGGTGCAGAACTTCGAGAATCTGAACCCTGCCAACACGTTCTGGGACAAGTACTACCGCGTGTTCTCCAACATCGACACCGAGCCGGCGCGCTTTCTGGAGTTCGAGCGTTGGTGGGGCGGTTACTTCCTCATGAACCGCGAGGAGATCGAGTGGATTACTCAGAATCTCTTCGTCGGCAACAGGCTTTGGTCGGGCACTGCAAAGCCCGGCGCGAATCAGGTCTTCGACTTGCGCCAGGTGAAGGCGCCCATCGTGTTGTTCGCTTCGCTCGGCGACAACATCACGCCGCCGCAGCAGGCATTCAACTGGGTCGCCGACGTATACCGCAGCACCGAGGAGATCAAGCTTCATGGGCAAGTGATCGTCGGCCTGATGCACGAGGACATCGGTCATCTCGGCATCTTCGTTTCGGGCAAGGTCGTGAAGAAAGAGCACGCGCAGATCGTGTCGGTCCTGCGATCGATCGAGGCGCTGCCGCCCGGGCTGTACGGGATGGAGATCGCCGAAAGCAAAGATCCGGCGGACAACCCCGCGTACGACGTGCGCTTCGTCGAACTGCGGCTGGAGAAAGTCGTCGCGCAGCTGAATCGCTTCGAGCGCGCCGATGAAAAGCCCTTCCAGGCCATGAACATGGTCTCGGAATTCAATCAGCGCGCGTACGAGCTGTTCGGGCGGCCGGTCGTGCAGGCGCTCTCTAACGAGTACTGCGCCCAGCTGTCGCGCGCATTTCATCCGCTGCGCATGCAGCGGTGGGCGATCTCAGACCTCAATCCCTGGCTGTGGTGGCTGGCACCGGCTGCGCAAGCCGTCAAGGCGCAGCGCCAGACGCTCGCAGAGGATCATCCTGCGCGCAAGGTGGAATCCATGCTGTCGGAGTTCACGAGTGCTTCGCTCGATTGCTATCGCGCGCTGCGCGATGCGGTGGCAGAAGCCACGTTCTTCCAGATCTACGGAAATCTCTTCGCCTACTACTTCAGCGACAGTCGCCGCGCCGCAACGAGCCCGCAACCGGTGAGCCCGCGCGAGCTTCCGCTCGTCATGGAGGCGCTCGCATCGATTGAACAAGGGGGTTACGCCGAGGCACTGGCGCGAGTGGCTTTCTTGATGGCACACGAGGACGAGCCTCTGCCGCTTTCTCGGGTACAGCTCGCCCACGAGCTGATCGAAGACTACCGGGAGCTGCTGCCGCAGCTGCCACCCGACGAGCTGCGCCGCATCGGCGGCGAACAGGAAGTCATCGCGCGCCTCGAACCAGACAGGGCGATCGCGACGCTGCCACGATTGCTTGCGAATGAAGATGATCGCAAGCGGCTGCTCGTGTTGCTGGAGCGGGTGCTTGCCGACCGGCGAGTGCAAGTCATCCAGCCCTCCGCACAGCAGAGCGCGATGCTCGCGCGCATTCGCGACGCTCTCGGGCTCACCGGGACGTCGAACCGGCGTGCCTATGCCGCGACGACGCATCGACATGAAGTTGCAGGGATCGAAGGATGAGTCGCCGCCGCGTGGTCGCTCGCTGGCCGCAAGGGCTTCGGTGCGACGTTCAATGCGTTGACGGCGGCTTGCACATCCCGGCCTGATGACGCGGCAAGGCTTTCATACAACGCACCACTTTCTCATCAACACGCCGTCGAATTTGATGGCATCGACTACAGGAAACACCGTGGACAGCACCCTTTTCTCGCAAGATTTCGAGCTCATCCGCAATCGCACTTTCGACGAAATCGCCGTCGGCGACAGCGCCAGCATCGAACGCTCCCTCACTGCTGCCGACATCCAGCTATTCGCCGCGATGTCGGGCGATGTCAACCCGACCCACATCGACCCCGAGTTCGCCGATTCGACACCGTACAACGGCGTCATCGCGCATGGCATGTGGGGCGCGGCCCTCATCTCGAACGTCCTCGGCACGCGCCTGCCGGGCGCGGGCACGGTCTACGCCGGCCAGACGCTGAAGTTCAAGGCGCCGGTGCGCGTTGGCGACACGCTCACCGTCGCGGTCACCGTGATCGCCCGCGATAAGGCAACGCGGCAGCTCACCCTCGATTGCACGTGCGTAAACCAGAACGGCCAGACGGTGATCGAGGGCGAGGCGACGGTGATTGCGCCCGCTGAGCGCATCGAGCGTCCGCGCGCAACGCTGCCTCAAGTGCGGATCCATCTTTCACATGGCGACGATCTCGTGCGGCTGTTGCAGTACGTGCGGCCGCTGGGGCGGATCAAAGTCGCAGTGGTACACCCCTGCGACGCCGTCAGCCTCTCCGCGGCGCTCGACGCGAGCGCCGCCGGACTGATCGAACCAATACTCGTCGGTCCGAGCGCGCGCCTCGAGATGCTCGCGCACCAGTCGGGTGTGCATCTCGACGGCATCGCGATCGAGGACGTGCCACACAGCCATGCCGCGGCCGCGCGCGCCGTGCAGTTGGCGCTCGAGGGCAGGGTCGAGGCGTTGATGAAGGGCAGCCTGCACACCGACGAGCTGATGGGGGCGGTCGTCGCCAGCGCATTGCGCACCGGACGGCGCATGAGCCACTGCTTCTTGATGCAGACGCCTGCGTACCCGCGTCCGTTCATCATCACCGACGCGGCCGTCAACATCGCACCGACGCTGCAGGAGAAGGCGGACATTGTGCGCAACGCGGTCGACCTCGCGCATGCGTTCGGTGTCGCGCGTCCGCGGGTTGCCGTTCTCGCCGCCGTCGAGACCGTCAATCCCAACATGCCTGCCACGCTCGAAGCGGCGGCGCTGTGCAAGATGGCGGATCGCGGCCAGATCGCCGGCGCCATTCTCGACGGACCGCTCGCCTTCGATAACGCGGTATCGGCGGCCGCTGCGCGGATCAAGGGCATCGTCTCCGACGTCGCGGGTTCCGCCGACATTCTGGTCGTTCCGGATCTCGAGAGCGGCAACATGCTTGCCAAGCAGCTGGAGCATCTCGGTGGCGCGGCGAGCGCCGGCATCGTCCTCGGTGCGCGCGTGCCGATCGTGCTCACGAGCCGTGCCGATTCGCGCGAGTCGCGCATCGCATCGTGCGCCGTCGCGCTGGTCGCCGCGCGGCGTAGCCTGCACGCGCCTGCGGTTGCCGCGCCAGTGCGGGGTAGTTCGGCGCAACCAGCGGCCGGGATTGGCAAGCCGCAACGCGCCGCGCTGGCGCTGCAGCCATGAACGCCAAGCCGGTTCAAGGCGTTCAGCGCGAGCAGAGCGAGCAACGCGCAACCGGCCGCGGTGCTGCGGAAGCTTTGGACGAAGCGATCCTGGTGCTCAATTGCGGCTCGTCGAGCATCAAGTTCGCGCTGTTCGATGCGGCAGCGAAACCTCTGCCGCGCACGCCGCTGTGGTCTGGCCAGATCGAGGGCATCAACACCAGCAATCCGCGGCTGCTCGTGGCGCACGAGGCACCCGTGGCGCTTTCACTCGAGGGTGAAAGGCCGTACCACGCAGCCTTGCAGAGCGTGCGGACCTGCGTCGAACGGCGAACCGGTGGGCGGCTGCCTGCGGCGGTGGCACACCGCGTCGTGCATGGTGGTGGCAAGTACGCCGCACCGGTTCGCGTGGGACGCGAGGTGCTCGCCGAGCTCAAGAGCTACATTCCGCTCGCGCCGCTGCACCAGCCGTTCGCGCTGGGCGCCATCGAGGTCATGCTCGACGACGCGCCGCAATTGCCTCAGGTCGCGTGCTTCGACACGGCATTCCACCATACGCTGCCGGAGGTCGAGCAGATGATGGCGCTGCCGTACGCGTTCTGGGAACGCGGAATCCGCCGCTACGGCTTTCACGGCCTGTCCTACGAGTACATGGCGCTCGCGCTGGCAGAGCGGCATGGCGATCGTGCACGCGGACGCACGATCGTCGCGCATCTCGGCAGCGGCGCGAGCCTGTGCGCCATGCGCGAACTGAAGAGCGCCGCCACGACGATGGGCTTTTCCGCTCTCGACGGCCTCATGATGGGCACGCGGAGCGGCTCACTCGACCCCGGCGTGCTGTTGCATCTGATCGACAGCGAAAAGCCCGGCAAAGAGCAGCTCACGCATCTCCTGTATCACGAGTCGGGATTGCTCGGCGTCTCGGGTCTCTCGTCGAGCCCCCTGCCGCTGCTGGCAGCTGAGGAAACGAATCCGCGGGCGCGCGCGGCGCTGGACCTGTATGTCCGTCGCATCGTGCGCGAGATCGGGGCGCTGACCGCCGTGTTGGGCGGGCTCGACATGCTCGCCTTTACCGCAGGTGTTGGCGAGCACAGCGCGGCACTGCGCTCGCGGATCTGCCGCGCGCTGGGATGGCTGGGACTGGACATCGACGAAGACGCAAACCGCGCCAACGCATCCATCATCTCCAGGCCGTCCAGCCGCATCTGCGTGGTCGTCGAGAAGACCAACGAGGAGTGGATTGCGGCCTCCCACGCGCTCCGTGTGGTTCATGCCAGTGCCTCGGACCATGCGCTCCGTGGCTTGCAAGCGGCGACGCAGCCGATTGCGATCCAAACGGCAGCTGCGTAGCCCGTCGGATATCAGACCGAAGATCGACGTTTCCCTTACGACTCGGCAAGCGGGTGCAACTACAGTCTTACCTCAGCGTGGTTGGCGAGAACTCTCATGGTCTACAAGCCCGAATCCAGATACCCGAGCCAGCGTTCCTACGTCCTGAAGATCAGGAGCGACGCCGGGCCGGGTGCACTTGCCGGTCGTCTCGAGAACGTGGTGACCGGAGTCAGGCGTGAATTCGTATCCGGCGCCGAGCTGCTCGACTGGATCGCCACCGATCTTGCAGCGCATGCGGACGAGCAGTCGGCCGACGCGAGCGGCACCTGAAGCGCGGCCACCGATTCGTCAAGGCGATCAGCCATCCTTCCAATGCCCCGATGACCTCCATGAGTGAACAACAAGACCGCTTTACCGTTGCGCGGTGGACGAAGAACTTCGAGGAACTGGACCGGGAGATCGGCCGCCTGGCGTTGCTGTGCCGGGTGAGGATCCTCGATGCGGGCGTCATCGGGCGCGTGCTAAAGAACGACGCGTCGGTGTGCGGAGCGGACAACGCAGCCGCTTTCGCCAAGCTGCGCGACCTCTTGATGATGCATCTCGTCATGCGCGAGATCTCGGCCAGCGAAGTCGGCCATTTGTACACGGCTGCCATCGAGGGCCATGTGGTCACGCAGTTGCGAACATCATTTCCCGACTTGCTCGGACACTGGCCGCCGGCGTAAGGGCGTCGCAGAACGGCAATGATGGACACCGTAGCGGTCAGTGCGATGTGGGGCGTGATGGGGTCGCTCGTCGGCGGCTCGGCGACCGTCGCGACAACCTGGATCACGCAGACGACACTCCATCGGCGCGAAATCCTCCGCGAGGAGATGCGCAAGCGGGAGACGCTCTACGGCGAGTTCATCGGCGAATGCGGAAGACTGCTCGTGGACGCCTTCGCGCATACGCTGGATGAACCCGAGAAATTGCTGCCCGTGTACGCGCTGATCAACCGTATCCGGATTTCCGCGTCCAAGCCGGTACTCGCCGAGGCGGAGCGGTTGTTGAGACGAATCACCGATCAGTACTTTGCGAGCAACCTGACGGTGGAAGAGTTGCGCCAACTCACACTTTCGGACCAGGCGGACCCGCTGAAGGCATTTGGCGAGGCGTGTCGCGCAGAACTGAAATCGATTCGCACGCGGTTGTAGTCGCACCGCGGTCTCCCACTTCTCGGCAAACTCAGTTTTCGCTCCACTGCGAAACGCAGTGCACATGGCCATCGGGACGACGGCGGCACCGCCGTGCTCACTGAATTCTGACCGAACGCCGACTCTTCGCTGACGACTCTCCGCACGCCTCTGCTTACGCTGCTCACCTATCGAGTCCAAACGATGTGAGCGTGCGATGCCACTACTTTCACGTGTTTCTCAGATGCCGGCGCCGGCAGAGCCGCAACGCTGTGCGGAGGCAACGCCTCATCGACCGGCGCGCTTGGCGGCGGCGGTGCTTGCCGCGGTTGTTGCACTTGGAGTGACGGGCTGTGCAACACCCGTTGCAAAGTCCGCGGTCGAGGTGCCCGAACATTTCGCTTCGGCCGGCGCCTCCACGGAAGAGCCTGAGACCGCATGGTGGGAAAGCTTCGGCGACCCGGTCTTGTCCGATCTCGTACGCCGGGCGGCGCGCGAGAACCGCGACGTCAAGATCGCGGCCGAGCGTGTACGCGCTGCACGCGCGGGACAGACGATCAGTCGCTCCTGGCTGTTTCCGAGCATCGGCGCGAATGCCTCGGGCGTGAACCAGAGCACGAACTACAGTCCGATTGACAAGCACCTCGTTCCGGATGTCAAGGGCCTAACGGCCGGCGTCGATGTCTCATGGGAGATCGACCTGTCTGGGCGCCTGCGGGCAGGGGCCGCGGCCGCCGCCGCCGACACGATGGCAGCCACGTATGGTGCGCAGGGCGTGCGCTTGCTGGTACTGAGCGATGTCGCAACCAACTATTTCACGCTCGTGGGTGCCTTGCGCCAGCTCGATACCCTGCGCGCGATATCGGCCGCGCAAGATGAAACGCTGCGCCTCGTGACGGCACGGCAGGCCGTTGGCCTGGCGACCTTGTTCGACGTCGAGCGGGCGCAGACCGAAGCCTCGCGCGCACACGCTGCGATACCGCCGCTCGAAACCGTCGTCGCCGTGTCGCGCCATCGTATTGCCGTGCTGATCGGAGACCAGGCGTTCAACGCCGCCAGCATCGTGCCGTGGAGCGGCGACGTCGTGGTTCCGACGGCCAAGCCCGGGCAACCGGCGGCGCTCCTGGAACGCAGGCCCGACCTGCTTGCGTCGAAGGCGCAGCTCGACGCGGCCAATGCACGCCGCCAGCAGGCGGCCGCCGAGTGGTTTCCACGGCTTTTCGTCAGTGCGCTGTTGGGCCGGGAGAGCATGAATGTGAACGGTTTTGATCTCGGCTCCGCCCGCTTCACCAACGTCGCGGGCCTGCTCAGCGTGCCCATCTTCAATGCTGGCCGGACGCAGGCGATCAACGACATTGCGGAAAGTGGCCAGTCGGAGGCGGTCATGCGCTACGAGGACGCCATCGTGCGTGCGCTCGAGGACGTCGAGAACGCGCTCGCCGCGGTCGGATCGGAGCGGGAGAGGGCCGCGTCGCTGCACAGCGCTGCGGCGTCCGCCGATGCGGCGCTGACGCGTGCGCAATCGCTTTACGACCGAGGGCAGATCGATCTGCTGCCGCTGCTCGACGCGCAGCGCACGCGCCTGCTCGTTCGGCTCGGTGCAAACGACAGCAACACGCAGCTTCTGCTCGACAGCGTACAGCTCTACAAGGCGCTGGGCGGAGGCTGGCAGGTGTTCGAGCCGGTTGGGGCGCCCGCTGCGGCCAGCGCTTCGCGTTCGCCCAATTCATGAACCAGACCAGACACGAGGAACCCAAGTTGAAGACCACTCTCCCAGCGGCGCTGCTGCTCCCGATTGCTGCCCTTCTTGCCGCCTGTTCGCCAGCCAAGCCCCCCGTCGAGGCGCTTCGACCTGTTCGCGTAGCGGAGCTCCGCTACGACAACGCCCGCGAAGCCAATCGCTATGTCGGCACCGTGCAAGCACGCCACGAGGTCGACCAGGCATTTCGCGTCGGTGGCAAGGTCGCGCAACGCAAAGTCGACGTCGGCCAGGTCGTGCGCGAGGGCGATGTCATCGCTGTGCTCGACGACACGGACTACCGGCTCGCCGAGGAGGCGACCCGCCAACAGCTGATCGCCGCCACCGCGCAAGCGCGCCAGGCGGAGTCGGATCGTCAACGTCTCGGTGCGCTCAAGACCGACGGCTCGGTCAGCGCTGCCGACGACGAGCACGCCGAAAGCGGTGCCGAAAGGGCCCAGGCTGCCGCCGAGGCGCAAGCCCGCAATCTCGAGCTCGCACGCAATCGCCTGAAGTACACCGTGCTGCGCGCTTCGAGTAGCGGCGTGGTGACGGCCGTGCGCTTCGAGGTCGGCCAGGTCGTCGCCGAGGGCCAGCCGGTCGTCTCGATCGCGCTCCAGGGCGAACCTGAAATTGTCGTCGACGTGCCGGAAGATCATCTGAACTCATTCAAGGCGGCGCAGTTCAAAGCATCGCTGGCGAGCGCGCCCGACCAAACGTGCGACGTCGTCGTGCGCGAGCTTTCGCCGCAGGCCGCACTGCAGACGCGCACCTACCGGGCGCGCCTGAAGCCTGTCGCCGCACGGCGCCTGCCGCTCGGCGCTACGGCGACGCTCGTGGCCCAGCGCCCGGCGGCCGAAGCGCAGGTCGCAGCGATTCCCGCGGGCGCCATCACGCAGAGCAAAGGTCAGCCCGCGCTGTGGCTGGTGCATCGCGAAGGTTCCGACGCCGCGGGAACGGTCGAGTTGAGCGGCGTCACGGTGCACGGGTATCGCAACGACGAGGTGCTCGTTTCCGGCCCGCCAGCCGGGGAGCTCGTCGTCATTGCGGGCGTTCAGAAGATGGCACCCGGACTGCGTGTTGCGCTGTCCGATACGGCGGTCATGGAAGCAGCGAAGCAGGCCTCCCGATGAAATCCTTCAACCTCTCAGAATGGGCGCTCAAGCATCGCGCCATCGTCCTTTTCCTGATCCTCGTCATCGCGCTCGCCGGCACATTCACCTTCACAAAGCTGGGCCAGCTCGAAGATCCGAACTTCTCCGTGCCTTCGATGACTGCGATGGTCATGTGGCCGGGCGCGACCTCGCAACAGATCCAGGACGAGGTGCTGAACCGGATGGAGAAGAAGTTCGAGCAGCTCGACCACTTCGAGAAAGTGGTGACCTTCGCGAGGCAGGGCTACGGGGGCATGACCATCAGCGTGCGCGGCGGCACTTCCAAGGCCGACCAGCGTGAAGCCTGGTACCAGGCACGCAAGAAACTGAGCGACATCCGCCTGGACCTGCCCGAGGGGGTGGTCGGACCCATCTTCAACGACGAGTACGGCGACGTCTACGGGCTTCTATATGCCGTCAAGGGCGACGGCGTCGGCCTGGCCGAGCTGTCGCGCGTGTCGGAGGACGTGAAGCGGCGCCTGCTGAAGGTACCGATGGTGAAGAAGGTAGACGTCATCGGCAAGCAGAGCGAGCGCATCTACGTCGAGTTCTCGCACGAGCGCTTGGCGGCGCTCGGCATCACGCCGCTCGCCATCGCCGACAGCCTGAAGAGTCAGAACGCGATGCTGCCGGCCGGTTCGATCGACACCCACGGCGACCGCGTGCTGGTGCGCATCAGCGGCCAGTTCGTCACGGAGGATGACATCCGCAACGTTCCGATTTCGGCAGGCGGCCGTCAGATCAAGTTGGGCGACTTCACCACGGTCCGGCGCGGCTTCGAAGATCCGCCGATGTACACCGTGCGACACAACGGCCAGCAGGTGCTGCTGCTTGGGATCTCGATGAGCGATGACGGCAACATCGTCGAACTGGGCAAATCGATCGATGGCGCCGTGGCCAAAGTGCAGGGCGAGCTGCCCTACGGCGTGGAACTCGAGCGCGTGGCCGATCAGCCCAACACCGTGAAGGAGGCGATCTGGGAGTTCGAGCGCTCGCTGCTCGAGGCCCTGATCATTGTGCTGGCGGTGAGCTTCATCAGCCTCGGCTGGCGCACCGGTATCGTGGTCGCGACGTCGGTGCCGCTGGTACTGGGCGCGGTTGCGCTGGTCATGCTCGCGATGGGCTGGAATCTCGAGAGAATCTCGCTCGGGTCGCTCATCATCGCGCTCGGCCTGCTGGTCGACGACGCCATCATTTCGGTCGAGATGATGGTGGTCAAGATGGAGGCTGGCTGGGACCGCCTCAAGGCGGCTGCCTTCTCGTACTCGGCTACGGCGATGCCGCGCCTGACCGGCGCGGCGATCACCGTCGCTGGCTTCATGCCGATCGGCCTCTCCAGATCGATTACCGGCGAATATGCCGGCGGCATCTTCTGGATCGTCGGCACCGCGGTGCTGTTCTCATGGGTCGTCTCCGGCCTGTTCACCCCCTACCTCGCGGTGAAGATGCTGCCGAAGGACTTCGGCAAGCACCACCACGGCGGCGATCCGTACGACACGCCGTTCTATCGGAAGCTGCGCCGGCTGATCGTGCGCGCCATCGAGTGGCGCTGGTACGTCATCGGTGCGACCGCCGCTGCGCTCGCGCTCGCACTGTTCGGCATGAAGTTCGTGCCCCAGCAGTTTTTTCCCAGCAGCTCGCGGCCGGAACTGCTCGTCGACTTGCGCATGAAGGAAGGCGCTTCGTTTTCCGCGACGACCGAGCAGGTGAAGAAGATGGAGAGCGTCCTGGCGAAGGACGAGGACATCCGCTTCTTCACCGCCTATACGGGCGCAGGCGCGCCGCGGTTCTATCTCGCGCTCAACCCGGAGCTGCCGAACCCTGGCTATGCGCAGTTCGTCGTGATGACGAAGGACCTGGCTGCGCGCGAACGCGTGCGCTCGCGTCTGATGGCATCGGTCGATGCGGAATTCCCCCAGACCTGGATCCGCGTGATGCGGCTGGAGATGGGCCCGCCTGTAGGCTATCCGGTGCAGTTCCGTGTCGTCGGTCCGGATAAGCAAGTCGTGCGGTCGATTGCACGTCAGGTCGAAGAGGTCGTCGCTGCCAGTCCAAATGTGCGCGACGTCCAGCTCGACTGGAATGATCCCGTGCGGACGCTGAAAGCGAACCTCGACCAGGACAAGGCTCGTGCTCTGGGCCTGACACCGGCCGATGTGGCTGTCGTCACCCAGACCCTGATGAATGGGGCGACCCTGTCACAGCTGCGCGAGCATGAGGAGCTGATCGACATCGTTGCACGTGCTGTGCCGTCCGAGCGTCTCGAACTCGGCACGTTGAAGGATGTCAATATTTTCACGCGCCAGGGAACGGTGGTTCCGCTCTCGGAGATCGCCCGCGTCAGCTATGAGCTGGAAGAGCCGGTGCTGTGGCGGCGCAACCGCGACATGGCCATCACGGTTCGTGCGGACGTGAAGGATGGCGAGCAGGGCGTGTCGGTGACCCAGGCCATTCGACCGGGCTTGAAAGATATCGAGGCCAGGCTGCCGTCGGGCTATCGCATCGACGTTGGCGGCGCAGTGGAGGAAAGCGACAAGGCGAACAAAGCTCTCGCGGCTGTCGCGCCGTTGATGCTGCTGACCATCCTGCTGATCCTGATGCTGCAGCTGCAGGACTTCTCGCGCATGTCGATGGTGTTCCTTACGGCACCACTCGGACTGATCGGTGTCGTCATGGCCTTGCTGATGTTCCACGCCCCGCTCGGTTTCGTGGCAATCCTCGGCGTCATCGCGCTGAGCGGCATGATCATGCGCAACGCGGTGATCCTGATCGATCAGGTGCAGACGGAGATCGCGGAAGGCCGCGATTCGTGGACCGCCGTGGTGAACGCTGCCGTCTATCGAACCCGTCCGGTCGCGCTGACAGCCGCAGCCACCGTCCTTGCCATGATTCCGCTCACGCGCAGCGTGTTCTGGGGACCGATGGCGATTGCCATCATGGGTGGCCTTACCGTCGCCACACTGCTGACGATCTTCTTCGTGCCCGCGCTGTACGCGGCGTGGTTCAAGGTGCGACGGGACGCGCCGGTTCCGACTGCGGCTCTCGAGCCTTCCGCGGCTGAATGAGATGTTGCCTGAAGAATCCCAGCGCGCGCTTGGGGATCCGCAGCCGCGAGACGGCGTTGGCCGGGCAGCCGGTGCGCCTCACGACGGTGCAGCTCGTCGCGCTATTGCGTTAGCTGTTCGACGTTGCGGCACTGGCAGAACGCGCCAGCGGGCGAGCGACGACCGCGGTCAAGACGCTGCCGCGGTCGCTGCGACCCGCCTTTGATTTGCCAGGGACCAGGCACGACGAAGATGCTTACTGATGCGATCAGGCACTACTGGAGCGGCGATTTCCTCGCGGCCAACGCGTTCATCGGCATCAATCTGGTCGGCGCGTTGCTGCTCGGCATGCTGGTGGGATATGAACGCACCTATCACGGCCGGGCGGCGGGCATGCGGACCTATGGTCTCGTCTGCATGGCCTCGACAGCGCTCACGATCTTTGTCGGCTTCGCACCGTTCTGGTACGGCGGCGCGCTCTCCGCGGCCGATGGCGATCCCACCCGGGTGGTACAAGGCGTCGTCACGGGCGTCGGGTTCTTGTGTGCCGGCGTCATCATGAAAGATGGCTTGAGCATCCGCGGTTTGACGTCGGCTGCCTCGATCTGGGCCGTCGCTTCAGTGGGCGTGCTGCTCGGCGTAGGTTTCTACGCAGCTGCGCTTCTGCTCGCGTTGCTGTGCGCCGTCTCGATGGCGCTGCTGCACCGAGTCGAGGCGAGGCTGCCCGGCCGCGCAACGCTGGACGTCACACTCACGTTTCGCGACGGCTACGTCCCTAGGCTCGATGATTTCGCGCGCGATGCGGAGGCGCGTGGATATCAGATCTTGCGCGACAGCCTAAGCATCGCTTTCGCGGACAAGCAACCCGTATGGAAATTCGGCGTCGTCGCAGTCGAGCGGTCGCGCGCCGTTTCGCCGGCACTTTTGGCCGAGGAGCTTGCCGGGACCGAAGGTATCGTGAATTTCACCATCGTGCCGGTGCGAAACTGAGCCCGGAGTGCCGTTCTGCCACCGAGTAGGTTTGCCTCACGATGTTAACAACAGGAAAGCCACTCGATGGGACGCGACGTGCCTGCCGGAGCACGACCGCAAATCGCGACGAGACGCCGGGCGTTCGCTGATCTGCTCGACCGCGACACACCCGACAAGCAAAGAAAGAAAAACGCTGCGCACGATCGAGATGGCGACGACGATGATGAGTGCGCCAGCCAACCCGCCCACCCTAGGCTTCGGGCTCGAGCTTGTGCAGGACAGTCGGCAACCCGCGCGCGGATACAATTAGCGTGAGGCGCCGGCGCGTGCGAATCTGAACCAAGGGCGCGAGCGGCGGCTTGTTCCGCAGGCTACGCATCTCCGCTCCGCACCCGATTGCCTGGATCTGATGCCAGCAGGGAAAAACGACGGCCGCTCGGTCTCCGCGCAGTCCCCGCCCTCACGGGATCCGGCTGTGGTGCGGTTCGATCGCTTCGAGCTGGACGAGTCCAATGCATTGCTGATGCGCGAAGGAAAGCCGGTGGCGCTCGCGCCGACGCCTTTCGCCGTGCTCTGCGCTCTCGTGCGCCGGCCCGGAACGCTGCTGACCAAGCACGCGTTGCTCGACGAAGTGTGGGGCCACCGGTTTGTCAGCGACTCGGTCCTCAAATCGGTAATCAGCGAGCTGCGCACGGTTTTCGATGACGATGCGCGCAACCCGCGGTTCATCGAAACGGTATCGCGGCGCGGTTATCGCTTCATCGCGCCGAGCCAGGCCGCTGCGCCGACGACAACTGTCAACGCATCAGCCCCTGCCTCGCCAGCTTTGTCGTTCATCGGCCGCAATCAAGCCCTGTCGCAGCTTGGCGCCGCCTGGAACCTCGCTTGCGGCGGCAAGCGCCAAATCGTCTGGGTCGCCGGTGAGCCAGGTGTCGGCAAGACAACCCTGATCGAGCACTTCATCTCGGGTCTTAACCAGGTCGCATGCGTCCGCGGACAATGCGTGGAGCAGTATGGCGGCGGCGAGCCGTATCTGCCGGTTCTCGAAGCCCTTGCGGAGCTCTGTCGTCACGACAGCACCGTGAAGCCACTCCTTCGTGCAATCGCGCCTACGTGGCTGCTGCAGCTCCCGTGGCTGAGCAGCGCCGACGAACGCGATTCTCTGCAGCGCGAACTGGCGGGGGTGGGAGCCGATCGCGCGCTGCGCGAAATCGGCGAACTTCTGGATCGCTACACGGAGCGGCAACCGCTTCTTCTCGTAACGGAGGACTTGCACTGGAGCGACCGCGCGACCATCCAGCTCATCGACTACATGGCGCGCCGGCGAGGCACTGCACGCCTCATGTGGGTAGGCAGCTTCCGCCTGACCGAAGTCGTCGCACTGGATCACCCTCTCAGTCCGTTGCGCCGTGAACTCCGGCTGCACGGGCTGTGCCAGGAGATAGTGCTCAATGCGTTCTCCGAAATGGAAGTCGCCGAGTACGTTGCCCAACACTCGGTGGAGAAGGCCGCCGATGAAGCGTTCGTGCAGGCGCTGCACGAGCGTACGGACGGATTACCGCTGTTCGTGGCCTCGGTCATGAGCGAGATGAACGTACGCGCGGCACAGGGCGATGGCCGCATAGCGCCTGCGCAAGTTGCAAAGATGGCCGTTCCGGAGAACCTCGCGGCGATCATCGAAAGTTACATCGCCAGGCTCGGCGACGAGCAGCGCAGGCTGCTTTCGGCAGCTGCCGTTTGCGGCGTGCAGTTCCGCATCGACACACTTGCTTCCGTGCTCGAGAGCGACGCGGCCTCGCTCGACGAGGCCTGCGACGAGCTTGCGCGCGAGGGCCTCTGGCTCACTGCCGAGGGCCCGGGGGGAACAAGCCATGGGCCGGAACGGCTTTACTCCTTCAGGCACGCACTGTTCCGCCAGGTGCTTTACGAGCACACGGCGTCCGTAACCCTGATGCAGCTCCACCGCAAAGTGGGCGTCGCGCTGGAACGCGAGCGTCGTGCTGGCACTCTTGTCGCGGCGGCGGAGCTCGCCATGCATTTCGAGCGCGCCGGCGAAGCGTCTGCCGCCGTGCGCTTTTACGCCGAAGCCGCTGAAGCCGCTCTGGCACGCTTCAGCCCGGAAGAATGCATGAGGATCATCGAGCGTCTATCGCCCCTGCTCGAGAAGAAGCAGAAAGGTGAGGAGCGCAGCACGCTGGAGGTTGCCGTCGCAACGCTGCGCGGGCTCGCCGCGACGCGCATGCTGGGCGCAGGCAGTGAAGCAAAGAGCGCGTTTCAGGATGCGTACTCATTGCTCGACTCAGTTCCCCAGCACGCAATGCGTGGCCGCCTGCTGCACGGATTCGGATTCTTGCTCTGCCTGCGTGCCGAATACGCCGAGGCGCTCGCGGTTGCCGATCGAGCGCAAGCTCTCGGACAGATTACGAACGATCCGGTGCTTTTGTCGACCGCTTGCACCATTCACGGCGAGGTCGATCAGCTTCAGGGGCGATGGCGCACCGCACGCACATGGCTCGAGCGTGGACTCGCCCTTGCGGAGGGGCTCGAAGTGGGTCCTGGTGAATACCTTGTCGATCCGCAGGTGGCGCTGCTAGGGCTGCTATCCATCCCACTGCTTCATCTTGGCCTGGTCGAGGATGCGCGCGCCTGCCTGAAGCGCGCCTATGCCCGCGCTCAGGAGCGGGGCTGGCCCATGGCGCGGCTCGTGGCTCTCTGGCACAACGCGCTGTTTCAAGTGCGGCTCGGAAATGCCGAGGTCGTCGTCACTCTGGTAGACGAAATGGCCGCGTTGGTCGATGAGTTCGCGCTGGCGCTGGGCCGCAATGGCTACCGATGGTTTCGCGGCTGGGCCAACGCCCGGTTGGGACAGCCACGCCAGGGCCATCGCCTGATCCGAGAGGCGCACGAAGACGACGCCCGCCTTGGAATGCTCGTCGGCGCCACCGAGACGTTGGGGTACGCCACCGAGGCACTGCTCCTCGCAGGCGATCTGGACGGCGCCCAAAAGGAGCTCGAGGAAGCGTTGCGCCTCGTCGACAAGCTCGGCGAGCGCGTGTATCTCCCGAATCTCCATCTCATGGCGGCGGCGATAGCGCGTGCGCGTGGCGAGGCCGCTTTGGCCGAAGCGTCGGTACGGCGCTCGCTTGCTGAAGCCAAGGCCCAGGAGGCGCCGTGGCTCGAGCTCGCCGCGCTCGTCGAGCTCCACGATTCCGACTATGCAAAGGCTGCGGACCGACGCGCCCTTCGTGCTCTGGTCGACGCTCTTCCGCAGGCGGCGGGCACGACCGTATTCGAGCGAGCGCGCCGCGCTCTCGGCTAGGAGCTCGGCACCGGCTCGTCCGGTGCTTTCGCGAGTGCGTGGGGCACTGCTCGTGTGCGTGGCTTTGATCGTTGTCGGAAGCGAACCGCGACGTTGCCGCGCCCGCCGCGTTTGTGATGCCCGCGTGGCTGCTCGGCAGTCATAGCGGCACAGACGTCAACATGATACTGTTGTCATCATGACTACAATGGCAACTTGACGGTCCTGTCGTTCTGGCTTTTCCGGCTGAAGCCGAACGCAGGCATCCATGTATGGAACTCGAGGACCACCGCCCGCGCGTCGCGGCCGAGCGCCGTGAACGAATGCGGCAACGCCTCTTGGCCACGGCCCTGCGGCTGGTCGCTGCAAAGGGCCCCGCCGCGATCTCGATCGACGACGTCATCTCCACGGCTGAGGTTTCGCGCGGGACGTTCTACAAATATTTTCCAGCCGCCGATGTGCTGGTGCGCGCGCTGGCGGTCGATATCGCGAACGAATTGATCCGCATGGCGGAGCCGGTCGTGCGCGGCTACAAGGACCCCGGCGAGCGGGTGGCGTGCGGAATCAGGCTCGTGTCTCGCCTTTCGACCAGCCACCCGATCGTGGCGGCCTTCCTCGTTCGGTTGGGATGGCCGGACGTGCGCGGGCCGGATGTGCTGCTGGACTTCCTACGGCGTGACTTGAATGCCGGACTACGGCAGGGGCGTTTCAAGAAGATGCCGATCACTCTGGCGCTGAACATTGTCGCGGGCTCCGTGCTGGGCGCTGCCAACTGCATGCTCGAACCGGACTGCGACGCGGACTTTGCCGAGCAGACGGCGGCCGCCGCGCTGCGCGGCTTGGGCGTCGACGCAAGGGCGGCCGAACGGATTGCGCGGCTGCCGCTCCCGCCGGCTCAGATCCGGCCGGACGGCTTGCTGGCGCAAGCGCTCAAACCTGCTACGGAAGGAGGGCTCCTGCCCGAGGCTGAACCTTCCCCGGCATCACCGCTACGCCGGGCGCGGGTAGCAAAAAAGCAAAAAGGGAGACGGAACTAGGGCCTGTTAACACTAATGGTCATTTCTCGACTACAGTTCGGGCATGGAGATCACCGAAGCCCAGTACGAACAGATCGAGAGCTGCTTGCCGCGACAGAGGGGCAACGTCAGTCTTTCCAACCTGCAGGTCTTGAACGCGATCCTGTATGTAGCGGAGCACGGTTGCAAGTGGCGCGGGCTGCCCAAGCGCTTCGGCAACTGGCACACGATCTACACGCGGATGAACCGCTGGTCCAAGCTGGGCGTGCTCGATCGAGTGTTCGAGAAGTTGCAGCATGCTCAGATCGTGCGCATCAAGATCGAATCGGTGGCGCTGGACAGCACCATCGTGAAGGTGCATCCCGACGGCACGGGGGCGTTAAAAAAAACGGCCCGCAATCGATCGGCAAGTCCCGCGGTGGGTGGACCACCAAGATTCATATGGTTGCCGCGAATGCTCGAACGGCCATAACGTTTTGCCTGTCGCCTGGGCAGGCGCACGATGCTCCCGAGGGTCGAAAGCTGCTGGCTGCGCTGGGCGGTCCGAATCGGCGCATGCATCTGATCATGGATCGCGCCTACGAGGGCGACGAAACCCGCCAGTTGGCTTTCGACCTCGGCTTCACCCCGGTGGTGCCGCCCAAGTCGAATCGACTCACGGCCTGGCACTACAGCAAGGCAATCTACAAGCGGCGCAACGAAATCGAGCGGCTGTTCCGTCGCCTGAAGGGATTTCGCCGGATCTTCTCCCGCTTCGAGAAACTCGACGTGATGTTCACCGCGTTTATCCATTTCGCCCTGATCGCAGATGCGCTCAGATAGTGTTAACAGGCCCTAGTAGCTCAGCTTTGCAACGGCGCGCAGCTCGTCCGCGGTGGTGGTCGGGTAGCCGAAATATTCGAGGTATGCCGGTATCTGCTCGAACAGCATGTCGGTACCGACCTGAAAACGGCAGCCGCGTGCCTGCACCGCCTTCAGGAAACGGGTCATCTCGCTTTTCATCACCACTTCGCCGACGAACGTGGAGGGCGCGATACGCTCGACGTCGGCGGGCAGCGGGTCGCCGTCGTTCATCCCGAGCGGCGTCGCGTTGACGACGATGTCGAAGCCCGCGGGATCGTTGCTGCCGGTGGACACCTTCAAGCGCGGATAAAACTCGCCGAGGCGCGCGCCGAGGTCGCGCGCGGATTGCGCCTGCGCGTCGTACAAGCCGAGCTCGCTGGCGCCCGCGGCGGCGATCGATGCAGCGATTGCCGAACCGACGCCCCCACAGCCGATGACCAGCGCGCGCGCGCCTTCGATGCGGCAGCCGTTGCGGCGCGCGCCGCGCACAAATCCCTCGCCATCGAACAGATCGCCCTGCAAACGCCCGCTGTCCGTCCGGCGCACCGCGTTGCACGCGCCGGCGATGCCGACGGTGGTCGACACATCGTCGAGCAGTTCTACCGTCGTCACCTTGTGCGGCATCGTGATCAGCGCGCCGCGAATGTTCGTCAGGGTGAAGACAGCCTCCAGGAAAGCGGGATAGTCGTCCGCCTTGCAACCCATCGGCACGACGACGGCGTCGATGCCCGCCTTTTCGAAGTACGGGTTGTAGATCATCGGCGACTTGAATGTGTGAGTCGGGTAGCCGATGTGTGCGATGAGCGAAGTGGTTCCGCGGATCATGGCCTGCTCCCTGATGCCTGGACTCGCTGGCGCCAAACGATAGTCGACATTGCAGCGCGCAGGGACCCGTGCCGCGCTTGCCGCTTACTATTGGCCCCTGTCGCATGCATGCTCCGGCCCTTTTGTAGCGCAGGCTCGAACCGAGGGAGACGAAGATGGCCAGTCCGACGACTCACGAACCGGGCGGGAGACATCAGTCGAAGAAGGCGGCGGCCAGCGGATGGATCGGTTCGGCGCTCGAGTACTACGACTTCTTCATCTATGCGACCGCGTCGGCGCTGATCTTTCCGCAGATCTTCTTTCCCTCCGGCAGCCCCACCGTGGCAATCGTCGCATCGCTCGCGACGTACGGCGTCGGGTACGTCGCGCGACCGATCGGCGCCTTCGTGCTCGGCCACTGGGGCGATACCCATGGCCGCAAGAACGTGCTGATCCTGTGCATGTTCCTGATGGGCTTTTCGACGATGGCGGTAGGCGTGCTTCCGACGTACGCGCAGGTCGGCGTGCTCGCGCCGGCATTGCTCGTGATCCTGCGCCTGATCCAGGGCTTCGCCGTCGCGGGAGAGATCTCCGGCGCGAGCTCGATGATCCTCGAGCACGCGCCATTCGGCCGGCGCGGGTTTTTCGCCAGCTTCACGCTGCAGGGTGTCCAGGCGGGCCAGATCCTTGCGGCCGCGGTGTTCCTGCCGCTTGCGCATTACATGCAGCCCGATGCGTTCAACGCCTGGGGATGGCGCATCCCGTTCCTGTTGAGCGTCGTCGTCATCGTCGCCGGCTACATCATCCGCCGCGAGGTGGACGAAACGCCGGCCTTTGCGGAGGAGGGCGCCCGCAATGCCGTGCCGCAATCGCCGATCATCGATGCGATCAAGAACACCTGGCCCGACATGCTGCGCGTCATCTGCATGGCGCTCATGAACGTCATCCCGGTCGTGACCGCGATCTTCGGTGCCGCCTACGCGGTGCAGCCCGGCTACGGAATCGGCTTCGACAAGGACGTCTATCTGTGGATACCAGTGCTCGGCAACATCGTTGCGGTGCTGGTGATTCCGTTCGTTGGAAATCTCTCGGACCGGATCGGTCGCAGGCCGCCCATCATCGTCGGCGCACTGGCCACCGGCCTTCTGTCGTTCGCGTATCTGTATGCGATCGGCGAGAAGAACGTCGCGCTCGCGATCGTGGTGTCGCTCCTGATGTGGGGAATGGTCTACCAGGGCTACAACGCCGTCTTCCCCAGCTTCTATCCCGAACTTTTTCCGACGCGCACGCGCGTGACCGCGATGGCGATCTCGCAGAACATCGGCACCACGATCACCGCGCTGCTGCCCGCACTATTCGCGACCGTCGCGCCGCCAGGATCCACGAATATCCCGCTGACGATCGGCGCGATCACGCTCGGCATCACCGTCATCGCGGCACTCGCCGCGTTCACCGCGCGCGAGACGTACCGCGTGCACATGAACGACCTCGGCGACGCGGGCGCCGTTCCCGTCGAGCGCGCCGAGTACGACCGCCTGCGCGACGAAGCGCTGGCAAGCGCAAAGCTCGCGCGCGCCTCCCCCTGAGCGGAGCGGGACTACTGCGCGCGCGCGACGCGCTTCAGACGCATCTGGTCGCGCACTGGCGTCGAACGACGCAGGACATCCTCCGCCAGCCACACGGCGCTGCGCCGTGCGCGTTCGGCGACCACGGGAAGAGGAAGCTGCTGATAGTCGTCATTGAAGACTTCGAAACTGAAGTCACCGCGGTAGCCCATTTCGTGCAGGCGCACGATCAGGTCTGCGATCTGGCCGCTGTGGACACCTTCGCCCGGGAACACGCGAAAATGGCGCGCGGTCGCGATGCGCTCCTCGGGCGACCGCGTCTCCTGCCACATGAAGTCCGACAGCTGCACGAGATAGATCTTGAGCGGATCGAGATCCTCGATCTGCTCCAGCCCGGTCCTGGTCGCAAGGATGTGGAACGAGTCGATGCCGATGCCGAGATTCGGGCAGTCCGCTTCGGTGACCGCGTCCCAGGCGGCGGGGAATTCGTTGATCGTCCGTCCCCACGACAACGCCTCGTAGGCGACGCGCACGCCGTGCGGCAGGGCCAGCATGGCGAGCTTGCGCAGATCGCGCGCGATGCGCTGCGGATCCTGCGAGGCGTGTTGCGACGTCGACGAGCAAGCGAGCAGGACGCGCGCGCCGAGCGCCGCGCACATCTCGAGCATCGATTTGGCGATGTCGACCTTGTACTGGTGCAGATGCCCGTCGAGCCCTTCGAAGTCGCGCAGCACCTGCATGCCGGTCACGCGCAGTCCGCTCGCGCGGACGGTTTGCACGGCGGCTTCGACGCCGCCCGGCTCGCCGACGAGGTCGCGGGCGCTCAGCATGACCTGTGCGAAGCCCGCCTCGCGCATCGCGCGCAGCTTCGCTGCGAGCGGCCCCGCCAGGGAAATCGTGTCCATCCCGAATTCGGCGATGTTCATCGCGCAACCTCCCGTCTGGACGGCTCGGCATGCACCAGTTCGAACAGCACCGAACCCAGATACGTCCGTGTCAACGCGCCGCGTGCTTCGGTGTGCGTGAGCTCGGTCTCGAAGAACTCGATGCCGTTGCCGCGCATCGCGGCCGCCGTGGCGAGCACATCCGGCGTGCCGAACCCGATGCGCTGGAACATCTCGACCTCGGCGCCGGTGACGTTGCTGGGCAGCGGCTCGATCAGTTGCAGATGGAACCTGCCGCACGGGCTCGCGAGCACCTTGCCTTTCGGCAGGATGCCGAAGCGTTGCTCATCGGGCAGCACGCCGAAGCCGAAGAGCTCGCGATAGAACTCGATCCAGTCGGCGGTCCGCTCGATGCCGATGTACTGCACCAGTCCGAAGTAGTGCATGCCGGTCGGAGCAGGGGGCTTGGGATCGACGGTCGGGATCAGCGTGAAATCGACGTCGTAGATCGAAAACTCCCGATAGCGGTCGACGAAGTAGATGTGGCTGCCGCCCGGTCCATGGATGCCCGGAATGTTGAGCTCCATCACTTGCGCGTGCATCGGAATGTCCCATGCGCCGCGATCGAGCACGTACTCGTAGGCCACGCGCGCATCGCGCACCCGCAGTGCGATCGCCGAGATGCGCGGCGTTTCATCCGGTCCGCGGGCGCCGCCGGCGCCTGCATGGGCGTTGACGATCATGTTCATCGAACCCTGGCGATAGAGCAGCACTTCGCGCGAGCGATGACGCGCGACCGGTCTGAAGCCGATGCGTTCGAGAAGCTGCCCGAGCGCCTGCGGATGGGAGGTCGAATATTCGATGTACTCGATGCCGTCGAGGCCGATCGGATTCGGAGTCTCGACGTTGGTCTCGCGGTCGGGAAGCAGTTGATCCATGGCCATCCTCGGTGCCCGGCATGCGGCCGTGTGCTGCCTGAATTCTATTGAACGGCGCCAGCGCGACTGCACGGCCCGTCGCTTGGACATAAACTCGATCGGAAGCAATTAAACGAGAGGGGTGAGAAATGAACACGACGGACTCCGGCAACCGTGACGTCGAGCGCATCGCCGAGCAGGAACGACGGTTGCGCCTGCCGCGGTTCGACCTTGCGATCGCGTGGGAACTCGGCTGTCGCTTGCGGGAACGCGCGCTGGCGCGGCACGCCGCGGTGGCGATCGAAGTACGACTCTCCAAGGAGACCGTCTTCTTCTGCGCGATGCCGGGTGCGACGCCGGCCAACGCCGACTGGGCCCGCCGCAAGCGCAACACGGTCGAGCTCACGCATCGCAGCTCCTATGCACTCGGCAGGAGCGCACAAGACGATGGCCAGACGTTGATCGAACGCATCGGGCTTGCGCCGCGCGACTATGCGATCGCCGGCGGCGCCTTTCCGCTTGGCGTCGAAGGCGTGGGCTGCATCGGGGTGGCCGCTGTCTCCGGCC
>Ga0335084_10000419_pt1 | contig 35787 bp, 35 predicted proteins | sample Lox_Sample_44_FD_206721 | JGI IMG/M metagenome (GOLD analysis project Ga0335084, IMG submission 206721) | Soil microbial communities from Loxahatchee National Wildlife Refuge, Florida, United States - Lox_Sample_4.4 | ecosystem: Environmental > Terrestrial > Soil > Wetlands | place: USA...
TCTTTGGTAAAGAAACCCGTTCCCTGCACGCTTATTTCATTCCGAGATTCTTGCGCCATGGCAGCCATTGTAAAGAGAAGTATGGATGCGACTGTTATAAGCAAACCACGTTTCATAAGTCTCGTTCCCCCATTTTCCAAAGAAATTGAGCTCCCTTCGAAGCCCTTGCTCGCAAGCAATCCACAACCCGCCAACAGATCTCTTCTTGGCGTGCTGACAGTTCGCCTTTGAGCAGGAGAGAAAGCGCATGCAGCGTTCCATAGGGAAACAACCGCGTCGAACCGCTGGAATCCCCTTTCAGACTGCGCGTTTAGAACCACTCCGACAACCCAGCATCATCACAGTTCTTCCATCTCGGCTCGACGAAGACTGTCAAGAGTTTGACGAGTGTCAGTACGCATGTCATCGAACCCCTCCTGATCACTCATCGCGTCCCGTTGGACCCGTCCGGCAAATGCTCGACAAACACGATCCGTTGTCATGTGCCAACCCAATTGGCAGTGACAACCCTGCAGCGATGCGGGTCATTGTCTTGTTCTCCCCAGGAATGCACTTCTAAACGCTTCAAGCGGCCGCACTTGGAGCTCAGAGGGATCCCGAACCTGGGATTGGAAGCGTGGATGCCCAAAGACAATAGGCCGGCATCAGCGGGCTTCGCAACAGTCGTCTGAGACTTCACGCTGCCGATCCGTGGCCAAGGGGGATCAATGCATAAGAAACACTTGTTCTTTGCCGCAGCGCTGGTTGTAGCGCTGCTTTCGACTCGTGACCTGGCCTTTTGCCAAGATTCCGCTTCGTCGCCAGAGAAACCAGGCGCTCTGGGTGGCACACCGGCCAACGGTGCCGGCGTTCAAGACCCCACCGATGAGGACATGAAACTGCTCAGGAAGGACCTGCGATCGGAAAAGAAACAGATTGTCGCGGCCAACATGGACCTGACGGACGCCGAGGCGCAAAAGTTCTGGCCAGTTTACGACCAGTACTCAGCTGACGTGGCCAAGATCAACGACACGAAAGCTGCCTTAATCAAGGACTACTGGCAAACGTTCGACACGATGAACGGCGACGCGGCCGAGAGCTACCTCCGAAAGCGTGCGGCTGTCGAGGAGTCGCTCATGCAGCTCAGAGTCAAATACATTCCGATTTTTCGCAAGGTACTATCTGGCCGGCAAACAGCACTGTTTTTTCAGATCGATTGGAGACTCGGATTGATGATCGACCTGCAGTTGGCACAAATGCCTCTGATCGATCCTTAACCCGCAGCGAGCGAGCCGGGATGGCACCTGACACCGAAAGGGAAACGCGTTGACTAGCAACATAGCCACTGCGAGCGATCTCGAGATCACCCTAGCCGAGGGCGACGGGACGGCGCTCGTGCGCTTGCGGGGACGCCTTAGCATTGACACCTCGCCGGCGTTGCGCGATCGGCTTCTCGCCGTGCTCGATGGGCCGTCCGTGCAAGCCGTCATCGTCGATTTGGGCGCAGTCTCCTACATTGACGCTTCGGGTGTTGCGACTTTGATTGAAGGACTCAAGATCGCTCAGAGTGTCCCCACCACGTTGTGCTTGAAGGGACTGCAGGGTCGCGTACTGCATCTGTTCGAGGTCACGGGCCTGCTGAGTCTGTTCGACACGAGTGGTTGTAAGGGTGCTTTCCTGAGTTGAAGGTGTCTTGATGACAACAGTTCTCGAAAAGGTCGGAACGAAAACGATCGAGCATCTCGACTACGTCGGAAGCCTGAACATGCAGCTGTGGGCGACCCTGCGCGCCATGGGGAGTGCGTTGCCGTTCGTGGGGAACCGTTACCGCTGGCGGGCGACAGTGCGGCAAATGTTGCAAATCGGCGTGGACGCGCTGCCCATGGTGTCCCTGATGGCGATTTGTACCGGATTCATTCTCGCCATGCAGGGAGCCTCCGAACTGCGACGTTTTGGAGCCTTGCATTATGTCATCGATTTGGTTGCGGTCGGCTTCACGCGTGAACTCGGCCCGCTCATCACAGCCATCGCGGTCAGCGGAAGGTCGGGCTCGTCGTTCGCGGCCGAGATTGGAACCATGAAGGTGACCGAGGAACTTGACTCTCTCCGGGTTATGGCCCTCGAACCTGTCGAGTTTATCCTGGCACCAAAGTATCTGGCAGCGCTGATCACCGTCCCTTGTCTCACTGTCGTCTCGAACGTTTTCGGCATACTCGCGGGCGGGTTGTTCATGTTCTTCAGCACCCGGCTCGCGCCACTACTCTACTTCCGCTCTGTATTGGATTCCATCGTGCTGCGCGATGTGATCACCGGACTCATCAAGAGCGTGGCCTTTGCCACCATCATCGCTCATGTCGGGTGCCTGGAAGGGTTCCGGGTCCGCGGAGGACCGGATTCGGTAGGACGTTCCACAACCAACGCGGTCGTGAAGTCGACCTTCCTTGTCATCGTGGCCGACGCCGTCTTTACCGCCATCTTCTACCTCACGGTGAAATCCTGATGCCGATCATCTCAGTTCGCGACCTGGTGGTTGAATACGACGGGCGCCGGATCCTGGATGGACTGAGCCTCGACATCGAACATGGCGAGACGATGGTTCTGCTGGGCGGCAGCGGTTCTGGCAAAAGCACTCTGTTGCGCCAGATTCTCGCCCTGGAGCGCCCCAAGTCAGGCAGTGTCCACGTCAAAGGGACAGATATTACCCGTTGCTCAGCCGCCGAACTGAAAGGTGTACGGCGCTCCGTCGGCGTGGCGTTTCAAAGCGCGGCATTGTTCAATTCGCTTTCCGTCGAGGACAATGTCGCCCTCACCTTGCGCGAACACACTCGGCTCGCGCCATCCATCGTTGACCTCGTGGTATGGATGAAGCTGGCAGTGGTTGGCCTGGCAGAGTTCGGCAAGCTGTATCCCCAGGAATTATCGGGCGGGATGAAGAAACGCGCGGCGGTGGCGCGCGCGCTTGCGCTTGGTCCCGAAATTCTGGTCCTCGATGAACCCTCCGCGGGGCTGGACCCCATTGTCGCGGCGGAACTGGATGAACTCATCCTTCTCCTTAAAGAGGCTTTCCAGATGACGGTCATCGTCGTAACTCATGAACTTCCGAGCGCGTTCCGCATCGCCGACCGCATCGCGATGCTGTATCAGGGCAGGTTTTGCTCGATTGGAACCAGGGACGAAATCAAGGCGAGTCAGGATCCCCAGGTCCGGCAGTTCCTCAATCGCATTCCAGGGAATATCGCAAAGGCGCCCGCGGTAGCGGCTTACTTCGAAAAATACCTGCACACTCCGGAGGCAGCATGACAACAGAAGCGAAAGTCGGAGCCTTCGTCATCGGCTGCTTCGCGGTCCTGGCCTTCACGGTCATCTACCTTATGCATGCGCAGTTCAGTGGGGACACGGTGCCCTATCGAACTTATCTGCGTTACGCCGGGGGACTTGAGCCAGGAGCTGAGGTCCTCTTTGGTGGGATCACGGTTGGCAAAGTAACGGCCGTTCGGCCGTGGACATCAGATCCCACCAAGATAGAAATCCTGCTTGACGTCAAGCAAGGCACCCCATTAAACGAGAAGTCCGTGGCCAAGCTGGGACTGGTGAGCATTATGAATAGCGCTGCGCTGTCGATTACCACCGGCAGCAACGATGCGAAGCGGCTCGGTCCCGGGTCCGCAATCCCGTCCAAGGAGGCCGCCAGCCTGGACGAGATCGCGGGCAAGATGGCCGATGTCGCCGACAGCGCCAACGCGCTCATCGCGCAGGCACAGGGAGAGCTTGAAGGCATCAGCGACGACGCGCGCGGTCTCCTTGCCAATCTGAAAACCGTCACCGGCCCGCCCACCCAACAAAAAATCCAAGCTGTACTGGATCACGTCAACGGAATACTGGCGACCGAAGGTCCCAAGATCGATCGTATTTCCGATCAACTGGTCGCGCTCAGCCAGCATGCTGATGACACCGTCCAGAACGTGAATGGCACGGTTACCGATGTACGGGAGCCGCTCCGCAAGGATCTGGCTGAATTGCAGAACACTTTGCAGCAAGCCAAACACTTGCTGGCGGACATGCAGGTCATGGTGCGAGCGAACGACTACAAGATCGACGACACGGTGGAGAACCTGCGGGTGGCAACCGACAACCTGGATCAGCTGACCGATTCGCTGAAGCAGCGTCCGTGGAGCTTGATCCGAATCAAGCAACCGAAAGAGCGGCAGGTCCCACAACAATGATGAAGGTGGATATGAAAAAGCATCTGACGGGAGTTGGTTTTGCGCTGGCAGTCCTGATGGTCCTGGCGGGCTGCGGAAGACCGGTGAAGTATCCGAACTACTACACGCTCCACCTACCGCCACCACCCGATCCGCCGGCGCCAGAAAATGTCCACGCCACCTTGGCGATTCGCGAGTTTCGATCCCCCACTTACCTGCGGCAAGGCGCCATCGTTTACAAGACGTCTCCGGAACAGATCGGCTTTTACAATTACCACCGCTGGGCGGTGGATCCGCGTGAGTTCCTGACCAATGCCGTGGCCGATCGCCTTCGCGCGAGCGGCGGCTTCAACCGGGTGACGCTATACGACGGACGCCCCGACGTCGATTACGTTCTGAGCGGACGACTCGAAGAGCTTGAGGAAATCGACTACCAAGGCGGCGTTAAAGTGCAGGTTGCGATCTCCGCCCAGATGGTGAGCGTTGCCACAGGCGCGACCGTGTGGACAAACTCTGTTTCCGAGGTTGGAACAGTCAGCCAACGCGATGTACCGGCCGTTGTTTCCGCGATGAACGGGACGATAGCGCAAGCGATTGAAAAGCTTCTGACCCCGGTTCCTGCTCCCGTCGCGGCCAAGGGGTACTAGGAATCGGCGAGTGGCACAGATCCCAGGCGCCGTCCAATCAACTGTGCCGATGCACGCTGTAACACAGTCGCTCTAAACTTGCCTGCCTGTCTTCGTGGTCACTCGAGTCGCTGCTTTGTCCGGCAAGACCCACTGTTCATGCTGAGTGCCGTCCTCGTCAAGTGTCTGTCACTTGCTAGAGTTTGACATCACTCTGCCCCACGCAGTCGCCATTTTCAGAGGCTTGCGAGTGGCCCCAGGGTTGCATTTCACAAGGCGCTTTCGCCACCTCCGAGTAGCAGAGCCAACCACTGCGCGACGAAATGAAAACTCGTTACGACTCCACCGCGGGATACAAGGAGCTTAAGAAATGACGCCTGTAGCAGAAATCGAAGAGCCATCGACACTCTCGCTGAGCGCTTATGGAAACGCGAGGTCCACCATTCAAGGATCGCCGCTGAGTTCAGAGGAATTAAGAAAGACCGACGCCTACTGGCGAGCGTGCAAGTACCTCGCGCTCGGCATGATCTACCTGCAGGCCAATCCCTTACTCAAGGAACCTCTGAAGCCCGAGCACATCAAGAACCGGCTGCTGGGGCATTGGGGCTCAAGCCCGGGCCTGGCTTTCATCTACATTCACCTGAACCGTCTGATCAAGAAGTTCGATCTGGACATGATATTTATGGCGGGCCCTGGGCATGGCGCGCCGGGCGTTCTCGGTCCGGGGTATCTCGAGGGAACGTATTCCGAGATCTATTCTGAAAAGAGTGAAGATGAACGCGGCATGCATGAGTTCTTCAAGCAGTTTTCGTTTCCGGGCGGCATCGGCAGCCACTGCACACCGGAGACCCCCGGGTCGATCCACGAAGGCGGCGAGCTGGGATATGTCCTGTCTCACGCCTGCGGCGCGGCGTTCGACAATCCGGATCTGATCGTCTCGGCGGTGGTCGGAGACGGCGAGTCTGAGACTGGGCCGCTGGCCACTTCGTGGCACATCAGCAAGTTCCTGAACCCCATTCGGGACGGAGCAGTGCTCCCCATCCTTCATTTAAACGGTTACAAGATCAACAATCCGACCCTTCTCGCGCGTATCAGCCATGAAGAGCTGGAAGACCTCATGCGCGGCTATGGTTGGACGCCCCACTTTGTTGAGGGATCGGATCCCGAAAGCATGCATCAGGCCATGGCGGCTACGGTGGAACATTGCGTCGCGGAGATTCGCGCCCACCAGCAGGAGTGCCGGACCAGCGGTGTCGCGAAGCGGCCGCGCTGGCCGATGATCGTGCTGCGATCTCCGAAGGGATGGAGCGCGCCACGAGAAGTAGGCGGCCACTACCTGGAAGGGTTTTGGCGCGCCCACCAGGTTCCCCTGACCGACGTAAAGAAGAACCCGGAACAGTTGCGCATCCTCGAGCAGTGGATGCGCGGTCTGAAGCCGGAAGAGTTGTTTGATCGGAGTGGCAAGCTTATTCCCGAGCTCAAGGAACTCGCACCGAGCGGATCCCGCCGCATGAGCGCCAACCCCCATGCCAACGGCGGACAAGTGAAGAGGGCCCTCCGTTTGCCCGATTTCGCCGCCTACGCCGTGAAAGTCGATCAGCCGGGAACCGTGGAAGTCGAGAACGTCCCGCCCATGGGCAACTTCCTTCGCGACGTAATGAAGGAAAACCTGAACAACTTTCGCGTGTTCGGACCGGACGAAACCACTTCGAACAAGCTACAGGCTGTCTATGAGGCGTCAAAGAAGTTCTGGATCGCCGACTACTTCCCCGAAGATGCGGACGGCGGCGAACTGGCGACCGACGGTCGCGTCATCGAGATGCTGAGCGAGCACACCATGGAAGGCATGCTCGAAGGCTACCTCCTTACCGGACGAAATGGTTTCTTCTCCTCCTATGAAGCTTTCGTCCACGTGATCGACTCGATGTTCAACCAGCATGCGAAGTGGCTCTCGATCTGCAATCACCTCTCCTGGCGGCAGAAGATCGCTTCGCTTAACCTTCTCATCACGTCAACGGTCTGGCGGCAAGATCATAACGGCTTCACGCACCAGGATCCGGGATTCCTCGACGTTGTGCTAAACAAGAGCGCAGAGGTCACGCGCATTTATCTTCCGCCCGACGCCAACTGCCTGTTGTCGGTTGCCGACCATTGCCTCAGAAGCGAGAACTATATCAATGTGATCGTTTCCGACAAGCAGTTGCACCTGCAGTACCTGAATATGAACGCGGCCATCGAGCACTGTACGAAAGGCATCGGCATCTGGGACTGGGCGAGCAACGACCAGGGGGTTGAACCCGATGTCGTGATGGCCTCGGCCGGCGACATACCGACGCAGGAGGCCCTGGCCGCGACGGTGCTGCTCCGGGAAGAGTTCCCCGATATCAAGATCCGTTTCGTTAACGTGGTGGATCTTTTCAAACTCGAGCCCAGCAAGAACCATCCGCATGGGCTGACCGATCGGGACTTTGATTCCCTCTTCACGACTGACAAGCCGATCATTTTCAACTTCCACGGTTATCCCTACCTGATTCATCGACTGGCCTACGCTCGCACGAACCGGAACTTGCACGTGCGTGGCTACAAGGAAAAAGGCAACATCAACACCCCGATGGAACTGGCGATGAACAATGAAACAGATCGCTATACGCTCGCGATCGACGCCATCGACCGGATACCGAGGCTCCAGAAGATCGGGGGACACGCCAAGGAAAAGTTCCGGAACAAGCAAATCGAATGCCGGGCCTATGCCTACAAGAACGGCATCGATGCGCCCGAGATTACCGGATGGAGGTGGCCGCACCGCTCCGAGTGACTGGAGTGGGCGTGAGCGGGTGGCCGGCTCCCTCGAACCGGCCACCACAATTTCTTGTTTACAACAGCGGCCTGCTAGCGAACAGCAGCGCGAAAGGATATTGAATGGGCGTAGCAACCACACCTCCTCCCCTGACCCCGGTGGAGCAAAACATGGATCTGGTCAGCATCAACACCATCCGCACTTTGTCCATCGACGCAATCCAGGCCGCGAATTCAGGACATCCGGGAACTCCCATGGGTATGGCGCCTGTGGCTTATACCCTCTGGCAAGAGTTCCTTCGCTTCGACCCGCAGGATCCCGTGTGGCCCAACCGGGACCGTTTTGTGCTTTCGGCCGGGCACGCGTCCATGCTGCTCTATTCCCTGCTGCATTTGACCGAAGTCCGCGCTGTCAGCAAGGACTACGAAACTCTCGGTGAGCCGTCAGTGCCACTCGATGCGATCAAGTCGTTTCGCCAACTCGACAGCCGCTGCCCGGGGCATCCGGAATACCGCTGGACATCGGGCGTGGAAACCACGACGGGGCCGCTCGGTCAGGGTCTCGCCACCAGCGTCGGTATGGCCACCGCGAGAGAATGGCTGGCAGCGCGCTACAACAAGGCAGTTCCGGGTTTCGAGAACCTCTTTGACTTCAATGTCTACGCGCTCTGCGGAGATGGATGCATGATGGAAGGCATCTCGAGCGAGGCCGCTTCGCTCGCCGGACACCTGCGCCTTTCGAATCTCTGCTGGATTTACGACAACAACCACATCACGATCGAAGGCAACACTTCCCTTGCTTTTACCGAAGACGTGGCCACACGATTCTTCGGCTATGGCTGGAACGTAACGCGAGTCAGCGACGCCAATGACCTCGAGATGCTGAGGCGTGCGTTCCAGCATTTTCAGAACACGAAGGATCGCCCTACGCTCATCATCGTGGACAGCCATATCGGTTACGGCGCGCCTCACAAGCAAGACACCAGCGCCGCCCACGGCGAACCATTGGGCGAAGACGAAATCCGGCTCGCCAAACGGAACTACGGGTGGCCCGAAGACAAGAAGTTCTACGTGCCGGACGGCGTTTACGACCACTTCCGGCAAGGCATTGGGAGGCGCGGCAAAGAGCTGCGCAACACCTGGTTCGAGCGAATCGTCGAGTATCGCGAGCACTACCCAGACCTCGCCGAGGAACTCTTCCGCATGCAACACCGTCAACTTCCGGAAGGCTGGGACCGAGACTTGCCCTACTTCCCTGCGGACCCGAAAGGCCTTGCCACGCGCGAGTCTTCTGCCAAAGTGCTGAATGCGGCCGCCAAGAACATTCCCTGGTTCATTGGAGGATCGGCAGATCTCGCTCCATCCACTAAAACCCGCTTGATCTTTGAAGGGGCCGGCGACTTTTCCGCAGAGAGCTACGCCGGACGCAATTTTCACTTCGGGATCCGCGAACACGCGATGGGTGCCATTCTCAATGGAATGAGTCTCGTAAAATTGCGCCCGTACGGATCGGGATTCTTCATCTTCGTAGACTACATGCGGGAACCCATGCGCCTAGCTGCCTTAATGGAGCTCCCTGTCATCTACGTCTTCACTCACGACTCAATCGGAGTTGGCGAGGATGGCCCCACGCACCAACCCATTGAGCAACTCGCCCACATGCGCGCCATGCCCGGCCTAATCATGATCCGTCCCGCGGACGCCAATGAGGTGACCGAGGCTTGGAAGGTCATTCTGCAACTGCATCACGAGCCAGCGGTGCTGGTACTCACCCGCCAGGCCGTGCCCACCATCGATCGGACAAAATACGCCCCTGCGTCCGGCTTGACTCGCGGCGCCTACATTCTCGCCGACTCCCCCGGCGGAGACCCTGAGGTCATCCTCATCGGTACCGGCAGCGAAGTTGCGCTCTGCCTGGAAGCGTACGAGCAATTGACCAAGGAAGGCATCCGGGCGCGAGTCGTCAGCATGCCTTCGTGGGAGATATTTGACGATCAGGACAAGAACTACCGGGAAGCCGTTCTGCCACCAGGCGTGAAGGCGCGTGTGTCGGTGGAAGAGGCCTCCGATTTCGGCTGGAGCAAATACACGGGTTCCGAGGGGTACAACATTTGCATCGAATCCTTTGGTGCCTCGGCTCCTCTCAAACAGTTGTTGAAGAAGTTCGGCATTAGCGCACAGCACATTGTGGCCGCCGCTAAGAGCCAGATTGCGCAGCACGGGAGCACGAAATGAAAGTAGCTATTGGCTCCGATCACGGCGGATTCGAAATGAAGCAGCAGCTAGCGAAGTTGCTGGCTGCGGACGGCCACGAGGTCGTCGACTTTGGCAACGATGTTTACGACAACAACGACGATTACCCCGACTTCGCGATTCCGCTTGCCCGCGCTGTGGCACGGGGAGATGTGGAACGCGGCGTTCTGGTGTGCGGCAGCGGAGTCGGTGCTTCGGTGGCTGCCAACAAGATTGTCGGTGTTCGCGCCGCGCTGTGCCACGATGACTTTTCGGCGCGTCAGGGAGTAGAAGACGACAACATGAACATCATCTGCTTCGGAGGCCGCACGACCGGTATCGCAGTCGCCTGGGACTGCACGAAGAACTTCCTCGGCGCCAGGTTCAGCGGTGCAGACCGCCATCGCCGTCGGCTGGCCAAGGTTACGCAACTCGATGCCAACAGAAGTCCCCATGCGGACGATCGCAAGGAGTTCCAGGCCGTTGGTCCTGAATAGAATTAGGAGAACACAATGACGTTATTTGAGTCTTTGAAGAAATACACGACCGTTGTAGCGGACACGGGTGATATCGAAGCCATCGCCAAACACCGGCCGCAAGATGCCACCACCAATCCTTCCCTTCTATATCACGCCGCCCAGATGCCTGCTTACCGCCACCTGACGGAAGAGGCCACGGAACTGGCCCTGGAACGCGGCGGCCGCCACGAAGAAATGGCGGCAGAGTTCATCGATCAGCTTTTCGTCCTGTTTGGATGCGAGATCCTCAAAGTGGTTCCGGGCCGCGTGTCCACAGAGGTCGCCGCCAGCCTGAGCTTTGACACCACGGCGACGATCGCCAAGGGCCGCAAGCTCATTTCGCTCTATGAGAGGCAGGGCGTCCCGCGAGAACGCATCCTGATCAAGATCGCCAGCACCTGGGAGGGCATTCGGGCCGCCGAAATTCTGGAAAAAGAAGGCATCCATTGCAATCTGACTCTCCTGTTCAGCTTCGCCCAAGCCGTCGCGTGTGCCGAGGCTGGAGTCACCTTAATTTCGCCTTTCGTGGGCCGTATTTACGACTGGTATAAGAAGGAGAAGGGCGGCGCCGAGATTCCCGCAGACCAGGACCCGGGCGTTGCGTCTGTCACTCGAATCTACAACTACTACAAGAAATACGGCTATAAGACGCAGGTGATGGGCGCCAGTTTCCGGAATGTGAACCAGATTGTTCGGCTGGCCGGATGCGACTTGCTCACCATCAGTCCGGACCTGCTTGACAAGCTCGAGCAGACCGAGGGAACGCTGGATCGTAAGCTCGATCCGGCAATCGCGAAAGCCAGCAAGGAAGAACGCCTCCACCTGGATGAGAAGACATTCCGCTGGATGCACAATGAAGACGCAATGGCGACAGAGAAACTGGCAGAGGGGATCCGCAAGTTCAACAGCGATGCCCGCCACCTGGAAGAGTACGCACTCTCCCAGGTCGCCGAAAAAGTCGGGTGACTACTAGCCCCAGCGAAGCGTGCGGCTCAGCCAATTGAGCCGCACCGCATCGTGCCAAAGGATCGGTGTTCGTCCGCTTCACAACTGCAGCTGAGATATTTCACTACGGATATTCGCAAAGGAGAATTAGGTGAGTGCTAGTCGAGCAGTTCTCTGGGACATGGATGGAACATTAATTGATTCGGAGGAGTTCCACTGGATTTCCTGGCGGGACACGCTGGCCAATGAGGGCATCACCATCACACGTGAGCAGTTTCTCGCGTCATTCGGTCAGCGCAATGACTCCATCATCCCCCGGTGGCTGGGAGCGGCTGCGACTCCCGAGCGCATCGAAAGAATTTCCAGGGCCAAAGAGGAACAATACCGTGATCTGGTTCGCATAGAGGGAATGTCTCCTGAGCCCGGAGTCGCAACTTGGTTACACCGGCTTCACAAAGAGGGATGGCTACAGGCCATTGCCTCGGCGGCGCCGCGCGCGAATATCGATGCCGTTCTGGAGGCGCTGTCAGCGACTCATATCTTTCAAGGCATCGTCTCGGCTGACGACGTGCACCGGGGCAAACCGGATCCAGAAGTGTATCTGATGGCTGCCTCCCGCGTTGGGGTGCCGCCCGACAAGTGCATTGTGGTGGAGGACGCCGTTGCCGGTGTCCAGGGAGCGCGGAGCGCCGGCATGAAGAGCATCGGGGTTAGTCACAACGGCAAGCAACTGCCTGCTGACGTTGTCGTGCAGTCACTGGATCTCTTGAGCCCGGATACATTCGAAAGGTTGCTGGAGGATTAACGCCTCTCCGCGCCAATCGGGTAGCTCCTCTCTGCATCCGCCTGGAAGTGGGCCGCGACACATTTGCCATGGGAACTCCGGTAGAACCTGGTATTGACGAGTATCTGCGTAAGAGGCTGATGCCAGTAGAAGGCGCGATACCCCATCTGGCCAGAACCGACATTTATGGCAATTCCATTCCAGCGGGAAGTGTAGGCGGCGATCTCTTCGAGTACGTGAACTTCCAGCAACGCTACAACATCGACGCACGTATCGCGACCTCTCTCCGGTTGTCCAGGGAGTATCTGGAACTGCTTCCTGAGGGCCAGATTCCGCGAAACTCCGTGGACCAGCATGTGCAATGGCTCCGGTCGAAATCTAACGGTAGCGATGTGCGCGAGGCGGACTACAGGTGGGCGAAAAGCTCAGACCAACTCCAAGTCGCCGATAATTTGCACGAGCTCTACACGACTGCCGGAGTCCTCCTGGTGGATGCGCAGGGCCATGGCATCATCTCGGCGAAGATAGCCTCGACCGTGCACGACACCTTCCATGCTTGTATGCTCGCCGAACTCGATCGGTACGGAAAGACGACCGCGAGGTTGTTCGAAGAAATCAATCTCCGGCTGGCGCAGTCGGTCACGGCCCGAAATGCTTTGGGCCGGGACACGCATGAGGATGCACGCGAAATCGCGACCATGCTTTACGGCGAACTGCGCCCCGAGGGACATTTTCGCTTTGTAAATTTTGGCAGTCCGCCGCCGTTAGTGTATTCGGCGGAGCGTAAGCGCTTCGTACCGGTGCATACCAATCATCTCGTGCAATTCCCTGCGCTCGGACTGGAAATTCCCGAGGATCATCCTGATCGCAACAAGTATTTTGCAATGGCGACCAGGCCCCGGCAGATCAACTCCTCGGATGTGGCGGAGATCAAGTCGATGAACCCGGGCGACATCGTTTTTCTGTACTCTGACGGCGTGTATGACGGTAGCGATGAGGAGGATCGTCGGCGGCTCGAAGGCATTGTTCGTGATCATCAACAAAGCTCAGCAAAGGAGATTTGTAATTCGATCCTGGACTATGCCTTAAAGCGCGACGAATACTATCGAAAGATCGGCGAAGACGACCGCATTGACGATAAGACCGTGTTCATCATCAAGCACAGCTAGAACCTGACTTGCCGGGACGAAGGTCATCCGGCCGCGTCGCCTGTTTTCGCCACTGAGTTGGGCCGCCGCGAGTCTTCACAAGGAAGGGCGCGTCCTGCCCGATGCTCGAAGCTCTTGGCCGGTTTGCCTTATCACCGGACACGTCTCCATGAATCAGGGCTGCGCAGGATATGCGTGACAATCGACAGCCCAGCACCGATAGCACCAGCGGTGAAGATTACGCGTAGCGCAAATTCCATCGTAGTCACGGCGAGCTTGCCGGGATTGTCAGGGTGTGAAGCAGTCAACGCGAACAAACCGAAAATTGCCTGAGCGGCGAAGAAACCGGGAACCATTGGAATGCATCCAGCGACCGCCAGAGCATTGTTGGCGATCCCCAAACGGGCACGCAGTAATCGCCCACCGCAACCCACGGCCGCCGCAGCAGCAAACGTGGCAGCCTCAAGGCTCCAACCTGCGTCCTGTCCAAGCGTGCGGGTTGCTAGTGCCAGGGCCCCGCTGGCGGCGCACCACGGAAGGTCGCGCCAGCCGAAATTGAACAAAACGCCGAAGCCGCTCGCCGCCACAGCACCGAAAAGGGCCTGGTGAAGTACATGCAGCAGATCGACGGTCATGGCTGCACCCCCAGGAGCACTTGGGCAAGCAAGACCCCAATCGCGATGAACGTCAGCAGCATAATGACGCAGACACCTCGTGCAGTACCCAAAGTCGGGTGTCCCTCCATGATGTCGGACTGGGCGTTAAACGCGGGTACTCCGGGCACCAGCATCAGGACCGAGGCGACCATCGCCACATTGACCGTAGCGCTGCCCGCCCCACCGGCTCCCAATCCGGCCAAGCTCGATGATAGTAGGGCGACACCCGCAGCGATCACGAAAACATTCACGAGGCGGCGCAGCATGACCTGACGAACAGCTTGGCCGATGGCTCCGGCCGCAGCGACAGGAAGAAAAGCCGGCCAATCGAGACCCAGCAGCCGTCCGAACGCGGCGCACGCGATGCCAGATGCCAAAGCGACCAGCCACGGAGCAAAACGTGGTGTGTCGCCCTTCACACCTGTGGCTTTCGCCAGCGCCTCGGATGGCGTCAGGTTACCCTGCTGAATGCGGCGGACCAAATCGCGGAGTGCGTGGTTGAGTCGGTGATCCACCCCATGGGGTCCCACCTCCATCGTTCGCGTGATCGTACTGGCGTCTCTACTCACCGTGATGTCGACGGAGGCATAGCCCGAGCGTAAGTCAACATGATCGGCGCCAAAACCATGCGCCACAATGGAACAGTCTTCATGGACAACCTCGGCACGGGCACCCGACTCCATCAATAGTCGCCCGATGAGCAGAGTCGTCTTCGCGATCTGCTCAAGTTCCGGATCGTTGAGCGGTACCGGAACGGTGACTTTTGTGCTATCGACAATGTTCACTGCTTGCCTCGTGCCGTAGTGCTGGAAATCGCGATCCTTCGATCGACACTCGCCTGCCGTTTCGTTAGCCTCGCTCGCAGCGTTATCATCTGTCTTCTGCCTCCGGCCATAGCACCGCCAATATCAGCGCAACACCAATTCCGATGGACACTTCGGCGAAACGATGAAGCGCGACTTGCCAGGCAGGAGCTGGCCGCGGCAATAACACCACGATTGCCAGTGCGATACCCCCAAATCGATATGCGCTTCGTTCTAAGTGTGCTGCGGCGCAAAGCAGCCCCAGGACGAACACACTCATGGCAAATACCAATAGCGTATGCCCGAGGTAGGTCGCCACAATCGCCCCAACTGCCGCTCCCAGAGCCGTTCCGAAGAAACGCTGCGAGGACACAGCGAATGCGGCGCCCAGCGAAGATTGCGTGATCACAATGGTTGTAATCGGCGCCCAATACGTTTCGGGCAGCGAGAAGAATCGCGCGACCATGAGGGAGGCAACAGTCGCCACGGCCGTCCGCATGGAATGCACTAACACCGGCAATATCCTCGACCTTGACACATCTCTCGCAAATGCCAACTCAAACATGTCTGTTTTCTCAACGCTCCCGTAGCCCATCCCGGGTCGCGGGTCTAATTCCTAAGTGACCATCATCAGCGCCAGCAGCAACGGAAGATAGAAGATGGACGCAACCAGGAGCCGTCGCGCCGTCGCGCCAGATCTGTGAAGAACGAATTGCATTCCACAATAGAGAAAGCTCACACTCAACAGGCAAGCCCCTAATAGATAGAGCAGACCGGAGTCACAGAAGACAGTTGGCAGCAGAGCGGCTGGAACCAAAAACAGCAGAGGCAGGATGGTCTGCAAAGTTACAAAGCGATCTCTCGACTGGCCGCGCGGCAGAACAAGATAGCCGGCTCGATCGTAGTCTTCCCGATACATCCAGGCGATCGCCATGAAGTGCGGGAACTGCCAGAGGAACAAAATGAGGTAAAGAACCCAAGCTGCCGAAGCCAGCCTGCCGCTTGCTGCGGCCGATCCAATCAGGGGAGGCACTGCGCCCGGAATGGCGCCCACCAGCGTGCTGAGGGGCGTGATTCGTTTTAGTGGAGTGTACACGAACAAGTAGCTAGCCAGCGTTGCGACGGCAAGCAGGCTGGCCAGGAAGTTCGTGGTCGCCGCTAAATAGCCAGCGCCCGCCAACAAGAGGGTAATACCGAACCACAGCGCGCTTGACGGCTCCATTCGTGCGGCCGCCAACGGGCGCCTTGCGGTCCGGTGCATCTGGGCATCAAAGCGCCGCTCTATGTATTGATTGAGAGTGCCGGTGCCGCTCGCCACGAGGAGCGTGCCTAACAACGTGTGGATCAGCGGCAAGAATGGAAATTCGTGAGGTCCGGATGGACGCCCGAGATAGAAACCGGCAAAGGTTGCGATGGCGATCAGGAAGTTGATTTCCGGCTTGGTGAGCGCCCAATAGTCAGGGAGAGGAGTGGATGCGGTAAAACGACGGCCTTCCATGGTTGGCGCATCAAGCACAATAACCAGAGGCTTGCCGGACATTTAGACAACCTCCAAACTCTGCCGAGTAGTCTGTGGCGCCGGGTTGAGGCGGGGTTCCGATTTCACGGGCCTGCATTGGCGCGAGCTCTGAGGCGAAAGCAACCGCGCCGCGACAATTGCTCCGGCGGTCAGATAGACGACGGTGACGCACGTCCACATCAAAGCGCCGGCACACTGTTGATCTTCGAGAGCGGAAAACCCAAGCGGGCGCGGGGACGAGAGATAAACCGGGTAGACCACACGGTCGCAAAAGACAAGAAATCCAGAAAGAATATCGCACGGCAAGGTGGCGAGAAAAAGATACAAAATGATTGACCACTCTGACCCATTCGAGCCGGTCGGCCATGGCCGGATAACTGGCCACCAGAAGAGAGTCCCAGACATCAGAAACGATGCCTGCTCAATTCCATGCCACACTTCCGATCGCAGCCCGAGCGCAAACAACGACGGAATGTGCCATCCCATGAGCGTGCCGGTGGCTGCAAGCCAGCAGACTGTGGGATTTGCCAGCGACTTCCCAAGCCACTTCATTAGCGACCAACCGGAAATTGAAGCGATGAAAGCTCCGACGAAGCGCTGCGGTAAACCATGCGCCAGTGGCTGCATTGGTGCCCCAAGCCAGATCAAGGGAGGAGCCAGCGTCATGAGCAGCAAATGCTGGACCATGTGGATGGTCAGGAGTTTGTGGTCGAGGACCGCCATCGGGGTAGCCACCGCAAGCCAGATGAAGAACAGGCCCAGGAAAAAACTGGCGGCGCGCCAGCCGCCAATGCTGTCGAGGTGAGCCCTGCGAATACGGACCGATCCCCGCACGTAGATCCACGCCGCCACAATCAGGGCCGCGGACACCAAAAATGATTCGGAAACGGCGTGATGAGTGTGTGGCATCGATTGATCCTATTGCTGCCTGCCGGGAGCTTTCTGGCTGCTATCGCGAAGTACAATCTCGCGTGACGCGTCGCGCGCAGGAGCTTGCCCTTGGGGATGCAACGTTTCCAGAAATGCCACGAGGGCCGTGGTCTCCGCAGGATTCAGGTTGTTTCCATAGGCGGGCATGTTGCCGCCTCCTTGAATCACCTGCCGGATGAGCTGGTCTTGTGTCAGTCGAACTGCGACACTGTCCAGAGCCGGGCCCCTCTGTCCTCCAGTATTGCCAAGGGAGTGGCAGTTGCGGCACTGCTTGACCTGAAACACCAGCGCCCCCTGTCGTTGCAGTGCAGTTGTGCCATGCACGAAGTGGTCCGGAACAGGATCACCGCTCCACGCATTCATGTGCGGACTCCACGGCGCGAACTGCGCGAGCCGGGTAAAGGTCCCCAGGGTGATGGCAATCAGCAGCACGGTGAGAACCGCGATCGGCCGGCGCTTCCAGCTTTTTTCTCCTTCTCCGGAAAGAAACGGCAAGAGGATCAGCCCGAGAATAACCAAGGCAGGACCGATGAGAAGAAAGGGCGTCTCCATCGAGGGAGGAAGCAGTGACAGCAAGGCGTAAAGCCATAGAAAAAAGTAGTCCGGCTTGGGAGCGGTCTGGATAATCGTCGGATCGGGCTGGCCGGTCGGCCCAAATGGACCGAAGTAAAAAGCGCACGCGGCGATAGCGAGGATGATAAACGCCGCGAAGAACAGATCTTTCCAAACTGCATACGGGACGAACGGCGCACCGTCTTGCTTCGTCAGCGCGTGATATTCACGTTCATAGGTGGCTCGCTTTACGACGCGTCCGGGCATTGGCCATTCGTTGATGCCCAGCTTTAGCACCATCAATAGGTGAAGGGCCACGAACCCAATCAGCAGTCCGGGAATGACGAACACGTGCAAAGCGAAAAATCGCGAGAGGGTTGCGCCAGCGATGATCGGCCCGCCCAACAACAACTTCACCACCGCGGGACCGACGATGGGAACGCGGCTCGAGATCGACGCCCCGATCCCGAGTCCCCAATAGGCATCCTGATCGAAACGCAGCACCTGCCCGGTAAACGCCATACCCAGAGTCATCAGTAAGAGGAAAACGCCGATGATCCAGGTGAGTTCCCGCGGGAACTTGTACGCCCCAAAGAGGAAAACCTGGACCATATGGATGAGAACGATCGCCACCATGAAGTTGGAGCCCCAGCCGTGCACCGCGCGGATGAACCAGCCGAGCGCCACCTGATGATTCAGCGCCTGCAGGCTGCTCCATGCCTCGCCGGCCGACGGCACGTAAATCAAAGCCAGCAGAATTCCGGTCACCAGCTGGAGGAGGAAAACGGTGAGCGCCGCGCTGCCAAACACGTAGAACCAGCTCGCCGTGTTCCGTGGCACGGGATGTTCTGCGGCTTCGCGAATCGGCGCTGCGAGCTGCAGGCGATGGTCAAACCAGTCGCCAATTTGGGTGATCAGGCGCATGGCGGCTTCCTTGTAGTGAGGGAGGCAATGGGACCCCCCGGCGTTGGCAACTCCCCAGCCTCAATGGTCAGCAGACCGTTTTGAACCTTGTATGGATACTCGAAGAGCCCGCGCTCCGGCGGCCCGGAGGCGCGCGAACCGTCGCGGTAGTAAGCTCCACCGTGACACGGACACATGAAAAGACCGGACTGCTGAAACCACCGGACCGGGCAGCCCAGATGCGCGCAATTGATCGCAAAGACCTGGAAGTGATCGCCTGCAACACGCCGCACCCAGCAGGCAGTGTCCACGGTCTTGCCATCCGTGGGCATCACGTTTGGATTCCGAAAAGTGGCCAGCCGTGTCTCGCCCTCGGGAAACTCGTCAATGCGACCGACTGGCACCCATGAGAGGTAGGCGTTCGCGCGCCCGCGCGTAACCGAAGAAAGAAGAAATCGCACAATCGGCACCGCCACGACCATGGCCGCGAATCCATTGAAAAGGATTCCCAGCTTCATGAAAAACCCACGGCGGGAAATCGTAACGTCACTCGTCGAGGCAACGACAGGTTCAGTCGACATAATCTGGACTCCTAGTGCTGCGCAAAGTTCGAAACGGAATAAGGTTGCCCTGGGTTCTGCGCGCGGAGTGACGCCAGCCAGGCAACGACATCCGTGATTTCCTGGTCTGTCATCGGCTTTCCCGGAACGTTTCCGCGCCAGTCGGGTGCGCCCAATTCAGGCCGACCAGCGATGACGATCGTCCGCAGTCCCTGATCGCTGACGAGAGCGAGGAATGAATCATTGGTGATGGCGCTGCCCTTTGGTCCACCCTGACCTCCTGCCCCGTGGCAGGATGCGCAATACCTTCCGTAAACTTCTTCACCATTCGCGGCGTTACCCGTAGTATTTGCCGCATAGGAAGGTGGATTGCTTCCGTCGAGAATGCCCTTGCGCCCCCAACGTGAAAATATTCCCCTCGTAATCACATCAATCTGTTGATCCGTCAGCATTCCACCCGCGCTTTGAGCGAAAGCTGGCATCGAGGTCCCATGTGCGCCTTTAGCGATGACTTTGCGCAGGGACGCTTCATCCACAATGGCGAGATAAACGCGATCCGCAAGGGCAATCGCAGCTCCTCCTCGCCCTTGCGCGCCGTGGCAGCCCGCGCAGTTTTGTGAGTAGAGAGTGGCAAATTCCAAAACCTGGCTCGGCGCAACAGGCTCCGCATCCTTTTGAGGTTGGCCAGGCGGACGAGAGCTACAACCCGAGAGCAGCAGGCTCAGCACCGCGGGACCACATAGACAGCGAAATCGGTTCACGGGCGCTTCTCTCCTTCTCGTGGCGGAGTAATTCCCGGAGCCTCGATCCCAGCTCGTATGGCGAATGACACATTCTCGCGAGTCAGCATTGGCAACTCGCGCACCACGACGAAACCTGCCACGATTCCAAAGGCCACCTGCGACGCAATAAACCAGGGCCAGTCAATATGGCTCGCTAGTAACGGATTGAGCAGGCCCAAAAATGTGTACAGCAGCCCCGACCACAGGACCGGGCCAATCAGCCCTCCCAGCACGATCGGGCGGTGCGCGAACATGGGGAGCATCGCACCATAGAGCAAACCAACCAGCGCAGACACGATGATGTGCAGGGCCAGGGCAATCGCGAAGCTGTCCGCGTGGAAGGAATACAGCTGTGTGGGCCCGAGCTTCAGCGACTCGGCGTAGACGACTGCCGCAAGCAGATTGACCGGGTACCAGATACTTCCGGCCTTCAACACACCGTAGGCACACGCCAGCACCGCCATCGCTACGCTCCCCGCCAGTCCGCCCTTCACGCCCGCCGATACTGGATAAGTCTTCACCGGGAGCCAGGCTCGCACAGGATGTGCAATCGGAAGCAGCTCAACGATCCGGCGATCGGTAGTTATACGAATGTCCTCGGTAACCACGGGCACAACCTCTTGGTGCTCGTGAGGGAAGACTTCGCGAAACCAGCCAATGCAGCCGGCTAGAGAAAGCGCAGCGCCAAGTACGCTGACCGACAGGCTCGTTACGAGGCCCGCAAATAGTAAGGTGAAGCCAAAAGCCAAGACAAAGGGCCATGCTGTCGGCGCGGGAACCTCAATCTCGCGCGGAGTCCGAAGGCTTTCGCTCATTTGCTCTGTTGTCAGCAACGTTGCCATCTCTGCTCCTCAGCGCCCCAGAAGGTAAACCACGGTGAAAACCACGACCCACACGGCATCGACAAAGTGCCAGTACATCGAGAGGACTTCCACGCGACCGGATTGTTCCACGCGCACGCGGCCAGCCAGTGCGAAAATGGCGCCAATCAAAAGCATGACCAGACCTGCGGTGACGTGAAACGCATGAAGGCCGACAAGAGAGTAATAGGTAGTCCCAAAGAGGTTCGTCGAGATCGTCAGCCCGTGTTCGTAGATCAGCCTGTGCCATTCCTTACCGGTGCCGTACAGAAAAGTGGCGCCCAAACAGATGGTGAGCAGCCAGAAGCCGAGAAACCCGCCCACTCTGTCGCGTGCAAGCGACTTCGCAGCAAAATGAATCGTCAAGCTACTCGATAATAGGCAGATCGTGTAGAAGATCGGCGTTTCGAGCACTTCGCGCGGAGTCGGTCCGGTGGGGCTTTTCCCCACATAGAACAGATAAGCAACGACAAAGATCGTGAAGATCGCCGACTCGGCAATAATCAGGCCGGCCATCGCGACTTTGCCGCGATAAGGAAGGCTCCAGGTCAACGGTGCCTGTGGAAACGGATTTGCCAAAGCGCTCATTGCTTTCTTCCTTTACTCATAGCAGCGTCTTCACTCATAACGGCTGTCTGGATCTTCGGGATGCTTCAGATCCCACAACGGCCGCCGACTCGCGACCACAGGGATGGAAGCGAAGTTATACGCAGGTGGTGGCGAGCTTGTGGACCATTCCAGCGTCCATGCGTCCCAGGGATCATTGCCCGCCTTGGCGCCCTTGAAATAAGAAATAACCATGTTTGCCACAAACAGCAGGGTGCCAATCGCCTGAATGAACGCGCCGATGCTGACCAGCAGGTTCAAAGTATCCCAACCCCGCCCGGGCTCGTAGGTGTAGATTCGGCGCGGCATTCCCAATAGTCCAGGAATGTGCATGAGGTCGAATGTGAGATGGAAGCCGATAAGGAACAGCCAGAAGTGCCACTTGCCGAGGGTTTCGTTCAACATTCTTCCCGTGATTTTTGGGTACCAGTAATAGATCGCAGCGAAGACGGCAAACAGAACCCCACCGACGAGTGTGTAATGAAAGTGTGCGACAACGAAATACGACAAGCTCAGCTGCCAATCGAAGGGCGCAGCGGCCAGCATGATGCCGGTGAGACCGGCGATCAGGAATTGGAATAGAAATCCGATGCAGAAAATCATCGGCGTCTTGAACTGGATTTTCCCTCCCCACATCGTGCCGAGCCAGTTGAAGATCTTAATTCCCGTAGGAACACCGACGGCCATGGTGGTGATGGTGAAAAAGCTGTTCGCGTACGAGTTCATTCCGACCGTGAACATGTGGTGCGCCCACACGCTCATGCTCACGAAGCCAATGCAGACCGTGGCCGCGACCATGACCGGATATCCAAAAATCGGTTTCCGGGAGAACACAGGGATGATTTCCGACATGAACGCGAAGCAGGGAATGATCAGTACGTACACCTCGGGATGGCCGAAGATCCAAAAGAAGTGCATCCACAGCACGGCCGAGCCACCAGCCTGCGCATCGAAAAAATGGCCGCCCAGATAGCGATCTACAAGCAACATGATCTGGGCCGCGGATAGGGGAGTGATCGTGAGTAGGACCATTCCCGACATCACCAGGTTGAGCCAAGCCAGCAGAGGCATGCGGCTCAGTTTCATGCCCGGGCAGCGGAGGCACAGAATTGTCGCGATGATATTGATTGCCGTTCCAATGCTTCCAAAACCGGAAACCAGCAGCGCCAGCGTCCAATAATCCGAGCTGTGGCCTGGGGAAAAGGCCCGTGCGGTTAGCGGTGCATACGCCCACCATCCTACGTCCGGCGCGTTGCCTGCGCCGTAGAGCCCATTTGCGCCCACCAGGCTGAAGTAAAGGAGAAATCCACCCAGCGCCGAAAGCCAGAAACTGAAGGCATTCAGCCGCGGAAACGCCATGTCCCGAGCGCCGACCATCAATGGCACAAGATAGTTTGCAAACCCAAACAGGATTGGCATTCCCACGAAGAAAACCATGGTCGTGCCATGCATGGTGAACAAGCGATTGAAAACCTGCGGCGAAACGAAATCATTGTGCGGGTACATCAGCTGGATGCGGATAACAATGGCTTCAATCCCAGCGACTACGAGAAAGAGCAGTGCGTAACCGATGTAGAGAACACCCAACCGCTTGTGATCAACCGTGGTCAGCCACTCGTGAAGAGTATCAACCCAAGCCTTCTCTTCCATCTGCACGCCGGGAATCGTGATCGCATTCGATGACATATTGGTCTTTTACTTCCGCTAACGCAGCGTTTCCATGTAACTTACGACTGCGTCCAAATCTGCATCACTCAACTGCATGGCCGGCATCAGCGAGCCGGGCTTTATTTTGTTCGGGTCCTGAATCCAAAGGCGAAGCTTCTCTGGTGTATTCGGGGCTGCGCCGGAGGCGATAGTGGCCCGGCTCATCAAGTGGGTGAGATCCGGACCGAAACGCCCGTTGGCATTCGTTCCTGCCACGGCATGACAGTTGATGCAGGCAGTGATTTCGAAAACCCGCCTGCCGGTCTCCACGCTTGCGTCCTGAACCGCGGGTTGCTGCTGGCTCCGGACCCAGGCGGCAAAGTCTTCGGGAGTGTCCACCGAGACACGCAGCAGCATCTTGGCGTGTTGTACGCCGCAGTACTGGGCACACTGGCCGAGAAAGATTCCGGTGCGGTGCGGATCCATCCACATCCGGTTCGGGTGGTTGGGAACCAGATCGGTCTTTCCCGCGAGTTCCGGGATCCAGAAGCTGTGGTCGGAGTCGGCAGAAAGCAAGTTCAAAAACGTAGGAGTCGGATTCGCGGGATCGCTCACCGGGATGTGCAGCTCATTCGCTGTAACAATCCCCAGCTTCGGATAGCGAAATTCCCACCAGTACTGGTGTCCGATAGCAGTGACCTCCACGGCAGTTGGCGGTTGGGGAGCATCTTGAACAGCGTGAATGACTCGCGCGGTTGCCAAATAAAGAACGACCACTATCAGAATCGGAATAATCGTCCAGGCCAGCTCAATCTGTGTGCTGCCATAGACCTGGGCCGGTTCGTGGCCGGCATCCACTGCTCGCTCGCGGAACTGAATGACGGCGTAGGCCAGAAGCGTAAAGACAACTGCAAAGATGATTCCCGTAATGGCAAGGACCAATACAGATAAATGAGCGATCGAGTTCGCCGGCGTTGATGCAGGCGCAAAAATGTTCGTCGGGCTCAGAGGTGGAGGAGTCGCTCCCACCGCAATGCTCACCTGCCAAATCACGGAACCGAAGGCCAGGAGAGGTCCGCGCGCAAACGAGTTGTTCGATTGTCCGGCTTGCATCCCGTCACTCTTTCTTGAACTTGGTAGCGGCGACTTGTTCGAGTCAATGAATCGGCGCGCCGACGGCTTCCGGATTCTCACCTCTACTGCCCTCTATTACGCGCTCGAAGCAACACGATCACCGATCTCGGAGCCACTCTGTAGCTGGCTCTCCTCAGGGGTTCTCCACTCCGCGAAAAATCGGCGGGGCTTGGTAGTGCTGTGTCCACGACTCTTGTCCACTCCTGCACGTAGCCTTCCTGAATGTGAAACTCCAATTCCTCCCAGTACGCGTTGATCATTACGTAGATGTCATCATCCTTCTGAGAAGCGCCGTGAAGGCAGAACGCCAGACTGCGGGACTCATAGGACAAGTCGGCCCTTGGACCAGTCCCGTACCAGGCGACATCCTCCCGCCAGAACCGGCTGCGGCCCAGCGCAGGATGGCTCTTGCGAAACGCAATCATGTTCTTGAAGAACCGGAATATATCCTGGTTTGTCTGAAGCTGGCTCCAGTCCAGCCATCCCGTGGGGTTGTCCTGGTTGTAGGGGTTGTTGTTGCCGAACTGCGTGTTCAGAAATTCATCGCCGGCGCGGAACATGGGAGTTCCGTTCGACAGCATGAGCAGGCAGAACAAATTCTTCACTTGTTTGCGGCGCAGCGCCAGCACTTCGGCTGGCGCACCTTCATCACCTTCGTGTCCGCAGTTCCAGCTGTAATTGTCATCAGTACCATCCTGATTATTGTTGCCATTCGCCCAGTTGCGCTTCTGGTTGTAGGCGACGAGGTCGTACAGGGTAAATCCGTCGTGCGAAGCAATGTAGTTCACGCTCTGGTAGGCGTGATAGGCGTCGGCGCGGCTGTCGGGGAAAAAATCATCGCTGCCATAGATGCGCCGCATCAGGTCAGGAACCATTCCAGGATCACCTTTGACGAATCGGCGGAGGTCGTCCCGGAATCGCCCGTTCCACTGGAGCCAGGTGATGCCGGGGAATCCCCTCCCCAGTTGATAAGCGCCCGTATCCCAGGGCTCGGCGATCAACCGTAACCGGCCCAGCTCCGGATCGGCCGCGATCTCGCTGAAGATGGGAGCGTGCCCCCAGTTCAAAGATCCATCGGCGTTGCGGCTGAACACCGATGCCAGATCAAAGCGGAATCCATCGATGTGCATCTCCTGTTTCCAATAGCGCAAGCTGTCCATCACCATCTTGCGCACGTGCGCCTGACCGAAATTCAAGGTATTGCCGGTACCGGAGTAATTGGCGTACGGGTTGGCCGGGTCGGAGGCCATCATGTAATAGCCGGAGCTGTCGAAACCTTTGTAACTGTAAACGGGGCCCCGGTGATCTCCCTCGCAGGTGTGGTTGTAGACAACGTCGAGCACCACGCCGATCCCCGCCTGATGAAATGCCTTCACCATGTTTCTGAATTCAATATGCTGCTCATCGTCATCGCGGGTACAGGCGTATGGCGCGTGGGGCGCGAAGAAATTCAAAGGCATGTAGCCCCAGTAGTCGCCTTCCTGCGGGTCGCGCTGGAAAATCGGCATCAACTCGACAACCGTGATTCCGAGATCTTTCAGATATGGGATTCTTTCCACCAAGCCCGCATACGTTCCTGCCCGAGACGGATCTACGCCGGAGTTGGGATTCCTCGTGAAACCTTTGACGTGCAGTTCGTAAATGATTGCATCCGACTCATGATGCAATGACCGGTCTCCTGTCCAGTCAAAAACGGGGCGGTGCGCAGTCAGCACACCCAGTGGTGCACGGCCTGCGTTAGGTCCTTCTCTCATTGCGAGAGTACGATCGAACACGGCGGGGAAAAACACGCCCCTCGCGTAGGGATCGAGCAGAACTTTCTGTGGGTCGAAACTATGGATATAGGAAGCAGCCTCACCCGACACCGAGTACCCGTAATAGGCAGACTCGCCAATTTCGGTGAGTGGTATTCGGCAATGCCAAATCTCGCCAGACTTGTTGCGCAGGAAGTCGAAACGGTACGTTAGAACAGGGTTGACCAAATCGTTGGAAGCGTAGAGCAACAGCGTGACACTTTCTGCATGTTCCGACTGCACGGCAAAGTTGAGCGCCTGCTCCTCTTCAATCCAAGTGACGCCAAGGGGCAGAGGACTACCTTCGGCCTGGGCCCACGTCGGTCGCTTCGTGCGAGCGGCCGTCGTGGTCGGGGCTGCGCGCCCAGAATCGCCAATGTCAGCAAGCAACTCTTGGACAGAATCCTTCACTTTGCCTCATTCATGCTGGTTCCGATTGGCCCTTCCATGATCCCCAGGAGGCGCACAGTCACACCGTCAGCACTGCCGTCCAATTCTCGTTCCAAGGGATTTGGCATCTGGCGTTCCACGACCGACGCAGGGCTCGTTTTGGCTCCGAGAGCTACGCAGGATCAATCACTTGGCAGCGGGAGCGGGGCTCTGCCGGACAAGATGCGGGCCGTCCACACTTTGGCGATGTCGTCAGGTGTCTGTCACATGCCAATCCAGGCGCTAGCTGGTCTGCAGAAAGAGAAACGCCCTAACCGCCTCCCACAAAGCGGACGATTTCCAGCTTCGCTCCGGGAGGAATCAAGATGTCGCACCAGCGCTCGTGCTGGGCCACCTTGCCATCGAGTTCCACGGCGACCTGTGCAGTTTCGACATGAAGCAGTTGCAGAAGGGCGGCGACCGTCGTCCCGCCAGGAACTTCCAGCGCGTCGCCGTTTACCGAGATCGTCACGTTCTTCGCCATCGCCAGATCCATTGCGCTTCAGCTCCCGACATACCGCGCGTACAGACTGCGCGCGAGGCCAGCGTCGGTCGTGCCTTTCACAATGGCCCTGCCATCGTGAAATATCGTCATTTCGTAAGGCGGCACTTGGAAACGCAGGGCGAGCTCATTGGCTCGAACCTCGCCGAGCGGTAGAAGTTGTTTCTTCAGCAGGAGAAGATCGACCGGCCCGCGAAGGGAGTGGATTTGTACCGCGTTGCGACCGCAAAGGCTGATCGGCACCCGGCCCCGGCCTTCGAGACGGGAAAAGCGTCTGCGTCCACATACTTTGCAATCCGCTCGAGCTGGCGGTTGGGGTCTCTGTCTCATTCCGCCACCCCAAAGGTCAATGGTCGTAACGCAAGACTCGGACTGGCACTCACAAAGAAGCTGCAGGGCGACGCTCACCTGAAAGGAGGCGATCGAGGAGGTGAGAACGTTGACGACTCCTGCGGTCTCGCAAGTGGGCTGTACCCCGGCCGGGGGCTGCGGATACAAACATGCGAAGCAACAGGTCGAACCAGGCACGATGGGCATGGTGATACCGTAGCTGCCGACCGCGCCTCCGTAGATCCACGGGATGCCCCGTTGCACCGCGAAGTCATTGATGAGGTATCGGGTCTCGAAATTGTCCGTGCCATCCAGGATTAAATGAACGCCATCAAGGATCTCGCCGATATTCCCGGCATCCAGGTCAGCCACGACGGGCTCAGCCTTCGATTGGTCGTCAATGCGCAGGAGATGACGCGCGGCTGCCTCCGCCTTCGGCCGGGCGCACTCGGCATCCTCCTCGTCGTACAGCCATTGCCGTTGCAGATTGTTCAGCTCGACATAGTCACGATCCACCAACACCAGACGCCGAACACCCGCACGCAAAAGGGCTGCGGCCTGAAAGCTTCCAAGGGCTCCACAACCGGCAATCGCGACACGCGCATCGAGCAGCCGTTGCTGCCCGGAAAGGCCAATTCCTGAAAAGCGAATCTGACGCGAGTAACGGTCTCGATCACGCTCGTTCATTCGTTCCCATTTCCCGGCCCGATTCGACCGACGCAGCCAACGCGAGTGAGTCTACTTCCTGTGGCGTGTGGGACGGACTCAGGATCTGGCGCGAGACCAGATGGGCGGTCGCAGGAGTCAAGAGAATGCCATTGCGATAGTGCCCATAAGCGAGCCATACATTCGTGCCTGGCACTCTGCCGATCGTGGGCGCCTGGCTTTCGCTGGCAGGCCGGAAGCCTACCCACGCCCGGGTTGGTTCCAGCACGGATATGGGGGAGTAAAAAGCACCCACGGCATCGCGAATCTCACTGATCCGGTCCGGATTGACACTTCTGTTGAAGCCACATCGCTCCTCGGAAGAACCGGCAACGGTGAAACCGGATTTCCGTTGCACAATGTAGTGGTGTCCGTTCCGCAGGATGGGACGAAGCGAACCTTGGAGAAGCTGATACCCGACGAGATGACCTTTAACGGGAAAGCTTTCGGTGATGTGTGCCGCAACTCCTGAGCGACCGACGGGAATCTGTGAACTCCAGGCACCGGCGGCCAGGACGACATTTCGTCCGCTAATCCGCTGCTCGCGCACCTTAACGATCACCCGGTCACGTTCCGCGTCAACGCCTTCCACCGGGCAGTGTTCGAGAATCGTGACCCCTGCGCGGCGACATACGGCTCGCAACGCTCGAAGCAGGTCGAGGGGAGCCACACAGGCATCATCGGGGTAATAGAGCGCGCCCAGCAGACCTTCCAAGTTGAGACCCGGCGCGACTGCACTCAGACTCGACGGACAGAGCAACTGAGCCGAGATTCCGAAGCGCCGCTGGACGTCGGCGCGTCTCCGCAGCTCGCGCCAGCGCTCGCGATTGTACGCCAATTCAAACGCCCCACACTTGCGATAGTCAATCGAGAGGCCGCTTTCCTGCTCGAGCTGGCGAACAAATGTGGGGTACGTGGCCAGACTCTCGATCGCGAATCGGGCAGCTGGAGAAGGCTCTCGATACTCTCCGCCCGGGGCAAGCATGCCGGCGCCGGCAGCGCTTGCCTCTCCCCCGAAACTGCCCGCATCGATGAGGATGACCCTGCAACCTGCCTTTGAGAGTAGCCATGCGATCGAACTGCCAATGAGGCCGGCACCGATTACCAGCACGTCGTGGAAGGCCTCCGGTTCAAGGGCGTGGGATCCCTCGGCGATTGACAGGCCTTCGTCGGGTTCACGATTGATCACTGCCTGCTCCTCACCCTTTGGACGCCTCCACCCATAACTAGCGCGTTACTCCTTGAATCTCCAACAAGCGGCTGGACTTCAGGATGTCCTCTGCCTCCGCGCTGCCAAATTCCTTCGTTTTCGCGTGCATGTTCATCGAGCAAAACTTTGGACCGCACATCGAACAGAAGGCCGCATCCTTGAATCCTTCTTCCGGCAAGGTTTCATCGTGCATGGCTTGAGCCGTTTCAGGATCGAGCGACAGGCGAAACTGCTCACGCCAGTCGAACCGGTAACGGGCGCGAGAGAGCGCATCATCACGATCGCGTGCGCCCGGCCGGTGCCGGGCAATATCGGCGGCGTGCGCTGCGATCTTGTAGGCGATGAGGCCCTGCTTGACGTCTTCCAGGTTCGGAAGCCCGAGATGCTCTTTCGGTGTGACGTAACAGAGCATCGATGCGCCGTACCAGCCGATCATTGCGGCTCCGATGGCGCTGGTGATGTGGTCATACCCAGGCGCGATGTCCGTGACCAGCGGCCCCAACGTGTAAAACGGCGCTTCGAAGCAGATCTCCTTCTCTTTCTCTACCTGCAACTGGATCTGGTCCATCGGGATGTGTCCCGGCCCCTCGACCATGACCTGCACGTCGTGGCGCCACGCAATCTTCGTCAACTCTCCCAGAGTTTCGAGTTCCGCAAACTGGGCGGCGTCGCTGGCGTCAGCGACCGATCCAGGGCGGAGCCCGTCGCCCAGCGAGAACGTCACGTCATATTTTTGGAAGATCCGACAAATGTCTTCGAAGCTTTCGTAGAGGAAATTCTGTTTATGGTTCTTCACCATCCATTCCGCCAGAATGGAACCGCCGCGGCTCACGATTCCAGTGACACGGCCTGACGCAAGGGGGATGTGCTGAACCAGTACGCCGGCGTGGATGGTCATGTAATCCACGCCTTGCTGCGCCTGCTCCTCGATTACTTCAAGCATCAGTGCCGCCGAGAGATCTTCGACCCGACGCACCCTGCTCAAAGCCTCATAGATCGGTACTGTACCAATCGGAACCGGCGACTCATCGATGATCGCCTGGCGGATGAGAGGAATGTCGCCACCGGTGGAAAGGTCCATCACCGTATCGGCTCCGTATTTGATCGAGTAGCGAAGCTTCTTCAATTCCTCTTCGATGTTCGATGTGGTCGAAGAATTGCCGATATTGGCGTTGATCTTGCAAGTTCCGGCAATGCCGACACACATCGGCTCGAGATTGCGGTGGTTCACATTGGCGGGGATGACCATTCGCCCGCGAGCGACTTCATCCCGGACCAGCTCCGGTTCCAGCTTCTCCCGCTGTGCCACGTACTTCATTGGACCGGTAATTCGCTCACTCCGCGCATGGTGGATCTGCGTGTGGATCGGCGCATCGGTATTGGACATTTTGCTATTCATGTGTTCCGCTCTCTTTACTTGAGGCTGTATTCCTCTGCCGGCAGAGTTACCGGCGGGATTGTCGTCGGGTTACTCAACCCGTCCTTCGGACTGCTCGCATTGGCATACAGAAATCGACCCATGCGCCCCGCTTCGAAAGCCAGTCTCCCCGCAATCACGGCGTGGCGCATGGCGCGTGCCATGGTGACGCTATCTCCGGCGCTCGCTACGGCCGTATTGAGCAGGACTCCGTCATATCCCAGTTCCATTGCGATTGCCGCGTCTGAGGCTGTGCCGACTCCCGCATCAACGATCAGAGGAACAGATGTGATTTGTTCGCGCAGAATCCGGAGATGTGTCTGATTCTGAATGCCAAGTCCCGACCCAATCGGTGCCCCGAGGGGCATCACGGCCGCGGCGCCAGCATCAACGAGCTTGCGGGCATTGATGAGGTCATCGGTCGTGTACGGCAGGACGACGAAACCTTCCTTGGCCAGGATGCGTGTAGCCTGGAGCAAGCCTTCGTTGTCGGGGAACAGGGTTTTGTCGTCTCCGATCACTTCCAGCTTGATCCAGTTGGAAAATCCGGCTTCCCGCGCCAAATGGGCCGTACGAACAGCATCTGCCGCCGTTCTACATCCGGCCGTGTTCGGAAGCAGGAAATAAGAATGGCCGGTCAAGTGGTTGAGAATTGAGTCGGCCTGGCGATCGGCGAGATTGACGCGTCTCACCGCCACGGTGATGATTTCTGCGCGCGATTCGCGATGGCAGGCGGCCATGATTTCCGGGCTGCGGTATTTTCCCGTCCCCAGCATTAGGCGCGAGCAAAAGCTGCGGCCCGCGATCGTGAGCTTCGTCGTGGTGGCGCTGCCCGTTGGGAATCCGTAATCAGTCATGGCGGCTCCTATCCCGTTCTTATCCTTATTAATGCGACTGTCTGTGGCACCTGTCCTGAGACGCCCAGTCTCACCCTTCAAGGGCCAAGCTTTGCATATACTTAGGCCGCCACTTTGGTTGCTGCTTGATCGGTGAAAATCACCGCCCGCTCCGGACTAATTCTTCCTGCCGGAATCGACTGGTCGCCTTGACGTAGGCGGGCCAGCATGGAAGCTTTCTCGCCGCCCGTTGCCAGCCACAGGATCCGGCGGGCGCGATTGATCATCGGATAGGTCAGAGTCATTCGCCGCCTGTGCTGGTACTCACCGGTCAGAGCTACCTCGGCCTCCGTGATCTTGAGTACCGGATCTCCAGGCACCAAGGAGGCGGTGTGCCCATCCGGCCCCAGTCCCAAGTGAACCAGGTCGAGGATTGCCGGAGATCCAGCCAAATCGCGCAGAGTCAAGGCATACTGCGCGACCCCCGCGTGGAGATCGGGCAACTCCACGGGCATGGCATGGATATGCTGGGGACGGATCGGCGAGTGAGCAAGCGATTCCAGAAGATGCGTCAGATTTCGATCCGGATCGCCTGTTGGCGCCACGCGCTCGTCCACCTGTACCACATGAATGTGCTCCCAAGGGAGCTCTTGGCTGGCCAGCGCGCGAAGCATGATCCATGGAGTGCGGCCCCCGCTCACAGCCATCACGAACCGGTCGCGTGCCGCCACGGCGGCAGTGGCCTCCGCAGCAATATACTTCGCGGCTGCGCGAGCCGTGGATTCATCGTCGGGAAACACTTCGATCGTCATATGCACGTCTCAGGCAGCCTTGGTAGCGGACGATGGGGCGGACTCGATAACCGGACTCTGCCATCCTCCTGGCGGTGTCACTTGCTGCACCTCATGCGGCCCCCAAACTTTTGGTTCGTAGGAATAGACCGGGGTGCTTTTCTTCAATAGCGGATCGACGATCCTCCAGGCTTCCTCCACGTAATCTTCGCGCGCGAATAGAGTCGCGTCTCCCGCCATGGCATCTCCGAGCACGCGCTCATAGGCATCCATTTCTTGGGCATCGGGGTGGTGACTCGCGATCATCTCTGCCGACTGTCCGGCCATCTTCTCGCCCGGCGCCATGACCGTCATACCCATAGCGATAACCACATCCGGGCTGATGCGGAAGCGGAGATATTCCGACTTCAGGAGATCCGCCGGGATTATAGTTGGGGGCTTGCGCAGCCGGCAGACCACTTCCGTGCAGGTTACGGGCAGACACTTCCCCGCCCGGATGTAGAACGGAACTCCCTGCCACCGCCACGAGTTGATGTCCAGCCGAAGTGCGGCAAACGTCTCAACCTTCGAGCCCGCAGCCACACCTTTCTCGTCGAGATAGCCGAGAAACTGCCCCCGCACGACATTCTTCTCTTCTATTGAGGGGATGGCCTTGAGGACTTTGACTTTCTCGTCACGAATGGATTCACTGTCCATTCTCACCGGAGCTTCCATCGCCAAATTGCACAGAACCTGGAACAAATGATTCTGGATGACGTCGCGGATCGTTCCGGTCTGATCGTAGAACCCACCGCGGCCCTGGACGCCGAAATCCTCCGCCATCGTGATTTGCACGCTCTCGATATAGTTGCGGTTCCAGAAGGCCTCCATGAACGTGTTGGCGAAGCGGAAAACGATCATGTTGTGCACCGGGCCTTTGCCCAGGTAATGATCGATCCGGAAAATCGAGGATTCGTCGAACTTTCCCAGAAGAACCTGATTCAGATGTCGCGCCGATTCCAGATCGTGACCGAACGGCTTCTCGACGATGACCCGGGCATTGGTGGTGCAACCGCAATGCGTCAGTTGGTCGAGCACGGTTTCGAACATGGTGGGAGGAATCGCAAGGTAGTGTGCCGGCCGCTGTGCCGTTTTCAGTTCCCTGCCCAGCGCCTTGAAGGTTTCGGGATCCCCGTAGTCTCCATCCACGTAGCGGAGCAAACTGGAAAGCTTTTCGAAGGCCGCAGCGTCCACGCCGCCGTGCTTCTCGAGGCTGTCGTGGGCACGGGCCTTCAGTTGCTCCAGGTTCCAGCCAGCCTTGGCAACGCCAACGACCGGTATATTGAGATGACCGCGCTTGATCATTGCCTGCAACGCGGGGAATATCTTCTTGTACGCGAGGTCCCCGGTGGCGCCGAAGAAGACAAACGCATCGGAATGAGAATGGTTCATGGTTATCTCCATTAAGCCACCTTGGACTTGCCGTCAGTCTTTTCGAGGTGTCCGCCAAATTCATAACGCATGGCCGACAACAGTTTGTTCGCGAAATCAGCCTCGCCGCGCGAGCTGAATCGCTCATAAAGAGCCGTGGTCAGGACCGGCGCAGGCACCGCTTCATCAATCGCCGCCTTGATCGTCCAGCGCCCTTCCCCGGAGTCGGAGACTCGTCCGGCAAACTTCGAGAGATTCGGATCCTGCGTCAGAGCATTGGCGGTAAGATCCAGCAGCCACGACGCGATCACACTACCGCGGCGCCACACCTCGGCGACATCGCGCAGGTTCAAGTCGTACTGGTACTCTTCGGGATTTCGCAACGGCGTAGTTTCAGCATCGGCCGCGCCGCCGGTCTGCTTTCCAACATTGGCGGAGCGCAAGATGCCCAGCCCTTCGGCGTATGCGGCCATAACACCGTACTCGATTCCGTTGTGCACCATTTTCACAAAGTGGCCGGCACCATTTGGCCCGCAGTGCAGATACCCCTGTTCAGCGGTTCCATCACCCTTCTCCCGTCCGAGTGTGCGAGAGATATCGCCCATTCCAGGAGCCAGCGAAGAGAAGATTGGGTCGAGACGCTTGACGACCTCGTTCTCTCCACCAATCATCATGCAGTAACCGCGCTCCAATCCCCACACCCCGCCGCTGGTGCCGACGTCCACATAGTGGATCCTCGGTGCGAGTTCCTTCGCGCGCCGGATATCGTCAACGTAATAGGAGTTGCCCCCATCAATCAGAACGTCGCCTGGATCAAGGTGAGGCAGGATGTCAAAGATAGTCTGGTCAACCACCGCAGCCGGCACCATCAGCCAGATCGCTCGCGGCTTCGCGAGCTTTTTCACGAGATCTTCCAGTGACGTCGCTCCGGTCGCCTTATGTTTCACTAAGTCATTCACCGCTTGCAGCGACCTGTCGAAGACTACACAGTTGTGCCCTTTATTGATCAGGCGCCGCACCATGTTGGCGCCCATTCTTCCCAGACCAATCATTCCAAGTTGCATTGATGTCTCCTCATGAAAAAGAATTTGACTAAGCGCACACGCCACTCTGGCGAAGCACGATATTGGTACGCAACCGGCGCATGGCCGACGTCACTCCTGCCTTGTCGCCAAATATCGACGACCCAGCCACAAAGACATCGGCGCCCATAGCCGCGGCCAGCGGCGCGGTTTCTTCATCCACGCCTCCATCTACTTCCACCTCGCAACTGAGGTTCATTCGCTCGACCATCTGGCGAACGCGGCGTATTTTTGGCAGCGTGCTGCGGAGAAAGTGCTGGTGTCCAAAGCCGGGATTAACGGTCATCACCAACACCTGATCCACCTCCGGCAGAATTTCTTCGAGTACCGCGGCGGGAGTTGCGGGATTGATAACAACCCCTGCCCGCTTTCCGAGTTCCTTGATCCGCCGTACGGTGCGATCCAAGTTGGAGTTACCTTCCCAGTGGACCAGGAAGGAATCCGAACCAGCGGCGACAAATTCTTCCAGGAACAGGTCCGGATTGGTGATCATCAGGTGCGTCTCGAGCGGAAGACTCGTGACGCGCCGGAGCGACTGCACGACCGGTGCTCCCATCGAGAGATTGGGCACAAAGTGTCCATCCATCACGTCCACGTGAATCCGGTTCGCGCCGGCCTTCTCCGCCTCCGCGACCTGATCCCCGAGGTGCGCGAAGTCCGCCGCCAGAATGGATGGTGCCAGCTTTACAACATCTGCTTCTGTCTTCACCTCGCTCCTTCCCTATGCGTGAACAGGCTTGTTTGCAGTTTCAAAGATTTCGACGAACTCCTGATAGCGACGTGCAATTTCAGCCACCGCCGCATCCCGGGTGATCTTCTTGCCACGCCAGTCGACCAGCGGATCCCAGAAGCTGGTCCGGCCGACGGCAAAGCCGATGAAGCCCGGTACCCCAGACGCGATGCTGAGCCATTCGCGGACCTTGCGGTCATCTTCGCCGCGCCCCAGAATGATGCAGCCGACTTGCTTGCGGCCGTCCCGGCGGGCGGCAGCAACGATTTTTTCGCAATCTTCCCGGCGGTCAAGTCCTTCGATCTTCCACACGTCCGGCTCGACGCCGGCCTCCTGTAGTTGCTCGATGGTCTGCGCCATCAAGCGGGGA
>Ga0335084_10000422_pt1 | contig 35663 bp, 38 predicted proteins | sample Lox_Sample_44_FD_206721 | JGI IMG/M metagenome (GOLD analysis project Ga0335084, IMG submission 206721) | Soil microbial communities from Loxahatchee National Wildlife Refuge, Florida, United States - Lox_Sample_4.4 | ecosystem: Environmental > Terrestrial > Soil > Wetlands | place: USA...
GGGAAAAAGTCCAACAGCGGGGGAAAAGTGCAAGCGAACCTTTGGGCTGCCCCAAATGTTGCGCTCGCGTATAATAGTTTTTTTGTGAAGGATCATCAGCATGCGAGTGCTTCAGAAGGCCCTCACCTTCGATGATGTCTCGTTAGTCCCCGCCCATTCCACCTTCCTGCCCCGAGAAGTCAGCCTCAAAACCCGGCTGACGCGCTCCATCGAGCTGAATCTTCCCGTGGTGTCCGCTGCCATGGACACCGTTACGGAAGCCCGCCTGGCGATCGCGCTGGCCCAAGAGGGCGGCGTCGGCATCCTGCACAAGAACATGCCGCCAAGAGCCCAAGCGGCCGAGGTGTCGAAGGTGAAACGCTTCGAGAGCGGCGTGGTTAAGGACCCGGTGACGATCCCGCCGACGATGACCGTGCGCGAGGTGCTCGAGCTGAAGCGCGCGCACAAGATCTCCGGGTTGCCGGTCGTCGAGGGGGAGCGAGTCGTGGGGATTGTCACCAATCGCGACCTGCGCTTCGAGACCAACCTGGACCAGCCGGTACGCAGCATCATGACGCCGCGCGAGCGCCTGGTCACGGTAAAAGAAGGGGCGCCGCTCGAGGAGGCCATGCAGCTCATGCACAAGCATCGGCTCGAGCGCGTGCTGGTGGTCAACGGCGATTTTCACCTCCGCGGGCTGATCACGGTGAAGGACATCCTAAAATCCTCTGAGCATCCCAACGCTTGCAAGGACGAGCTCGGTCGTTTGCGCGTCGGTGCCGCCATCGGCGTGGGCGAGGGGACCGATGAGCGCGCAACGGCGCTGATCGAGGCGGGCGTCGACGTGCTGGTGGTCGACACGGCGCACGGTCACGCCCAGGGGGTGCTCGACCGGGTCAAGTGGGTCAAGCGCAACTTCCCGCAGATCCAGGTGATCGGCGGCAACATCGCCACCGCTGCGGGGGCGCGGTCGCTGATCGATCACGGTGCAGACGGCGTCAAGGTGGGCATCGGCCCAGGCTCTATCTGCACGACGCGCATCGTTGCCGGCGTGGGCGTCCCGCAGATCACCGCAGTGCAAGACGTAGCGTCGGTTTTGCGCGGCACCGACGTGCCGATGATCGCCGATGGCGGCATCCGCTATTCGGGCGACATCGCCAAGGCGCTGGCCGCGGGCGCCGACTCTGTCATGCTGGGCGGACTGTTCGCCGGCACAGAGGAGGCTCCGGGCGAAATCGAGCTGTATCAGGGCCGCTCCTACAAGTCTTACCGTGGTATGGGATCGCTTGCCGCCATGCAGCAGGGTTCGAGCGATCGCTACTTCCAGGACGACGAGGACAGCGCGGAGAAGCTGGTCCCCGAGGGCGTGGAGGGGCGTGTGCCCTACAAGGGCAGCGTGGCGGCCGTGATCCAGCAGCTCATGGGCGGGGTACGCTCGGCCATGGGTTATGTCGGTTGCGAAACCATAGCAGACATGAAACAGCGCGCCGAATTCGTCGAGATCACAGCCGCGGGCGTGCGCGAATCGCATGTCCACGACGTTCAGATCGTCAAGGAAGCCCCCAACTACCGGGTCGAATGATCCAGGCCAGAGCAGAGACTCCCGAGGCCACTCGTGTCTCGCGCCAGGTTCTGACTCTCGCCCCGGGCCCCGGGTGCGAATGCACGACAAAGTCCTGATCCTCGATTTCGGCGCGCAGTACACGCAGTTGATCGCCCGTCGCGTGCGCGAGAGCCACGTGTACTGCGAGATCCATCCTCACGATGTGTCCGACCAGTTCGTGCGTGACTTCGCGCCACGCGGGATCATTCTGTCCGGCGGCCCTGCCTCGGTGTACGAAGGCGGAACCCCGCGTGCGCCACAGTCGGCTTTCGAGCTGGGCGTGCCCGTGCTGGGCATCTGCTATGGCATGCAGACCATGGCGGCACAACTCGGCGGCGAAGTGGAAAGCGGCTTGGTGCGCGAGTTCGGCTACGCGGAGGTGCGTGCCCGCGGCCACTCCTTGTTGTTGAACGGCGTGCAGGACCGCGTCAACGGCGAGGGGCACGGGTTGCTGGATGTGTGGATGAGCCACGGCGACAAAGTCACCGCACTTCCCCCAGGCTTCAAGGTGATCGCCAGCAACGCGGCCACCCCGATCGCGGGGATGGCGGACGAATCTCGCAGACTGTACGGGGTGCAGTTCCATCCCGAGGTGACTCACACTCTGCAGGGGCGGGCCATCTTCGAGCGGTTCTTGCATGTGGTGTGCGGGCTCGGAGCCGATTGGAACATGCCCGACTACCTCGAAGAGGCAGTCGCACGCATCCGCTCCCGTGTCGGGGGAGAGCAGGTGATCCTCGGGCTCTCCGGTGGGGTGGATTCCGCGGTGGCGGCGGCGCTGATCCATCGTGCGGTCGGCGAGCAGCTGACCTGCGTGTTCGTCGACACCGGGCTGCTGCGTCTCAACGAAGCGCAGCAGGTGATGCAGACGTTCTCCCGCAACCTTGGGGTGAAGGTCGTGCACGTGGACGCGGCGTCGCAGTTCATGGCTGCGCTGGAGGGCGTGGCCGACCCCGAGCAGAAGCGCAAGATCATTGGGCGCGAGTTCGTGGAGGTGTTCCAGCGCGAGGCCGCCAAAGTGAGCAACGCAAGCTGGCTGGCTCAGGGCACCATCTACCCCGACGTCATCGAATCGGCCGGAGCCAAGACCAAGAAGGCCACAACCATCAAATCGCACCACAACGTCGGCGGCCTGCCGGAGACGCTGCGGCTGAAGTTGCTGGAGCCGTTGCGGGAGCTGTTCAAAGACGAAGTGCGCGAGCTGGGCCTCGCGCTAGGGCTGCCGCACGACATGGTCTATCGCCATCCGTTCCCTGGTCCCGGGCTGGGCGTTCGTATCCTGGGCGAAGTCACGCCTCACTACGCGGATCTACTCAGGCGGGCCGATGCGATCTTCATCGAGGAGCTGCGCGCCGCCGGTTGGTACGAGAAGACAGCTCAGGCGTTCGCGGTGTTCCTGCCGGTGCGCTCTGTGGGTGTGATGGGCGATGGCCGCACGTACGAGTACGTGGTCGCGCTACGCGCGGTGCAGACTGAGGATTTCATGACGGCTCGCTGGGCCGAGCTGCCCTACGCACTTCTGTCCGAGGTCTCGAACCGCATCATCAACGAGGTGCGCGGCATCAACCGGGTCGTCTACGACGTCTCCGGCAAGCCGCCCGCGACTATCGAGTGGGAATGACGCTGCCAGAGAGCATCCCGTCCTCGGGCGTGATACGGGACGATAGTTGGTACATGCGACGCGCGCTCGAGCTGGCCGAGCGCGCGGGTCAGGCGGGCGAGGTTCCGGTTGGCGCGGTGCTGGTGGTCGACGGTGCCGTCGTGGGCGATGGGTACAACCTGCCAATCTCCAGTCGCGATCCGACGGCGCATGCGGAGATCCAGGCGCTGCGCTCGGCAGCGCAGCGTCTCGGCAATTACCGCCTGCCCGGATCGGTCCTGTACGTCACGCTGGAACCTTGCGCTATGTGCGCTGGGGCGCTGATGCACGCCAGGGTGGCGCGCGTTGTGTTCGGGGCGCCCGATCCCAAGACGGGCGCCTGCGGTAGCGTCGTAAACCTGTTCGCCGAACCCCGCCTCAACCACCACACCGAGGTCGATGGCGGCATTCTGGCGGAGGAGTGCGGTGCGCTGGTGCGCACGTTTTTCAACGCGCGCCGGTCTGGTTTGGCCTAAGCCTGGCCCCAGCTTTGCAACGCTGTCCTTTGGCGGATTAAGCAAGCCCTACGATGCGGGAGGCATCTGGGAACTTGCAGTCCAGCTCGAAGTCCATTGTGCGCTGCGCAATATTCGGCTACATTGCCGGCTCTCGCAGCACAACAAAATCGAGAAAGGACTAGCATGCGGCTGGTAGACAAGGTTTCCATCATAACCGGCGCCGGGCGGGGTATCGGGCACGCCACGGCGCTCAAATTCGCGCGCGAGGGCGCCAGGGTCATTGTTTGTGACGTGGACCGCACTGGCGTCGATCAGACCGTCGCCGCCATACGCGACATGGGCGGTGACGCGCACGGTTTCCTCGTGGACGTGACGGATCGCGCCTCGATTCAAGCTATGGTCGAAGCGGTGATGCAACGCTATGGCCGCATCGACGTGCTGGTCAACAACGCCGGGATCGTGCAGGACGCGCAGCTGGTGCGCATGACTGAGGATCAGTTTGATCGCGTGATCGAGGTCAACCTGAAGGGTACCTGGAACTGCACCAAGGCGGTGGCCGACATCATGGTGGCGCAGAGCTCCGGGGTCATCCTCAACGCGTCGTCGATCGTCGGGCTGTACGGTAACTTCGGCCAGACCAACTACGCGGCCAGCAAGTTCGGCGTGATCGGCATGGTCAAGACCTGGGCGCGCGAGCTGGGACGCAAGGGAGTGCGCGCGAACGCGGTGTGTCCGGGATTCGTGGAGACCACGATCCTCAGCTCCATCCCGGAGAAGGTGCTCAAGGCGCTCAAGGACAGGGTTCCCTTGGGCAGGCTGGCGCAGCCGGAGGACATCGCCAACACTTACGCATTTCTGGCCTCGGACGAGGCCAGCTACATCAACGGCGCCGTGATCGAAGTCTGCGGCGGCGCTACGATCTAGGCGCAATATCTAGCCGAACAGCGCGCGAAGTTTTTCGCGATCCGGGTGATGCACGACGCCGCGCTCGGTGATCAGCGCGGTGACCAGTTGCGCTGGAGTCACGTCGAACGCGGGGTTGAGGACACGTACCCCCTGGGGTGCCCAGCGCGCGCCGCCGAAGCCGGTCACTTCTTCGGGGCCACGCTCCTCGATCGGGATCAACCCGCCGTGCTCCAGCGAGATGTCGATGGTGGATAGCGGGCACGCGACATAGAACGGAATGCCGTGACGCTGGGCCAGCGCGGCCAGCGGGTAAGTTCCCACTTTGTTCGCCGTATCGCCGTTGGCCGCAACGCGGTCGGCGCCCACGAGCACCAGGTCCACCTCGCCGCGGCTCATCAGCAAGGCGCTCGCGCCATCCGCAATCAGCGTGACCGGGATACGGTCCTGCATCAACTCCCAGCAGGTCAGCCGCGCGCCCTGCAGAAACGGGCGGGTCTCGTCTGCCAGCACGCTCACCTGCTTTCCGCTTTCGGCTGCGGAGCGGATCACGCCCAGTGCGGTGCCATGGCCTGCTGTGGCCAGCGCGCCGGCGTTGCAATGCGTCAGTATCCGGGCGCCGTCCGGGACGAGCGGCGCGCCGTGCGCGCCCATGGCGCGGTTGGCCGCGATGTCTTGGTCGCGTATCGCGTGTGCTTCGGCCAGCAGGGCATTCGCGACAGTGCGGGGTTCGGCTGCGTCCAGCCCCGCGGCAACCCGCCGCTGGCGCGCGAGCGCCCAGCTCAAGTTCACGGCCGTGGGACGACTCGCGCCGAGGAGCCGGAACGCCTCTTCGAGCCCCTGCAGAAAACTTGCATGCGTGCGTGACACCAGGCCCAGCGCCGCCAAGGCGACGCCGTAGGCGGCAGCACAACCGATCGCGGGCGCTCCACGCACGACCATGCTGCGGATGGCTTCCGCTACGCCCTGCGCGCTGTCATAGCGCCGGTACTCCAAACGCATGGGCAGCACGCGCTGGTCGATCATCTCCAGCGCCCCATCGCGCCAGCGCAATGTCTCCACCGAGGGCGCGGCTTGCGGATCGCTTGGTTGGGTGAGAGTCATCCGAGAATGGCGTGCACGGAACGCATGGCCGCAGTCACGCTCAAGCTGCCATTATAATCGTCCGCATGGGCTGTTCCTTCCACGTGCGGCGCGCTGACTGGGAACGTGACGGCGAGCGACTGCGACGTATCCGGGAAGCGGTGTTCGTCCACGAGCAGCACGTCCCCTCCGAGCTCGAATGGGACGGGTCGGACCGAGGCTGCCTGCACGTGCTGGCGGAAGCCGCTGAGGGTATGCCCATTGGGACCGGCCGACTGCTGCCCGACGGACACATCGGCCGCATGGCAGTGCTCGCCACATGGCGCCGGTGCGGGGTCGGCAGCGCGATTCTGACCGAGCTGCTGCGCATGGCGGCGGAGCAGGCGATGAGCGAAGTCATTCTCAATGCGCAAACCCACGCCCTAAGCTTCTACCAGCACCACGGATTCATCGCCGAAGGCGAGGTGTTCGTCGACGCCGGGATCGACCACCAGCGCATGCGGCGCGCGCTGAGTCAGGCAGACGTCCATACGGACGCAGCGCCCGATCGCACACCCGAAAGTTCCGATTGCAGACCCGAAAACTGAAGCGTGCGCGTCTCGATCGGCCGCGCATCTGGGGCGAAATTGCGTTCGATGAAGGCTAGGCTCCCAGCGCGCTCCGTGAGCACCAGGGTAGACGCGCGCGTGCCATAGCCCGCAGCGCGGATGAAGATGCTTGCCAGCTGACGCTCCCACTCCAGGCTGACCCCCGTGCGCGGCAGGTCTTCCTCCGCCGCGGGCCGCGTGTCGCCGAGCGCGTCGAACAAGCCCGCAGGCAGGGCTTCGGGCGAACCGGCGAGCAGCCGTTGCAACGCTGCCTTGCCGCGCTGGACTTTGGGCCAGGGGGTGTCGAGCAGATGGTTGCTCAACCCGTGCACCCCTGGCGTCAGCGCATTGATCTGGTCGCGTACGTTCGCGTAGTGCAGCAGCTCGCCATTCGCCGCGACCAGGAGATTGAAGCCGTCATACAGATCGCGCGACGTGCGCACGGATTCGAGAAATCTCCGGGGGTCGAGGTCGGACAGCACGAAATCGCTGACCAGCAGCCCGCGGGAGCGCGAGCCGCTCTTGGGGCGGGTGCCGTCGCGGAAGTTGGTGACGGCTGCCAACCGTCCGGCGGCGGATAGCGCGAGCCAGCTGCCGCCCTTCTCGAGATCGCGGCCCCCGACGACCGCGGAGGATTCGGGCCAGGGCGCGGCTGGCAGCGTGGGACGCACAAAGAACTCGTCCCGGTTGGCCGCCAGAATGAGCGGATAGTCCGGATGCGCTTGCCACGCGAGCAGGATGAGGCAGATCTTTCAGCCCTCGAAACACTCGACGTGGCGGCGCGACCCCGGCGCGAGGAGTTCTTCGAGCTGTAGCTCGCGCACCGCATTCTCCAGCGCGCGCTCGAAGGCGGCCGGATCATGCACCGCCTCGTACACCTCCATCCACAGGTCCGGCTCGGCTCGCTTGGTCAGCAGCCGACACCGCGCGCCCATGGACACAGCCAGCGCAGCCTGCAGACGGTCTGTCTGTTGCCTCGCAAACGGCTCCCGGCCGGGCGCGACCCGGTAGTAGATGAAATAGCTAACCACTCTCGCCGCCGTGTCGGCTCGAGAGGTCCGGCACGGGGTAGGGTAGAACCAGGGGGCGCAGCGCAGGGCCCTCGCTGCCCAACTGCAGCGCAGTGCGGCTTCCTGCCGCCTGCGTCTGCGTGACAGCGAGCAGCTCGAACTCGCCCGCCAGGGAGCGGGCGGAGTTGACGACCACGCCCGCGGGTGCGGTGCCTGCGTAGATTGGAGCACCGGGCGCAGCGCGCGCCGTCGTCGCAAAGCGTGCCAACCTGCGCTTGACCTGCCCCAGGTATTGAGTGCGAGCCACGATCTCCTGACCGGTATAGCAGCCCTTGTCGAAACTGATGCCTCCCACCAGATCGAGGTTCAGCATGTGCGGCGTGAACTGATCCTGGGTGGCGGCGGTGATGGCAGGGATCCCGGAGGCGATGGCATGCGCATCCCATACCTCTTCGCCCAGTGCCACGCAACGGCGTGCAAGCCGATCCCAGGTTTCAGCGCCGCGCACGACATCGGCGATCACCTCTACTCGCCCGCCTGGGAGAGCGATCGCCGTAACACCGTCGCTTCGGGCGACGTCGTAGTCCGAGGACAGCGCGAACCCCAGTTCGCTGCGCACCGCGAGCGCAGCATCCGGGCCGATCACCCCGATCACCGCGGATCGCTCGGATGCGTCGGTGAGCTGCACCCGGGAGCGCAGCACGTACATCTGCAGGCGCTTGCGGATCGGATCGCACAACTCGCACGGGAGCTCGAGCGCGTAGCCCTCCTCAGTATTCCAGAGCAGCAAAGTGGCCAGGACGCGGCCCTTGGGGGTACAGTAAGCTGCGAGCTGAGCCCGACTGCGCGACACGCGCGTGATGTCGTTGGACAGTTGGCCCTGCAGAAAAGCCTGCGCATCCTCGCCCGAGGCCATGATCAAGCCGTGGGAGAACAGCGCCGTGACTACGGTGGCGGTTGCATCGAGCTCAACTTCGCGCTGCGAGCCGGTGAATCCGGTCACGCGCTCCGCGTCGATGCGCGCGCCGCGTTCGGTCAGCGCTTGACGCCAACTGCTGTTCATGCGAAATGGGCCTTATCCGTGGCGGCAGATAGTGGCAATTATAGGTCCGCCGGGCCTGGCGGCGCGGCGCCCTGCGCGCAGTTCTCTTGAGAGCGATGGTTGAACGTTTGTCGCTGCACTTAGGCCCTTCCTGGCTGTTGGCGGCGATGCTGGGTGGGGCCCATCTCCTCGTAGCGAGCGCGGTGTGGCTCGCTCCGGTACCGCTGGTTTGGGCGCTCGGCTGCAGCCTGGCGATTTCCGCCCACTGGGTCTGGGCGGTGCGCCTGCACGCCTGGCGCAGCAGCGCGGGTGCGCTGATCGATCTCGAGCTGCTCGATGACTGCTCCGTGTCCGCGGGCTCGCGCGCGGGGCTATGGGAAGGCTACCGGATCGCCGGGTCGAGCTTCGTTTCCCGGCCGCTCATCATCCTAAACCTGCGTTCCGGCTCGGGTTGGCGCACCCGCGGCGTCCCCGTCGCCTTTGACAGCCTGGATGCCGATAGCTTCCGCCGATTGAGCGTCTGGCTGCGCTGGCGCTGGCGTGAGGGGGCAAGTGTGCCTGCTGTTCAGAATCAGCCTTGAGCCGGGAACGACAACCGCTCCGGTGAACTAACGCCAAGCCGTGGTTGTCTGTCGCTTGATAGCCGGCAGCACGGTTCCTGAAAGGGGCGGGCGACGCTATACTTGAGCCCCTTGCGCGACGCAGTTCGCGCTTTTTTGTTAGCTTTTCAGGCAACCGGGCGAGATGGGTGACCGTGAGATAGACCAGCAGCTGGTCGAACGGGCACAGCGGGGAGACAGGAAGGCATTCGAACTGCTTGTGTCCAAATACCAGCGCAAGCTGGCCAGGCTGCTGTCCCGGTTCATCCGCGATCCGGCCGAGGTAGAGGATGTGGCCCAGGAGGCTTTCATCAAGGCCTACCGGGCGCTGCCCTCCTTTCGCGGTGAGAGCGCGTTCTACACCTGGCTGTACAGGATCGGCATCAACACGGCCAAGAACTACCTGGTGGCCTTAGGGCGGCGCGCGCCGACCACCACCGAGTTCGACAGCGAGGACGCCGAGAACTTCGAGGACGGGGAGCAGCTGCGGGATGTCCACACGCCGGAAAACGAGTTGATGAGCAAGCAGATCGCGCAGACGGTCAACGACACGATGGAAGCGCTGCCCGAAGAGCTGCGCACTGCGATCGTTCTGCGCGAAATCGACGGGCTCAGCTACGAAGAAATCGCAACCGTGATGAACTGCCCGATCGGAACGGTACGCTCGCGCATCTTTCGCGCGCGCGAGACGATCGCAGACCGGCTGCGGCCGCTGTTGGATACGAGCAAGGACCGAAGGTGGTGACATGGAAAAAATATCGCAGCTGATGGACGGAGAGCTGGGAGAGCACGAGAGCCGCCTCCAGATCCGGCGCCTGGAACAGGACGGTGAGCTGGTGCAAGCCTGGGCTACCTACCACTTGATCCGGGACGTGCTGCGCGATGAAGCCGGTATCGGTGCGGGCTTCGCACAGCACGTGTGCGAGCGGTTGCAGCACGAGCCGGCAGTAGTGGCGCCGTACACGCGAGGCATTGCCCGCGCTGTGCGTCATACACTACCGCTAGCCGCGGCGGTAGCTGGCGTGGCCATAGTGGGGTGGCTCGCGTTGACCCCGCCGCCTCCTGCGGTGAAAGCGCCCTCGCTGATGACGGAAAGCGCCCCCCTCGCAGTGAGCAAGGAGGCGCCGCGCGCTGTCCCGCGGCCGCTCGCCCCGGCGGACGGTCAGATGAACGAGTACCTGCTGGCGCACCAGGAGTACTCTCCCACCACGGCCATGCAGGGCGTGGCCTCCTATGTCAGAACGGTGTCGAACGAGGATCCGGACTCCTCGCGATGACACGTACCACTTTCCGTCTGTTCCCGGGCCTGGTGCTGTTGCATCTGTGCGCCGGCGCCGCGCTGGCCGAGACTCTGCAGGAAGCCGAGGCGAAGGAGTGGCTCAACAAGATCGCAAATGCCGCGCGCCAGCTGAACTACGCCGGCACCTTCGTCTACCAGCACGGGGACCATGTCGAGACCTGCCGCATCACGCACTTCGTCGACCGTGGCGGAGAATACGAGAAGCTGGAAACCCTGGATGGACCCAAGCGCGAGATCATCCGCAACAACGACGAGATCCTCACCTTCGATGCGGAACACAAGATCCTCAAGCGCGAGCGGCGCACACCCCGCAATTCCTTCCCGGCCCTACTGCCCGATCAGCTGGTGCACCTCACCGATCACTACCAGCTGCGCAAGGGTGATCTGGCACGCATCGCCGGGTATTACGCGCAGGCGCTCGTGCTCGAGCCGCGCGACGCGTTTCGCTACGGACACAAGCTGTGGGCCGACGTAGCGAGCGGGCTGCTCCTCAAGGCTCGCATGCTGGATGAGAAGGGGCAGGTGGTTGAGCAGTCTGTCTTCACTCAGCTGGTCATCGGCAGCGCCGTGACGCGCGAGTCGGTTCGCCCCAGCTTCGATCCGCAGGATCCTCATTTGCGGCGCGAATTTCAGGGCCCGGACTCGGCCGCGCGCGCCGATACGGGGTGGACCGTGAGCAACCAGCCAGCCGGCTTTCGCAAGATCATCGAAATGAAGCGGTTCAAGGCCGGTACGCAGGCGCCGGTGGCGCACCTGGTGTACTCTGACGGTTTGGCAGCGGTGTCGATCTTTATCGAACCGCTGCCCGCTGGGGGCAAGGTTCAGGAAGGGCCGATGCGCCAGGGAGCGGTCAATATCTATGTTCGCCCCCTTCCCGATCAGCTCGTCACCGCGCTAGGCGAGGCGCCCGCGCTGACCGTAATGCAGATGGCAAACTCCGTCACGCCACGAGGTCAGTAGCCCCGTTACCCGGCGGGCTGGTGAGGGCGCGCGCCGCATTGCCGATCTCACGAGGAACCACAAGATGCTGAGGAAGCTGTTTCTGGCTGCGGTGTTCCTGGCTGTGCCGCTCGCGGCTCAAGGCAGGGACCCGCTGCCGAATTTTGCCGATCTGGCCGAAACGCAGGGCCCCGCGGTGGTCAACGTCAGCACCACCCAGACGGTGCGTGCGCAAAGTATGCCGCCGGGATCGGGGGAGGATCCGTTCCGCGATTTCTTCCGCCGCTTCGGCCCACAGCCGCCGCTGCGCGACTACGAGTCGCACTCGCTCGGCTCCGGCTTCATCCTCAGTCAGGACGGGTACATTCTGACCAACGCGCACGTCGTGGAGGCAGGTGACGACATTACGGTGCGTTTACTCGACAAGCGGGAGTTCAAGGCCAAGGTGATCGGCGCCGACCGGCAGACCGACGTGGCAGTGCTGAAGATCGAGGCAACGGGTCTGCCGGCGGTCTCCGTGGGAGATCCCAACAAGCTGCGCGTCGGCGAATGGGTGGTCGCCATCGGCTCGCCCTTCGGTTTCGACAATAGCGTCACGGCGGGCATCGTCAGCGCCAAGGGGCGCTCGATCCGAGGGGAAACGAACTTCGTCCCCTTCATCCAGACCGACGTCGCGATTAACCCGGGCAACTCGGGCGGGCCGCTGTTCAATCTGGCCGGCGAGGTGGTTGGGATCAACTCCATGATCCTCAGCGAGACCGGCGGTTTCATGGGGCTGTCGTTCGCCATCCCTATCGACGTGGCGATTGAAGTGGTCAGGCAGCTTCAAGCGACCGGGCGCGTGAGCCGCGGAAGAATCGGCGTGCTCATCCAGGAGGTGACCAAAGAGCTGGCCGAGTCCTTCGGCTTGCCCAAACCCACCGGTGCCCTGGTGAGTTCAGTGGACAAGGGAAGCCCGGCAGAGAAAGCGGGCATACAGCCGAGCGATGTCATCCTCAAGTTCGACAACCGTGAGGTCACCGCTTCCACCGATCTGCCCCGCATCGTGGCCCAGACCAAACCGGGCTCCAAGGTCACCCTCCAGGTGTGGCGCAAGGGCGAGAAAAAAGACCTGCAGATCACGGTCGGGGAGACACCGGACGAGCGCATGGCCAAGCGCCAGCCGCCGAGCAAGAAGTCGTCGGGCGAGACGCTTGCCAAGCTTGGCCTGAGCGTCGTGGAGCTCACGTCGGATCAGAAGAACGAGCTGAGCGTCGCGAACGGCGTCCTGGTCGAGAACGCCGAGGGCATCGCCGCGAAGGCTGGCATTCGACGCGGGGACGTGATCCAGGCGGTGAACAACCAGGACGTGAAATCAGTCGAGGAGCTCAACCGACTGCTTTCCCCCGTTGACCGGTCCCGGACGGTAGCCGTGCTGATCAAGCGCGGCGACGGGTCCGTCTATATCCCGCTCAAGCTCGCCACCAACTGAGACGGACGCTTGCTGCCGCAGCGCGGCAGGGAGCGGCGCAACGATCGGATTTCCGTTAGAATTCCGGCTTTTCCTGAAAGCGTGAGGGGCACTGGTGAGTGCCCTTTTTTTCCATCCTGCGATGCAGCACATCCGCAACTTCTCCATCATCGCGCACATAGACCACGGCAAGTCGACCCTGGCAGACCGCTTCATCCAGCTCTGCGGCGGATTGTCGGACCGCGAAATGGAGGCGCAGGTACTGGACTCGATGGCGCTGGAACGCGAGCGCGGGATCACGATCAAGGCCCAGACCGCGGCGCTCAACTACCGGGCCCGGGATGGAAAGACCTATCTCCTCAACCTGATCGACACGCCCGGCCACGTGGATTTCTCGTACGAGGTATCGCGGTCGCTGGCCGCGTGCGAAGGTGCGCTGCTTGTCGTCGACGCTTCCCAGGGCGTCGAGGCACAGACCGTCGCCAACTGCTATACCGCGACCGAGCAGGGGGTCGAGGTGGTGCCGGTTTTGAACAAGATCGACCTTCCCTCTGCGGACCCCGAGCGCGTCATCGCCGAGATCGAAGATATCGTCGGCATCCCCGCCAAGGATGCGATCCGCGCCAGCGCCAAGACCGGCGAAGGCGTGGTGGACATCATCGAAGCGGTGATCGCGCGCATTCCGGCGCCTAAGGGCGATCCCGCTGCACCGCTCAAGGCGCTCATCATCGATTCCTGGTTTGACAACTACGTCGGCGTCGTCATGCTGGTGCGAGTGGTGGATGGTGAGCTGAGCCCGAAGGACAAGATCCTGTTCATGTCCAGCCGCGCGGCCCATCTGTGCGAGCAGGTCGGCGTGTTCACGCCGAAGTCGGTGCAACGGGAGCAGCTCAGTGCGGGCGAGGTGGGCTTTGTGGTGGCCGGGGTCAAAGAACTCAAGGACGCCCGCGTCGGCGACACCATCACGCTGTTCGGCCGCCCTGCAGCCGAGCCGCTGCCGGGGTTCAAAGAGATCAAACCACAGGTCTTCGCCGGTCTCTACCCGGTGGACACCAACGAATACGACCAGTTGCGCGACGCCCTGGAAAAGCTCCAGCTCAACGATGCCTCGCTGCGCTTCGAGCCTGAAACTTCGCAGGCTCTGGGTTTCGGCTTCCGCTGTGGATTCCTGGGCCTGCTGCACATGGACATCGTGCAGGAGCGGCTGGAGCGCGAGTACGACATGCATCTCATCACTACCGCACCCACCGTGGTCTACCAGGTGCAACTGCACGGCGGCGAGGTGATCGAAGTGGAAAACCCGTCACGCCTGCCGGACGCGGGCAAGATCGAAGCGATCCTGGAGCCGATCATCACCGCCACCATCTTGACGCCCAGCGAGTACGTCGGCCCGGTGATGACTCTTTGCACCGCCAAGCGTGGCACGCAGAAGAACATGCAGTACACCGGGCGCCAGGTGCTGCTGACCTGGGAGCTGCCGCTCAACGAAGTGGTGATGGATTTTTTCGACAAGCTCAAGTCGGTGAGCCGTGGCTACGCGTCCCTGGACTACGACTTCAAGGAGTTTCGCGCCGCCGATTTGGTCAAGCTCGATATCCTGATCAACGGCGAGCGCGTGGATGCCTTGTCGCTCATCGTCCACCGCTCCAGTGCCCAAACCCGCGGGCGCGAGCTGGTCGAGAAGATGCGCGAGCTGATCCCGCGCCAGATGTTCGACGTCGCCGTACAAGCAGCCGTCGGCTCGCATATCATCGCGCGCGAAACGGTCAAGGCGCTGCGCAAGAACGTGCTGGCGAAATGCTACGGCGGCGACATCACGCGCAAGAAGAAGCTGCTCGAGAAACAGAAGGCGGGCAAGAAACGCATGAAGCAGGTGGGAACCGTGGAGATTCCGCAGGAAGCCTTCCTGGCCATCCTGCAGGTCGAGAGCAAGTGACAGCGACCGCCGTACATCCCCTCGACAGACAACGCAGGACATGAACTTCGCTCTTCTCATGCTGGTGCTGCTGGTGGTAACCGGCGGCGTGTGGCTGCTGGATCGCTTCTACCTGCGGCGGCGCCGTGAAGCGGCGGTCAACGCCGCCATCGGCGAAGCCGCCAGCCAACTGCGCCGCGCGAGCGGCGAGTCGGAAACGGCGCTCCAGGAACGCAAAGACGCGCTCCTGCGGCAGATTCAGCTGGATGTTGGGAAAGAGCCCTGGTGGGTCGAGTACTCGAAGAGCTTCTTTCCGGTGATCCTCGCCGTGTTCCTGCTGCGCTCGTTCCTGGTGGAGCCGTTCAAGATCCCGTCCGGGTCGATGATCCCCACCCTGCTGGTGGGCGACTTCATCCTGGTCAACAAGTACACCTACGGCCTGCGTTTGCCGGTCGCGAACGTCAAAGTGCTGGCGGTGAACGAGCCCAAACGCGGCGAAGTGATGGTGTTCCGCTATCCCGAGAACCCGTCGCTCGACTACATCAAGCGAGTGGTGGGCGTGCCGGGGGACCGCGTCTCTTACATCAACAAGCAGCTCTCAATAAATGGCCAGGACGTGCCGATGACACTGGAATCGGATCACCCGTATGCGGAGGCCGGGCTCAACTATGGGCCGACCAAGGAGTACCGGGAGGAGCTGAACGGCCATCAGCACGCCGTCCTGACGAACCCCGAAATGCCACCGGTCCAGATCGCAACCGTCCGCCAATTCCCGCACCGCGAGGATTGTGAATACAATGAACACGGGTTCGTGTGCACGGTCCCCGAAGGGCATTACTTCATGATGGGTGACAACCGCGACAGTAGCAGCGACAGCCGCTACTGGGGCTTCGTGCCGGAGCGCAACATCGTCGGGAAGGCGTTCATGATTTGGTGGAACTTCAGCGACCTGGGACGCATCGGTCGTTCGATCAAGTGAGGGCACACGAATGTGTAAACAGCGCGGTCTGAGTCTTATCGGGTTGCTGATCACCTCGGCGGTGATCGTCTTCTTCTGTCTCGTGGGTTTCAAGCTTCTGCCTTCTTACATCGAGTACTGGACCATCCAGCGCATCATCAGCGATCTCGGGCACTCGGCTGAGCTGAGGGGAACCTCTATCGTCAGCGTGCAAAACGCGTTCGACCGCCGCGCCACCATCGACAGCGTGACATCGGTCAGGGGCAAAGACTTGGAGATCAACAAGGTCGGCGACGGTTTCGAGATCGCTAGCAACTGGTCAACGCGAGTGCCGTTGTTCGGCAACATCAACGCCTGCCTCGACTTCGAGGTGAAGAATTGAGGTGCCCCCGGGCACCCGCGCATGGCTGACGCGGAATTTTCTGCTCGGCTCGGTTACGAGTTTCGCGATTCCGGTCTGCTGCGCCAGGCGCTCACGCACCGCAGCCATAGCGCGCCCCACAACGAACGCCTCGAGTTTCTCGGCGACGCTGTGCTCAACTGCGCCGTCGCTTCGCTGCTATATGAGCGCTTCCCGCGCCTCGCGGAGGGTGATTTGTCCCGCTTGCGCGCCAACCTCGTAAACCAGGACACGCTGAGCCGCGTTGCCATCTCGATGGAACTGGGCGGCCAACTGCGCCTGGGCGAAGGGGAGCTCAAGAGCGGCGGCTTCCGGCGCCCGTCGATCCTGGCCGACGCCCTCGAGGCGGTGGTGGGCGCCGTCTTCCTAGATGGTGGATTCGATCGCGCTGCCGAGCTTATCCGCCGCATCTACCCCCCGTTGCTGGAGGAGCTCGACACCGGTACGCCTGGCAAAGATCCCAAGACGCTGCTGCAAGAGCACTTGCAGGGCCGCCGTCTGCCGCTGCCTCAGTACAATGTGATAGGCGTGAGCGGCGAGGCGCACGAACAGCAGTTCCAGGTCGAATGCGTCGTCGCGGATCTCGACATCCGCACTCTGGGAGAGGGTTCGAGCCGGCGCGGAGCCGAGCAGACCGCCGCGCGCCGCGCATATGAGCTGGCGGTGAGCCGGTGAAGCAAGACGCTGCAGAGCATCGCGCCGGCACGGTCGCACTGGTGGGGCGTCCCAACGTGGGGAAGTCGACGCTGCTCAACCGGCTGGTAGGACAGAAGCTCAGTATCACGTCGGCACGGCCGCAAACCACCCGCCACCGAATCGTCGGCATCGTCACCCAGCCCGCGCTGCAGTTCGTCTTCGTAGACACGCCAGGGTTGCAGAGCCGCCATGCCGGGCGATTGAATCGGGCGCTGAACCGGGCCGCGTCCGAGGCACTGCAGAGCGTCGACGTGGTGGTGCTCGTTCTCGAGGCATTGCGCTTCGGGGCAGAGGATCGCGCCGTTCTCGCCCGTGTGCCGCCCGGCCGGCCGGTCATCCTCGCGCTCAACAAGGTGGATGCGCTCGCCGACAAGACGCGTCTGCTGCCGTTCATCGACGAGGTGTCGCGGGTCCATTCCTTTGCAGCGATCGTTCCGATCAGCGCCCGCACCGGCCGTCAGGTGTCCGAATTGCTCGCTGCGATTGGCCCGCATTTGCCTGCAGGCGCGCCGTTGTACGCGCAGGACGATCTGACCGACCGCAATGAACGCTTCCTCGCTGCCGAGTTTCTGCGCGAGAAGGTCGTTCGGCTGCTGGGCGATGAGCTGCCCTATGCCACGGCGGTGGAGGTGGAGCGCTTCGAAGCGGCCGACACACTGCGCCGCATCGGCGCCAGTATCATCGTGGATCGGCCGGGACAGAAGGCGATCGTGATCGGGCAGCGCGGGGAGAAGCTCAAGGCCATCGCCACACAGGCGCGCGAGGACATGGAGAAATTGTTCGGGAGCCGGGTTTATCTGGAGGTCTGGGTGCGAGTGCGGCCCGGGTGGATGGACGATCCACGCACCCTGCGCAGCCTTGGGCTTGAGTGAGCGGCGGCGATGAGAACAGTCACCGATGAGGGCCGTCACGGAGCCGGCGAGCGCGCGGCGCAGCCGACTGCCGACGAGCGCGAGCGGCGCGGGGTTCGGGACGACGAGGCCGCCTATGTACTGCACAGCTATCCGTTCAAAGAGACCAGCCTGGTGGTGGAGGTCTTCAGCCGCACCCTGGGACGCGTGGGGTTGGTGGCGCGCGGTGCACGGCGGCCGAAGTCGTCGCTGCGCGGACTGCTCATGGCTTTTCAGCCGCTGAACCTGAGCTGGGCCGGCAAAGGAGAGCTGCGCACGCTGCACCGGGCGGAACGGCTGGCCGGCCACGCGCAGCTCTCGGGTCTGAGCGTGATGTGCGGCTTCTACCTGAACGAGCTGATGCTCAAGCTGCTGGCGCGCGAGGACCCCCACGAGGGCCTGTATCTCGCGTACGAGGAGGCGCTTGCAGCGCTGCAGACGGACTCGCCCGCGGCCCCGGCGCTGCGGCGTTTCGAGAAGAAGCTGCTGCGCGAGTTGGGGTACGGCATGCTGCTGGAGCGCGATGTCGCCGGCGAGCCGATCCGGCCCGGGGCCATCTACACCTACGAGCTCGAGCGTGGGCCGCAGCTGCTGTCGATGCGCGAGCCTGCCCCTGGGGTCGAGCTCTCGGGCAAGACGCTGCTCGACATTGCCGCGGATGACTACCGCGATGCGCTCACGCTGCAGCAGAGCCGCACCCTGATGCGCTTTGTGCTCAACCATCATCTCGGAGGTCAGGTCCTGCACACGCGCCAGCTGCTGCGCGACCTGCAGCAGCTCTGAGCCATCGGCCCTGGTGCGTGAAATGATCCATCTCGGAGTCAACATCGATCACGTCGCTACTCTGCGCCAGGTGCGAGGGACCGCGTATCCCAGCCCGGTCCTGGCCGCATTGATGGCGGAATCGGTCGGCGCCGACCTGATCACGCTGCATCTGCGCGAAGACCGGCGGCACATCCAGGACAAGGACGTGGAGATGCTGCGCGCTGTGCTCACCACCCGCATGAACCTGGAAAGCGCGGCGACACCCGAGATGCTGGGCATCGCGCTGCGCATTCGCCCGCATGACATCTGCCTAGTCCCGGAGCGCCGCGCCGAGTTGACCACCGAAGGCGGCCTGGATGTGACGGGGAGCTTCGGGCGGATTCAGGAGGCGTGCCGCGAACTGGCCGCCGCCGGCATCCGCGTGTCTTTGTTCATCGCCGCCGAGCGTACCCAGATTAACGCCGCGCGCGAGGCCGGAGCGGCGGCGATCGAAATCCACACTGGCACCTACGCCGACGCGCAGAACACGCCGCGCCAGGCCGAGGAGCTGGCCCGCATCGAGCGTGAAGCGCGCTATGCGGCCGGGCTGGGTCTGAAGGTCAATGCCGGCCACGGGTTGCACTACCACAACGTACAGCCCATAGCCGCCATCCCCGAAATCGCCGAGCTGAACATCGGCCACGCGATCGTAGCGCACGCGCTGTTCGCGGGCTGGAGCGAAGCGGTGCGGGAGATGAAGCGCTTGATGGTCGAGGCGCGCGGAGGCGGCGCGTGATCCTCGGGATTGGGGCAGATGTGGTAGAGGTCGCGCGAGTAGCGCGTTTGTTGGAGCGCTACGGCGAGCGCTTCGCGCGGCGCGTGCTGGCGCCGAGCGAATATGAGGGCTTTCGCACCAGCCCCAACCGCGAAGTTTTCCTGGCCAGCCGTTTCGCCGCCAAAGAGGCGTACGCCAAGGCGTTCGGCACCGGCCTGCGCGCGCCGGTGCTGTTGACCAGCATCGGCGTGGCGCACGACTCTCTGGGCCGGCCTCTGCTGCGGCTTGCGCCCGAACTCCAGGCGCTGTCGGACGATCGCGGCGTGAGCGCCCAGCACATCACTTTGACCCACGAGCGCAGCATCGCGTGCGCCGTCGTCGTGCTCGAGAGCGAGCGCCCGTGATCGTCAGCGCGCCGCTTGGCCCGGTCATGCTCGACGTGGGGGGCACGCGGCTCACCGACGACGATCGCAGGCGCCTGGCGCATCCGCTGGTGGGCGGCGTTATTCTGTTCCAACGCAACTACGCCTCGCCGGAGCAGATCGCTGAGCTGAGCTCCGACATCCGTGCGCTGCGCATACCCGAGCTGCTGATCGCAGTCGATCACGAAGGCGGCAGGGTACAGCGCTTCCGCGCAGGCTACACGCCGATCCCGGCCATGGCGGAGCTTGGCGTCCTGTGGGATGCGGATCGTGCCGTTGCGCGCCGCCGCGCCGAGATGGCTGGATTCGTCATCGCCACGGAGCTGACCGCCAGCGGCGTCGATTTCAGCTTCACTCCCGTGCTCGACATCGATCACGGGCGCAGCCGCGTCATCGGCACTCGCGCCTTACACCGCGACGCCGAGGCGGTGGGCGAGCTGGCGGCTGCCTTGATCGCTGGATTGGCGCGCGGCGGTGCCGCTGCCGTCGGGAAGCATTTCCCCGGCCATGGATTCGCGGCAGAAGATTCGCATGTCGACATTCCCGTCGACCCGCGCCCCCTCTCCGAGATACGCGCTCTGGACCTGGTGCCCTATCGTCGCCTCGTGCACCAGCTGGCAGGGGTGATGCCGGCGCATGTGATCTACCCCGAAGTGGACCGGGCGCCGGCCGGCTTTTCGCGCTTCTGGCTGCAGGACGTGTTGCGCAAAGAGATCGGTTTCGAAGGAGTGATCTTCAGCGATGACCTGAGCATGGAGGGTGCCGCTGTGGCAGGAGGCATCGGCGCGCGCGCGGGCGCGGCGCTCACGGCCGGCTGCGACATCGTGCTGGTGTGCAACCGCCCGGAGCTCGCGGACGAACTGCTCGCGGGATTGACCTGGAGTGCGAACGCCGTACGGCAAGAACGCCTGGCCCTGCTGCGCTCGCGCGGACCTTACTCCTCGCTTGCGGACGCGCGTGCGGACCGCTCTTACCGGCTCGCGCGGGGCGAGCTGCAGGCGCAGGCGCTGATAGCAGTGCCGCCCGCGCCGAGGGACGCTAACAGCTGACTGCGCCACGGTTGGCCACGCGATGACAGAAATCCACGCACACCACAGTCACTCACGCCGGCACGGCGCGCTGCCCGGCGTGCTCGGGGTGGCTCTCGCGCTGACTCTGGGCTATGCCCTGGTCGAGCTGGTAGCAGGGCTCGCGTTCGGTTCGCTGGCGCTAGTGAGCGACGCCGGACACATGTTTTCCGACGCGCTGGCGCTCGGGCTCGCCTGGTTTGCCGCTTGGGTGGCAGCGCGGCCGCCGGGCGCCCGTCACTCTTATGGGCTGGCACGCGCCGAGGTCATCGCCGCGTTCGTCAACGGCCTCGCGCTGCTGCTGGTAGTCGTGTTCATCGCCGTTGAGGCGATCAGCCGGCTGCTTCACCCGGCGGACGTTCAGGGGCTGGGCGTGATGATCGTCGCGTTCGTCGGGCTGCTCCTGAACCTGGCGGTGATGCTCATCCTCAGCCGCGGAGAGCGTGACTTGAACCTGCGCGCGGCGATGCTGCACGTGACTTCGGATCTGATCGGATCCGTGGCGGCGCTGGCCGCTGGCGCCGTGATTTACTTTACCGGCTGGAGGCCGATAGATCCCATTCTCTCGCTGGTGATCGCGCTGCTGATCCTCGCTTCGACCATCAATCTTCTGCGCGAGGCTGTGCATGTGCTGATGGAAGGCGTGCCCCGCACCGTCAAGCTGGAGGAGGTCGGAAGGCTCATCGCCCGCATCGACGGGGTGCGCAGCGTGCACGATCTGCACATCTGGCACATCTCCTTGGGCCGCGTAGCGTTGTCCGCCCACCTCGACATCACCGAGCTGTCGAGCTGGCCAACGGTGCTGGAACGGGCACGGCGCGTGTTGCAGGAGCGCTATGGCATCGATCACATAACGCTGCAGCCCGAAGTCGCATCGGATGCAGAGGAGGGCAGCCAGGCCGTGGTCAGGATCCTCGCGCGTCGTTGACATTTGTTGAGCGCCGAAATCGCACGGCGCTACACTGACAGCATGGAATTCGACGTCGACGAGTGGCAACGCCTGGCACGTGAGGACCCGCGTGAATTCGAGCGCCGGCGGCAGGCGGCGATCGAGTCTCTGATCGGGCAGGCGCCCCCGGAGCTGCGCGAGCGGCTGCGTGCGCTGCAGTGTCGCATCGACCTCGAACGCAGGCGGGCGAAGACCCCGCTGGAGGCCACCGTGCGCCTGCAATCCATGATGTGGGAGCGCTTCGGCCAGTTGCGCGAGACTCTGATGGCGCTCAGCGGACAATCGGCCCCCGCCCCAGCCCGGCGCGCCCGGGTTCTGCCTTTCAACAAGCGGGATTGAGGGTAGCTGCGGCTGCCGTCAGCTCGTCATCCCGGGGGGCGCGCAGCGGCAAACCGGACTTCTCTACACGCGCTCGATGTACTCACCCGAATCGGTGTTGACTTTGATCTTCTCGCCTTCGCCGACGAAGGGCGGAACCATCACCGTCAGCCCGGTCTCGGTCTTGGCCGGCTTGAAGGAGCCGGTGGCGGTCGCTCCCCTGAGGGTGGGTTCGGTCTCGGTGATGGTCAGCACGACGCTGGGCGGCAATTGCAGGCCGATGGGGCGTTCGTTGTGGAAATTGACCATCACATCGGTGTTCGGCAGCAGGTACTCGACCTGACCCTCGAGCAGGTCGCGCGGCAGGTTGAGCTGCTCGTAGCTCTCCTTGTCCATGAACACGTAGCTGTCCCCATCGCTGTAGAGGTACTGCATCTCGCGGCCTTCGACGAACGCGCGCTCGATCTTCTCGTCAGTGCGGAAACGCTGATTGGACTTGGTGCCCGACTCGATGTCCTTCATCTCCACTTGCATGAAGGCTCCGCCGCGTCCCCCTACGTGGACATGATAGGACTTGAGCACGCGCCACACGCGCTTGTCCCACTCGAGCAGGTTGCCGGCACGCACTTCGGTTGCGAGTACTTTTGCCATTGCGTAGTGTCCTGTCCCATTGCCTCCGGGCGGGAACCGCCCTCGGAGTCGACTCGAAGCGCAGTGAAAAGCGCGCATTCTACCCTAGGAAAGCTCCACACGATCTGCAACGATGCCGACAAAGCGCGCGCATCGGAGTCACACTGCAGTCGGTATAATGCCCAGACCCGCCGTTTGACACCGAACCAGGACGCGCTGTCGCGTCGTATCGCGCGGGAGATCACCGCATCCTAACGCTAGCCTTACTGCGGGAGCCCGCTGGCCCCTCAATCAAACGCATGACCAAGGTCCCGGCCCATGTCCGGCGCAGACCGCTGGGTGCGCGGGCAACGCCGGCGCCCGCTGCAGGGCCCGAGTCAGCCGAAGCTTCGGATCTCGCGGAGGTCGCCGCCAATCTCCCGCACCTGCCCGGCGTCTACCGGATGATCGGGGGCTCGGGTGAGGTGCTCTACGTCGGCAAGGCACGCGACCTGAGAAAGCGCGTGGCCTCCTACTTTCAAAAGACCGCGTCGCTGGACAGGCGCATCCAGTTGATGGTGGCGCAGGTGCGCCGACTCGAGACAACCGTCACGCGCTCTGAGTCCGAGGCGCTGCTGCTCGAGAACAATCTGATCAAGACGTTCACGCCGCGCTACAACATCCTCTACCGCGACGACAAGTCTTATCCCTATCTGGTCTTGACCGGTCACAGCTTCCCGCGCCTGGGCTTCCACCGCGGCGCGCTCGACAAGGCGAACCGCTACTTCGGACCGTTCTCGAGCGCAGGAGCGGTGCGCGACAGCATCCAGCTCATGCAGAAGGTGTTCCGCATTCGCACCTGCGAGGACACCGTATTCAGCAACCGGTCGCGTCCTTGCCTGCTCTACCAGATCAAGCGCTGCACCGGACCCTGTGTCGGGCTGATCGACGCGGCCTCTTACATGGAAGATGTGCACAACGCGGAGCTATTCCTCTTTGGACGCGACGACGAAGTGCTGGAAAGACTCGAAGCCAAGATGGAGCGGGCCTCGGCCGCGCAGGATTACGAGGGCGCAGGGGCTTATCGCGATCAGATCCGGGCGCTGCGCGCCGTGCGTCAGAAGCAGTTCGTAAGCAGCGGCAAGGCGCGCGACCTGGACATCGCAGCGCTGGTCGCCGAGGGTGGGATCGTGTGCGTCAACCTGGTCAGCGTGCGTGCCGGCCAGCACCGCGGAGACAAGAGCTTCTTTCCCGAGCACGCCGAAGGCTACGATGCGGGGCAGGCTCTGGAGGCGTTCCTGGCACAGCACTACCTGAACCGCGATGTGCCGCCGCTCATCCTGGTCAACCATCAGATCGAAAGCCAAGCCCTGGAACAGCTGCTGGGCGAGCAGGCCGGGCACCCGGTGCAGATCGCCGCAGCAGGGGCTGGCGAGCGGCGGGTTTGGCTGTCGATGGCCGAGACCAACGCCAGGGTCGCGATCCAGCAAGCCGTCCACATGCAGTCCACCCAGGAGGCGCGCCTGCTGGCGCTGCAGCAGGTGCTGGGGCTGCCTGGTTCGGCCTCTCGTCTGGAGTGCTTTGATATCAGCCATACCTTCGGTGAGGCCACCGTCGGCTCCTGCGTGGTGTACGAGGACGGCGGCATGAAGAAGAGCGAGTATCGCCGTTACAACGTTCACGGCGTGGCGCCCGGCGACGACTACGGGGCCATCCGCGAAGTGCTCGACCGGCGCTATCGCAAGGTGGTGGCGGGCGAGGGCAAGGTGCCCGACCTGATCCTCATCGACGGCGGCAAAGGCCAGGTGTCGAGCGCCCGGGAAACGCTCGAGGAGCTGGGGCTCGGCAGCGTGGCGCTGGTCGGCGTGGCAAAGGGGGAGGAGCGCAAGCCCGGCATGGAGCAGCTCATTCTCCCGGGGCGCGACGAGCCCCTGCGCCTGGCGCCCGATCATCCCGCGCTGCACCTCATTCAGCAGGTTCGCGATGAAGCCCACCGGTTTGCCATCACCGGGCACCGCAACCGGCGCGGCCGGGCACGGCGCACCTCGGTGCTGGAGGCCATCACAGGGATTGGCGCCAAGCGCCGGCAAAAGCTGTTGGCACGATTCGGCGGCTTGCGCGGTCTGATCGCAGCGAGCGTCGACGAGATCGCCCAAGTCGAGGGGATCAGCCGCGCGCTGGCCGAGCGCATTCACCAGCAGCTGCACTGAGCGAGCAGGACCCGAAGGCGCTTCTGCCATGCCTCTGAACATTCCCAACCTGCTCACGTGGCTGCGGATCCTGCTGATCCCGGCGTTCCTGGCCGTGTTCTACTTCCCGGATACCTGGCTGACGGGGCCGGAGAAAAATCTGACTGCGACCCTACTGTTCGCCGTAGCCGCCGCGACGGACTGGCTCGACGGTTACCTCGCGCGCACGCTCGATCAGACCTCCGCGTTCGGGGCCTTCCTGGATCCGGTGGCCGATAAGCTCATGGTGGCGGCGGCGCTGATCCTCCTGGTCTGGCTGGGCCGCGTGGATGCTCCGGTTGCGGTCATCATCATCGGACGGGAGATCACGATATCGGCCTTGCGCGAATGGATGGCGAAGATCGGCAAGAGCAAGAGCGTAGCCGTGAGCTTCCTGGGCAAAATCAAGACTGTGTCCCAGATGACGGCGATCCTGTTGCTCCTATACCACGGTATCCTGTTCGATGTCGTCGACGCGCAGGAATGGGGCACGGTCCTGATCTACCTCGCTGCGGTGCTGACGCTGTGGTCCATGGCGTATTACCTCAAGATGGCCATGCCCTTCGTGCTCGGAAGGCAGGAGTAACAGGGCACAAATGGGGTTGCCAGCCGCCTTGACACGGCGGGGAGGGCCCCTATAATCGCTTGTTCGTTTTCGCGGGAATAGCTCAGTGGTAGAGCACAACCTTGCCAAGGTTGGGGTCGCGAGTTCGAGCCTCGTTTCCCGCTCCAGGATTCTGGGGAGGTCGAAGCGGTAGCTTCGACGCCCTTTTCAGTTTCGGCACAGGACCAGAACGCCGGTTTCGAGCCGGCGCGCAGCCAGCGCCGCTCGCTTCCGGCTCAACCCGCTTGTGTCTGGCTCGATGCCTGAGGCGGGCCGGGCCCAAGAGCAGTCACGCGACCTCCGGCGGCGGGGTGGCAGAGTGGTCATGCAGCGGCCTGCAAAGCCGTGTACGCCGGTTCGATTCCGACCCCCGCCTCAATCAAATCAGTCACTTAATAAACGAGTTGGCTCAGGTAATCACTCCTAACAAGGCCTGAAAAGGCCTTTTGCCACTCCAAAAAGTTGCATTTCCACTCCGTAGATAGTACGCTTTGCCGTGGACGCTAGTTGGAAAGGGCAGAAGTGGCCACAAAGCGTAAGCGCGGCTCGTCGTGGGAATTCATCGTTCGGCGCAAAGGCGTGCTGCCGAAACCCTTGTACCTCACCTTCGTATCCGAAGAGGAGGGCGATCGATACGTCAAGAAGCTAGAGGCGTTGCTCGACGCAGGCGTGGTGCCCGAGGAATTTCGACAACGCCAGCGCGAGATGTTGAACATTGAAGACGTCGCTCGCGAATATCTCGCCGTTCACCAAGTACCACCATCGGACAAGCGCTGCCTGGCCGTGGTGGTGAGTCGGATCGGCAAGACACGGCTCGACAATATCTCTTATGACTGGGCAGAGTCTTGGGTCACTGGACTGAAGCGTGAGCGCAACTTGTCGCCGTCGACAATTCGCCATCATGTCGGTGCGCTCGCTCGCTGCTTCGATTGGGGTACACGACGGTCGGTGGTGGGGCTAACCACGAATCCGCTGCGCCAGCTTCCGAAACGATATGCAACCTATAACGACAGCGATGCGAGCGCAGCACGGGCGATTGAAGGATACGCACGGATAGACGTGGAGCGTGATCGACGCTTGCGTTCAGGCGAGGAGGCGCGCATTCGCGCGATTCTGGCAGGTGAAAAACCGGAGGGCAGGGAGCGTGCGTTTGACCTGAGGTATCAGGGAGCCCTGGAGTGCCTGTTTGACCTCGCCCTCGAAACTGCGATGCGCCTACGCGAGTTGTATACGTTATCGCAGGATCAAGTGTCCCTGTCAGAGCGAACCGCATTCCTCGAGAAGACCAAGAACGGAGACAAGCGTCAGGTGCCGCTCACGTCCGTCGCGATCAAGGCGATCCAGCGTTACGAAAAGCAGGTCCAGCAGGGCAAGCGCGGGATGGATATGTTCAAGTTCGACGGGGGTTTGTTCTTTCCCTGGTGGAACGGAAACCTAAGTGAGGGTGTGCTGCGCAAGACGACATCGTTGCTGTCGAGACAATTCGCGCGCCTGTTTGAGGCAGCGGGTTGCGCTGACTTGCGCTTTCACGATCTTCGACATGAGGCCACTTCACGCCTCTTCGAACGCAGCAAGCTCTCCGATATCGAGATCTCGCGCGTCACCGGTCACAAAGATCCTCGGGTATTGAGACGCTACTCAAACCTACGTGGAAGCGACCTGGCTGCCAAGCTCTGGTAGTTCGGGCACCGGCCGACGGCGGCTCCGCTGCAGGGGTTTGGGTTCGCGCTCGGCTCTCTCTAGGCACTGAGCGGCCTCAGCGTTCGCGCGACGCACTTGCGTCTGCTTACGCGTTATGTCGCGCAGGTACGCAACGAGCTCATCCTCCATGAATACCCATGCTCGGCCGACTTTGGCGCCTGGCAGCGACCCGAGGTTGGCGAGATCGAGCGCGGTGCTTCGATCCACTTTCAGAAAGTCGGCCGCCTCATTGATGTCGTAGGTTTTCATGGCCCAGCGACTCACACCGTGCAGCAGTGATGCCGTTAGTCGAGTTGCTACACGTCCCGAGGAAGCGGGTCAGCAGTCACGTTTGAGCCCGGCTTTCCTGCCGGTCTGTGCGCTGAGGCTCTCGATCGCTCAGGGGTTCTTAGTATTAATAACGCCTGCCAATATGCATGTCAAGCGCCCCGTACGGGTTGGCACACGGACTCCTGTACTGGAGCGGCAACGCCACACCGTCGCAAGGGCGTGGGAATGATCCTCACCGACCTCGCCGGCGCGGTGAGGGTCGTCTCATGACCGCTGCTACCCTCAAGATCGTCTCACGCTGCTCGGGATCCAGCGCCCGGAACGCATCGAGCCAGATGCGCTCCTCATCAGTAAACCGCTCGATGTCATCGAGCTTCAATCCGGCGGCCTGAGCCAGGAGCACCCAGGGTTCAACTCCGAGCGACCTCGCGATTCGCTCCAGGGCATCTTCGGTGACCGCTGTCCACGAACCGCTTTCGATCTGCGACACGTAGCCCTGGCTGAGACCGCTTTTCTCGGCCAGGACTTCCTGCCCGATCCCGTGCAGCTCCCGGATGCGTCGCACCGCAGCGCCCAGTCCCAGTCCTCGCTTCGGGATCCGACTACGCGCGGAGCGAGCCGCTCGTGCCATGCGACTCACCTCGCGCGATCTTCCATCGAGCGCTCCCGTTGGGCGGAAAGCGTGCGAGAGCGCTGAGCGGCCACATTGGCAAGCAGCGCCTTGGCGATATGCTCGTTGCCCGTGACGACTCCGGGCATGCGGCGCAGGAACGCCTCGACCTCTCGAGCGAGCTGCGGCTCCCCTTGGTCTCGCAGGTTGGCGGCGGTTGCGATCCAGTCCTGCACGACCTGCTCACGCGTAGCCAAGAGCTTGGTTTTGCCTGGTTCGGCTCTGAGTCCTCCGCGAAGCAGCTCGTTGGCTACAAACTGCGCCTTGCGGCGCATGAAGCTGGACTCTCCCCGCTTGAGCGCCCGGTAGATGCCGTCTTTCATACGCTCCTTCGGTCTGGCCCGCAGCTGAGCAGGTGTTGCGTTGGCCGCGACACCGAACTCACGTAAGTATTGGGCGAAGTCTTCTCGCCAAGCTCTCAAGGTCGCCTTGCGGATGTAGAGGCGCTCGCCCTGTTCGCTCACGGCCTTCACCACGAGATGCACATGCGGGTGTCCCTGGTCGGTGTGGAGCACCATGGCATAGCGGTGTTTGAGGGCAAACTTCTCCCGGGCAAACTTCTGGGTGGCTAAGAGAAGCTTCTGGGGCGGGGTGCCCGTGGGCATGGAGAAGACTAAGTTATGCACCTGCTTGGGCCGCCGGTCTGTCGTCCCTGGCTTAGGTTGAGGTCTGTACTGGCCTCTCCCCGTTTCGAGGTTCCAGATCTCGGCGAGGTGGTTGGCTACTGCCTTGCCCTGCAGGATCTCGCCCTCATCGGTATGCACTTCGAGCTTGCCGTGGCGGTCGATGTAAGCCAGGTGGGCCTTGACGGCGGCCATGCTTTTTCCCCCGCCGGAGACCTTGACCATGACTTCGGGGACGCCGCGCACGGTGCGCCCGATCTGATCGACGTGGGCGTGGCTGAACTGAAGTGGCATGTGGCGCCCGCGCCGCCCGTAGCTCACCAAATCGAGCTCAGTCAGGCGCCCACTTCCCGGCAAGCTACCGCGCTTGGCCATGGTCAGACTCCCAGCTCAGCAGGTTGGCTTTGACGAGTTCTCGCATCTGCTGCCACAAGCCTTCCACCGCCGGCAGCACTGCGGCGAGCTGCGAGGGAAGCTCCGGATCGAGCCGCTCCTCCTGCCTCTCCGCTCGCGCGATCTGCCTCAGGCTGCCGGCAATGGCGCTCACTTGAGCCAGGCCGCCCTCGAGCCGCCTCAGTTCCTCAACCGGCATGGGAGGGTTGCTGAGCAAGTGGGACCGGATCAGAACCGCGGCGTAGGTGGTGTAGTTCATGCCTCGTGCGCGCGCGCGCTCGCGCAGGCGTGTGCCATCGCCGGGGCGTAGCCGCACGCTGATGTGATCACCCTTGCCCGCCTTGCCTCTCTGCTGTTCAGCGCCTGCATCGATTGGATTGCGTGCCAGCAGCGCGTCGATGACCAGCCCCAACAGCTTCGATTGAGACAGACCGCGGCTCGAGGCCAGTGCCGCGAACCGTGCCTTCTGCTCCGGCCGAGCCCACACGGCGATTTGTTGGCGAAGCGGCGACTCCATTGCCGACCGGTAATCTATATTATGGCGTGATATTTGTCAGACGATAGTCTATCCTGCCTTCACGTCCCTTTCAAGATTTTCCTTCGGCATGCCGAAGGTTTTTCCTTTTCGCGAGCCTTTGAGGCCAGATGTCGCGGCCCTTCAACTTCGCCTCGAGCAGACAAACTGGAGCATACATACTGGACACACCTATTGATTCTTTGCTGGTAAAGCGAAAAGAAACGCAACTTCAGAAAAGCTGGTGGCTCGGAGGCAAACTGACTGCGCGGATCCCGACCGTCGGCGTCCTATGGTCCGGAACGTCAGCACATCACCTGGATCGGGGCGCGTCGCTTGCGACGGGTCCGTTTTCGGGGGGTGCCAGCGCAGCGGGGCGAGGTCTGCGAGGCGCGGCTTTTCTGTGTTGCGCGGCAGGGCCCCCGAGAGGGGCTTCCAGGGGCTGCGTGGTCACCATGGCTGTTCCCCAAGCGCCGATGGTGGACGCGTCGATGAATACGCGGTCTATTGCTAGGGAAAGTCTCAGCGTCGCCCCGGTAATGACAGTGGTGGGCGAACACCGGTCACGCATTTAAGTTCACTCAAAGCGGTCGTTGGACGACGCGATCGACCCGCAGCCGTCATAGCGACGGCTCCAAAGCGGCCGTTCAGCTGAGAGAAAGCTGACAGTAGTCCGGTTTGAGGTCTATTCGGTCGAAATCTCCTCTTTCTTGCCGTTCGCGCTTTGCAAGAACGGCGACTCGATGTGACCAAGCACATGTGCTTGACAAGCGGAGGGCGAAACGCCGTCGGTTTGCGAGCGACATCAAGGCAAAGTCGAGCGCTTCGGCTGGTGGGGGGTCACATGTATCAGGCTAATCTCATCTTGATCGAAGGCGGTGAACGCTTGGACGACGAAATCCAAAAACACTCGCACCTTCGGTGACGGAGCCGGCGTCTTGCGATACATCGCGTAGATCGCTTTGCCGCCCGGGCAGCGCCATTCTGGCAGCAACCGCTGCAGGTGACCTGCGGTCACCATACTAGGATCGAAAAATCCCATGCGAACCACGCCTGCCCCGCTTGCGGCGGACACCAGCAATCCTTCGCGATCGTCACTAATTGCGCTGGGAAACACCTTCAGGCTTCTACTCTGCCCATTGCGCTCAAATTCCCACTCGTCAAACGGCTTTGCCTGCCAAGGCGGCTTGTGTACGAGACAGATGTGATCGACAAGGTCCTCCGGCTGGGAGACAGTGCCGGCGTTGGCGATATAGGTCGGGGACGCGTATAGGCCATATTGGATCTGCGCGATCTTTCGGGCCACCAAATCGCTGTCCGGCGGTTCACCTATCCGAAGCAGCAGATCGATGCCTTCGGCATACATCTCTTGAGGCGAGTTCAGAATCTCGAAGACTAGTCTCAAGCCTGGGTACTTGCGAATGAAAGTACCCAGCGCGGGCATGACTACGTGACGGCTAATCGGTACGTTCAGACCCACGCGCAGCGTGCCTTTTGGTGAACTCGGCTCCTTGGCCAGCGCACCTTCCACTTCATCGAGCTTCTCGAGGATCTCTCGCCCACGCTGGTAGAGCTCCGATCCCTCTTCGGTGACTTTCAGATGGCGCGTAGTACGGTGGAACAGCGCAACGCCTAGCTGCCTCTCCAATTCCGCGATTGCACGACTAACACCAGAGGGAGTGATCTCGAACGACGCGGCCGCCTTGGCGAAACTGCCAGTGTCGACGGCGCGGACAAACAGCTCGAGGCGTCGAATACGGTCCATGTCCAGTCCTCCGCGACTCATGAGTTATACACAATACACAAGTGCCTGGATCGCTCTCGACACCGCGGACCCGACCGCCTAGCATCCTCGCTGCTTACTATTCTATCAAGGAAGAAGGCAAACCAAATGGCAGTAAGAATATCGCCCCTCCCCGTTGCCGCAGCCTTACTTGCGGTCGTTGCAGTTTCCTTGCATAGCCCCAGTGTATATGGTGTGGGCGTGGCCGATATGGAGATTCGGATTGGACAGACCATGCCTTACAGCGGGCCGAATACGGCGTCAGGGTCGGTCGGCAAAGCACACGCCGCATACTTCGACATGATCAACCAACGCGGCGGAATTCACGGACGGCGGATCAAGCTTATCTCGCGCGACGACGGATACAACCCTGCCAGAACGGTAGAAGAGACTCGTAGACTGATCGAGCAAGACAACGTGTTGCTGATGTTTGGCTCCGTGGGTACCGCTTCGCAGACCGCCGTCCACAAATACCTGAACGCGCATCGGGTGCCGCAGCTGTTCATCACCAGCATTGGCCTCGATTGGGGTGATCCGAAGAACTTTCCATGGACCATGGCGTTCCCGCCAAATCAAAGAATAGAGACGGCCCAGTTCGCTAGTCTGGTAAAGCAACTTCCCGCGGCCAAGATAGGCGTGCTCTATCAGAACGATGACTATGGCAAAGGCTACCTGCGAGCGTTCAAGGAAGCACTGGGAGACAAGGCAGGAAGCTTGATTGTGCTCGCGGCATCCTACGAAGGCACCGACGCGACTATCGACTCTCAGTTGATCGCTCTACAGGCCTCCGGTGCCAATGTCTTTCTGGATTTCTCGACTCCCAAATTCGGTGCCTTTGCGATTCGAAAGTCGTACGACCTGGGGTGGCACCCGTTGCACTTAATTACCGGCCCGAGCGCTTCGGTTGGCGCGACACTCTATAACGCCGGCTTGGAAAAGTCTGTCGGTCTCGTTTCGGCTGGTTACCTGAAAGATCCGGCAGCGCCGCAGTGGCAAAGCGATCCTGGTATGAAGCAGTGGCTCGCCTGGATGAGAACGTACTATCCGCAGGGAGATGTCACGGACTCATTGAATGTCGTTGCTTATACGTCCGCACAACTTCTTGAATACGTGCTGACGCAGTGCGGGGACGATCTCTCGCGTGAAAACATCATGCGCAAAGCGACTGACATAAGGAATCTGGAGTTGCCCATGTTGCTCCCAGGAATCACCATCAACACCAGCCCCTCAGACTACTATCCGATTCACCAAACCCAACTGCGGAAGTTCGACGGAAGAGGCTGGGTGGAGTTAAGCGATCATGCACATGGTCGTTAGGCAACCGCCGACCGACAATTTCTTTCCAACGGCCCCAGAGCATACGCCATGAGTTGCCTTGCGCAAGATCCCAGTCGGCCTGGTCCTAGCACGTTCGACTCTCGCGAAGCGATGGAGCGGCTTAATCAAGATGCGGCTCATCTTCATATATGGATCCGGACACAGGCCAATCAGCCGGCCCAGGCTCCATGGCGTCACGACGTCCCGCCGGGTCTCGTGGAAGAGACGACGAGCGGTCGCGTCGGTGCTGGGCAGTTGAAGGCACTCGCCCATCGGTGGTCGTGGACTGAGATTGCTCCCTATCTTCATCGCATCGCTTCGATCGCGCGCTCGGCTGATGTGTCGCCATTGGAATTCACTGAGCGTCAGCAGCTTCTGCTTGTCAATCCCGGGTTCGCCAGCCGCCTGCAAATCAGCAATTCGATCCGATGTGCGGTGTCCATCTACAATCCGGGCGACAGGGCCGCCGTTCATGTCCATACGCCAAACGCGAGCCGCACCATCCTCTCGGAAGGTGGCGGGTACACGACTGTGGATGGCGAGCGCTGCGACACCCACCGTGGCGACTTGATCCTTACACCGAGCGGTGCTTGGCACGGCCACGGCAACGATGGATCCGAAGCCACTGTCTGGGTAGACGTCCTGGACTGGCCATTGCTCGAATTTCTCGATTGCATCTGGCTCGACCGTGCGGAACGAACCGGAGAATCGACAGGCCTGAACACGACGCCGTCTGGTCCGGTCCGAGAATCGGCAAGAATGTACGGGCACGGTGGCATGCTCCCCGGCTTCGCTTCGCATCGGCACGACATCGGATGCAACTACACTCCGATGGTGCACTACCAAGGCGATAGCATTCGGGATGCACTTCGCGCACTACGTGACCAGATCGGCGATCCTTATGAAGGGATAACGATGAAGTTCGTCAATCCTACGACGGGCGGTCCCATCTTTCCGACTTTGGACTACTCGGCAATCCTGCTCAGGCCAGGGGAGGAGACGCAACTCAAGCGCGAAACTTCCAGCACGCTGTTCATTGTGATGGAAGGACATGGCACTACCGAAGTCGGAGGAAAGCCGCTGGACTGGGAGGTCAACGACATTCTCGTTTCACCGAACTTCCTGTGGCGGCGTCACATCAACCGCGGAGACACGGACGCCATTCTGTACGCCATCTCTGATCGAGCTCTTATGCAAAACATCGGGCAGTACCGGGCTCAGGGCCGGCTCTCGAATGGTGGCGTTGTCGACGTTTCTAGCTAAATTACGATAGCGGTCACAGTCGGGTTCGGCATGTGGGAGCGAGGCGCAGCTGCAACGTTGAAGCGCTCATGGGCGCCGTGCAATCGATTCAAAACTGGTCGTTGACGGTCCGCTTTCGAGCAATTGAGATGGTCCGCGCAGATTTCCGCTTTTGGCCGTTAGCGAGGTCGGCGAAAGTCCGCTCCCTGGATAAGAGGCGGAGAGGCAGTCGCTGACCTCCCTGAGAATTAGACCGTCTGCTCAGTCAGCACCAGGGCGTCATCAACCCCGAATCTTAATGCTACCAGCTCACGCGCCGGAGGCCGGGCACAACGTCAAAATGTGCATCATTGCTCAGCACAGGCAAGCGGTGCTCGACGGCGAGGGCCGCTATCCACGCGTCATTTGCCGGAATGGGCTTTCCCGCTCGCTTAAGTGCTACGCGGATGGCGGCGTAGGCCACCGCCGTGTCAGCGCTTACAGAAAGCACCTCAAACTCCGCGAGGTGGCTCTCCAACCACCTTTCATACGACTCCCGATACCTGGAGCTCGTGATGCCATATCTGAACTCCCCGAGGACTATGACCGGAATTGCCGCGCGCTCCTGGTGGGACAAGAGCTCCCCCACCGCCGGGTTGCCGTCAACGAACGCTGACAGCGCGTTGGTGTCGAGAATCACAGCCGGTCTTCTGGCTCAATGACATCGAACTCCTCATCGATCGCCCGCTGGACCCTCTGCGTCTCCTTGTGCAGCCGGCGCAGCTTACCGAACCCCTGCATCCACGCAGGTGCCGAGGCGCTGGTCAGAGCCTTTGCGCCCAACTTGTCCTGGATCGCTTCGGTAAAAAACTGCTTCAGCGTCATTCCACTGGCCGCCGCTTTGGACTTGACGCGGCGGAACAGTGTGTCGGGGAGTTCTATCGTCGTCTTCATCGGACCCATATTACCATATTTATGGGTTAGAGGCGCCTTCGAGTTTCGAGCCCCCTGTTTCAAGGGCGAAGAGGACCTATGTGGTCGCTAACAGAGTGTCGCTTGGTTACCGGGTCGGTAGCCCTTTGGACCCAGGCGGCAATGGAAGCGGCTGCACATATAACACTTTGTTTTATATAAAACTATTGCGGTCTGCAAAGCCGTGTACGCCGGTTCGATTCCGACCCCCGCCTCCATCGAGAAACTCATTGGAACCCCTGGCTTTCCCAGATCTTCTGGCCGGCTTACGCCGTGCCGGGGGTGTAGCGCACCGCCACGGACTTAGAGGTCACAGGCAATAAGCCTTTTCTGGCCTATTCGCGAGCGCTACGACAGCTCAAGTCGACGCAGCCAGTTACCGTTACCAGACTGATCGCGCGTTAGTCGCGAAATCCTCAGGAGCGGTGCTGAAATGTCAAACCTCAATGCGATACAAGGGCGGCTATGGAGCAATGCATTGTGCGCCGTGCCGTTGCTCAAGCTCACCCCGATGTTCTTGGTTGCGGTGCTTGCAGGCTGCGCCACGAAGGGGGAGCACGCGTCCGCCTTGGATCGTTCGTCCAGTGGCGGTCGCGGATATAACGCTAGCGCAGTTCACGCGGGTGACTCGGGTGCCTTGACTGCAGATCCATCCGGGGCGTCGCCGCTCCAAGGTGGCGCGACCGGCAAGCGAAAGACGCGTCGCGGAAGTGCTGGCGGTGCCGCAGATGGGACCGGCGCCACTGCCGGCGGTCCTGATGACACGGGAATGGCGGAGGGCGATGCTGCAGATGACGATCAGGATTCGTCACTCACGGACGACGCACCGGGCGCGGGCAAGCCTGGTGGTCCTGGCTCGGGTAAACGACGTGCTCGTGGCGGGGGCCATGGGGTCGCCGGGGCCGGCGCGGCATCGAGCGATGAGGCCGATTCCGCCACCGATCGTAGCGCAGCGGGAGCGGTTGCCGGTTCCTCGGGTAAATCGAAGGGCAAGCGCGGTACCACACGCCGGCGAGGAGTGGGTGGAGCGCC
>Ga0335084_10000423_pt1 | contig 35647 bp, 28 predicted proteins | sample Lox_Sample_44_FD_206721 | JGI IMG/M metagenome (GOLD analysis project Ga0335084, IMG submission 206721) | Soil microbial communities from Loxahatchee National Wildlife Refuge, Florida, United States - Lox_Sample_4.4 | ecosystem: Environmental > Terrestrial > Soil > Wetlands | place: USA...
TCGACGACGGTCACGATGACGGTCTCGCTGCCTTCGATGAGGGCGTCCATGCTGGGCATGACCATGGCCGTTGCGGTGGGAGAGCCCGCGGTGAAGTCGACGATGGAGCTCAGCAGCCCGTAGTCGAGGCCGTTCGTCGCCGTGCCGCTGATCGAGTAGCTGATGGTGAGCGCGAACGTCGTGTCGCCGGTGCGGGTGAACGTGAACATGCCCGTGTCCGGCCCGACCTCGGAGGCGTTCGGGTCGGTCGCCTGCACCGTGATCACCGGCGGCGGCATGTCCGCGATCGTGACCGTGTCCTGGCTCGGCGTCCCGAGGTCGTAGGCTGCACCGTCCGCGAGTGTGAGCGTGACCGTTTCGTTGCCCTCGATGAGTCCGTCGTTCACGGGCGTGATCGTCACGTCGACGGTCGACGAGCCGATCGGGAAGTCGGCGAGGGAGCTGATGATGCTGTAGTCGAGGCCGTTGGTCGCCGTGCCGCCGATCGCGAAGCTCACCGTGAGGGTTGCGGCGGTGCTGCCGGTTCGCGTGAGGGTGAACGTGCCGGCGACCGGGCCCGCCTCGGACGCGTTCGGCATCGACGCCATGATCGTCACGACGGGGAGGGTGCTCGTCGTCGTGCTCGTGCTGGTGGTCGTCGAGGTGGTCGAGGTGGAGGTCGTGGTCGACGACGTGGTGCTGGTCGTGGTGGTCGTCGAGGCGAGCGACGTGCTCGTCGTGGTGCTCGTGCTCGACGTGGTGGTGGTCGTCGTGCCCGGTGTGCCGTCGGCGATCGTCACCGTGGCCATGGCCGGTGTGCCGGCGTCGTACTGCGCCCCGTCGTCGATCGTCACCACGACGGTCTCGTCGCCTTCGACGAGCGCGTCCGGGCCCGGCGTGATCGTCAGGGTCGCCGTGGCCGAGCCGGCGATGAAGTCGACCAGCGAGCTCACGGCCGCGTAGTCGCTGCCGTTCGTCGCCGAGCCACCGACCGTGATGGTCGCCGTGAGCGGGAAGGTCGCATCGCCGGTGCGGGTGAAGGTGAAGGTGCCGGTGTCGGGTCCCACCTCGGACGCGTCGGGATCGGTCGCCTCGACCGTGACGATCGGCGTCGGGTTGTCGGAGATCGTGACGCTGTCCTGCGTCTGCGCGCCCAGGTCGTACGAGGCGCCGGGCTGGAGCGTCAGGGTGACCGTCTCGTCACCCTCCACCGTGCCGTCGTTGGTCGGCGAGATGGTGACGACCGCCGTCGCCGAGCCCGGATCGAAGGCGGCGAGGGAGCTGATGATCGCGTAGTCTGTTCCGTTCGTCGCCGTGCCACCGATCGTGAAGCTGACGGTGAGCTGCATCGACGTGTCGCCCGTGCGCGTGAGGGTGAACGTGCCGTCGTCGGGCCCGACCTCCGAGGCGGCCGGGTCGGTCGCGGCGATCGTCACGATGGGCAGCGTGCTCGTGGTCGTGCTGCTGCTCGTGCTCGTCGACGTGGTGCTGGTCGACGTGGTGGTCGACGACGAGGTGGTGCTCGAGCTGGTCGACGACGACGACGTGGTGCTGCTCGAGGTCGTCGTGCTGGACGAGGTCGACGTGGTGGTGGTCGCCGTGCCGTCGGCAATGGTGACCGTTGCCATCGTGTCGACCCCGAGGTCGTAGTCGACGCCGTCGATGAGCGTCAGGTCGGCGGTCTCGTCGCCTTCGACGTCGGCGTCGGCCATGGGCGTGATCGTGACCACGGCCGTCGACGAGCCAGGGTCGAAGACGGCGAGGGGGCTGATGATCGCGTAGTCGGTGCCGTTCGTGGCCGAGCCGCCGATGGTGACGTTGACGGTGAGCTGCATCGACGTGTCGCCGGTGCGCGTGAGCGTGAAGGTGCCGTCGTCGGGGCCGACCTCGGAGGCGGCGGGATCCGTCGCCACGATCGTCACGAGCGGCAGGGTCGTCGTGGTGGTGGTGCTGCTGCTCGTCGTCGTGGACGTCGACGAGGTGGTGGACGACGACGTCGTGGTCGACGACGAGGTCGTGCTCGTCGTGGACGACGAGGTGGTGGTCGAGGACGAGGTCGTCGTGGAAGACGTCGTGGTCGAGGAGGACGTGGTGGTGGAGGACGACGTCGTGGTGGACGACGACGTGGTCGTGGACGATGACGTGGTGGTCGAGGACGACGTGGTCGTCGAAGAGGACGTCGTCGACGAGGTGCTCGTGGTCGTGGTGTCGGTCGTGCTGGAGCTGCTGCTGGTGCTCGACGACGACGACGTGGTCGTGGGCGGCGGATCGTCGGCGATGGTGACCGTGTCCATCGTGTCGACGCCGAGATCGTAGTCGACGCCGTCGACGAGCGTGAGGGAGACGGTCTCGTCGCCCTCGACGTCGGGATCGGCGAGCGGCGTGATCGTCACGATTGCCGTCGGCGATCCCGGGTCGAAGTCGACCGAGGTGCCGATGGTCGTGTAGTCGGTGCCGTCGGTCGCCGATCCGCTGATCGTGTAGTCGACCGTGAGCCCGGCCGTCGTGTCGCCGACGCGCGTGAGCGTGAACGTGCCGTCGTCGGGGCCGGCCTCCGACGCGCTCGGATCGGTCGCGACGATCGTCACGACGGGCGTCTGCGCGCGTGCCGCGAGCGGGAGGGCGGTCGCAGCGAGCGCAACGAGCCACACGACCGCCGCGCCACGGCCCCCGCCGCTACCACCACCCACGAGTCCACCAATAGCGGGATTGGCCCCGAGGGTCCAACACAGGCACTGCGCACAGCTTGGCTGCCTTGCCTCAGTTCCATTTTGGAACCATAGGATCCCCCGTGCGCTGGCGGGACGTCGGCAAGCTCGACTGCACGATCGCGCGGACGCTGTCCGTGATCGGCGATCGTTGGACGCTTCTCGTCCTGCGCGACCTGTTCCTGGGGACGCGGCGGTTCGACGGGTTCCAGGCGAGCCTCGGCATCTCGCGGCATCGCCTCGCCGACCGGCTCGCGAAGCTCGTGAAGCACGGCGTGCTGCGGCGGGAGCGCTACCAGGATCGGCCGCCGCGCTTCGAGTATCGGCTGACCGAAAAGGGTCACGACCTCTACGGCGTCATCGTCACGATCGCCGGGTGGGGCGACAAGCACATGGCAGGCAGGAAGGGGCCGCCCGTCGAGCGCGTGCACGACCGGTGCGGGCGTGCGACGACGCTGCGGCTCACGTGCGAGCACTGCGGAGATCCGGTGACGGCGCGCGACATGACGGCGCGCCCGGGACGCGGCCACCGCGCGCAACAGGAGGCTCGATGACGACGACGGCAGCGGCAACGGGGACGAATCTTCCGACGGTGTGCGTACTCTGCAGCCACAACTGCGGGATTCGCGTCGACGTGAAGGACGGCCGCATCGTCGCCGTGCGCGGCGACGAGACGAACCCCATCACCCACGGCTACGTGTGCAACAAGGCGTTCAGCATCGCCCATTACGTCGAGCACGGCGACCGCATGCGCCACCCGATGCGCCGCCGTCCCGACGGCACGTTCGAGCAGATCGACTGGGACACGGCGGTCCGCGAGGTCGGCGCCAAGCTGGCCGAGATCCGCCGCCGGCACACACCCCGGTCGATCGCGCTCGTCGGCGTGGGCGGGCAGGGCAACCACATGGACGCGCCCTACGCCCTCGGCTTCCTGCGCGGCATCGGCTCGCGGCGCTGGTTCAACGCGTTCGCCCAGGAGAAGACGCAGCACAACCTGCTCGACCAGTGGATGTTCGACGCGTCGCCGACGGCGTTCCTGCACGCCGACGTGGACCATGCGCGCTTCTTGCTCGTCCTCGGCACGAATCCGAAGATCTCGAACCGCGGCCACAACGCGACCGACACCTTCAAAACGCTCGCCGACGACAAGACGCGCACGGTCGTGGTCGTCGATCCGCGCGAGACCGAGACGACGCGCGGCGCGACGCGGCACCTGCGCGCTCGCCCCGGCACCGATGCCTATCTCCTGCTGGCGATGGCGGCGGTCATCGTGCGCGAGGGGCTCGACGACGAGGCGTTCGTCGACGGGAGCACGATCGGGCTGGACGCGCTGCGCGCCGAGCTCGCGGCCGTCGACGTGGCGCGGATGGCGGCGCGCTGCGGCCTCGACGTCGACGCCGTCCTCGAGACGGCGCGCGGCTTCGCCCAGGCCGAGTCGGCGGCCATCTTCTTCGATCTCGGCGTCGAGCAGACCCCGTTCTCGACCCTCATCTCCTACCTGATCCGCGCGCTGCTCGTGCTCACGAACAACCTCGGGCGGACCGGCGGCTGCGTGTTCCTCGAGTCGTTCCTGCCGCCCGTCGTCGACCCGAGCCTGGTCCGCGATCCCGAACGGGCACTCGTGTCGGGCATTCCCGCCATCCGCGCGCTCGGCAACGCCGGCATGTTCTCGCCTTCGCTCGTGCCCGAGGAAATCCTGGTCGATCACCCCGAGCGCATCCGCGCGGTCGTCGTCGAGGGGTCGAACCCGCTCCTCTCGTACTCGGACGCGCAGCGCTGGCGCGCGGCGCGCGAGAAGCTGGATCTCCTCGTCGTCATCGACCCCGCGATGACCGAGACGGCGCGGCTCGCCGACTACGTCCTCCCCACGCCGACCGGGTACGAGAAGTGGGAGACGGCGGCGTTCCCGCGCGGCGCGCCGGAGATCTTCGTGCAGGTGCGGCCGCCGGTCGTGCCGATGATGCCCGACACGCTCCCCGAGCCCGAGATCTACGTCCGCCTCGCGGAGGCGATCGGGCTCTTCGGGGAGCCGCCCGCCGAGCTCCACGAGCTGGCGAAGCACGCGCACACGCCCGAGGGGGCGATGGCCTTCCTCGGCACCGCGCAAGCGGCCGCCACGCAGGGCGAGAACCAGCTCATCTTCTGGACCTATCGGACGCTGGGGCCGTACCTGCCGTCGCCGTCGCTGGCGGCGATGTGGCTGCTCGCCCACTTGAACGCCATGTTCCGGACCGAAAGCGTCGTGCGCACGCTCGGCCCCGAGTGGGAGGGGAAGATGCCCTTCGATCTCGGCACCGAGATCTTCCGCCGCATCGTCGAGCACCCCGAGGGCGTCGAGATCGCGCGCCAGCGCATGGCGACGAACCTCGAGGACCACCTCGGCTTCGCCGATCGCAAGTTGCGGCTCGCGCCCGAGCCGATGATGGGCGAGATCCGGCGTGCGATCGCGACCGAGCCCACGGTCGATCCCGCATACCCCCTCGTCATGGCGGCCGGGCTCCGCACGCGCTGGACGGCCAACACCGTGCAGCGCGATCCCGCGTGGCGGAAGGGGAAGGGGCCGCACTGCGCCCTCAACCTCTCGCCGGGCGACGCCACGTCCCTAGGCATCCGCGACGGCGACCAGGTGCGGGTTTCCACGCATCGCGGCAGCCTCACCATGCCGGCGCAGCTCGACCCGAAGCTCATGACGGGCCACGTCTGGATGCCGAACGGCTTCGGCATGGTTTCGGCCGACGGCGTCGTCAACGGCGCGAACCAGAACGAGCTGACGGACGTCGCGGATCGGGATCCGTTCACCGGGATCCCGCACCACCGGTACGTGCGGGTCCGCGTCGAGCGCGTCTAGGGGACCGTCGTCGCGGGAACGCGCGCGCCGACCGTTCGCATCTCTCAGGCTTCGAGGATGCGGCTGCGGATCGCGAAGCGCACCAGCTCGGCCGTGTTGTGGAGATCGAGCTTCTCCATGACGCGCTTGCGGTGGCTCTCGGCCGTGTGGATGGAGATGTCGAGGAGGCTCGCGATCTCCTTGCTGGACCGGCCCTCGGCGATGAGCTGCAGGACCTGGCGCTCGCGATCTGTCAGGATGGCCAGCGCGTCGTCGGTGGCCGGCGCCTCGGGGGCGAGGAAGCTCTCGCGCAGGAGCGACGACACGGCCGGGCTGAAGAACGATCCGCCGCCGGCGACGGCCTTCACCGCACGCACGAGGTCGAGGTCGTCGGCGTCCTTGAGAACGTAGCCGTGCGCACCGGCCTTGAGGCTGCGGCGCACATACGCCACGTCGCCGTGCATGCTGAGGATCACGATCTTGACGGCAGGATCGACCTTCGCCATCTGCGCGGCGGCGTCGATGCCGTTGAGCAACGGCAGGCCGATGTCGACGATCGCCACCGTGGGGTGGAGCTGGCGGACCAGCTCCACCGCCGCCAGCCCGTCGCCCGCCTCGCCCACCACGCCGATCTCGCCGTCGGCCTGCAGGATGCGGCGGACGCCCTGGCGCACGAGCGTGTGATCGTCCGCGAGCACTACCGTGAGTCGTCCCATGCGCCGTCCTGCCGCACGCCTTTAGTCGATTGTCGCCCCGCAACCTAGTCCCGTCCGAATGGGATGCCCCCCGAGAAAAGGCGGCGAACCTACCTGGATACGGGATGCCGGACCGGCGGTCGGGGCACGTAGCAGCAGGGCCATGCGGATGCTTGCCAAGGCCGTTGCGCCGGTGATGGCCGTCCTCGCGCTCGCCGCGACCGGGCACGCGCAGAGCGCGGCCAGGTGTCAGGCGGACACGTCGAAGGCCTATGCGAAATACGTCCAGACGCGCAGCAAGCTCCTGCAGAAGTGCGAGGACGGGAAGGTCAGCGGAAGGCTGCCGGCATCCCAGGTCTGCGCGAACGAGACGCAGACCGCCACGCTCGTCGCCCGGGCCCGCGATCGGCTCCTCGCCAAGATCACGGCCTCGTGCGGCGGCGCCGACGGCGCCTGCGGCACGGGCGACGACCTCCCGCTGGCGTCGATCGGATGGGGGAGCGATCCCACCTGTCCCGGTTTTCCGGCGGGAAGCTGCAGCGGTTCCATCGCGAGCTGCGGCGACGTCGGCACCTGCGTCGCGTGCGTCGGCGACGCAGCCGTCGATCAGTCGATCGCGCTCTACTACGGCGGCCTCGCGAGCGGGCAGTTCGGCAGCGCCTCGGCGGTGAACCGCTGCCAGCGCGCCATCGGTCGCTACGCGTCGAAGTTCCTCAAGGCGAAGTCGAAGACGCTCGCGCGCTGCTGGCAGGGCCGCTTCAAGGGCCAGCACGCGAACGACTGCCCGAGCCCCGGCGACGGCCGCGCGGCGCTCCTCATCCAGCGCGCGGAGGCGCGCGCACGCTCGAGCCTCTGCAACGCGTGCGGCGGTGCGGACGCGGCGTGCGGCGGCAGCGACGACCTGACGCCGGCGCAGATCGGCTTCGCGGCCTCGTGTCCGTCCGTGACCGTGCCCGGCGGCAGTGCGTGCGGCGGACCGATCGGAGACCTCTCGGCGCTCGTCGACTGCGTGGCGTGCGTGACCGAATTCGACGTCGACTGCGTCGACTCGCTGGGCGTGCACGCGCTCGACCCGTATCCGGCCGAGTGCCGCGGCGGTCCGACGACCACGACCACCAGCACGACGCAGCCGCCGGCGTCGACGACCAGCACGTCGACGACGCAGCCGCCGGGATCGACGACCACCACGACCCTGCCGCCGGGCGCGAGCTTCCTCGACTTCACGACCCGTCCGGCGGGCGGCGTATGCGGGCACACGTACAGCGACACGGCGGGCACCGCGGTGCTGAAGAACCTCACCTGCGGCGGCCTCAGCCTCGGCGCCGGTGGCTCGACCGTTCCGGAGGGGCCGACGCCCGACGGATCGACCAGCCGTTTCACCGCCGACTGCGTCGGCACGACCTGCACGCTCGGGGCGACCACGGCGTCCGGCCCGAGCTTCGACTGCACGGATGCCGGCTGCAAGTTCGGGGCGCCGCTGCCGATCGTCAACGGATCGCTGTCGACCTGCGTGCAGAACACGTTCGCGGCGCCCGCGACCGGTACGCTCGACACGGCAACCGGCGCCGCGAGCACCAACGTGTCGCTCGACTCGAACACCGTCGTGACCGGAGTCAGCGCGCAGCCGTGTCCCATCTGCCGGAGCGGATCGGTCTCGGGCCCGGCCTGCGCCGGAACGCCCGGCAGCCCGTGCACGGGCGTCTGCGAAGGCAGCCCCAACCAAGGAAGCCCCTGCGTCAGCACGAACTCCCAGGGTCTCTCGCGCGACTGTCCGCTACCGGCGTCGGGCCCGGCGGGAAACCGCTGCTACAAGGGGACCAACAACAACGGCGCTTGCACGTCGAGCAGCCAATGTCCCGGCGGCGGCGTGTGCGCCGTCTTCGTCGGACAGATAGGGGTCAATCTGACGCCGCTCGCGACCAGCACGCGAGAGCTGTCGTCGTCCACGGGACTGTTCTGTCCCTCGCAGGCGAGCGCAGGATGCTTCACGAATCCGAACAGCAGCTCCTGTCGCCTGATCCGTGAGACGGGCGTGCCGTCCGGACCCATCACGCCCAACGTCGCGGCGACCGCGACGCTCGCGTCGACCTTCTGCGTGCCCGCCACCGGCAACCTGCTGATCGACGGCGCGGCGTCGCTACCGGGTCCCGGAGCGATCACGCTCCCGGGCACCGTGCTGCTCCTGCAGGCGAGCACCACGACCTCGACGATGCCGTCGGGCTCGACGACGACGAGCACCAGCACAACCGCGGTGCCCACCACGACCAGCACGTCGACGTCGACGGCGGCGACGCCCACGACCACCAGCACGAGCACGACGACGACCCTGCCGGCCGGAACGACGGTCCTCGACTTCACTACCACGCCGGGAGCCGGCGTGTGCGGCACGTCGCGGGACGGGACCTCGGGGCTGATCCAGAACCTCGGATGCGGCACGCTCAATCTCGGTGGAGGGGGCTCGAGCGTTCCGGAGGGTCCCGTCCCCGACGGTGCGACCAGCCGCTACGTCGTCACGAGCTGCGCGGGCAGTGATTGCACGCTCGCGCCGACGAACGCTCCGGCCGGCGTGATCGACTGCACCGGCACCGGCTGCAACTTCGGTCCGCCACTCCCGATCCCGAACGCGGGTCTCTCGACGTGCATCGTGAACACGCTCGCCGCTCCGGGGAGCGGCACGGTGAACACCGCGACGGGCGTCTTGTCGCTCGGGGTTCCGCTCGACTCGCACGTATTCGTCACCGGGAACGAGGCGCAACCGTGCCCGCTGTGCTCCGCGACCGGATCGCCGAGCAACCCGGGCGTCGGGACGTGCAACGGCGGAACCAATTCCGGCGGCGCCTGCGTCAGCACGAACTCGCAGGGGCTCTCGTCCGATTGCCCGCCGACCGGCAGCGACCTCGGATCGATCTCGGTCGACCTGACGCCGGTCGTGACCGGCACGGCGAGCGACTCGGATCTCGCAGGGCTCTTCTGTCCGGGACAGACCGCGGGTGGCGGCGAGGGCTGTTTCGGCAGCACCGCGTGTCGATCGTTCTCGCAGACCGGAACTCCGGCGGGCGCGCTCGTGCCGGACACCCCGCAGCCGGTCGCGCTCGCGTCGGCGTTCTGCATCCCGGCCACGGGGAATCTCCTCATCGACGGCGCGGCCAGCCTCCCGGGTCCGGGCGCGGCGAGTCTCTCGGGCACGGTCACGCTCTCCGACGTCGGCGTCACGACGACCACGACGACGCTCGCGCCACCCACCACCACCAGCACGACGGGTGCGTCGACGACCAGCACGCCCACGACCACCAGCACCAGCACGACGACGCTCCTTCCGCCGCTCCTCCCGTTGACCGTCGAGTTCTCGAGCACCGGCGGCGGGGGGACCTGCGGATCGACGCGCAACGGCGCGGGCACGATCGTGCAGAACCTCGCCTGCGGCGATCTCGCGCTGGGAGGTGGAGCATCGACACTGCCGCCGTCGACGCTCCCGGACGGCGCCGTCAATCACTTCGCGCTCAACGCCTCCGACCTCGGCTGCGTCCTGTCGCTGCTCACGGCGTGTCCGTTGAGCGCGACCACGTCCGCCGGGCCGGGCTTCGACTGTACGACCACGGGGTGTTTCTTCGGTCCTCCGGTGCCGGTGCCGAACGGTGGCCTCTCGGTGTGCAGCGTCAGCACCTTCGCGAGCCCGTCGAGCGGAACCGTGAACCTGGTGACCGGCGCCACCACGGCCAACGTCGCGCTCGACTTGCATCTCTTCGTCACCGGCAACTCGACGCAGCCGTGCCCGCGCTGCTCGGCGACCGGCACGCCGGGCGCTCCGGGCAGCGGCACCTGCGACCGCGGCGCGCGCGCCGGGCTCGGGTGCACCACGATGAACTCGCACGGCCTCTCGAAGGACTGCCAGCCCGGCGGCAGCGACGGCAGCTTCGATCTGGGCTCGCTGCTCGCGAACCTCTCGCCCGTGACGACGGGGACGGCGAGCAAGTCGAATCCGCTCGGCCTCTTCTGCCCGGGTCAGACGTCCGCCGGTTGCTTCGGCGCGGCGAGTTGTAGGTCCATCACCGAGACCGGCGCCGCGCCGAACGCCGCACTCTCGGCCGTGACCCCGCAACCCGCGACGCTCGCATCGACCTTCTGCGTTCCGGCGAGCGGCAATCTGCTGGTCGACGGGTCCGCCGATCTCCCGGGACCCGCCGCCATCAGCCTCCCCGGGACGATCCGCTCGCAGATGTGAGCGGCGGCGACACGGCGTCCACGCGTAGACCACCACCCCGCGTGGACGCCGTGCCGCCGGTGGATTCCCCACAGCCCGCGCGCTATGGCCTGCCGGTCATGAAGCTCGGCCTCATGCTCGGCTACTGGATGTTCGGCCCCGAGGATCCCATCGACCTCGTCCTCGAAGCCGAGCGCCTCGGCTACGACTCCGTCTGGACCGCCGAAGCCTACGGCTCCGACGCCGTGTCGTACCTCTCGTGGATGGGTGCGCGCACGACGAAGATCAAGCTCGCGACCGGCATCATCCAGATCTCGGCACGCACGCCCGCCTGCGTCGCCATGACGGCGATGACGATCGACCACCTCTCCAAGGGACGGCTGATCCTCGGTCTCGGCGTGTCGGGCCCGCAGGTCGTCGAAGGATGGTACGGACAGGCCTTCCCGCGCCCGATGGAGCGCACGCGCGAGTACGTGGCGCTCTTGCGCCAGATGATCCGACGCGAGGGCCCGGTCGTGTTCGAGGGCAAGCAGTACCAGCTGCCGCTGCGCGGGGGCTCCGGGCTCGGCAAGCCGCTCAAGCTCATCAACGCGCCGCTGCGCACGCACATCCCGATCTACATCGGCGCCGAGGGCCCGAAGAACATCGCGATGGTGCTCGAGATCGCCGACGGATGGCTGCCGCTGTACTACTCGCCCTACCGGCCCGAGGTGTACGCGGAGTCGCTCAGGGACATGCGCCCCGGCTTCGAGGTCGCATGCCCGGTGACCGTGTCGGTGAACGACGATCTCGAGGCGGCGCTCCAGCCCGTGAAGTACATGCTCGCCTTCTACATCGGCGGCATGGGCGCCAAGGGGAAGAACTTCCACCTGAACCTGGTGAAACGCTTCGGCTTCGAACGCGAGGCCGACGAGGTGCAGCGGCTCTTCCTCGAGGGCAAGCGCGCGGAGGCGGCGGCCGCCGTGCCCGACCGGTTCGCCGACGAGATCTCCCTGTGCGGCTCGGCCGCTCGCATCAAGGATCGCGCCCAGGCGTGGAAGAAGAGCCCCGTCACGACGATGCTGGTGGGAAGCCGCGACGCGGCGGCGGTCCGGATCCTCGCCGACGCATTGCTCTGATGGAGCGCGCGTCGAGCGCTAGAACGTGCCCTCGATGCCCCCCGCCGGGATGACGGTGTCGTTGCGTAGGCCCTGGTCGTTCAGCGCGTAAATGCCGTTCGCGTAGAGCATCACGTTGCCCCACACGACGACGCGGATGCCGAACGAGAGGTCGGAGGTGTCCTTGCGACCGAAGTTGAGGCCGAGCAGGGGCTCGCTCACCGTCTGGCCGTTGCTCAGGTGCAGGAACGAGGTGTCGTCGGGCTCCGCGGTGCCTTCGAACTGGCTGCGCCCGAGGTAGGCGAGGTTGAAGTTGATGCGCTTGGTGATGTCGACGTCGACGCCGATGCCGTAGCTCGCCGCGCTCTTCGACACGTTGCTGGCGTCATAGTCGATGCCGAGGTTCATGGTCGGCTCGACACGATCCCACAGTACGGTCGAGAGATAGAGGAAGGGCGACACCTCGACGTCACCCGTGCCCTGGAAGTTGCCATGGCTGCCGGAGGGCAGGCGGAGCACGAGCCCCGCGGCCGAGCGCAGCCAGTCGAGGCGCGGGAGCTGATACTTCGCGCGCAGCAGGATGTCGCCGACGCCGACCGGATTGCCGTTCTCGTAGCCGACGCGCTCCGGCCCGGTCGACGGCGTGAACACGCCGTCGAGACCCGCCGTCGCCACCTCCTGCGCATGCACGCCGAGGCGCATGTTGGTGGCGATGATCGGCAGGAGGATGTTGAGGTCGAGGTCGTCGAGCACGCCCCAGGTGAAGCTGACGGTGGTCACGTAGTTCTGGAGCGCCAGGCTGTAGCGCAGGGTCTGGGCGCGGAAGCCGATCTGGTTGCCGCCGGCGTCGAAGGCGGTCGTGACGATGGGGTCGTTGTTCTGGAGGCGCGTGAGCTGCGTGCCGTCGAATTCGTTGAATTCGACGTACTGGAAGCTGACGCTCACGTTGAACTTGTTCCGGCCGAGGGTGTCGGGGCGCTCGAGGAAGACCGGACCCAGCGTCTCCGACGTCCGCTCGAAGACTTCCAGGGTCGGGTTGTACCGATAGGTGAAGCCCGCCGACGCCGAGGTGATGGGCAGGGCGCGGGCTGCGAAATCGGCGATGTTGTCGGCGAAGGCGTCGAAGGCCGACGTCGGCGCGATGCCGACGGTCTGGGAGGCGTCGCTGAGCTTGCGCTCGAGCGAGCGCGCCCCGGCGAGCCCGGGTGCGGCGAGCAGGGCGATGGCGGTGATGATGGGGAGGATGGATCGACGCATGCTCTCTCCTTCGGCTAGCGTACGAAGACGCCGGAGACCCGTTGGATTCGTCGCAGCTCGCGTTTCAGCTGATTCGTGCTCCGATACAGAAAACGGGCGCGGCGTGCCAGGTCGGGGACCGGCTTCGCCAGCGCGCGCGCCAGCGGACGTACCAGGGGCGACGTGCCGGCGACGAGCTCGAGCCCGGCCCGCGCGCGGATCTGGGCCACGGTCGAGCCGTTGGCGGGGAGCGGCAGCGGAATGCGTCCCGCCAGCGCGTCGGACGTGGTCGCGAGATCACCGCCGACGATCTCGAGCGTGCTCATGATCGTGACGCGCGGTCCCTCGGGGAGCTGGCTCGTGGCGACGAGCTCCTGCAGCTCCGCGACCATCGCCCCGAGCTCCACGGCGCGCCGGTAGGCGTCGAGCACGGGCTCGCAGGTGATGCGGCTCGGCACGGAGTGATGGACGCACGCGCCGGCCATGCACAGGTCGGTCGTGCAGGGGTCGCCGTCGTCGGCGCACATGGTTCCGTCGGGCAGGTCGCACGGGTCGACACCCTGTGCGCGGGCAGCGGAACCGGCGATGGCCAAGCCGATGGCAAGGGCGAGGTATAGCGACCGCACCATCCCGGGTTATACTCCGAAACGTGCGGGTGGGGCATCCAGGGGCGGGGGTGGTGGTCGGGGTGGCCATGGCGCTCGCCATCGGCTCCGCGCACCCGGGTGGGGCCCGGCTCGTCGGCGAGCTGGAAGTCTACGACGTCGTGCCCGACCAGACCTCGGTTCATGTCCGTGCAGGCACCCGCAAGCAGTTTGCGGTGTGGGCCGGGGGCGAGGGCCTCCTATATCGTTGGACGTTCGACGACCTTCCCGTCGGCGAGCGCCGGAGCTGGACGCTCGACGCGACGGTCGAGCTCGCCGGCACCCACCGCGTCGCCGTCGCCATCGAGGGCCCGGATGGACGCGTCGGCCGGAGCTGGGACGTTACGATCGACGTCCCGGCCGGGATGACGACGTCCTCCCCGTCGACGTCGACCGAGCCCACGACGAGCTCGACCACGTCGAGCACGACGACCAGCACGACGGCGGCGATCGCGACCACCTCGACGAGCAGCAGCTCGACGACGACCACGTCGACGAGCACGTCGTCGTCCACGTCGACGACGTCGTCGACGAGCTCGAGCTCCACGACCCAGGCGCCTACCACGACCACGTCGTCGACGAGCGGCGCCTCCGCCTCGACCGAGCCCTCGTCCACGTCGCTCGTTCCCACCACCGTGCCGACGTCGACCACGTCGTCCACGGAGACGACGACGTCCACCAGCTCGTCGACCCGACGCGCGACCACCTCCACGACGACGTCCACACGGGCGCCGACCACGAGCCGGCCCTCGACCACGTCGACCACACGGGCACCCACCACGACGCGGCCGTCCACGACCTCGACCACGCGCGCCCCGACGACGACCAGCACGTCGTCGACGCGCCCGACCACGACGACCACGGCGCCGGTCACGACGACGACCGCGCCGCCGCCTGCCACGAGAGCCGCCGGCGGCATCAGCTCCCAGGAGGTGCGCGCGCTCCTCGATCGCTACGCAGCGGCGTGGCGGGCGCGCGACCCCGAAGCGCTCCGCACGATCGGGCAGGTGTCGTCACCGAGCCAGGTCGAGTCGCTGCGCTCCTACTTCCGGACCGTCCAGGACCTCGACGTCGACGTGACCGTGCTCGACATCAGGACGTCCGGCGACGAGGCCTTCGTGCGCTTCATACGGCGCGACACGTTCAAGGATCCCGCCGGCAACCTCGTCACGAAGGAATCGCCACCCATCGAGAAGCGCATCGTCCGTACGGCGGGCGGTCTCCGCTTCGCCCCCGCCCAATGACGCTCGTGCACCCCGAGGGTCGTCGTGCTAACGGACGCGCGACATGACGCCGGCGCTGACGGAGCTCGCCCGCAAGGTCTCGAACTGGGGGCGTTGGGGCGCCGACGACGAACGGGGAACCGTGAACTTCATCACGCCCGAGGTCGTCCGGCGAGCGGCGGGATGCGTGCGGCGGGGGCAGGTCTTCAGCCTCGGGCTCACCTTCGGCGCCGAGGGCCCGCAGTTCGGGCAGGCCGGCCGCGTGAACCCCCTGCACATCATGACCTCGACGCACGGTCAGATGACGCCCGATCCCGCCGGGCCGCGCTACGCCGACGACGTGATCGTCATGCCGCTGCAGTGCGCGACCCAGTGGGACAGCCTCGCGCACGTCCACTATGGCGGCCAGCTCTACAACGGACACGCCGCGTCCGCGATCACGCCGTCGGGCGCGGAGCGCAACGGCATCGACAAGATGTCGGCCGGAATCATCTCGCGCGGCGTGCTGCTCGACGTGGCGCGGCTGAAGGGCGTCGAGTCGCTCGGACCGGGCCAGGTCATCTCCCCGGCCGACCTCGAGGCGGCGGAGAAGCGGCAGGGTAGCCGGGTCGAGCGCGGCGACGTGCTCCTCGTCCGTACCGGCTACATGCGCGTCTTCACTGTGTACGGCGAACGTGTCTATTACATGAAGCAGATGCCCGGGCTCGGCGTCGAAACCATCGAGTGGCTCCACGCGCGCGAGATCGCGGCCGTGGCGAGTGACACGAACATGGTCGAGGTCTATCCGCCCGAGGACCCGACCGTCCTTTTCCCATTCCACGCGATCTGCATTCGCGACATGGGACTGACGCTCGGGGAGATGTTCGACTTCGAGGCGCTCGCCGCCGACTGCGCAGCGGACGGCGTCTGGGAATGCCTGTTCACCGCACCGCCGCTCCGGGTGACGGGTGGCGTTGGATCGCCGCTCAATCCGCTCGCCGTGAAGTAGAAACAGAGGAAATCGTGAGGTCCAGCCGGGTCGGCACGAGGCGTGCATTCGCTTCGGGCGCCCCTGCGCCCGTCATGTCGCCGACACTTCGCCTACCCATCCTCGCCATCCTGCTCCTCGTCGGCCTGGGAATGCCCGCCCGCGCCGGCGCAGCCTCCGATTCCGCGGTGGCGTCGGCGGTGAATGCCCTCCTCGCGAGCGGGGACCCGCTCGTCGTCGACGGTGTCACCTTGAACGCGTCCCAGGTCTGGGCCCTGTACGAGGGCCGGTCGGGGTCAGCCCTTTGGCAGGGCCGTGTCGAGGCCGTGACAAAAATTCTCGCCGCGGCGAACGACGAAGGACTCGATCCCGCCACGTATCACGTCGCGGCGATCATCGCGCGCACGCACAGCGAGTCGGCGGAGGGCATGGCCGCGCTCGACCTGCTCGTCTCGGACGGCTTGCTGCGCTACGCGTACGACGTCCGCTACGGCCACAGCCGCCCGAGCCACGTTACGGCCGAGGTGGCGCTCGATCCCGCGCCCGATCCGGTGCCGCTCGTGCGTTCCATCGCCGCCCTGCCGGATCCGAGCCCCGCCCTGGAGGATCTCCCCCCGAAGCATGCTGCGTATCGGGGACTTCGCGCCGCGCTGGCCTCGTACCGGGCCGCGTTCGCCGATGGAAAGCGCTGGCCGACCGTCCCCGATGGGCCGACCATCCGACCCGGAAACAACGACGCGGCGGTGCCGGCGCTGCGCGCACGCCTGATCGCGAGCGGCGACCTCGCTCCCGGCCCCGACCACGGGTCACGGCACTACGACGCGAACCTCGTCGCCGCGATGAAGCGGTTCCAGGACTGTCACGGCCTCGCGCCCGACGGCGTCGTCGGTCCGCGCGGGCGCGCCGCTCTGAACGTCGGAATCGCCGAGCGCATCCAGCAGATCATCGTCAACATGGAGCGCTGGCGCTGGGTCCCCGACGAGCTCGGCAACCCGCGCATCGTGGTGAACATCGCCGCCGCCCGGCTGCGCCTCATCGACGAGGACGGCACGCCGGTCATGGAGATGCCGGTCATCGTCGGGGAGACCGACAAGATGACGCCCATGTTCAGCAGCGCCATCACGCACGTCATCTTCAACCCCACCTGGACGGTGCCGGACAAGATCGCGCGCAAGGAGCTCCTGCCCAAGGTGCAGCGCGACAAAGCCTACTTCGAGCGCCAGGGGATCCACCTGATCGGGGGCTGGCAGCCCAGGGCCGCGGGAGACGATCCCGAGAAGCTCGACTGGTCCGGCGCGCGAGGCGCGGCCTCGTTCCGCCTCCGGCAGGCGCCGGGACCACAGAACCCGCTCGGGCGCGTCAAGTTCCTGGTCCCGAACGTGTTCGGCGTCTATCTCCACGACACGAACTCGAAGCGCCTGTTCGCCAAGGAGCAGCGCACGCTCTCCCACGGCTGCGTGCGGGTCGGCGACGCGCTCGGCCTGGCCGATCATCTGCTCGACGGCGCGCAAGGCTGGAGCGAGGCGCGTCGCGAGCGGATCCTGTCCGGTTGGAACACGACGACCATCACGCTCGCACACCCGATCCCCGCCCATCTCATGTACGAGACGGCGTGGGTCGACGCCGATGGCCGCATGCACTTCGTCGACGATCCGTACGGCCGCGACCATCGACTCTCCGAGGCCCTCGCGGGCCACGCCGTCGAGCCGGTGAGCGAGCGGGTCGAGACCGCCGAGCCCTGATCGCGACGCGAAAAAAAGTGCGTCCAGGGGGTTGAGCGCGCGAGCGCTCCCCGTGTAAGAGGGCCGCACATCGTCACGTCTGGGGAGGGGGCATGGCTGCGGTCACCTTGCGGAGCCGTCGCGACATACTGCGGCTCGCGAGTGGCTTCGCCATCGGGGCACTCGTGGGCCCCGGGCGGGCCGCCGCGAGCAATTGGGACGAGCGGGCGCTGTCGCTCTATTCAATCAACACCGGCGAGTACCTGACCGTCGAGTACTTCGCCGAAGGCTGCTACCAGCGCGAGGCGTTGAGCGAGGTGAACCGCCTCTGCCGCGATCATCGCACCGGCGAGGAGTGCGCCATCGATCCGCGGCTACTCGACCAGCTCTTCGCCCTGCGCACCAGGCTCGGAACTCGCGAAGCCTACCAGCTCGTGTGCGGTTACCGCTCGGCCGAGACGAACGCGCTGAAGCGCCTGCACAGCCACAGCGTCGCGTCCAACAGCTACCATCTCACGGGACGCGCCGCAGACGTGTTCCTGCCCGACCGCGATCTGCGCACGCTCCGCAGGGCCGCGCTCGCGATGGGTGCGGGCGGCGTCGGCTACTACCCGCGCAGCGGGTTCGTCCACCTCGACACCGGACCCGTACGGTCCTGGTAGGTCATGGCGCGGCTCAGCCGGCGCAGGACAGGCACGCCGCGACGAGCGAGAGCAGCGCCTGCGGGCGGAAGAGCTTCGGCGAGAAGAACGCGCCGATCGTCTGCGCGTCGTCGGCGTGTTCGGCGGCGGCCGTGCCCGACGTCAGGACCACCCGCAGCGACGGGTCGCGACGGCGGAAGGCGGCGACCAGATCGGCGGCGCGCAGCGCGCCGAGGTCGGCATCGACGATCGCGAGCGCGTGGCGTCCCGGGTCGAGCAGGTCGACGGACGTGTGCGGATCGACGGTCCAGTCGACGTGATAGCCGGCGGCCACCAGCGCGTCGGCAACGTACTGGCACCAGCTCTGGCTGCGGTCGACGACGAGAACGGCTTTGTCGGCGCGATGCATGGCGCGGCGGAGAGCAATGCACGTGCCCGCGGCAGCGCTGCGGAATGCCGCCCTTTCGTTCCGGCCATCGGCAGACCGGCCGGGTCGTTTGGCTACAGCCGACGCGAAACGATCCGCCGCGTCAGCGCGCGGCGCGCGCGGCGGGACGGGCCGGCGTCTGGTAGAAGCTGCGCTCCACCTGCGCGCGCAGCCGTTGACCGAGCTGCGCGCGGTCGGTCTTCATGCCGCCGGCGACCCAGTCGGCCATGAGCACCTGGTCCATCACCGTGAAGAGCTTCGCGAGGTAGTCGGGATCCTCGTCGATGAACTCGCCGGCACGCGTGCCGCGCCGGAAGATCTCGGCCTGCTCGCGATGGATGTCCTGCCAGCACTGCACCTGGCTCGCCGTCGCGAGGGCGGGGCCGAGCGCCCACGAGACGCCGGAGCGCAGGTGCATGCGGAGGAAATCCGGGTGATCGGCGAAATAGCCGATGAAGCCCTCGATCAGGCGATCGAGCGTCTGGCGGGCCGGGTTGTCCCCGGCGACGATCTCGCGCACGAGCTGCAGGATCTCCTGGCCGCGCTCTTCGAGGAGGGCGGTGAAGAGCTCCGTCTTGCCGGGGAAGATCGCGTAGATGGTCCCCATCGAGAGGCCGGCGCGGGTCGAGATGTCCTGCAGCTTCGCGGCCTCGAAGCCCTTGTCCGCGAAGACCTGCTCGGCGGCTTCGAGGATGTGCTGGCGGTAGACGTCGTTGCGGGCCTTGCGGGCCTCCTCGCGGGGCTTTCGCGCCACGCCTGGGATCTAGCATCGAAAAAACGAGTTGACAACCCAAAACTTCGAATGCTAATTCGACCATCCGAACAGGGCTGCGAAGCCGCGACCAGAAGGAGGCGCCATGGAGTTCGGGATCTTCTCGCAGATGCACTGTCCGGAGTGGGACGACGAGCATTCCCGCTACCACCGCGAGGTCGACATCGCGATCCTGTGCGACCAGGTGGGCTTCAAGTACGACTGGTCGCCCGAGCACCACTTCCTGCAGAACTACTCGCACCAGCCGGCGCCCGAGGTCTTCCTCTCGTTCGTCGCGGCGCAGACCAAGCAGATCCACGTCGGCACGGCGATCACGAACATCACCGCCGCCGTGAACCATCCGGCGCGCGTGGCCGAGCGGATCGCGACCATGGACCATCTCTCGAAGGGCCGCGTCGAGTTCGGGACCGGCCGCGGCTCGTCGTCGGCGGAGTGGGGCGGCTTCGCGATCCCGTCGGCGGCGGAAACCAAGCCCATGTGGCGCGAGTCGCTCGAGCAGATCCCGCGCATGTGGCTGGACGAGCCCTACGAGTTCGAGGGCAAGTACTTCCGGATGCCGAAGCGCAACGTGCTGCCGAAGCCCTACACGCGGCCCCATCCGCCGATGTGGGTCGCCTGCTCGAGCCCGCCGACGTTCATCGAGGCGGGCGAGCTCGGCCTGGGCGCCCTCTGCTTCACCTTCGGCACGCCCAACGAGATCGCGACGCTCGTGCGCGGCTACAAGGACGCGATCAAGCGCTGCAAGAAGCCGATCGGCGGCTACGTCAACGACAACATCGCCGTCACGACGCAGATGTTCTGCCTGCCCGACGGCGACGAGGCACGCCGGATCTTCTCACAGGCGAAGGTCGGCTACTTCACCTCGTGGTTCTTCCACTGGCTCGACTCCATTCCGCGTCCGGCCGGCATGCCGCCCGCGCCAGCGCCGATCAACGTTCCCGACCCGACCCCCGACCAGCTGAAGGCGGGGCTCGCGAACGGCGGACGCCAGATCGGCTCGCCCGAGGAGATCGCCGCCGTCATCCGGATGTACGAGGAGCTGGGCGTCGACCAGCTGATCTACGCCCCGTTGACGTTGACGCTCGACCAGAAGTACGTGCGGGATTCGATCGAAACGTTCGGGAAGCACGTGCTTCCGAAGTTCGACAGGGATCCCGTCCACAGCACGACCCGGCAGCGGCAGGCACAGGTGAAGTCCAAGGCGGCGTGAGCCGTCGTCCGCACGATGGGTGTTTCCGTCTACGACAAGGTGTTGATCGGCGGCACGTGGGTGCCCGCCGAGGGCGGCACCTATCCGATCGTCGACCCGGCGACCGAGGAGGTCGCCGGGCGCGCGCCGCAGTGCTCGGTCGCACAGGTCGAGGCGGCGGCGCGAGCGGCCCGCGCGGCGTTCGGACCGTGGTCCCGTCTCTCCGGAGTCGAGCGCGGCGCGCTGCTCGCCCGGGCGGCGAAGAAGTTCCGCGACGAGATGAGGTCGCTCGTCGATCTCACGATCGCCGAGACGGGCGCCGTGCGCGGCGTCGCCGAGGCGCAGCAGGTGGGCGCCGTGCCGCTGCGGCTCGAGAAGTACGCCGACCTGGCTGCGCGCCTGCCCCAGGAGACGTTCCCGCCGCGCGAGATGGGCGCGACGGTGCAGGCGGGGATCGCCGTCCACGAGCCGCTGGGCGTGGTCGCGTGCATCACGCCCTCGAACTTCCCGATGACCAACTGCGCCGGCAAGATCGGCCCCGCGCTCGCGTGCGGCAACACCGTGGTCGTGAAGCCGGCGCCCGTGGATCCCCTGGGCGTCGCCGAGCTGTGCCGGATCGTGAACGAGGTCCTGCCTCCCGGCGTGGTGAACTTCGTATGCGGATCGGGACCGGAGGTCGGCGAGGCGCTCGTGGCCGCGCCCGACGTCGACATGATCTCGTTCACGGGCAGTACGGGCGTCGGCCTGAAGATCCAGGAGGTAGCGTCGCGGCGCTTGAAGCGCACGCTCCTCGAGCTCGGCGGCAAGTCGCCGCAGATCGTGTTCGCCGACGCGGATCGCGAGAAGGCCCTGCGCGGCGCGACCCAGGTGTGGACGTTCCACTCGGGGCAGATCTGCATCGCGGGGACGCGCCTGCTCGTCGAGCGGTCGATCTACGACGAGTTCACGCAGGCCATGGTCGCCATGGCAGGGCGCGTGAAGATCGGCGATCCACGCGAGCCGGGCACGGTGATGGGCCCGCTCGTCTCCGCGGCCCAGCGCGATCGCGTCGAGCGCTTCATCAAGAGCGGCCTCGACGAGGGCGCGACGCTCGCCTGCGGCGGCAAGCGGCCCGCGCACCTGCCGAAGGGCTACTACGTCGAGCCGACACTCTTCACGCACGCCACCAACGCCATGACGATCGCGCGCGAGGAGATCTTCGGCCCGGTCGTGACCGCGATCCCGTTCGACGACGAGGCGCAGGCGATCGCGCTCGCGAACGATTCGGACTACGGTCTCTACGGCTACGTGTGGACCGGCGACAGCGCGCGCGGCCTGCGCGTCGCCCGGGCGCTGCGCACCGGCACGATCCAGGTGAACAACTCCGGCGGCATGAATCCCGATGCCCCGTTCGGCGGCTACAAGCTCTCGGGCATCGGGCGCGACGGCGGCCTGTATGCGATCGACGCGTACAGCGAACGCAAATACATCGGGTGGACGGCATGAGCTTCGATACGATCATCAAGAACGGCACGGTGGTGGACGGCTCCGGCCTGCCCAAGCGGGTGGCCGACGTCGGCATCAAGAACGGGACGATCACGGACATCGGGCGCCTCTCGGGCGCCAAGGAGACGATCGACGCCGACGGGCTCGTCGTCATGCCCGGCATCGTCGACGCGCACACGCACTACGATCCGCAGGTGACCTTCGAGGGGCACGCCACGTCGTCGTGCTTCCACGGCGTCACGTCGGTCATCGCGGGCAACTGCGGTTATTCGATCGCGCCCTGCAAGCCCGGCGACCGCGAGTGGGTGATGAAGCTCTTCGCGCAGGTCGAGGGTATGACGCCGTCGGTGCTCGAGCAGGGGTTGCCGTGGGACTGGGACAGCTTCCCGCAGCTGCTCGACGTGCTCGATCGCCGGCTCGGCGTCAACGTCGGCATCTACGTCGGCCACTCGGCGATCCGCCGCTACGTCATGGGCGAGGCGGCCTCCGAGCGCGAGGCGACGGCGGCCGAGATCCAGCAGATGGCGACGCTCGTCCGCGACGCCATGCGGGCGGGCGCGGCCGGGTTCACGTCGTCGAAGTCGCCGACCCACGTCGATCACCTGAAGCGCCCGGTTCCGTCGCGGAAGGCGTCGTTCGAGGAGATCAAGACGCTCGCGGCCGCGGCCGGCGAGGGCGGGGCGGGCAGCATCGGCTACCTCGCCGAGACGGCCGTCCAGGGCTATACCGCCGACGACCGCCAGCGCATCGTCGACCTCGCGCTCGCCTCGGGCCTGCCCGTCGTCGTCCAGGGCATGGGGTATCGTCCCGGGCAGAAGGAGAGGTGGGACGACCAGGTCGGTTTCTTGAACGATGCGCGCGCCAAGGGCGCGGCCGTGTACTCGATGCTCCGCTCGCAGCCGTTCATGCGTCCATTCAACTGGCGCCGCGGGACGTCGCTCTTCGAGGGCTGCTTCGCGTGGCGCGAGCTCTCCGACATGACGGCGGAGCAGCGGCTCGCGGCGTTCAAGGACCAGGGCTTCCGCAAGAAGCTCGCGGCCGACTGGGACGCACCCAACACCGATGCGAAGCGCGGCTCGACGCTGCCCCCGCCGCGCCAGACGCAGGTGTTCGTCGACAAGTCGCCCTCCAACCGGGCGGCCGAAGGGAAAAGCCTCGGCGAGCTCGCCAAGGCGAAGGGCGTGCATCCCGTCGAGATCATGTGCGATCTCGTCGTCGCCGACGGGCTCGACACGCAGCTCGTCTACAACTCCGAGGGTCCGGAGTGGATCGCCGCCAACGGCGAGTCGCAGAGGAACCCGCACATGATCGTCGGCACGGGCGACGGCGGCGCGCACGCCGACCGTGACGACGGCGCCGAGTGGTCGACCTACTTCCTGCGCTCGTGGGTCCTCGACCGCCAGCACTACACGTTGGAAGAGGGCGTGCGCCGCATCACGCATCTGCCGGCGATGATCTGCGGCATCCCGCTGCGCGGCCTGCTCGCTCGCGGCTATCACGCCGACGTGATGCTCTTCGATCCCGCGAAGCTCCGCCTCGGCAAGAAGGGTCTCGTGAACGACATGCCGGGGGGCGAGGCACGCTGGCAGGTGAAGCCCGAGGGTGTCGTGCGCGTGATCGTCAACGGCCAGACGATCGTCGAGAACGGAGAGCTCCGGAAGGGCACGCCGGGCCGCGTGCTCCGGATCGGGAACAAGGCGTGAAGGCAGCCGTCTACTTCGGGAACGGGAAGCCCGTTTCGATCGAGGACGTCCGGGTGAAGGAGCCCGGGCACGGCGAGGTGCGCGTTACCATCAAGGCGGCGGGCCTGTGCCACTCCGACGTGAGCGTTCTCGACGGCACGATCCCGTATCCGGTGCCGGTCGTGCTCGGACACGAGGGGGCGGGCGTCGTCGAGTCGATCGGCTCGGGTGTGACGAGCCTCAAGGAGGGCGATACCGTCATCCTCTCCACCCTCGCGCACTGCGGGCGCTGCGTCGCGTGCGAGTCGTCGCGTCCGACCCAGTGCCGGAACGCCCCGTCCCCGAAGGACTCGGTGCCGTTCTTCGTCGGCGGCAAGCCGGCCTTCCAGTTCGCCAACACGTCCACCTTCACGGAGCTGACGCTCGTGCGCGAGCAGTCGGCGATCCCGTTCGATCCGAAGGTGCCGTTCGATCGCGCGTGTCTCATCGGGTGCGGCATCATGACGGGCGTCGGTGCGGTGCTGAACCGCGCCCGGGTCGAGCCCGGCTCGAGCATGGTGGTCTTCGGGGTCGGGGGCATCGGGCTCAACTGCGTGCAGGGCGGCGTCCTCGCGGGGGCCTCACGCATCATCGCCGTCGACGTGAACCCGCAGAAGCTCGAGCTCGCGCGGACGTTCGGGGCGACGGACGTGATCGACGGCGGCAAGGAGAACGCGCTCGAGAAGGTACGCGATCTCACGCGCGGCGGCGCCGACTACAGCTTCGAGTGCGTCGGCAACCTCGGGCTCATCCAGACGGCGCTCGATGCGCTCGCGCCCGGCGGCACGCTCGTCATCGTCGGCGTGCCGAAGCTCGGCTCGAAGTTCGAGTTCCCGGTTCACACCATCTACAACAACAAGGCCATCCTCGGCTGCCGCTACGGTGCGGCGCGACCGCGCAAGGACTTCGCGATGCTGGCGGACCTCTATCTCGCGGGGCGCCTCAAGATCGACGAGCTCATCACGAGCCACTACGCGCTCGACGACTTCCAGCGCGCGCTCGACGACCTCCACCACGGGCACCTCGCGCGCGGCGTATTCCAGCTTTAGGAGAAACGACCATGGGAAAGTTCGGCTATCACGTCATCGACGCAGACGGGCACGGCGGCGACCTGCCCGACTGGCAGGCGCGCATTCCCGCCGAGTTCCAGCCCAAGTGGGAGGAGCGCAAGGCGAAGATCGCCAAGCAGTTCGCCAACCTCGTCGGCGTCGGCGTGAAGGAGACCAAGGGCAAGGCGCACACCGACGCGGGCCAGCGCGCGGGCATGACGGATCCGAAGGCGCGCCTCGAGGACATGGACCTCGAAGGCATCGACCAGACGGTGATGTTCCCGGGCGGCGCGGGCGAGGAGTGGGCCGGGCTCGATCGCGGCTTCGCGGTCGCGCTCTGCCGGACGCTCAACGACGCGCGTGCGGAGTTCCTGCGCTACGATCCGAAGCGCCTGAAGTCGGTCGCGAAGCTGCCGATGATCGACGCCGAGGCGGCGGCGGCCGAGCTGCGCCGGTGCGTCGGCGAGCACGGCATGGTCGGCATGGTGACGCCGCAGCACATCCGCGAGCGCAACCTGGATCACCCGAGCTTCGACGTCGTGTGGAAGACGGCGCAGGACCTGGGTGTCGCCGTGTGCGTGCACGGCGGCGGGCAGGCGATCGACCAGGTGCCGCTCGGCGTCGACCGCTGGAAAACGCGCCTCGAGGTGCACGCGTTCACCCACCCGGTCGGACAGATGGCCGCCGTCATGGCGTTCACGGTGGGCGGCATCCTGCACCGCTTCCCGAAGCTGCGCGTGGCCTTCCTCGAAGCCAACACGGGCTGGCTCCCGTTCTGGCTCGAGCGGCTCGACGAGCACTGGGAGCTGACGCCAGAGCAGGCGCCGAACATCGACCGCAAGCCGTCCGAGTACTTTCTGTCGGGCCGCTGCTTCATCGGCATGGATCCGGGCGAGCCCGACGCGTCGTGGGTGGTGAAGCGGCTCGGCGAGGACGTCGTCGCGTACGCGTCGGACTACTACCACTGGGACTGCGCGTTCCCGGACACGGTGAAGATCGTGGCCGAGCGGACCGACCTGTCGTCCTCGGCGAAGAAGAAGATCCTCGAGACGAACCCGCGGCGTCTCTACAATCTCTGAGCGCCGGCGCGGACGTGCCGGTCGACCTGAAGGCGCTCCTCGATCCCCGTACGACGGCGCTCCTCATGATGGAGTGTCAGGAGGGGATCATCGGCGGCGCCGGAAAGCTCGGCGCGCTCGGCGAGGCCGTCGCGCGCCACGGCACCGTCGGACAGATCGCGCGCGTCCTCGCCGCGGCGCGGCTCGCGAAGGTCCCGGCCTTCCACTGCACGATGGCGCGACGGCCCGACGGCGGCGGCGCGGTCGTGAACTGCCTGCTCCTCGCCGCGACCAAGAAGTCGTCGGGACCCGGTCTCCTGCCGGGCTCGGCTCAATGGAAGCCGGTCGCGGAGCTGGCGCCGGTCGAGAGCGACTACGTGCTGGCGCGCTACCACGGCATCAGCCCGTTCCACGGCACGGAGCTGGACCAGCTGCTGCGCAACCTCGGCGTCCGGACCGTCGTCGCGACCGGCGTGTCGGTCAACGTCGGCGTCCTGGCGATGACGATCGAGGCGGTGAACGCCGGCTACCAGGTGGTGATCCCGCGCGAGGCCGTCGCGGGAACGCCCGACGATTACGTCGACGCCGTCATGCAACACACTCTCAGATTGCTCGCGACGATCGCGCCCGTCGGCGAGGTGGTGGAGGCCTGGCGATGAGGTTCAAGGACCGCGTAGCGTTCGTCACGGGCGCCGGATCGGGCATCGGCCGCGCCACCGCGCAGCTATTCGCCGCCGAGGGCGCCCACGTCTTCGGCGTCGACGTCGATCGCGACGGCCTCGCGGCCACGATCACGCACGTCCGCGGCGAAGGCGGCACGGCGGACGGCACGCACTGCGACGTCGCCGATACGGCGTCGGTCGACGCGGCGGTCGCGAAGTGCGTGGCGACCTTCGGGGGACTCTCCGTGCTCGCGAACGTCGCCGGCATCGGCGGCTTCTCGCGCTTCGAGGAGATCGACGAGGCGACCTGGCAGCGCACGATCGCCGTGAACCTCACCGGACCCTTCCACACCATCCGGGCGGCGCTGCCCCACCTCTTGAAGCCGCCGGTCGGCAGCGTGGTGAACGTATCGTCCACCGCCGGCGTGCGCGGGACGGCGTATGCGGCGGCCTACGCCGCCTCGAAGGCGGGGCTCCTCAACTTCACCCGCACGCTCGCGCTCGAGTTCGCGTCGCGCGACCTGCGCTTCAACTGCGTGTGCCCGGGGGGCGTCCGCACGCCGCTCATCGCGAAGATGTTCGTGCGGCGCGACGATCTGGAGCAGAACCTCATCAACTACTCGGCGCCGCCGAAGCTCGGGAACATGGCGGATCCGATCGACATCGCGCGCGTGATCGCGTTCCTCGCCTCGGACGACGCCCGCATGGTGAACGGGGTCGGCCTCCTCGCCGACGGCGGCGCGCTCGCGTAGAACGCTCCCATGCTCCTCGAGGTGCTCGCCGGCCACGTGCGGGATCGTGGCGCGCGGCCGTTCCTGCGCCACGCGGGCCGCAGCGTCTCGTACGCGGAGTTCGACCGCCTGACGAACCGCGCCGCGAACGCGCTCGCGGCGCGCGGGGTCGTGAAGGGCGACCGCGTGACCCTCGCGCACGGCAACGCGATCGACTACGTCGTGGCCGCGATCGGGGTCCTGAAGGCGGGTGCGATCCTCAATCCCGTGAACCCGGCCCTCGGGGCCGCGGAGCTCTCGTACGTGCTCGATCACGCCGACCCGCGCGTCGTCGTGACCGATGCGGGGAGCGACGAGAAGCTGCGCGCGCTCGGCCGCGCGACGGTGCTCGGCGCCGCGCTCGTGGAGGGCGCCCATCTGGCCGACGAGACGCCGCCCGCCGCGCGCATCGGGCCCGGCGACTACTCGACGCTCCTCTACACCTCCGGCACGACCGGCAAGCCGAAGGGCGTCCTCTTCACCCACTCGCGGACGGGCACGAGCGGCACGCACTTCATCGAACGGCTCGGCCTCACGCCCGACGACACGATCCTCGCGGTGACACCGCTCTTCCACGGCAACGCCTGGGGCGCCGTGACGACGGCGCTCTACGCGGGAGGCACGGCGGCCTTCGCGAAGCAGTTCAGCGCGAGCGAGTTCTGGCCCCTCGTGCACGAGGTGCGCGCGACGGTCGTGTACACGCTCGGCACGGTGCTGGCGATGCTGCTGACGCGCGAGCCCTCGGATCTGGAGCGGCGGAATCCCCTGCGCGTCATCCTCGGCCTCGGCGCGGCGCCGATCCGGGAGCGCGTCGTCGAGCGCTTCGGCGTGCAGGCGGTGCTCGAATGCTTCGGCTCGACCGACGCGGGCGTCGTCACGATCGAGCCGCTCGGCGCGACGCCGCGCCCCGGATCATGCGGGCCCGCCGTGCCCGGCGTCGAGATCCGCGTCGTCGATGACGCGGGCCGCCCGCTCGCGCCGCGCGCGGTCGGGGAGATCGCCGTGAAGTCGCCGGCGATGATGGCCGCCTACTACAAGGACCCGGAGGAGACGGCGAAGGCGCTCCGCGACGGGTGGTTCCATTCGGGCGATCTCGGCTGGCTCGACGAGGACGGCTGGCTCTACTTCGTCGATCGCAAGCGCGACGTCATCCGGCGCGGCGGCGAGAACGTGTCGTCGGTCCTGGTCGAGAAGACGCTCCGCGAGCACCCGAAGGTGACCGAGGTCGCCGTGATCGGAGTGCCCGACCCGGTGCTCGGGCAGGAGATCAAGGCCTTCGTCGTGACCAGCGCGCCGGTGTCCGCCGACGAGCTGCGGGCGTTCGCGGCCGAGCGGCTGGCGAAGTTCCAGGTGCCGCGCCTGTGGGAGTTCCGCGACGCGCTCCCGAAGACGCCGACGCAGCGGGTGGAGAAGTACAAGCTGCGCGAGAGCGGCGGGGGCGGCGGGCCGCTGCTCGGGTGACTGCGCTAGGTGAGGCCGCGAACCGAGGCGACCACGCCGATGTCGGCGAACGTCGCCGAACGCGATCCGGGGAACACCAGGCACGAGACCCGTACGTTGTACGTGTCGCCGACCACGAACGCGGGGAACGCGTCGTTGAGGAAGAGTTCCGTGAACGGAGAGTCGGCGATGGCGATCGTCACGTAGCCGCCGCCGTTGATCGAGCGCTCGAGCACGCATTCGAGCGTACCGGTCGCGGCATTCGTCACGACGTGCGCCGTCACCTGGAACACGGTCGTGGTCGCCGGGTTCGTGATGGGCCCGTACCACGCGCCTCCCGAGGCCGCCGGCGCGTCGGCCGCGTTCGTGGCGGCGACCGCCGTCAGAGTCGCGCCGAGCGGGACGTTCCCTACCGTCTGGCCCAGCGTGATGAGGCCCGCCCCGGGGGGTCCCGGCGCGCCCGAGTCCCCCTTGTCGCCCTTCGGCCCCTCGAGACCGAGCGCGACCGGATCGATCGCCGTCTCCTTGGGCTTGCACGCCTCGCGCAGCTTCACCGCGCCCTTCTTGGTCGCGCAGAGCACCACCGCGTCCGCGACCGCGGCGAAGCACGCGAGCAGCATCGTGAGCCCGAGCATCGTCCGCATCATCACCACCTCCCCATGCTCGCGTGTAGACGACGCGGGGCGGGTTGGCAACGCGCACATTTCCCTTGACGCTGCCGCCTCGCGGGGCGATGCATTGAGGACCGATGCGCGCGAGCGTCGTCCTGCTCCTGGCGGCCGTTCTTTCGTCGCCTGCGTACGCGCTCCATCAGGAGTCGCCGGGCGCCCTGCGCCTCACGAGCGGTCCCGCGCACCAGACCTCGTCGGGCACCGCGTGGGGCAACTGGATCGCGTTCGTGTCGACCGAGGACCTCGCCGGCATCGGCGCCGCGCGCGTTCCGGGCCCACAGGTGTTCGTCTTCAACATCGCCTACTACGACTGCGCCCAGGGCACGACGCTGCCGACGACGCCGTGCCCGCCCGCCGGCACGCCCTTCCTCATCCAGGCGAGCAACGGCGTCGGGGCGCCCGCGAACCCGAGCGTCTCGAAGCCGCCGTCGGGCAGCACGAACGAGCGCGACGTGTGGGTGGCGTTCGATGCGCTCGGCTCGTACAACGCGAACGCCGGTGCGCCGGCGGCACGCCGGCAGGTCTTCATGCGCCATCTGTCGACGAGCGAGCTCGTCCAGGTGACGGCGGCCGGCGACGGCGACAGCACGCATCCGTCGCTCTCCGGCATCGCGGGCGTGGTCGTCTTCGAGTCGACCGCGATGCTCGCCGGCTTCCCGAATCCGAGCGGGGCCTCACAGGTCTACCTCTTCGAGCGGACCACGAACGTCATGCGCCAGCTGAGCCTCGGCCCGGGGCCGGCGAGCGTCGTGCCGCAGGGCCCGAGCCGGAGCGCGATTCCGAACGAGGGGGGTGGCGGCATCGCGTTCGAGTCGAGCGCCGACATCCTCGGGAGCGGCGCCGACACGGGCGTCCCCCAGATCTTCTGGGCCGACTACGACCGCACCACGCACGTCTCGACGCTGCGGCAGTTGACCGACGGCAACGGCGCGAGCCGGAACCCGGTGGTCGGCGATACGCCGCGCGCCGTCGTGTTCGATTCGCTCGCGACCGACCTTCCAGGCACGAGCGGCGAGCCCGGGCGTCAGGTCTATCGCATCGCGGTCACCGATCCGCAGTCGCCGATCGTGGAGCACGTCACCGCGACCTCGCTGTTCGGCAATTGCAGCGATCCGGCGCTCGATCCCGACGGCACGCGCGTCGCGTTCGTGTGCGACGGCGACCCGCTGCAGAACGCCACCGCCGGCGCGCGCCTGTTCGTCCTCGACCAGACGACCACGGTGCTCTACCAGATCACGGGGCTCGGCACCGTGACCGGCCGGCCGGCGGGGAACCTCGGACAGTGGTTCGTCGCGTTCGCGACCTCGAGCGACCTCACCGCGACTGGCGCCTGCACGACCCAGATCCACGTCGTCGACTACTTCGCCGGGCATTGGGCCGCCGCGTCGCTGCTCGGGCAGTTCCCCGCCGACGTGACGCCCGAGAACGCCTGCGGCGGCAACTGCACGACGCCGGCCGACTGCGACGACGGGAATCCGTGCAACGGCGTCGAGACCTGCGGCCCGAACGGCCTGTGCGTGCACGGCACGCCGGTCGTCTGCAGCGACGGCAACGCGTGCAACGGCGTCGAGACCTGCAACGCGGCCACGGGGACGTGCGTCCCGGGCACTCCGCTCGCGTGCAACAACGGCAACCCCTGCGACGGCGTCGAGACGTGCGCGCCGGCCACCGGATGCCGTCCGGGCACGCCGATCGTGTGCGGGGACGGCAACGCCTGCAACGGAGCCGAGACCTGCAACCCCGCGACCGGCACGTGCGTTCCGGGGACGTCGCTCGTCTGCAACGACGGCAATCCCTGCACCGACGACGCGTGCGTTCCGGCGCAGGGCTGCGTCTTCACGAGCAACACGGCGCCGTGCGACGACGGGGACGCCTGTACGCTGGGCGACGCGTGCAGCGGCGGCTCCTGTCGTGGCGTGCCGCTCTCGTGCCCGACCTGCCAGCACTGCGATCCGAGCTCGGCCGCCTGCGTCCTCGGCCCGCGCACGACGTGCGACGGCGCTGCCGCCGGGATGCGTTCGACGCTCCGCATGCGCAAGGCGCCGGTCGCGACCGGCGATGCGTTCGTGTGGAAGTGGAAGCGCCCGGGCGCCGCGCCGGGGGCCTTCGGCGATCCGCTCACCAGCGACGACTACGCGCTCTGCATGTACGACGGAGCGGGCGGGCTCGTCCTTCGCAGCGACGCGCCGGCGGGCGCCACCTGCGGCGCGGCGAGCTGCTGGCGCGCGAAGGCGGGCTCGGGCTTCCTGTATCGCGACCCCGCGGGTGTTCCGACCGGGCTCGCGCGCCTGCTCTTGAAGGCGAAGCTCGGCGGCGGCACGAAGCTCGCCGCGAAGGGACGGGGCGCGAACCTCGCCCTGCCGTCGCCCTCGTCGATCGCACTGCCGCTGCGCGCGCAGCTCCAGGCGACCGGCGATGCGTGCTGGGAAGCGATCTACGACGGGCCGGCCGTCCTGCAGCAGGACGCCACCCAGCTCAAGGCGAAGTTGCCCTGATCCGCCAGCGCATCGGCGCGTGCTTGATGCCGCCGACGAAGCTCGACCGCACGCGCTCCACGGGGCCCGCGAGCTCGCAGTGCTCGAGGCGCCGGGCCAGCTGCCCGAAGGCATGGTGCAGCTCGAGCCGGGCCAAGTGCGAGCCCAGGCACAGGTGCTCGCCCATCCCGAAGCCGATGTGCGGATTCGGGTCGCGATCGATCCGGAAGGCGAACGGATCCGGAAAGACGTCCTCGTCGCGGTTGGCCGACGGGTAGAACAGGCAGACCGCCTGGCCCGTGCGGATGGTCTTGCCGCGCAGCGCGTAGTCGCGCGTCGCCGTGCGTGCGAACTGGATCACGGGCGTCGTCCAGCGCACCGTCTCTTCGACGGCCGTGTCGAGGAGCGCCGGATTGCGGCGGAGCTTCTCCCACTCGGCCGGATGGTCGAGGAAGGCGAGGAGGCCGCCCGTCATCGCGTTGCGCGTGGTCTCGTTGCCCGCGACGACCAGCAGGAAGAAGTACGACAGCAGCTCGACGGGCGGCAGTGGCGCGTCGTTCACGCGCCCGTTGGCGATGACACTGACGATGTCGGCGGTCGGCTGCGCGCGCCGGCGCTCGACGAGGTCGTTGAAGTACGTGAAGAGCTCGAGCCGCGCGGACTCGATGGTGTCGCGCGGCGTCCCACCGCTCTGGAACTCGGGATCCTGCGGCGCGATGATCTCGTTCGTCCAGCGGAAGAGCCGGTTCCAATCCGCTCGGGGCACACCCAGCATCTCGGCGATGACCGCGATCGTGATGCGGGCCGATATCTCGCGCACGAAGTCGCCCTCGGTCATCCGTGCCGCGTCGTCGAGCACTTCGCGCGTCACACGCGCGACCTTGTCGTCCATGGCGCGGATGGCGCGCGGCGTGAACCACCCGCTTGCGAGGCGCCGGTAGCGGGCATGGTCGGGCGGATCCATGTTGAGGAGATGGCGCACCTGGCCTTCGGGCGGCGGTGGGAGGTCGAGCGTGAAGACGGCGAGCCGCGGCTGGTTCAGGAAGAGCTCGGGCTGCTTGCTGATCTCGATGATGTCGGCGTGCTTCGTGATGGCCCAGAACGGCTCGACGTTCGGGCGGTCGTACCAGAAGACGGGCGCGTTGCGGCGCAGCCACGTCCACTCGGCATGCGGATAGCCGTGCTGCTCGTAGTGCTCCGAGGTGGCGACGTCGAGGGTCGCGGGATCGAGCTCGCGTGTCACGGGGTCAGCGCCTATTCGGTCGGGCTCGTCGTGTAAAGGGACCACCGTCGCACGGCGCGCGGTCCGTTGAACGGCGGCTGCATTGCCGCGGCATGCCGGTCGCGCGTGAGGTCGGGCCACCCTCGGTCCTCCCCGACCCAAGACCCGGTCTTGGGTCGGCAAAATCACGCCGGGGGCGGGCCACCGGGTGGTCCGGACGGCGGCCGGCGCAGCGCGCGGAGCGTTGCCTGCTGCTCGGGATCGAGCGTGTTCTTGATGCGGACGAGCAGGGTGAAGTTCACCTGCTTCACCTGCTGCTCGATCGAGGTGACCTTGGCGAGCTTCACGAGCACGGTCGCCTCGTCGACGCGATCCGCGGCAAGGAGCTTGCCGAGCGCCTCGGATTCGCTTTCGAGCTCCCACTGCAGGTCGACGAGCCGCTGCTGCGTCTCGGCCATCGCGTGCTTGATCGCGTCGATCTGGGCCGGCCGCAACCCGATCTCCTGCTGGTGCTGCATCACCATCGCAGGCGGGAACATCTGGCCGACGAAGGCGGGCGGACCCGGCGGCGGTCCGGAGCCCATGAGGCCCGGCCCGCCGCCGTCCTTCGGTGGCGGCCCCTGCGCCCAGGCTGCGACGCCCCAGACGAGCGCGGCGACCACGGCGGCTCGGCGTAGGTGGTTCATGCCCCTCCTTTGGACGGCTCGGCGGTGCCGGCCGTGTCGATGCGCGGGCATCCGAGCGCGGAGTCGTAGCAGCCGATGGACGGGATGCTCGTATAGAGAGCGAGGCCGAACGGCTCGAGCAGGACGTCGGTGGGGCTCTCGTAGGCGCCGAGCGCGATGGTCGAGATCGTCGCGGTCTCGCGCGCCGACTCGGAGTGCGTTCGAAGCCAGATCGCGAGCGCAGCGGCGGCCGCGAGCGAAAAGGCGGCCATCAGCCCGGCGCGCCACGGACGCGGCCGGCGGCGTGGCACGCCGGCGAGCACGCGCGCCGCGAGCCCCTGCGACGGTAGCGAGGTCGTCGCGGCATCGAGGACACGATCGAGCGCGGCGGCGCCGTCGGAGAGTGCACGCGCGGCGGCCGAGGCCGCGATGAGGTCGCTCCCTGCGACACGCTCGGCCTCCGGCCAGCGCGCCGGTGCGGCGCCGTATGCGTCCAGCAGCTCGCGCAATCGCTCCGGCGTCATCGGCGTCAGTCGCCTTTCAGGAGCATCGGGGCGATCGCGCGAAGGTGGGCGCGCAGGGCGCGCCGGGCACGGGCGAGGAGCGACTCCAGCGCCTCCACGCTGACGTTCATGACCTCCGCCGCCTCGATGTTTCGCAGCCCCTGATAGTGGCAGAGCGCCACCGCCACCCGCTGCATCTCGGGGAGCTTCGCGAGCGCGGCGTCCACGTGGCGCGCGACGTCGTGGTCGTGCACCGGTGCGCTCGGATCGGCGGCGGGATCGACGAGGTCCAACAGGCCGTCCGACGTCGTCTCGCGCCGTTTGGCGATGCGATCGAGGCAGGCGTTCATCGCGACCCGATGGAGCCAGGTGCGGAACTGCGCGTCGCCGCGCCGCCAGCGCGGTGCGGCGGCCCACACGCGCAGGAAGACCTCCTGAGCCGTGTCCTCGGCATCACTGCGATTCCCGAGCATGCGGTACGCGAACGCCACGATGCGCGTGAGATGTCGCTCGACGAGGCGCTCGCAGGCCGCGCGATCGCCCCTGCCGGCGCGCACCATCAGCGCTTCGTCCGAATCCGCTCTCATCCCCCGGTGCCGTCGGGCACGGCGCCGCGTAGCACGTCTCGTCGCGGGCCACATCGCCCCCCAACCAAGCGTTTGTCCACGGCGCCCCGACCATTGGTCGTTCCCCCCGGATCCGGAATCGCGCTCGGGCACGTTCGTGCCCGTTCGTCTGAGGGTTGAACGGCCCGCGCGTCGAAATCCGTCGCAGCAGCGCAACGGAGCTACGACCAAGGGCTCGAATCGCGCCTCCGGGTCCTTCAGCGAGTGGGCCCGCGGTCGCGCGGAGGACCGGGACCGCCGGGCATGCGCCGCGTCCTTCGCCGTCGCGCGATGCGTGCGACCGCGCGGGCGAACTGACGCGCGAGCCGGGCGAGCTCCGTGTCGCCGCGGGGCATGAGGAGTTCCCGCGCCGTGCGCGATACCGGCGGCGTGGCAGGTATCGGAGAGGTCGCCGGTGGCGCGATGAAGCGATAGCCGCGGCGATGCGCGGTTTCGATGAAGCGCGCACATCGCGCGTCGTCGCCGAGCGCGGACCGGAGCTCGCGGATGCATCCGGAGAGCACCGACGGTGAGACGTGCGTCGCGGGCCAGACGGCGTCGAGCAGCTCGTCCTTCGGCACCAGCCGACCAGGGTGGAGCGCCAGATATTCCAGCACCGCGAACGCCTTCAGGCGAAGAGGAACGTTGGCGTCGCCCCGCAGCAGCCGGCCGCTCAGGCGGTCGAGGCGGTACGGCCCGAAGGACACGACCATCGGCCCACCTGCCGCGGCGCCGTTCACGTCGCATCCAAATCGCAGCGTTTTCTCATCGCGTTCCCAAGACTCCGGCGGCCACGGCGGCCTACGTCTCCTTTCGCCGTCCTCGGTCGGACGGCGAAGGGAGGGATGGAGTCATGAACAAGCAACGAGGAGTCTTCGGGTTGGCGATCGCGCTGGCGCTCGGCGGTGCGGCACAGGCGGACTTCGGCGATCCCGTGATCGGCCTCACCGCGGAGGAGCTGCAGCGGTTCACCGACGGGCAGGCCGCCTTCGCAT
>Ga0335084_10000427_pt1 | contig 35517 bp, 31 predicted proteins | sample Lox_Sample_44_FD_206721 | JGI IMG/M metagenome (GOLD analysis project Ga0335084, IMG submission 206721) | Soil microbial communities from Loxahatchee National Wildlife Refuge, Florida, United States - Lox_Sample_4.4 | ecosystem: Environmental > Terrestrial > Soil > Wetlands | place: USA...
AGTCCCACCAGCCACGCTTGTGAATCGCGACCCAAGAGCGCTCCTCGAGGCCATCCAGCACGCGATCTGGACCGGTCAGCCGGATTCGATGCCGCGCTGGAGGGGGCTGCTCGTGCGGATGGCACGCCTGTCGTCGGTGCTGGGCCGGGACCTCGTCTACGGGCAGCTCAACCTGTGGGCGATGAGCCTGGTGTACACCACGCTGCTGTCGATCGTGCCCTTGCTGGCGTTCAGCTTCTCGGTGCTCAAGGCCTTCGGGGTGCACAACCAGATCGAGCCGATGCTGCGCCAGTTCCTCTCACCGCTCGGCAGCGAGGGCGACGAGCTCAGCCGGCGGATCATCCAGTTCGTCGACCACATGAACGTCGGAGTTCTCGGGTCCGTCGGGCTCGCGTTGCTTCTGTACACGGTGGTCTCCCTGGTGCAGAAGATCGAGGAGTCGTTCAACTTCATCTGGCACGTCTCGCAGCCGCGAAGCCTCGCCAATCGCTTTACGTTATACCTGAGCGTGCTGCTCGTGGGACCGATCCTCGTGTTCGCGGCGATCGGGCTCACCGCCGCGGCGATGAACATCGAGCTCGTGCGCCAGCTTCTGGCGCTGCAGCCGCTCGGATGGATGGTCTACACGACCGGGAGGCTCACGCCCTATGTGCTGGCCATCGCGGCCTTCACCTTGATCTACCTGCTGGTCCCGAACACGAATGTTCGGCTCGGCCCGGCGCTAATCGGCGGCATCGCCGGCGGGGTCCTGTGGCAGTTGGGCGGATGGGGCTTCGCGCGGTTTGTGGCGTCTTCGACCAGGTATCCGGCCATCTACTCGGGATTCGCCGTGGTCATCCTGTTCATGTTCTGGCTGTATCTAAGCTGGCTGATCCTGCTGTTCGGGGCGAGCGTAGCCTTCTACCGACAGCACCCCGAGTATCTCATCGCGCGCGGCGGCGAGCCGGCGCTGAGCAGCCGAATGCGCGAGCGCCTCGCGCTCGCCATCATGAGCCTGATCGGAAGGCATTACCTGGCAGGCGATCCGGCGTGGAAGCTGCGGCAGCTCACTCGCGCCCTGCGCGTGCCCATGCACTCGGTGCAGGTCGTCCTCGACGCGCTGGAGCGAGGCGGCCTGCTCGCCAGGAACAGCGAAGACCCGCCGGCCTATCTGCCGGCATGCGACCTCAACTCGGTCCCCATGAAGCGGCTGTTGGACACCGTGCGAGCGGCGGGAGAGGAAGGCTTCTTGAACCCGGGCGCGCTGTCGGTCCCAAGCACGGTGGAACGCGTCATTCAACGCGTGCAGGAGGCGATGGATGCGGCGGTCGAAGATGTAAACGTCATGGAGCTCGCCGGCGACCCCGATGCCGGCACGGGCGCACCGAGCCCGTCGCGCCGCCGCCCCGGCGCCGCTTCAGATCAGCGGTAGCGCTGCGCCCGGGACGGCGAATTGCGGCCATGGGCCGCAGACAGGCTACGCTGCAGCGGCAGGGCACGCCGGCGGGCCCACCCGGGCCGGCGCAAGAGGTAGGGCTTCCGCGGTTGGTCATCGGGAGAGCCTGGCCGGATCGCTTGGCCCCCGTTTGTGTTGCTTACGCCACACCTCCCGGGCCTGTTTTCCTTCGGATCCAATCCCAGTGTAATATGCGCGCAACACATACGCCGCTTGCCAGAGGTGCCTAGATGCACATGCCGACCCCCCCTAGGGCCGAAAAAACCGTGCGCAGCATTGTCACAGAGCGCAGCCGACCGAGCATCTTCGACAAGTGTCTCGGGTTCACCCAGGCCGATGAGACCAAGGCCATGGGGATCTACCCCTATTTCCGGCTGATCGAGACAGGACAAGACACCGAAGTCGTCGTCGACGGCCACAAGATGCTGATGCTCGGCTCGAATTCCTACCTCGAGCTGACCACGCACCCGAAGGTCAAGGAGCGGGCGATCGAGGCGATCCGCCGCTACGGGACCGGCTGCGCGGGGTCGCGCTGCCTCAACGGCACCCTGCCCATCCACGTCGAGCTGGAGCAGCGCCTCGCCGCCCTGGTGGGCAAGGAGGCCGCTCTGGTCTACAGCACCGGCTTCCAGACCAACACCGGCGTGATTTCGTGTCTCGTGCAGCGCGGCGAGTATATCGTCTCCGACAAGCTGAACCACGCCTGCATCGTCGACGGGGCGATGCTCTCCCCGGGCACGATGGTCCGTTACAACCATAGCGACATGGAAGACCTCGAGCGGCGGCTCGCGGAGTTGCCCGCTTCGGCGGCCAAGTTGATCGTCTCGGACGGCGTCTTCTCGATGGAAGGCGACATCTGTAAGCTCCCCGACATGGTCCGCCTGGCGCGCAAGTACGGCGCGCAGGTGATGCTCGACGACGCCCACTCGATCGGCGTGCTCGGTCCCGGCGGGGCGGGAACCGCAGCGCACTTTCGGCTCACCGACGGCGTCGACCTGATCATGGGCACCTTCTCCAAGTCGCTGGCGGCGATCGGCGGGTTCATCGCCTCTTCGGAGCGGGTAATCAACTACCTCAAGCATCACTCGCGGCCGTTCGTCTTCTCCGCGTCGGCGGCGCCGGCCAGCGTCGCTGCAGTGCTGGCCGCGCTCGACATCATGCGCGATGAGCCCGAGCGCATCGAGCGGCTGTGGGACAACGCGCGCTTCATGAAGCAGGGGCTGGACGCGCTCGGATTCGACACCGGATCCTCGCAGACGCCGGTGATTCCGATCGTGGTGGGCGAGCTGGAACGCTGCTTCAAGGTTTGGCGCTGGCTGCACGACGAAGGGATCTTCGTCAACCCCGTCGTGCCGCCCGCGGTACCCCCCGGGCGGACGCTGGTGCGGATTTCGCTCACCGCCGGCCATACCCGCCAGCAGCTCACCTGGGCCCTGGAGAAGCTCGCCGAGGCCGGACGTAAGTTCGCGCTGATCAGGTGAGCGCGTGGCCGATGGCCTGACTGTCCTGCCGGCTACGGGCGCGGCAGAGATCGAGCAGTACATCCGTTTCCCGTTCGGGCTGTACAGTCAGTTTCCGCACTGGGTTCCGCCGCTGCTGATGGAGCGGCGCGATTTTCTGAACCCGCGCAAGAATCCCGTCTACGAGTATGCTGAGATCCAGCCGTTCCTGGCCCGGCGCGGAACGCGCGTCGTAGGCACGATCACTGCGCTCGAGAACTCCCGCTTCGGTCAGTTTCATCCCACCGAGCGACACGTCGGGTTCTTCGGACTCTACGAGTGCGAGCGCGATCCCGAAGCTTCGCGCGCATTGCTCGCGGCGGCCGCTGGGTGGCTCAAGGCGCGCGGGCTGTCGGTGATACGCGGGCCGACGAACTTCACCACCAACGACGTGCTCGGTCTGCTGGTGGAAGGGTTCGACGACGATCCCGCCATCCTGATGCCGTACAACCCGCCCTACTACGCCGAGCAGCTCGCTCAGTTCGGCTTCTCGAAGGCGAAGGACCTCTACGCATTGGAGGTGCGCGCGGAACAGTACAAAGGACAGCTCGAGGCCCTGGCGCGCAGGGTACTGCAGAACAGCCGCATCCGCGTTCGGCCGGTGGACCTGAAGCGCTGGAATGCGGAGCTGGAGTTCGTCCGCCGCTGCTACAACGAGGCATGGGCCAACAACTGGGGCTTCGTTCCCTGGACCGACCGCGAGCTCGCGGCGATTGCGAAGGAACTGAAGCCGCTCATCGATCCGCGGCTGGCCTTCGTTGGCGAGGTGGATGGACAGCCCGCGGCGATCGCGATCGCCGTGCCCGACGCCAACGAGGCGCTCAAGCTCGCGCGCGGGCATCTGTTCCCGCTCGGGCTCATCAAGATTCTCTGGCACGTCAAGGTCACGAGGTGCCGCCGGGTCCGCGTCCTCGCACTGGGCGTGCTGCCGCAGTACCGGCGGCTCGGACTGGACGGTGTCCTCATCCAGCGCATGATCCAGAACGGGATCCCGCTGGGTTACCAGGGCGCGGAGGTGGGCTGGATCCTGGAAGATAACGAGGCGATGTTGCGGCCGCTGCGACATATCGATGCCCGCCGGACCAAGGTGTACCGCGTCTACGACCGGGCACTTTAGCCCGCGCCTGCATGCGGCCCCCGCTGCACTCAGCGCAGGTCTGCCCGTCGGGTGATTTCGCGATACGCTCTCGAGCTTGGCAGTGTGCGATAGCGCAGCAAGATCTGGTCGGGCTCGCATCGGCTACCCTCGGCGTTGACGCATGCTCGCGCTGGTAACGGGCGGCCAAGGATTCATCGGCTCCCACCTCTGCGCGCGGCTTGTGGCGGAAGGCCATCGTGTGCGGGTGCTCGCTCGCCCATCGAGCGATCTCAGCGGCCTCGCCGGGCTTCAAGTCGATGTCGTGCGCGGTGACCTTACGGAACCCGCGAGCCTCGGTCCCGCAGTGTCGGGCGCCGAGGCGATCTTTCACGTCGCCGGAGCGCTCAAAGGACTGCGCGAGACGGACTTGTTCCGCGTCAACGCCGACGGCACGAAAAACCTCGTCGTTGCCGCGGCCGCCGAGCCGCGTCCTGCGCGCTTCGTTTACGTCTCGAGCATCGCCGCCGCCGGCGCGAGCCCGGGCGGCACCGTGCCTCGCACCGAAGAAATGCCGCCGCAGCCGCTGACCTGGTATGGGCGCAGCAAACTTGCGGGTGAGCAGGCAGTCCGGTCCGTCGCGGGTCTCGCCTGGACCATCGTCCGGCCGCCGATCGTCTTCGGTCCACGCGAGCGCGACGTCTACGGCTACTTCCGCATCGCGCGCCGCGGTGTTCTGCCGGTCGTCGGGTTCTCCGACCGCTACTTCTCGTTGCTCTACGCCGAGGATCTCGCCGATGGCATGATCCGGGCCGCGGCAGCGGCGAGTGCCGTCGGCCAGGTGTACTTCCTTGCCGGGCCGGAGGTCGTAAGCTGGCTGGAGCTCGGACGGCTGATTGCCTCCGCGCTCGGAATAACCGGACGTGTGCTGCGCCTGCCGGAGACGGTCGCCGTGGGAGCAGGAGCGCTCGCCGACCTGTTCGCCCGCGCGCGCGGGCGACCCGAGATATTCAGCTCGCAGAAAGTGATCGAGATGCTCGCGCCGGCATGGGTATGCAGCGCGGAGAAGGCTGCGCGCGACTTCGGCTGGCGTGCCGCGACCCCACTGCCCGACGCACTGCGGGCAACCGCGCGCTGGTACCGCGAGCATGGCTGGCTCTGACGCTATGCACTTTCCGTTCGGCCGCACGGAGCCGCTCGGCGCGTTCCGGCCGCTGGACGCGCTCATCGCCGGATACGTAGCCGTCGCGGCCGTGCCGCTGACTCTCGGCGCGGCGCGCGGGGTGTCGGGTTGCGCAGCCCAGCTATTCGTCAACCTCGCGGTGCTCGCCGGCATCGCATCCATCTGCGCGCTGACTCGCCGCTCCCAATGGTGGCCTTTGCTGCTGCTTCGCCTTGCTTACGTTCCGCTGCTGTTCCCGGTGTTGTATCGGCAGACCGCTGTCATATGGCCCGCGCTCCATGAGTGGCCTTTCGATGCAGGCCTGGTTTGGATCGAGCAGGTGCTGTGGGGCGCGCAGCCGTCGCTGGCGTTCGCGCAGCACGCCCCCTGGCCTTGGCTCTCGGAGCTATTCTGCGCGGCCTACTACGCGTACTACTATTTCATCCCCGCGCTCCTCTTCACCGCGTTGCTCACGCGCGGCTATGCGGAGGCAGAGCGTGCTTTATTCGCCACGGCGCTCTGCTTCTGCGGCTGTTACGCGCTGTTCTGGCTGTTCCCCGTCGTCGGTCCGCACTATTGGTTCCCGCCGCACGCCGGCCCGCAGCTCTACAAGGGCTACCTCTTCAACCACCTCTTGTTCCTCTTCACCTCGTGGGGCGAAGTGCCGGCGGGAGCCTTCCCATCGTCGCACGTCGCTGTCGCGCTGGTGCTGACGTTGCAAGCCCGGCGCGCCGCACCGCGCCTGTTTCCGTTCATGCTCACCGTCACGGCTTTGCTGTGCCCGGCGGTGGTCTACGTGAAGGCGCACTACCTCGTCGACGTGCCGGCGGGGATCCTGACGGGACTCATCGTCAACGCCGTCGTGGACCGGATCTGGGGGCGCCTCTCGGGTCAAGCCCAGCGTCCCTAGCCCCGCGCGCTGCCACTGAGAACGGCAGCGGGTGACAGCTGCATAGCGCAGCTGCACGCGGACGCATCTGGATGTGTACAATCTGGCGTCGATCCCTCCTCGATGCCTCGCCGTGGAGACCGTTGCCTGCCCCGGGTGCGATTTGCTCCAACGCATACCGCCGCTCCCGTCTGGCGGCAAGGCGCGCTGTCCGCGGTGCGGGCACCTACTAGCAACACAGCCGTCCGATCCCCTCGACCGCTCGCTGGCGCTGACGATCGCGGCGCTCATCGTTTTCGTCATCGCGAACACGACGCCAATGATGGGGCTCTCGGCCGTCGGGCGCGAAGCGAACACGACTCTCCTGGGCGGCGCGTATCAGATGTGGTTGCAGGGACGCGAGATCACCGCTGCGGTGGTCGGGTTCTGCACGGTGATCGCACCGGCGGGATATCTCGCGTGCATGCTCGTCGTCCTGCTCGCGGTGAGGCGTCCGCCCGCGCCACAGTGGATCGGCGAGCTGCTGCGCTGGGCCAACTTCATGCGGCCGTGGTCGATGAACGAGGTGCTGATGTTGGGCATCCTCGTGGCGCTGGTCAAGATCGCGCAGCTGGCGACGGTGATCGCAGGCATCGGAATGTACGCCGTCTTCGTGCTCATCGTGCTGCTCGCCGGGATCATGGTCAGCTTCGATCCGCGCGAGGTCTGGAGACGGGTGGAATGGGCGGCGGGCGAACAGCGGATACCTGTCGCCGACGCAACCTCCGGTCCGGGGAGGGCGGCATGAGCGGCAACGAGCTCACCGCGGTACAGGCGGGGCTCGTCTCCTGCGACACGTGCGACCTGCTCTCTCGTCCTGCGGCAACCGTGCAACCAGGCCACTGTCCGCGCTGCGGCGCGCCGCTCGAGTGGCGCCGTCACCAATCCATCCAGCACACCTGGGCGCTGCTGATCGCAGCGGCAATCTCCTACGTCCCGGCCAACGTGCTTCCGGTGCTCACCACCAACACGCTCGGCTCCTCGGAGTCCGATACCATCATGGGCGGCGTCATCTACCTGTACACGTCGGGATCCTGGCCGCTGGCGCTGATCGTGTTGATCGCGAGCGTCATGATCCCGATGGGAAAGATCATCGCGCTCGCCTACCTGCTGATCACGGTCCAGCGCGGCTCGATCAAGAACAACCGTGACCGTTCGCGCCTGTACCGCGTCGTCGAGTTGATCGGGCGCTGGTCGATGCTGGACGTGTTCGTGGATACCTTCGTCGTCGCGCTGGTGCAGCTGCAGCCGCTGATGTCGGTCGAGCCCGGGCTCGGCGTGCTGTTCTTCATGTCCGTGGTGGTGTTGACCATGCTCGCGGCGCAGTCCTTCGACCCGCGGCTCATCTGGGATGCCGGCCGACGGCGGCAGGTGGCACATGGCTGAGGACAGCGACCTCGCGAAGCTCCCGCAAGCCACGGTGGTGCCCGGGAAGCGCTTCCGGGTCTCCATCGTCTGGGCCATCCCTATCCTCGCCGCGGTGGTGGCGATTGGCATCGCGGTCCAGCGAATCCTGAGCGAGGGCCCGACCGTGACGGTCGTCTTCAGGTCGGCCGAAGGCGTCGAGGCGGGCAAGACGTTCGTCAAGTACAAGGACGTGAACATCGGCCAGGTGACGGCGGTGCAGCTCTCCGAGGATTACTCCCAGGTGGAAGTCAAGGCGAAGATCGCCAAGCATGCGGCCGGTCTGATGGTCGAGGACGCGCGCTTTTGGGTGGTCAAGCCGCGCATTGCGTTGACCGGAATATCCGGGCTGGGCACGCTGCTGTCGGGCAACTACATCGGGTTCGCGGCCGGCAAGTCCGACCACCCGCGGCGCAGCTTCACCGGGCTCGAAGTGCCTCCGATCGTCACCGGCGGTGTTCCGGGGCGGCAGTTCCTCTTGCACGCCGACACGCTGGGCTCGGTGGGCATTGGCTCACCGATCTACTACCGCCGCCTGCCGGTCGGCGAGGTCGTCGCGTATGATCTCGCCGCCGACGGCAAGACCGTCGACATCAAGATTTTCGTGCACTCGCCCTATGACAAGCACGTGAACCCCGGGACGCGCTTCTGGAACGCGAGCGGAATCGACGTCTCGCTCAACGCAAACGGGTTCGACGTGCGCACAGAGTCGTTGGCGGCGCTGGTCGCGGGCGGCCTCGCGTTCGATACGCCGGTGTTCGCTCCGACGGCCGGCCCCGCTGCCGCGGATACGGCATTCACCCTCTACGGTACCCGGGCCGTCGCGATGAAACAACCGGAGACCGTCGCGAGACACTATGCGCTGTTCTTCAAGGAGACGGTGCGAGGGTTGTCGATTGGAGCGCCGGTGACGCTATTCGGCATGCCGGTGGGCGAGGTCACCGACGTCGGCCTGACCTTCGATCCGGCAACGCTCGACATCCACCCGCGCGTCGAGTTCACCTTTTACCCCGAGCGCATGGTCATGCGCCTGTCCGGGAAACAAGAGGTCGCAGCGCAGGCCTTGGCTGCCGGCTCCGAACAGAAGCGCTACGTTGTGCTGCGGCGCCTGGTGGAGGAGCGGGGGCTGCGCGCGCAGCTCAAGACCGGCAGCCTGATCACCGGGCAGCTCTACGTCGCCTTCGATTTCTATCCCAGCGCGCCGAGGGCGAAGATCGACTGGAGCCAGGACACACCGGTGCTGCCTTCGGTCGAGAGCTTGGTCCCCGACCTCGAGGCGAAGCTTCCCGAGATCGTCGACAAGATCAACAAGCTGCCGCTCCAGGCGATCGCCGAGGATCTGAAGAAGAACCTGGAAACACTCGACCAGACGCTGAAGAGCGCAAACAAGCTGGTGAGCCACGTCGACACGGACGTGGTCCCCGAGCTGAAGGGAACGCTCGAAGAGGCGCGCCGTGCGATGGCCGCGGCCGAGCGTGTGATGAAGGGCGCGGAGAGCACACTCGTCGGCCCGAACGCGCCCACTCAGCAGGAGCTGCGCGATACGCTGCAGGAGGTCTCCCGGACCGCGCGCTCGCTACGCGTGCTGACCGATTATCTGGAGCGTCATCCCGACTCCCTGATCCGCGGCAAGCCAGAGCAGAAGTTCGGAAGACAATGATCGCACGTCTTGCGCTTGTCATTGCGCTTTGCGCCGCCGCGGCCCTCGGCGTCGGCTGCGCATCAACGCCGCCCTCGCACTTCTACACGCTGAGAGCCACCGCCACGCCCGTCGCGACGAAGTCGAGCCTGTCACTTGCGGTGGGCCCGGTATCGATCCCTGCCGTGGTCGATCGTCCGGAGATCGTCGTGAGCGCGGCCCCGAACGAAGTGTGGCTGGACGAGTTCAACCGGTGGGCCTCGCCGCTGCAGGACAACCTCGCGCGCGTCATCGCGGAAAACCTCGCCGCGCTGCTGGGCACCCCGCACGTGACCCAGTTCCCGCAGCAGTTGAGCGCCGGCTCGGACTATCGCGTCGCGATCGAGGTGCTGCGCTTCGAGTCCGCGCCTGGCGAGGCGGCGACACTGGACGCGATATGGACCGTCCGCCGAACGCAGGACGGGAAGACGGAGACGGGACGGACCACCGCGCGCGAGCCCGTGCGCGCGAAAGGCTACGAGGCGCTCGCCGCCGCGCACAGTCGCGCGACCGCGCGGCTGAGCCAGGACATCGCCGACGAGCTAACAGCCCTGGAACGGCAGTAGCCGCATCGCGGCGCAGACCGCTTGCCGCACGTCGTGCGCCCTGAAAGCGCTGCGCAGAAGCGCAGGTCGCGCCAGCAATTCATGGGCTGCTCATGCACCGAACCAAGCGCCCCTCGGCTGGACGCGCTTCGATGTCGGTCTGGATCGGCGACAGTCTCCTCATCGGCACGCCGGCCATTCCCGCGCCTTCGTGCAGCCAAGGCTTCGCTTCGCGGCGCAGAAGATAGGCGTCTAGCCCGGATATGACTCGAGCGTCGAGGTTGACGACGATGCAGGGACAGCGACAGGACGGTCGTGATCGGGTCGGGGAAGCGCACCGGCGTGCGGACCGGGAGTACCTTGCACTGTTAGTGCTCCTGCTCCTCGGGTTCGTGCTCCAGTCGACCTCGGTGCTTCACGGTTGGGGCATCGTGGTCTCCGACTTCGTCATTACGCTCAGCACTGCGGCCGTGTTCGTCGTGCTGTTCCGGCATGAGCCGGTCGGGCGCGCGCTTGCCCTGACCCTCGGCGCGGCCGCCTTGCTGGCGCATTGGGCACAGCACGCGATGCCCCAGACCGGCGCACGCTATCTGTCGATCGCCGATCATGGCCTCCTCGCCTTGTTCCTCGCCTGCGCCTTGTATGTGATCCTGCGCGACCTGTTCCGCCGCCGACGCACCGGCGAAACCAACATCTTCGGGGCCCTCACCGGCTATCTGCTCGCTGCCGCGGCCTTTTCCCACCTGCTGATCGTCGCCTACCTCGTCGCGCCCGGCTCCTTCAGCGTGGCCCAAGAGCTTGTGCCCCACATGGCAAAAGCGCACGCGTTGAACGCGACGTTCCTCTACTACAGCCTCACGCAGCTGCTGACGATCGGTTATTCGGACATCACCACCCTAACCGCGCCCGCCACCACGCTGTGTGCTCTGGAATCGTTGTTCGGCGTGTTCTATCTCGCGGTGGTGGTTTCGCAGTTCGTCGCGCAGGCTTGAATGGCGGCTCACCCTGGCGAGCGCGCGGCTTCGGATCGTGACGCCCGTCGTACACGAAATCGCCGAGTACGAGATGAGCTTGACAGAGTATCCCAACATCAAGCCCGGAGAGGACTTCAAAGGCTCTCCGAAGTAAGGAGACTTCCATGCGCGACGGCCGAATTCCACGCGTGGTTGCCGCAATTTTGCTCGCAGGCAGCCTTGCCGTAGCCGCCCGCTCAAACGCGCGCGCCGACGAAGGCGGTGTCGCGTTCTGGCTCTCGGGAAGCTATTCGAGCTTCGCGGCTGTGCCCCAGCAGGCTGGCTGGTACATGCCTACCCAGCTCTACTACTACAACGGCAGCGCCAGCGGCACGAAGAGCTTTCAGCGCGGCGACGCGTTGGAAGTTGGCGTGAGCTCGCAGGCCGCGCTCGTCTTCTTCACCCCCACTTGGGTTCCGGACGAAAAATGGTTCGGAGGCCACCCCTCGTGCTCGCTCACCTTCGGCGGCGGATCGAACTCGACCTCTACCGACCTCTCGCTGTCCACGCTGCGCCCCGGCACCCTGACTGCCAATCGGAGCGACAGCGACTCCGGCGGCGCCGATCTCTATCCCCAAGCGCAGATCGCCTGGACCAGCGGCAACGATAACTGGATGGCTTACATCACTGGCGACCTGCCGGTGGGCAGCTACAGCAGCACGCGGATGTCCAACATCGGCCTCGGACACACTGCTCTCGATATCGGTGGGGCGTACACGTACTCGAACAACACCAGCGGGTTCGAAGCCTCGGCCACACTGGGGTTCACTTACAACGGCATGAACACGAGCACGAACTACCAGAGCGGGGTCGACTCGCATCTGGACTGGGAGGTTTCGCAGTTTCTGTCTCAGAACTGGGAGCTGGGCGTGGTGGGCTACGTCTACTACCAGCTGAGCGGCGATAGTGGCAGCGGGGATCACGTGGGGTCGTTCAAGTCGCGTCGCCGCCATCGGCCCCGAGGTGGGGTATGCATTTACCGCCGGCGGCCTGCAGTGGTACGCGAACCTGCGTGGCTACTCGGAGTTCTGGGCCGAGAACCGGCTTCAGGGCTACGCCATTTTCGCGACGCGGAGCATCCCCCTCGGCAGCGGCCCCAAGAAGACGCAGACAACGGCCGCCGGGGTCGGGGAGCCAGCGCACGCCGGGGGGAGCACACCCGCCGAGAAGTGGTAGCTCAGCATTACGACCTACTGGTTCCTACCCAAAGTCTCCGGGACCATGACTTGTCAGCTCCCGAGGGATACGGGCGGTAGCCTGACCACCAACATCGACCCCAACGGCTACCGGGAGTCCCTGGACTTCGCGGCGATGTTCAACGCCGAGGCGCGCAAGGGCGATGGGTTGATCTTCACCGACTACATGTACCTCCACCTAGGCGGCCAAAACGCAGTGATGCAATCCGTCACAGGTCCCCTTGGGAACGTTCAGGTCCCGGTGAACGTGGGCGGCTCGTTTGAGGTGGTCTCGAATGTCTGGACACTGGCCGGCGGATATTCCGTATTGCACGGCCAGTCGGGATCTCTCGACCTGTTCGAGGGCATGCGGCTGCTGAACCTCAACGGCTCGGCGGGCTGGAGGTTATCAGGACCGATCGGCCTGCCATCAAGAGCGGGCAGCGTTTCCCTGGCGTAGAACATCTGCGATGCGATCGTCGGCGTGAAGGGTCAGGGGCGAATAGGGGAGAGCAATTGGTTCGTTCCCGATTACGCCGACATCGGCGGGGCCACGAGCAACTGGACGTGACAGGCCGCGCTCGGGGTAGGCTATCGCTTCGACTGGAGCGATGTCTCGCTGTCTGCGCGCAACCTCTCTTCCAACTTCAGCAGCAAGACTGACCAACTGGACATGCGCATGACCGCACCCATGCTTGGGGGTGACATTCGGATCCTGATCGACGCGAGCGCGTCCGCATTGACGACGATTTGCGAGGGCTGCCACGCGCGTCTGGTGCTACATGCTTGATCCCGTCCTCGAGCATGTCGTTCGGTTTTTCGGCGTCATTGACGCACTCGGGCACACGCGCGACCGAGCACGTCGCGCTTAACGAACCCGGCTAGGGAGGCCGAATGAAGAGCCAATCAGGGCTCATCGGAGCGGTGTGTCTGCTGGCAGCCCTGGATCTGCATGCCGCAGAGCAAAGCGGCTCCGACCAGCCGGTCCAGGGCGAGGTGCTGCTCAGCGACGAGGTGGGACGCGTCGTGGCGGAACCCACGGCAAGATTGGTACCGGGGTTGCGGCCAGGGTCCGCGCTCGGCTTGAAATACCAGACCCCGAGCACGCGAAAGGGCGTCAGGGTACCCAGCGCCACGCTGGACAAACTGGAGTCGCTCTGGGAGAGCGTTCCACCAAGCTTCCAACTCTTCCCACCCGCTCCGCCGCGCCAGATGCCCTACCTCTACAACCTCGACGCACAGGGCAACACCGCCGTGGCCCCGGGCGCGCTGCTCAACGTCGCCCCGCTCGAGCCGGAAGTGCAACACGCCAAGTACTGGCTCTCCAGTTATGGGCTGCGCTATTCGTTCCAGCAGACCTTCACTTACGCGAGCATGACGGACGTGGTCAAAGGAGACGACAACCTGGCCAAGTACAACCTCAACGTGCCGCTCAAGTGGTCCGTGTTCAACGCTCCCGGCGCCGGCACCGCAGGCTGGTTCAGCGCGCAGGTCCAATACCAAAGCGCCCTGGGCGACCTCCCTTCCCAGCAAACCGCCAAGACCAACCTCGGCACGCTGACCAACCCGACCAGCTTTTGGTCAACACACAGCAGCTTCCGCGTACCGGAAGTGGCCTGGCAACAGTCCTTCGATTCGGGACACTTCGTGGCGCTCGCAGGTGTGATCAACCAGTCCAACTACTTCGATGCAAACGCCTACGCCAACACCGGCCGGGGCCAGTTTCTGAACTCGGCGCTGGTCAACAGCATGGTGCTGCCGCTGCCCGCTTACAACTGCGCGCTCGACCTGCAATGGCAGCCGACCAGCGACTGGTACACCATCCTCGGTTACTCGGTGGGGAATGCCCGTGCAGGCGAGACGCCCGGAACGGATTTCAGCTGGGCGAACTGGTCGCTCGAATGGGAGATCGGCTATGCGCCGAGCAACTTCCTCGGTCTAGGTCCCGGCGTCTACCGGATCCAGCCGTTTATCGGCCGCGCCGGCGGAGCCTCTCAGGTTGACGCCTCGGTGATCGGGGGACCTATTTCCAGCTCGGTCCAGGGTGGACTGGCCTTCAACATGCAGCAGCAACTGGGAGTCGACTCACCGTTCGGATGGTTCGGGCGCTTTGGCCATGCGAACTCTAAGGTATCGGCCGGCGCCAAGACCCAGGTCGGCACCGGGTTCGTCATGCTGGCACCGCTCCAACACTTTGGCTGGGTCCCGGAACTGAGCAGCGACCTGCTGGGCGCGGGTTTCGTGTGGAGCCAGCCCTCGCCAATCACCAAGACGATCTACCACGACAACGAGTACGTGTTCGAGACCTTCTATACGCTTCAGCTGTCGCCGCTGAGTCGGTTGCAGCCGGATCTGCAGATCGTGTGGAACCCTGCATTCAATCCTGATCCAGGGCCGGCCGTAGTATTCCAGTTCCAGTTTCTGCTCAGGTGGTGACGCGCGGCTGTGTGTGCTCTATGAGCCCGGCCCTCCTGGGAGCATGACACTGTGCTGGCTAATGCGTCCGCGGCGAGGCCCATACCTGCCACGATGCAGGGTCGGCGCCCATCCGCCGTCCCAGGTCTGCGAGTGAGTCCATCGTCGCTTTCTGGAAGGCCCCCGTAACGGGCGGGCGCCAGTCATCGGGAATTGCGACGACCCGCAGCTCAACGTCCATGCCCGGGAGCGAGTTGGCGTAGTCCGCCTGCGCTGCGAGCCATTGCACCTCGGTACGCGTGGCGTAACGGATCAGGGTCGCCTCGGTCGGGGCGAGGATCGCCGGCCAGGTCGGCTGCACGGTCTTCGGCCGCGATTTCGGCTGGTTGGTGATGATGACCCAGTATCGCACCCGCGGAAAGAGCGTGTCGGGGTACGCCCGCTTCCAGCGCTGGATCAGCGAGTCCGGATCGCGCACGTCGAGCTGCAGAAACACGTTGGCCGTCACGCCCCCATCGACATGGAGGCCGGAGAGCGGCGGCCCTGATAGCTTGGCGCAATAGAAGGGTCCATCCAAACATGTCCGCACATCGGCCGCGGACCTGACAGTACTCGACTGCAGGGCAGGGCGACGGTCTAGACCAGGCGCGCTTGCGCTCGCCGACGGCAACGCTTCGCTGCTGACCAAACGTCGGCTTGTCTGGTGTGACCCTTCCGGCGCCTGCCGGTTACTCGCCCGCCCCGCACGGGAATCGGACCAGCGGCTCCACGACGGTCATCAAGCTCACTGTCGGCTTGCGGTCGACGTAGGGCACGTGCTTGGCAAAGGACGCAGCCACCAGGCTCGAAGAATCGCTGCGCCGAAGACTGGCCGAGCAGGTTCCGATCGCCTCCGTGATGACATCTACACCCAGATTACCCACATACACCACGTCCCCGGGAGCGACTTTGAAGCTGGCGATCACCGGCCCGGATGCAACGCCCCCTCCGCGGAAGCCGCCGAAGTCGGCGAACTGATTCCCGTAGGCGACTAGGACGATGGTCTGGAGCTGGTAGGTGCCGGGGTCGACCAGCGCCACGTCGTACCCGTGGGACCAGTCGACCGAGATCCGCGGCCGCGTCTCGAGCACGTAGCTCGCGTCGCCCGCCTTCTGCCACACGGCCGGAAAGCCGCCAACGATCACCACCGCTTGGTCCGGCTTGCGCTCGGCCCAGCTCTTGGGCGTCAGCATCTTGTCATAGCCGGTGCGGTACGCGTCGGCGGGGTTGGTCTTGCATCCCGTGAGTGCGACGCCGATAAGGAGCGCCGCTGCCATCAGGGACATGCGCACGGAGCGGTGCGCAGGGACAGGTTTGAAGTCTCGCATCAGTTCCCCCTATCGTGTAACGGTGAAGGTGCCGCCGGCAAAAGGATTCGTGCAGGACGAGCGGTACGAAGCGGTAAGGCGTACTTCGCACGAGGCGCCGGCGTCACACTTGGTGGCGGTCGTGACCACCACATGTGTCTCGCTCTCGTGCACGATCGACTTGATGAGCTGCGCCGGCGCGTAGCACAGATAATACGGCCCCTTCTCGGTGTCGAGTCCATGCAAAACAACCTTTTCGATCCCGCCCGGGACCACCGTCGGGACTGCGAAACTCATGGTGACCGCGCTCGGATGAGCGGTCGTGAACTGCCAGTTCCTGGATACTGGCCGCCCATCGACGGATCCCGCGAATGCCACGCGGTAAGTCGTCGACGGGGCAAGCGGCGAGAGAGGAATCAGCGCCGCAGCGAATGCCGGCGTCTCGGGATCCACAGCATGCGTGAGCAGCTTCGCGGGCACTGCGCGCGAACGCTGAGAGGCGTCGAGCTGGTGCAGCGCGAACGATTTCACGGCGAACCTGCGCCGCGCGTCGACTTGGACCGAGACCGGAAAGCCCACCAAAGTCCGCCCGGGCATCGGGTCGGGGAATTCTTCCGAGGGGTCGAAATCGGTCGGCACCCCGAGCTGGTGCTCCGCCGGGTACACCGTCAGAGCGTGGGTCCGTTGCAATGACGGCAGCATTGCAGCACCGAAGTCGACAGTGACATATAACTGGTCCGCACCTTGCTGGGTGCTCAGGATCGCGCCGGGGCCGGCCTGCGAAAAATCGCCTGCGAGAATGATGAAGCGGTGATAGATCGCCCTCACCAGCGCATCGACGGCTGCGCTGGGGTGCATCGACGGCTGGCGTGCGACGACTTCGCCCGCCTCGGCGTAGTCGTAATGTGCTGCATCGAGCCGGTCGAACGGGCTGTGTCCCGTGTAGTGCGGGTTGGTCTTCTTGTCTTCGTAATGCCCGAATTCGTCGGTGCTCTCGAGGTAGCTCGCGTGCGACTGGGCGGCATGCAACAGCCTGGCTTCTGCCGTGACCGGGGCCAATCCGGACAGTGCGCGATGGTAGTTCACCCTCTCGAGGACCGGGTTCTGTATGGCGTCGAGCCCTAGTTGCGGAGCCGAGCGGCGTCGGACGATCCCCGGCGAGCGGACGAACCTCATGCCGGCGGGGAGCTTGGGACTGGATTGCGGGCCCACCCCGCCCGCGCGACCGGTCGTGCTGCCCGGATGGCGGACGGCGTGCTTCGCGCCTTTCGGGAATCCACCGACGCCGAGCGGTTGGGCAGCGGGGTCGCCAGCTTGGGCGGCAGCGTGAAAAGCCAAGCCGACGGATGCCGCGCACAGCATCGTGGCTGTGAGACGCTTACTCATGGGCTGCTTCCCGGACTCTGAGCGCGGACCGCCGGCTGGCGCTGCTGCATGTCAGTCCGTGAGCCCAGCCACGTAACTGAACTTCTGGCCGCCGATCGAGGCCTCGAGCATTGCGCCACCCTTGACGTGCACGAACACGGCGACCCCGTTGTTATCATAGGAAGTCTTCGCTGCCGCCCCCTCGGTGGCAACGACAGCGGACGCCTGGGCGGAAAACTCCGTGTTGCCCTCCTTGAAGTCATCCAGCGCTGCCTTGTCTCGGAAGAACAGCAGCTCGCTGTACGCCTGGCCTCCGAACACGAAGCCGACCGTGACCTGGGTCAGGCTCGCCCTGCCGATCGGTTTGCCTTTCTCGTATACAACGCCCGTGCCATGTGCGCCACCGAAGATGAAGCCGCCCGAGCCCACGGTCGGGAAGATGACATGGCTATAGGCCTTCTTGAAATACTCCTCGAGTCCCGAGTCCGTCGACTTGAACGTCGCGACCGCCTGCTCGGCCGCTTCGAGTTGCTCCGTCTCTCCCTGCGGGTTCCATCCCGCCGCGTTCGCGGACGCGGCCCAAGCGGCGCCGATCAGCAAGGCGGCGGCATATGCCGACTTCATTCCCATTGTATCTGCTCCTCCGGTAAGCTTAGCGTAACACGCCAAGATGATGCCGACGCGTGCCTCGACGCCATGCATCGAGCGCTCCGCAGTGCGGGCGCCCGGCTCACTTCTCTCGCTACCTGATCAGAAGCCCGCCGCCGTCAGAAGCGGACGTGCACCCCGACATCCAGGGCCCCGCTCCAGTAGCCGTAGCTGGTGTTGCCGGTCTGGGCGCAACCCGTGGTGCTTCCTGCCGGACAGCCGTACCCGTAGTTGAAGGTGGTGCCGTTGGCCCACAAGCCGCGCCAATCGATGAAAACGCCGAACTTCTGGGATGCCTGGTATTCGGCCCCCAAGATGAACTGCGCCGCGAACTTGGTGCTGGATCCGTCGAGATAGCCGCTTAGCCCAGTCGCGTTCGCGGCATGGATCTGGTTGGCCGAAACGTCTGCAGCGCCGATCCCTACCCCGACATACGGCACCCACTCCGAAGCGGTGTCGAAATCGTACAGCACATTCATCAGCAACGCCTTGGCCGACAAGCTACCGGTGGCGCTCTGAGTGCCGTTCGCGGTCGCGATGGTGTTGGCATTATTGGTGCGGTAGGTGAACTCGAGCTCGACCCGAGGACCGCCCATGGCATAGCCCAGTTGTACGCCCGCCGCGTAGCCGAGGTTGTAGGTGACGGCGTTGTAGGCGGTATAGCCGCAGGCATAGTACGGGTAGACCGCACAGTTCCCGTAGGTGGAGTAGTAGGTTTGGTTCGCCGTCCAGGCCAAGCCTGCATCCAGGCCGAGATATGCTCCTTCTGGCGCATCGGCTCTGGCCGAGCCTGCCGGCACGACGAGCAGCAGACCAACGATCAGAACACCGGCGAGTGTTCTTGCATCAAACATGACGGCCTCCCTGAACAGTCTCCGCTACCGGAGCGACCCAACCCGCCCCCCAAGCGGGTATGCACCACCCCTTCAAAGTGTACTGCGTCCGCACAAGGATGCCTACACGGTGCGGCCGGCGCGGTGGGCGCGCAGTTCACCCCGATCGTCGGAAGCGTTTTATCCGCCGGTTACCGGCAGCTGCGCCGGATGTTCTCCGCCGATACCTCGACTCAGAAGCTGGCGGTCAGGAACACGGTGGGGCCTTGCAGGTTCTGGTTGTACTTTCCCTGGAAGCTGCCCGATGTGGATTGAAAGTCCACAGACATGAATTGATAGCCAGCGCCGAACCCGAGATGCTTGAAGGGCTGGTAGAGCACGCTCACCGACCCCACCGAGATTCCGCCGCTGTACTGGTTGACGGTCAACGAAAGCCAGTCCAGCCGCGCGCCCACCGACCACTGATCGTTGAGCGCCATCTGCCCGTAAACGCTGAGGACCGGAAGCGGAGCCAGTACATTTGCAGAGTCGCTGCCTACGCGCAGGCTGCTGAGGCTCGCTTCGTACTGCAGCCAATGCAGCCCCAGCCCGACGCCAACTTCCTTGTCGCTGGTCTTGTAGAAGGAGTAGTCGACAGCGGCCCGGAAGTCAGAGAAGCTCACCTTCGAGCTGACCTCGGCGTTTGCCGGAAAGACGACGTCACCCCACTGTATATCCCGGTCGATCGTCTTGTTGCCGGTTTGACTGATCCGGAAATACGACGCCTCGATCCGCCATTTCTCCCCGATCCTGAACCGAACCTCCGCATCCGGCGCATTTGCTCGGTCCGAAATGCCAAGCGTGTCCTGCAGATCGATGCTCGTGCCGACGCCCAGCTGCGTCGAATTCATCTGCATCGTGGTGCTGGTCTTGGGGAAGTAACCGCCGATGGCAATCCACACCGGATCGTTCAACGCAGGATTCAAGCCCCACGGGATGTCGTCGGCGAACGCCAGCGGCATGCAGGCGCTGAAAGACACTCCGATGACTGCGTAGTGGAATGTTCGCATTCAATGTCTCCTCGCGCGATGCGCTCGTCGGTCCCCCGGGGGCACATCCGATCCGATTTGCAGCGCGTTGGCCCGAAGATCTCGGATGGCAGTTGCATTCGTAGTCTACCGCTCTCGCCGCATCGCGCATAGCCCGGTTAGCGGGCCGGTCAGTGGACAACGTTTGCCAGCGGCGTACCCTCGGGCGACAATCGCACCTTCGAGAAAGGATCGCTCCTATGCGTCATAATCCCCGCTTGTGGGAAACCGCGTGCGCCATTGCCCTCGCGCTCGTGCTTCTGGCATCCTGTGCGTCGACCGACCTCACCTCCTCGCAGCGCAATCCTGCCTATACCGGGCCCGCGCTCACGCGCATCATGGTGATCGGGGTTACCGCCAACCTAAACGGACGGCAGGAGTTCGAAAATGAGTTCGTCGCCAAGCTGAAGGCAGCCGGCGTGAGCGCGGTCCCGAGCTATCCGCTGATTCCGGACAGCGCCTCCGCGGGCGCAGCGGGGCTGCGCAAAGCGGCGGAAAGTGCGGGAGTGGATGGGATTCTCGCGGCACGGTTGGTCAGTCTGCAGCAGCAGGATCCAAACGCGCTGCAAGCGATCAACTTCGAGGACCGGACCGTGAGTTTTTACGCCTACTATGCCTCACAGCCCAGCGGGTCCTACGACCCCTCGTTGGCGAACGACTCCGACACCATCACGGTCCACATCGATCTTTACAGCGTGACGGCCTCGCGACTGGCATGGGCCGGCGATGCCGCCATCTTCCCGAGCGCCAACGTGAAGGCGGCGACCCCTGGACTCGCCTCGACTGTAATCCGCACGCTGAAGGACCAAAAGCTCATTTAGCAGCCGGCTGGGGTGGTGTCGCCGGTTGTCCGGCGCCGGTTGCGGGTGGCGTGCCGAGCTGGATGAAGTCCTTGGGCAGACCCAGCGTGTTGCTCAGAATCTCGCCGGCACGCGCGCCGACCGCACGCGCGCCCAGCGGGACCACCTGGGGGTTGTCGAAAGTGCCGCCGACATGTACCGGTACGGCGAGGAGCGTCCCGCCGAGAATGTTGCGTACAATGGGGATCTTGTTGATGATCCAGTCCAGCGTCTTGAACGGCGCGACCAGCACGGTCATATCGATCGCTTTCGTCACATCGTTGACGGTGCCGTGCGCGGCGAGCGTTATAGCCGAGGCGTTCATCGCAGCCTCAAGCGCATACGTGTGGCCCTCCATCGTTCCTTTTACCCAGGCCGAGCGGTAGTCCATCCCCTGCTTGTCGAGATCCGGGATCTGCCCGGCGATGATCTGAGTCAGGTTGACCACCTTGAGCACCGCGTCCAGCTCGTCGAACTTGTTGATGTGTCCGTTCGTGGCTGTAATGGAGTAGGTTGCCTTCAGGGTGTCCAACAAGCCGGCGAGCTTGCCGCGTGCGGAGAACTCCGCATCGAAATTCAGCGTACCGGTCATCTGCACACGTTGCCCGGTCATGCACGCGATCACGTTGTAGACCTGCGCGCCGCGTGCACTCGCCTTACCGTTGAGCTCAACATCGTCAGGGCGTGCGACGAACTTACCCGATAGCGTAAGCGAGCAAAGAGACGCGCGCTGAAGCCGCAGATCCAGCGTGGTTCCTTGCAGGGACGCGATCCCGACCAAGGGCGAGATCTCCCGCCGTCCGACCTGGAAGTGGGCGACATCCACACGGACCTGGCCCCTCGCCGGCAGGTACCATACCTTGTTAAGAAACTGGGCCACCTTGGCGGAACCGGTCTCCCGCGTGTCTGGCTCAGCGGCACCGGTCGTCTGCGGGGACGAAACCGGCACCACCATCGTGTCCCCGCGAATGTCTGCATCGATCGTGAACATGTCCGCAGGGTAGGCGATGGTGCCGCTCACCTCCACACGGCTCTGACCGCTGGACACAGTTGCTGACTTGACGAGCAACTGTGTGTTTTGTGCCTCCAGACGCAACTCGTCAACGGTCACGGGAACGGAAAACTCGCGTGGAAGCTGGATGCCCGTGGCTTGCACAGATCCCGACCCCGTGGTCTTCTCGGGATGTTCCCAGTCGCCCTCGACGGTGATGTCGCCCTGCAATTGACCCACAGAGAGCGGCGGGTCGACAAACAGGTGCTTGATGCTGGAGCCGGCGATCCGGCCCTTGAAGCCGGCCCGGAAGCGCGTGCCGTCTAAGCGGGCGCGGAGTGTCGCATCAGAGGCTTCATCACGCACGGTAAGGGTCTCGACCTCCATCCCCTTTGCCGTGGTGTGGACGGAAAAGCCGATGACGGGGCCGCCGGCAACGTTCACGCTTCCCTGCGTGGCGACGCCCGAGCTCGTGCTCCAATCGGCGCTGGCGCGTGAAACCAGGAGCGCGCCGCGCAGGCGCAGCTCCTCAGTGATCCCCGCCCGGGCGTACACCCATTTGAGCGCCTCGAGGCCCACGGTTCCGCTCGCTCCAACCTTGACGCTGCCGATGCCCTGGCGATAGCCGTCCGTTCGTCCCGATAGCTTTAGTTGCGCATCGAGCACCGATGCGTCGACGCCGTTCGCGCTTACGCTCTGCTCGGAAACATCGATGACGCCGCCATCGAATCGTGCCGGCGGACCGTAGCGCGGCGCGTCGATCACGATCTTCTCCGGTGTCGCCGCTGCATGGAAACGCAACCGGTCAGGAAAGCTCAACGGCATCTCCAGCGCCGAGACGGACACCGCCAAGCTGCCCGACACCGTCTTCACACCCTCGAGCTGCTTTGCAAGCTGCGGCTGTGCAACCGCCCAGTGAAACAGCTCCTCCAGCGCGAGCGATACCGATCCCTGCTGCGCGCTCAGCAGGGTTGGCGCATTCAGGTCGAGCCGAGCGCTCACGCCGGTGAACGAGGATAGGCCGATGGACCCGTCCAAGCCCTGCACCGAGAAAGCGTCACCCGTGAAAGTCAGCGCCCCACGCGTGATCCGGATCGGGAACGGCACCGGCGCGTAACGCGCTGACGCCTGGATGCCAGACGCCTCCACTCGGACGGTTACATTGTTTGTATCCCCGCCCAAGATGATGCGCGCGAGTGCGCTGCCCTGGAGCTGACTCACCTGATTGAGCTGCTGCTGACTCTGCGCGTCCGAGAGGATGAGCTTGATGAGCGCGAACGCCTCGGACAGATCGGCCGCGACGGTGAAATCGGCGTGCAGCGGCGGTACATCGGCGTTGAGGTCCACCACGAGGCTGCCGTCGCGCGCGTTGGACTTCGTGAGCTTCGCCTGCGCGTTCTGGACGTGCAAGATGCCCTGCTCGAGCGAAGCGACCGCACTCACCCGATGCGGCTTGAGGTTGTAGAAGGCAGGAATGGAAAGGTCGGCGTTGTCCACCGCGCCGCTGATGTGCATCGCCTGCAGATCGAACAAATCTGCCAGCGACGCGGCCTGCGTTCTGAACTTGGCGGTCGTGACCGTGCCGCTCGCAAGGATCACCGGCAGCGGCTGCAGCCATGGGACCACCGGCGCCAGCCCGTTCGCCACCGCCTGCAGATCACTCAGCTCCACGCCGTTCGTTTCGCTCTCCAGGACGTAGCCGCCGGGCTCGGTCTTCGAAAGTGTCGCACGCACTGCAAGCCGTGGGGATTCCACGGCGAGCCGGCGCAGCGTGAGCTCTGCGTTCGCGCCTTTGGTCTGCGCAGCCAATTCGATCGCCGGAGCGAGGAATTCCAAGTGACCTTTCCCGAATTGCAAAGCGACTTTCGCTGCGGTGACGGTCGCGTCGGCCTGCGCGTCGGTGAGCCCATGCATGCGCCAGCTCAGCTTGGCGTTCACGCTCGCCTCCTGCACCGGCCAGCCCTCCGGGATGCCGAGGATCGGGCCGAGCGCTGGCACCCGGACATCGGCGACTTCCACCTTGCCCTCCCCGCTGAGGTCCTTCGACGTAGCCCGCAGCTCGGCGTCGAACTGCTCGAACACGTTCGAGCGAAACGAGACCTTCGCCGCGATCGAGCTGGCCGTGACATCGGCATGGACGTCCAACCGCTCCACGAGCAGCGGCGGACGCTGTCCGATGCGCAGTTCTACCTGGCCCTCATCGATCTCGGCGGCAAGCCCAGGCACGGCGGCTTCGATCTGCTCGAGCACGCTGCGCACGCTTGTCTCGGCGTCCTTCAACGAGAAGGGTTGTGGCGGCGTTGGCGGGCTCGGCTTGGGCTCGTCGAGTTGAACGCGCACCCGGGGAGCGATGATGCGCACCCCGTGCGGGTACACGTTTCCGAGAAGCAGAGGGAGAAGCCGAATGTTCACAGCGGCCGACTGCGCCTCGACCTCCAGCGTGCCGGGCAAAGAGAAGCGTACCCCTGACAACTCGGCGCCGGGAAGCGGCAGGAAGTGCAGATCGATGCGGTCGAACTGCACCTTGCCGCCGGTCGCGTTCCCGACGATCTGTATGACTTCGTGCTTGACCCGATCCTGGTTGATCCAGAGCGGCGCGGACAGCAGCACCGCGAACAGCAGCAGGATCGGCGTCAGGAGCGCGATGACGAGCCAGCGCAGCCATCTCCGCCTGACCCTCTGGGGCCGGGGCGAGACCCGCGGCGACCGGAAGAATACCAGGCGGCGTGCCAGGCGATCTCGAATCGTCATGGGCGGGTCGGCGAGCTCATGCGATTCGGTCGCGGCAGCTGCTTTGGCTCGACAGTCGAGTGCAGATCATTTTTCTAGCCGGAAGTGGATCCGGTGCCACGCTTGGCCTGGATGATCCCGGGTGCATGCTAGACCCCCGCACGCAACCCCCCCCAATTGGACGCTCCGATTCTACCTTGTGTGCCCGACCCCGTCGCAGCCCGCCGGTCGCCGCTGCGCGTCGTGAGCCGCGCTGTGGCGCGCCGAGTCGATGTCGGCTATATTCGTCGGTGGCTCGTTCGCCCGCTCGGCCGAAGGCTAGAACGATAACGCGCAGCGCGACCACCGAGGTCGCCGCAATGCCCAGCGAGACACCGATGCGAGATCGCTACCCAACGATTTTGCGGCTGACCCGCGTCAAGCGAGCGAGCTTGACCGCTCTCGCGCTTGTGGCCGTGCTCGGCGGATTCGCTGCGTGCGCGTCGAAACCCAAGCCCACGCTCGAGCAGCGCGCCGAAACCGAGATCCAGGCCTACAAGGCCCAGATCGAAAAGACCGTAGCCGATCCCGCGCGGGCTCACCAGCTCATCGCCGCCCTCGACGATTGGGAGCGGATCGTGCGTCAGGCAGCCAGCATGGCGCAGGACTATCGAGCCAAGCTGCAGACATTGGACGCGGACTATAGCGCGACGCGCGACGCGTACGCGGCACTGTTCCGCCAGCACGACGCGCAGCGTGCCGCGTTGATCCAGCAGGCGCTGGCGCTGCGTAGCCAGGCGACATCGCTCACCACCGACGCGGAGTGGGAGCAGCTGAAGCAGGCACGTCTTACAGCCCTGGAGGAAATGCTCGACGCGGTATCGACGCCCTGACTACACCCCGCGCGCGATAACCCCGCACAAAGAGAACCGTCCCCATGTTGATTGCCACGTTAACCGCTCTGTATCTCCTGTTCTGGTCATCGAGCTCCACGCCGCTCATGTCGAATCTGGACCAGGTGGAAAAGCGCATCAAGGCCAACGTCGAGGACGCGGCGCGCCGCGAGCAAGCCCTGCAGATCGTGGACCGCATGGAAGATGCGAACAAGGCGTACTGGACCCAGCGCGAGAAAGCCGCCAAGTCCCTGGCTGCTCTGATCGGGAACCGGGCTACGCAGCCGCCTGCCCTCAAGTCTGCGTTGGACCCGCTGCTGGCAGACGCCAGCAGGGTACGCGCCCAGCTGGTGGATCTGCGCTTCCAGCTCAAGTCGGTGCTGACCGCGAACGAATGGGCAGCGGTGTTCCCGCCCCCCAAGGTCGCGCCCTCGGCTGGCGCCAAGGTGAAGGTCGCTCGGCGGGGGACCGAAGGGTCGCGGTCCTGATCCGCTACATTGAGAGCTCGCCAACCGGCAGGATCATCGGCTTCGCGCGCTGAAACCCGCAGTGTGGCGCTGACAAGCCCGAGCGCCCGGTTTCAGAACGCCCCCGGTTTGAGAACACCAGCGGCTCCTGCGTAGGACGGCACCGCCCGTCTAGCGTTGGCGGATCACCCCTTCACTCGACGTCCACGTCGGCAGAAATCTTTCCCGTGGCGCTGAGGTAGGCGGTGAACACGTCCCCGTTCTCCAGTCTGTAGACGCCGCGCAGGTTTAGATCCTGCACGGTTCCGTGCAACTGCACGCTGCCGCGGCGGCGGTTTAACACTTCCTCCAACGCCTGGGCCATGCGTTGGATACCTGCGGCCATATCGATCTGGAATCGGGTGCGCAGCCGGTCGCGAACCTCGTCTTGCGCCACCCAGTTCGCGGCGCTCAGCAGCGTTTGCTTCGTGTCGAGCGTGTAGTCGAGGTCGGGGAAACTGAGCGTGCGGGTGTCGGGATCGTAATAGGGCGTCCCGGCGAGGTAGGCCGTGCCGCTCAGATCACCGGAGAAGGTGAGCTTCACGACCACCTTCGGCCCCTGACCGTAGATGTCCGCGCCGGTGACGCGCACGCTATACCCGCTTAGAGAGAGCGTCGTGCCTCCGCCGCCGATATCCAGCGACTGGTTGAGCCTCGCTTGAACGAAGGACTCCTGCAGGTCCACCGGGATCTGCAGCTTGAAGCTGTCGGAGGGCTGCGCGACGTCCGCCCGCGGCATCGGCTTGGGAAACGCTTTGGGCTTCGCGCCCGCGGTGACCACGGGTCTCAGCCGCAACTGGAGGCCGGTACGCAGCTCTCCCGCGGCGACCGTGACCGGCACAACCCCGAGGCCTTCGGGATTCAGCGTGAGCCACAGGTTGGGGCGCAGCTCGGAGGGCTCGCTCATCCTTGCCCAGCCGGCCAGCGCACGGCGCCGCAGATCCAGCGCGGCGGAGAGCCGCTTGTCCAGAGCGGGCAACATCTGCGTCAGCGTCGTGTCGAACCCTTTCATCACGCTGTTGGTGACATCCACCTCGAGGGGGTGCAGAACGCAGCGGTTACCCGGCGCGACCCGCCGGAGCGTCGAGCGTGCACTGGTCGTAAGGTTCGGATCAATGGAGATGGTGCTGTCGACGAACACGGTCGCGGTCCGAAACGGCTCTCCCTCGGTGCCGCACGATCCCGTGATCACGGGACCGGGACAAGGCACTTGCTTGCGGCCCTGCAGCCAGTAGCTCAGCTCGACGCTGGTGGTGATCGCTTCGCTGGAGCCGGTGATCGCCAGCGGCCCACGCCCGATCGAGTAGCCCGCATCGACGCCGCAGGCCGGCGGTTCTGCGCCCCCGTCCAGACGATCTTGGAAGGGCTGGATCCCACCCGAGCGCGGCATGTCGTTGTCGACCGCCGTCGCGAGGGGCTCCAGCGGGACACTGATCGCGATATTGAGATAGGACAGCTCCGGAGCCGGCAGTGCCTGCGCAGGCAGCGGCGCTTGGGACTGACAACCCGAAAGCGCCACGGCCGCGATCACTGCGCTGCGCCAGCGCTTGCCCTGTGAACACACGCGGGACACAAGACCACATCGTTCCACGTCGGTCTCCCCTGAGGTCACGGCTTGCTACGAGCCGGCACGCCGGGCTGCACCGGTGAGCGCCGGCAAGGCCGGTATGCTACACGCTTCGGCTTACGCGGAGTCGCTGCGGCGCAGAGGAGCGACAACCGGGTAGGTGTCTCTTACTGCATCGCGACCTGCCACACCCCGTTGACGCCGCTGCCCCGGTTGTCGCCGGGCTCGGTGTCCCCGGAGAACAGATACAGCGGCTTGCCCTTGTAAGCCCATTGCCTCTGCCCGCCTTCGCGCGCAATCACGGTGAACTTGCCGCTCGATTTGGCGTCCGGGGTCGCGAGCAAGGGCGGCCAGGTGAAAGCGCACCTCCCGTTGCACTCGCTCTTGCCGCTGCCGGGCACATCACGGTCGTACGTGTACAGCGTCATGCCGGTGGAATTAGTGAGCACGCCGGCCGTCACCCGTACCGGCGGCGCGTCCACGGACGCATTTCCACCGGGGCCCTGGTTCCCTGACGTCGAAGCACAGGCGGTCACGACCGTCGCCGCCAAGATGACTATCCACTTATGCATCGCAGATGCCCTTTCAGAGAAGATGTTCGGTTCGCGGTCGCCCCGTTGATCATGTGGGCGCGCATGCTTCGATCGTGAGCTGTGCCGGGCCTGACTGCCCCGGAACGCGTGGCGATTATAATTGAAGCTTGCGCTCGCACGGCTGCCTCGACCCGCGGCCGCCTGCTGAGCGACAAACCCAAAGGACCCAGCAATGACCTTGCCAGCACCGGCCATCGCCGCCGCGATCTTCGCCGCGCTGCTCAGTCTCCATGCCCGAGCGGCCACACCACTGGCGGAATGCGATCAAACCGCTTCGGGCCGGCTGCAGGTGCGTGCCTGCCTGGAGCGGATGACCAAGACGGAGTCGGCCGCGCTGGTACGCGCGTTGGCGGATGCGCGCGCCCGAATGGAGAAGCTCGACCGCGCGGCCGGCAGCGCGAACGCAGTCCGCGCATTGGAAGAGAGTCAGCGCGCGTTCCTCGAGTTCCGGGAACGCAACTGCGCATGGATCGCGGCGACCCTATCGCCTGGAACCGGCGCGGGTGACGCAGCCCTGGACTGCATGATCCGAATGGACCGTGCACGTGCCGACGAGTTGCGTACGCTGCCGGCGGCGGCAGTATCCCGGGCGGCCCCGACTGCCGGCGGTGTGGGAAGCTTCACCGGCGTGGAATGGCATCTCACCCAACTGGTGTTCGACGGTGCGGCGACCGGGCTTGGATTCACGGAGACGCCGGTGAGCATTCGCTTCGATGAGTCCGGCCAAGCGGCGGGGCGCGGACCGATCAACCGCTTCAACGCCAGCTACAGCTCGAGCGCCGACGGGCGGATCGGATGGACAGGCGCCGGCTTGCAGACCACCAATATGGCGGGCCCGCCCGAAGCAATGGAGAAGGAAGATATGTTCTTCCAGATCCTCGGGCAGGTCTACCGCTACCGCGTCAGCGGCTCGCGACTGATCCTGGAAACCGAGGACGCCAACTCCTCGCTCGTATTCGAGTACGAGCCCTTGATCGGAGCCAGTCGCGCAGCCTGAGTCGCCGTCTACCGGATCGCACAGGCTCGAGAGCGCGACGGATCACCACACAGACTGCATCTGCACAAGGAAGCGCCGGTCTACCCGAAAGCACGCGGCCTCTTCGTGTGCTTAAGATTTCGTTAAGCCAGCATTCCTACCGTTGCGGGCGTTGCAGGAGGGTTTGCCTTGCGACACCTTCAACCCAGTAAAGGAGTGCATCCATGCAGCACAAGATTCTGGTCCGCAGCTTGATCGCGGCCGGCCTAGTCACAGCGCTTGTGGCGGGCTACTCACGGGCCGGCGTCCCCGCGCCCTCGCAACCTCAGGCAGCCACCGCGCCTGCGGCCGTCACCGCACCGGCGGCGACGGCGCAGTTGCCCGGTTTTACCTGGATCGTGCAGAAGTACGGCCCGGCTGTGGTCAACGTCAGCGTCACCACCGAGGGCAAGGCCATGGCGGCGGCCCCGGAAATGCCGGGACTGGACCCGAACGACCCGTTCTACGAGTTCTTCAAACGCTTCAAGGGGCCCATGCCGCGCGGCAGAGCGCCCATGCATGGCCAGGGCTCGGGCTTCATCGTCAGCTCCGACGGCCGGATTCTGACCAACGCACACGTAGTGGACGGCGCGCAGGAAGTCACCGTCAAGCTCACCGACAAGCGCGAGTTCAAGGCCAAGGTCGTGGGGGTGGACCGCCAGAGCGATGTCGCTGTCCTGAAGATCGATGCGACGAATCTGCCCACCGTGCAGTTGGGCAACTCGGCCGACACCAAGGTGGGCGAATGGGTGCTGGCGATCGGCTCCCCGTTCGGTTTCGAAAACTCCGTGACCGCCGGCATCGTGAGCGCGAAGGCACGCGCGCTGCCGGACGAGAACTACGTTCCGTTCATCCAGACCGACGTCGCGGTCAACCCGGGCAACTCCGGTGGCCCCCTGTTCAACATGAAGGGAGAAGTCATCGGCATCAACTCGCAGATCTACAGCGACACGGGCGGTTATCAAGGCCTGTCCTTCGCCGTGCCGATCGAAGTGGCCGCCAAGGTGCAGGATCAGCTCGTCGCGCACGGCAAGGTCACGCGCGGCCGGCTGGGCATCACGATCCAGGGCGTCAACCAGGCATTGGCCGACTCGTTCGGATTGGGCAAGCCGATGGGCGCGCTGGTGAGCTCGGTGGAAAAAGGCAGCCCTGCCGAGAAAGCCGGCGTGGAGCCTGGCGACGTGATCGTCAAGCTCGATGGCAATGAGGTCGCCGACTCGAGTGACTTGCCCGCGCGCGTGGCTGAGATCAAGCCGGGCGCTACCGCGAAGCTCGAAGTCATCCGCAAGGGTGTGACGAAGCAGCTGGAAGTGACGGTGGGCGAGCTGAAGGACAAGAAGGTCGCGGCCAGCTCCGATGCACAGCAGGAGTCGGGCCGGCTGGGAGTCGCAGTGCGTCCGCTCGATCCCGAAGAGCAGCGCCAAGCCGGTGTCAAGGGCGGGCTGCTGGTCGAGAACGCGAGTGGTGCGGCGGCACGTGCCGGCATTCGGCGGGGAGACGTGCTCCTGGCCGTCAACGGCACACCGATCGAAAGCGTAGATCAGCTTCGCACGCTGATGTCCAAAGCGGACAAGCGCGTGGCCATCCTCGTCCAACGCGAGGAAGCCCGGATCTTCGTCCCGGTCGAGCTAGGCTGACCTCGCTCGAGTCAACCGCCGGCGGTGCGCGGCCTCAGGTCGCGCACCGCCGGCCGATTGGGGGGGCCAATGTTTCCTCGGCGTGGCTCCGCCGGTTCGGGCGCCTCGCGCTCTTCTCGGGCGCGCAGCTCAGACGAGCTTCTGCTTCTGCAGCGATCCGACGATGAGCTGGGCGAAATCGAGGATGTCTTTCTTGACGTCGGTGGGCGCGAAGGTGTGCGTCGTCCCGGACCAGAGCAGCTGGGATTCGTTGACACCGTACAGGCTGGTCTGAAGCACGATCGTGTTGGTCTGGTACACCACCGGTGGGTCATAGTAGCCAGACCACGCTCCTGCATATGCGGGGTAGAACCCCACTCCCGCGCCGGTGTAGGCCGGGGCGACTTGGGTGTTCACATCGACCCTCACCAGGCGCGTGATCAGCACGCCATCGCAACCAGCCTCCTTCATCGCCTGCTTCAACCTTGTCTGTTCGGCTGGACCGCTTTCCGGGATGAACTGGTAGCTTGGGACGGCGTCCACGCCCACTGCTTTGAGCTGGCTCACGAACGTGTCCTCGAAGTTGCGGCGCAAGTCGGGCTGGCTAGACACGCCCACCACGAGGATCTTCTGCAACGGCGGCCCCTTGTAACCGGGGTTCCTCCACGAGTCGGTCAAGGTGGTCGCGGCGCAGGCAACCAACCCCAGGACGATGAGACACAGTACCGGCTTCATGACGCTGTCAAGACGTCGCTTGCTCATTCGCAATGCTCCCTGCAGTGGCCATACGCATTCTGCCTGAACTTTCCCGGCTCCGCCGTCTCCCGTTCCTCGGTTGTACTCTCTAGTCGTCCCGCCGCGGTCCGCCACCTCGTCGCCTAAGCGAATTCACGCGGCGGCCAGGCCGGCTCGTCGTGGCCCAGCCGCACCGGCGGTCGCGCCCAGCGCGGCGGCGTCTCCGACATGCGTGCAACCGGGGCGAGGTGCCGGATCAAGCCTGCGGGCGAGAACGTCTCCATGGTGATGCGGGCGATCTCTTCGTCCGGCAGCTCCCGGGGAGCATGCGCGATCGATGCGGCATCCAGCAAGCCGAGGTCTACGATCCATTTGCCGGTGCGCGCCAGCGATACGCGCACGTGCCAGCTCCCGCCTTCGCGCGCGCGGCGCAGGAGTGCGACCATCGCGCCGAACGCCATGAGATAGCCGCTCACGTAATCGATCGCCGACACGGGCATGATCCGCGGCGTGTCGCCGCCGCCCTGAGTGAGCGCCATGCCGCTCGCACACTGCACGAGCGTGTCGAAACCCCGCCGTGCGGTCCAGGGACCGGCACGCCCCCACGCGCTCAACTCGACGCAGACGATCCCTGGACGCAACGCCGCGAGAGCCTGCGCACCCAGGCCGCGCACCGCGAGAGACCCGGGCCGATAAGACTGCGAGAACACGTCACAGCGCCCCTCGCGGACGAGCGAGATGAGGCGCGCGAGCGCCGCCGGCTGGCGCAGATCGAGAAAGGCGGAAAGCTTGCCCAGGCCATTGTCGATCTCGGTGTCCCCCGAATGCGGCAGATGCGGCCCGGACACCTTCAGCACATCGGCGCCGTGCTCCGCGAGCGAACGCGCGCACGCCGGTCCTGCCAGCACGCGCGTGAGATCGAGGACGCGAATTCCGTCCAGCGGCCGTTGTCCACGGGCAAGCGCCTCGCGCGGCGCATCGCCGAGTCGCTCGATCTCGAGCACGGGCAGTGAGGCCACCGCCACCGACTGCGGATGGCGTGACCATTCATCGGTGTCGCGGACGAGGGCGGCACACCCGCGCGCGGCATGAACGGCCTCCTCTAGCGCGAGCCCGTCCCAATCGGCCAACATGCGGGCAACCGTTTCCCGATCGGCATCGGATGGCAGGCCAAGCACACCCAGCGCTGCTGCGCGATGGTTCGGAAAGTTGCAGTGGAGGTACACCCAGCGCTCACCCCTCGCCCGGTATAGCCCGCTGAGGGGATCGGCAAGGTACTCCGGAACCGCGCCGCCGATGCGCAGATAGCGTGCGCTTCGCAGCGCCGCGACCGCGTGACGCAAATCGACCGAGATATGCTGGCGCCGCCTCTCATCCGCGCGCAGCGCCCATAGCTCCGCTGCAGCCACGGCGCAGGCCGCGATCGCCGCAGTCCCTGCCGTGCCGATCCGGAAGCGCGTCGGCAACACAGGATCGGTGCCGAGAATCTCGACTTCGCCGGCTTCCGGCTTGGCGAGAGCGGCCAGGTTCAACAGCTCATTCAGAGCGGCATGAGGCATCGTCCCAGCTGGCCGATCCTAGGCCAGATGCACGCCGCGTGCGTGCGAGCAACTCGATGCCGGGCGATCTCGGAGGCCCAGTCGTCCGGCTGGCGGCGCTGCGGCGGCTAGCGTCTCCTTGCCTGTGTGCTTGTTCCGGCGCTTCGAGGGCGGCTGCGCGTCGCGCTCATTTCTGGTCCGCCTTCAGGCAGGCTTCGAGCGACTTCTTGAACTGCCGCATCCACCGTCCTTCCGCGAGCATCTTCGCGAGGCGCTCCCGCTCGTCGTCGTCGGAGATATCGGTATAGGTCTTGTACCCCATGCGGCGTGCCGCACCTTCCACGATGCCCAGCGCATCGTCGACCGCTTGTTTCGACTGTGGGTCGCCGGCCGCGGCGTCGACAGGATCGATGCACGCAGTGAGCTTCGCATCCGGGATCTCGTCGTGCGGGAACAGGTCGTGTCCGAGTTTCAGCAGCGTCTCCCCCTGTTCCGGGGTCAGGTTCTTGAGACTCGCTGCCCACGCGCTGCTGGAGTCGGCCGCCTGGCTGGAGAGCGCCGGAAGGAGGAGGCCGAGCACGCCGGCGGTCAGCATCGACGCGATGTGGTGCTTGCCGCGGTGACGAGTGAGGTAGAGGTAGGCCACGGTCTCCTCCCGATGTGGACCGCGGTCATTGTCCACGAAATCCTGCGCCGTCGCTACGCCTGAGAGGTGCGGCGGCCGGCCGGAGCGCTGTTCGTGTACACCACCGGCGTCCGAGCCCCCCGCCGTTAATCGATGCCGGCTGCGGCGCCGAGCGTGGACCCGATCTCGGCGTGGATGACAAGGTCCGCGCACGCGTCCTGGGCCGTCGGTTCCCGGTTCACAATGACCAACTTGGCTCCGTTGAGCTTGGCCCTACGCGGCAGCTCCGCGGCAGGGAACACCGCGAGCGAGGACCCGAGAACCACGAACAGGTCGCACGCTAAAGCCTCGCTCTCGGCACGCTGCATCGCATTGAGCGGCATGCGCTGCCCGAATGAGATGGTGGCGGTTTTCACGATGCCTCCGCAGCTCCCGCACACGGGCAGCGTGCCCGCTTGCTCGAACGCAGACAGGATCGGATCCAGCTCATGCCGCAGGCCACAGTCCAAGCAAGCGGCATAAGTGCCGTTGCCATGCAGCTCCACCAGCTTCTCCTCCGGGACGCCGGAGCGCTGATGGAGCCCGTCGATGTTCTGCGTCAGGACGCACGCGCAAATGCCACTGCTGACAAGCTGCGCCACCGCCCGGTGCCCGCGGTTGGGCTCCGCCGCGCGCAGCGTGCGGTCGGTGATAAGCTTGCGGCGCCAGGCCTCCCGGCGCATCGGTTCGGAGGTCACGAAGTCCTGGTAGTCGATCGGCTGTATGCGCGACCACAGCCCGCCCGGGCCGCGGAAGTCGGGAATCCCCGACTCCGTGCTGATGCCGGCACCGGTGAAACACACGGCATGCCTGGCGGCACGGAGCAGATCACGCAGCTGGGCGACGGGGTCGTGCATCTCGGCAAGGTGCGGCGGCGATGTGCCGTTTGAATACCATCGCCGGCCGCACCGTGTCAAACGGCCGGGCCGGTGCCCTGCTGGCCCCATGGGAGAGGGCCCACGCACGCAGGGCATGCGGTAACATGCGCTTCGATTGCGGAAGAGGATAGCCTATGGAAGGCCCAACCAAAATGATGAGCGCCGACGCGCTGTCCGCACGCGTGGGCACCGTTTTGGGCACCTCGGAGTGGATCCGGATCGACCAGGACATGATCGACGCATTCGCCGATCTCACGCAAGACCACTACTACATCCACGTCGATCCCGTGCGCGCGGCGTCCACGCCGTTCGCGGGCACGATCGCGCATGGGTTTCTCACCCTGTCGATGCTCTCGGTGATGGCGTATCAGACGTGCCCGACCGTAGAAGGCACGAGGACGACGATCAATTACGGATTCAACCGACTCCGCTTTGTCGCGCCCGTGCGCACCGGGTCTCGCGTCAGGGGACGGTTCGTTCTGAAAAGCTTCGGCGTCCAGCCGGGTTCGCGCTGGCGGTCGATTTACGAGGTCACGGTGGAGATCGAGGGCGAGCGCAGACCGGCGCTCGTGGCGGAGTGGATCGCCGCCGGGTTCTTATAGCTTCCCGTCCCCCGAGAGCCGCGGCGATCGACGCCGGTCGAGCGAACGGCTGCAGCAAGGCGGTGCCGTCTTGCGCGGCCGATACCTCACGCCGATAAGTCCCTGGGCGCGCTTGCCGCTCGCGGCCTGCGCCGGGTGCGCATCTTCGCCTTGCCGGAACGCAGGTTCCACACGTCCTTGATGATATCGAGCAGCGCGTCGATCACCGGGTCCCGCTCCCGCTCGCGCGGGTAAAGGAACTGCAGGGTCGTCGGCAGCCGGACATCGCTCCACAGACAGACCTCGCCCGCTTTCTCCGCCTCGAGCGCGAGATCCTCCCGCATCAGGGCCATGCCCAGGCCGGAGACGACAAGCGAGCTGACCACGACTTCGTCGTCGGCTTCGACGACCTTGGTGGGGGCGACATTGTGCTCCCGGAACAGCGCGCTCGCGAGCTGATAGTGCGTGCTGATCGAGGGCGCCATGATCCAGGGCTCAGCGGCGACTTCCATCCAGCCGGAGCTGCCAATCCGTTCCCGCCAGGAGGCAGGCGCGACGATCCGGTAGGCGATCTCGCGCAGCGGGTAGCTGGCGACGCCGCGGTGGGTCAGCTCCCCGTAGTAGAAGCTCGCGTCCAGCTCGCCGTCGCGTACTTTCGCGAACGCCGCGCCCGAGATCTCGTGGTGGAGCTGGACCTCGATCAGCGGGTAACGCTCGATCGCGGCGCTGGAAAGCTCGGCAACCCGGATGAACTGCGGATCGGAAACGGTTCCCACGCGTGCGACGCCGGTGGTCTCTCCCTTG
>Ga0335084_10000428_pt1 | contig 35466 bp, 37 predicted proteins | sample Lox_Sample_44_FD_206721 | JGI IMG/M metagenome (GOLD analysis project Ga0335084, IMG submission 206721) | Soil microbial communities from Loxahatchee National Wildlife Refuge, Florida, United States - Lox_Sample_4.4 | ecosystem: Environmental > Terrestrial > Soil > Wetlands | place: USA...
CCAGCGGGTGCGGCACGTCCCGCACCTCGTCCCCCTCGCCGATACGGATCGCGCTGCCAAAATTGTTCTGGACGATCCCCAGGTGGTCGGTGTGGTAGGCGATATCGGTGGGGACCTCGGACTTGTCGCGCCACCCGACGATGCGTTGCTTGCTCAAGTCCGGCGCTTTCCAGTACACTTCCAGCTCCAGCTGGTCGGCCTTGACGAGGCGTGGCGGCGCGTCGAGCCCCTCGCCCATCTGTCCCAAGAAGAAGAGGAATCCGTGGGCCTGCGCCTTGTAGTCGTGGAGGGCGGTATCGCCCGCGGCGCGCTGGCGCCGCTCGGTGGCGCGTCGCGCCAGGGCCAGGGCGGAGTCGCCGTTCCACGTCTGCGCGCCGGCCGGCCGGAACGCACTCAGCGTGACGGCGAGAGCGAGGCCCAGGGCGAGCTGCAGGTGACGCATCGCCGCCAAATCTAAGTGAGCGATCCCCGCGCCGAATTCCTGAATCGTGCCGCGTCCGGCGGCATGGTCCCCGTCGTGCGCGAAGTCGTCCTCGACGCGGACACGCCCGTGGCGGCGCTCGCGAAGGTGGCCCGTCCGCCCTTCGCCTTCCTGCTCGAATCGCTCGTCGGGGGAGAGCGGTGGGCGCGCTACACGTTCCTCGGCACCGAGCCGCGGGAGGTGTGGCGCTATCGCGGGCGCCGCATCGAGCGGTGGACGCGCGGCACGGGCTGGGCCGCGGCGGGTGAGACCGCGGACCCGATCGGCCACCTCGCGGCGCAGCTCCGCGCGCTGCCCTCCCCGCATCTCCCCGGGCTGCCCCGATTCGCGGGGGGCGCCGTAGGCTATCTCGGCTACGACCTGGTGCGCACCATCGAGCGGTTGCCGCACCCGCCCGCCTCCGGACTGGGGCTGCCGGACGCGGTCATGATGATCGCGGACAGCCTCGTGATCCTGGACAATCTGTTCGGCCGGGCGATCCTGGTCGTGAACGTCGAGGCCGAGCGGGGCGCGAGCCGAGGCGCGCTCCTCAAACTCTACGATGCAGCCCAGGTGCGTCTGGACGAGCTCGCCGGCCGGCTGGGCGACACCCACAACCTCGCGCCGCTCACCCTCTCGGACGCCGTGCCGCCGGTCCACACGGAGTCGCCGTATCCGCGTGCGGCCTTCGAGCGCGACGTGGGCCGCGTTCTCGAATACATCCGGGCGGGGGACACCTTCCAGACGGTTCTGTCGCGCCGCCAGGACGCGCCCGGCCAGGTGGACTCGCTGCGGCTGTACCGCTACCTGCGGGCGCTCAACCCGGCGCCGTATCTCTTCTATCTCGCGCTCGACGACTTTGCGTTCGTCGGCAGCTCACCAGAGGTGCTCGTGCGGGTGGAGGAGGGCGAGGTCACGGTGCGGCCGATCGCCGGCACGCGGCCTCGGGGCGCCACGCCGGACGAGGACGACGCCCTGGGGCGCTCGCTGCTCTCGGACGAGAAGGAGCGCGCCGAGCACATGATGCTCGTGGACCTGGGTCGGAACGACGTCGGGCGTGTGGCGCGGTACGGGACCGTGCGCGTGAGCGATCTCCTGACCATCGAGCGGTACTCGCACGTGCAGCACCTCGTGAGCGAAGTGCGCGGGCGGCTGCGCGACGGGTACGACGCGCTCGACGTGTTCCGCGCGTGCTTCCCAGCCGGCACCGTGACGGGGGCGCCCAAGGTCCGGGCGATGGAGATCATCGACGAGCTCGAGCCGGAGCGGCGAGGCCCCTACGCGGGCGCGGTGGGATATGTGAGCTGGGGCGCCACGAACATGGACACGGCGATCGCGATTCGATCGGGCCTCGTGCTGCCCGACCGCGTGTCCGTGCAGGCGGGCGCCGGGATCGTCGCCGATTCCGATCCCGCACGCGAGTTCGCGGAGACCGAGGCCAAAGCGCAGGCCGTGCTGCGGGCGTTGGCGCTCGCCAAGGCCGGCGATTGATCTATATTTGGGCCCTGTGTTCAAGCTGCTCAGCACCGCGGGCGATCTGGCGATCGACCTGCAACCCGGGCGTACCGTGGTCGTCGGTCGCGCGGTTACGAGCGACGTCCCGATCTACGACCCCACCATCTCCCGCAGGCACGCTGAGCTCGCTCTCGCCGACGCCGGCGTCCGCGTCAAGGATCTCGGCTCCTCGAACGGCACGTTCCTGAACGGCGCCCGCATCACCGAGGCAGTCGCAGGCGAAAACGACGTCGTGACGTTCGGCAAGGTGGCCTACCGCGTGAAAGCGGTGAGCGCGCCCGCGCCGCGTCCCCAGGTCGTGCCGCCGTTCGACACCCCCAAGCCCGGCGGCGTGGCGGGCGGGACGATCATCCGACAGCTCCCGGTGCATTCGTCGGGCGGCGTCCCCGCCATCGTGGACGTGACGCCGTCGGGCGCGTCGCATCTCAAGGTCACCGCGCAAACCCTCGAAGAGCGGCGCGAGAAAAAGCTGTCGCTCCTGCTCGAGATCTCGAAGGAGTTGTCGAAGCAGCAGGAGCTCGACCGTCTGCTCGACAAGGTGGTGGACTTCACGTTCCAGATCATGAACGTGGACCGGGTCTCGATCCTCCTGCTCGAGCCCGCCACCGGCGAGCTCGTCCCGCGCATCTCGAAGGGGCGCGAGGGAAGCTCCGGCGCGGCCAAGCATGTCCCGCAATCCATCGCGCGCAAGGCGGTCGAGGAGCGCGTCGCGATCCTGTCCGACAATGCGGCCGCCGACGAGCGGTTCAAGGGGAAGTCGATCCTGATCCAAAGCGTCCGCAGCGCCATGTGCACCCCGCTCATGGGCACCGATCAGACCGTGCTGGGCATCCTCTACGTCGACAACCTCACCGCCACCCACTCGTTCGCGGACGAGGACCTCGAGTTTCTCATCGCGTTCGGGAGCCTCGCCGCCGTCGGGGTCGAGAGCTCGCAGCGCTCCGAGCGGCTGCGGCGCGAGGCCCTCGTGCTGTCCAACTTCCAGCGCTTCTTCGCCCCGAACCTGGCGTCCCAGATCGCCCAGCAGGAGGGGGCCGTGCAGCTCGGCGGCACCAAGCGGCCGGTGGTGATCTTTTTCTCCGACATCCGCGGCTTCACGCAGATGTCCGAGACCCTCGGCCCCGACCAGATCGCCACGCTGCTCACCGAGTACTTCACGGAGATGGTGGAGATCGTCTTCGAGCACTCGGGCACGCTGGACAAGTTCATCGGCGACGCGATCATGGCCCTGTGGGGCGCGCCGGTGGCCCACGAGGATGACGCCGACCGCGCGATGCGATGCGCGCTCGACCAGCTCGCCGCGCTCGACAAGCTCAACGTGAAATGGAAGAAGGATGGGCGCCCGGAGCTGCGCATCGGGATCGGGATCAACTTCGGCGAGGTCTTCGCCGGGTATATCGGCTCCGACCGCCGGCTCGAATACACCGTGATCGGGGACGCGGTGAACACCGCGAGCCGCCTGTGCTCCACCGCCGGCCCGAACGAAATCCTCCTGTCCGATTCCTTCTACGAGGCGCTCAAAAAGCCGCCCAAGGTCGAGCTCCTGGAGCCGATCGCCGTCAAGGGGAGGACGAAGAAGGTGACGGTCTACCGCGTGAAGCGGTAGGTCACGTCGAACCGGTCGAGCAGCTCGATCACGAGCCGCACCGGCAGGCCCATCACGCCGAAGAAGTCGCCGCGAATCCAATCCACGAGCACCGCGCCCTTGCCCTGCACGGCGTAGGCGCCGGCTTTGTCCATGGGCTCCCCCGTCGCGACGTAGTCGTCGATGGTGGCCTTGTCGAGCGGGCGGAACGTGACGTCCGTGACGTCGAGCGCGTGCTCGATGCGGCCATCCCGGGCGAGCGCCACGGCCGTGAGCACGTGGTGGGTGCGGCCCTGGAGCTTGGCGAGCATGGCGGCCGCTTCGTCGGCCGACGAGGGCTTTTCCAGCACCTGGCCACGGACCTCGACCGTCGTGTCGGCGCCGAGCACGAGGGACCCCGGCTCGCGGGCGGCGACCGCCTGCGCCTTGGCGCGGGCGAGGCGCACGACATAGGTCTCCGGCGGCTCCCCCGCGGCCCGCGTCTCGTCGACCTCGGGGAGCACGACCCGGAACGGCATGCCGAGCATCTCGAGCAGCTGGCGCCGGCGAGGGCTGCCACTCGCGAGAACGATGGGATTCACTTCTCGAGCACCAGGGTAACGGGTCCGTCGTTCACCAGCTCGACTTCCATCATGGCGCCGAACCGGCCCGTCTCCACGCGGAGGCCGCCGCTCCGCTCCTTGAGGAGCGCCACGAACCGCTCATACAGCGGCACCGCCTGCGCCGGAGGCGCCGCCGCGATGAAGCTCGGCCGCCGGCCCTTCTGCGCGTCGCCGTAGAGGGTGAACTGCGACACCACGAGCACCGCGCCGTTCACCTCTTCCAAGTCGAGATTCATCTTTCCCTGGGGGTCGGCGAACAGCCGGAGGCCGAGGATCTTTTCCGCCATCCAGTCGAGCACGGCTTCGGTGTCGGTGGGGGCAAAGCCGGCGAGGACGACGTATCCCACCCCGATGGATCCCACGGTCTCGCCATCCACCCGCACCGCCGCCCGGGAAACGCGCTGCAGAACGACCCTCACTCCACCGTCACGCTCTTCGCCAGGTTGCGCGGCTGGTCCACGTTGCACCCCCGGCGCACGGCGACGTAGTACGCGAGCAGCTGCAACGGCAGGACGGTGACAATCGGGGTCAGGAGGTCGAGGGTCTCGGGCACCTCGATGCGATGCTCCGCCAGGGTCGCGAGGCCGGTGTCGCCCTCGGTGACCACCGCGATGACGCGCCCGCCGCGGGCTTTCACCTCCTCCACGTTGCTCACGATCTTCTGGTACACGGCGTCCCGCGGCGCCACGAACACCACGGGCATCAGGTCGTCGATCAACGCGATGGCGCCGTGCTTCATCTCCGCCGCGGGGTAGCCCTCGGCGTGGATGTAGGAGATTTCCTTGAGCTTGAGCGCGCCCTCCAGGCCCACGGGGAAGTTGTAGCCCCGGCCCAGGTAGAGAACGTTGGTGGCGCGCAGGAGGCGCTCCGCGATGCGCTCGACCTCCGGCGCCTTCTCGAGCACCCGCTGCACCAGCTCCGGCAGGCGCGCGAGCGCGCGCACCACCTCGCGCCCCTGAAGGATCGAGAGCGCCCGCAGCCGCCCGATCTTGAGCGTCAGGAGCGCGAGCGCCGCGATCTGACTCGTGAAGGCCTTGGTGCTCGCGACGCCGATCTCGGGCCCCGCGTGCAGATAGATCCCCCCCTCCACTTCGCGCGCGATCGTGCTCCCCACGACGTTCACGATGCCGAGCGTGCGGGCCCCGCGGCGCTTGGCCTCCCGCAGCGCGGCGAGGGTGTCCGCCGTCTCGCCCGACTGCGAGAGTCCGAGCACGAGCGTGCGCTCGTTCACGATCGGGTTGCGATAGCGGAACTCGGACGCGTATTCGACCTCGGTGGGGATCCGGGCCAGCTCCTCCATCATGTACTCGCCGATCAGCGCCGCGTGCCAGGAGGTCCCGCACGCCGTGATGACGATGCGATCGATCTCCAGCAGCTCGTCATCGGTCAGGTTCAGGCCGCCCAGCCGCGCCGTGCCTTCTTCCTCGAGCAGGCGGCCGCGGAGCGTGTTCCGCAGGCTTTCCGGCTGCTCCATGATCTCCTTGAGCATGAAGTGCGGGTACCCGCCGCGCTCGATCGTCGCCACGTCCCAGTCCACATGCGTCACCGGCTTGGCCTTCTCGACCGCGTGCACGTCGAGAATGCGGTAGTCGTCGGGCCGGACGACCGCAATCTCCCCGTCGTCGAGGTAGACCACCGACCGCGTGTGCGGCAGGACGGCCGACGCGTCCGACGCGACGAAGTTCTCCCGGTTCCCGATCGCCACCAGGAGCGGCGAGCCGCGCCGGGCCGCCACGACGGTGTCCGGCTCGCGGGTCGAGATCACGGCGATGCCATACGTGCCCTCGACCTGCATCAGCATGCCCGCGACCGCCTCGACCAGCGGGCGGCCCTTGCCGATCAGCTCCTCGATCATGTGGGCCATGACCTCGGTGTCGGTCTCGGAGCGGAAGGCGTGGCCGCGCTTGGCGAGCGCCGCGCGCAACGGCCCCGCGTTCTCGATGATGCCGTTGTGGACGAGGGCCAGCGTGCCGCCGCAGTCGGTGTGGGGATGCGCGTTGGTGGTATTCGGGACGCCGTGCGTGGCCCAGCGGGTGTGGGCGATCCCGGTGCGCCCGGGCGGGAGCGTGGCCCCCAGATCCTTCTCGAGCGCCGCGATCTTGCCGGCCGCCTTGTGCACCTCGATGCGGCCATCGTCCACGACGGCGAGGCCCGCTGAGTCGTAGCCGCGGTATTCGAGATGCTTCAGTCCTTCGAGCAGGAGCGGCGCCGCCTGCCGGACGCCCGCGTAGCCTACGATGCCGCACATAACCGTTGTCCTTCGTCCACGAGTTCCTGGGCCAGCGCCTGGGTGGGCGCTTCCGCAATCAACCGAATGATCGGCTCGGTGTTCGACGGCCGCACGTGCAGCCAGCGGTCGCGCCAGGCGAGACGGAGGCCGTCGGACGTGTCCACGCTCCCATCCGCGAACCGGCTCCGCAGCGCCCCGTACACCCGATCCAGAGCGGGGCCGCGCGCGACCTTTGCCTTCACAATCGTATAGCGCGGCGCGGCCGATACCAGGTCGCTCACCTTCCCCCCGTTGCGCGCGAGCAGGTCGAGCACGAGGGCGGCCGCCACGGGCGCGTCCCGGCCGGCGTGCAGCGGCGCATACATGACGCCGCCGTTCCCCTCCCCGCCTATAACGGCGGCGAGTTCCACCATCTTGCGGGCGACGTGGACCTCGCCGACCGGCGTCCGCACGACGGCAGCGCCGTACTCCCGAGCGGCGTCTTCGACCACCAGGCTGGTCGACAGGTTGCACACAACCGGCGCCCGCTTCCCCCGTCCCTCCTCCCCCTTCGCCAGTACGTCGCGAACCGCGAACGCGAGCGTGTAGTCCTCCCCGATGGCCACGCCCTGCTCGTCGACCAGGGCCAGCCGATCCACGTCCGGGTCGACGGCGATGCCCAGCGCGGCGCCGGACTTGCGCACGGCGGCGCGGAGGGTGCCCAGGTGCTCGGGGATGGGTTCGGGGGCGCGGGGGAACGCGCCGTCGGTGGCGAGCTCGAGCCCCCACACGGCACACCCCAGCCGCTCGAGCAGCAGGGGCATGATGACGCCGCCCGCCCCACGCACCGTGTCGAGCGCGACGCGGAATCTCTGTTCCCGGATGCGCGCGACATCGATCACGGGCATGGTCAGGACGCGCTCGAGGTGGCGCTCCACGGCGCTCGTGTCGGAGATCACTTTCCCCGGCTTCCCGGTCCCTCCCCGTCCCTCCCCGTCCTTGCCCACCATGTCGCGGATGGCGGCGCCCTCCACCGCGTCGAGGAAGATGCCGTCCGGACCGATGAACTTGAGCGCGTTCCATTCACCCGGGTTGTGACTCGCGGTCACCGCGATGCCCCCGCCTGCCTTATGGTGCATGACCGCAAGCTGGACGGTGGGCGTGGGGACGAGGCCGACGTCGATCACGTCGCAGCCTGCGGCGGCGAGCGCGGAACGCGCGGCGCCGGCGAGCTCGGGTCCGGACTTGCGGGAATCGCGGCCGATGACCACCACCGGTCGGCGCGCCGCGGCCCAGCGACCGAAGGCGGCGGCCCAACGCCGCACGATGTCCGGCGTCAGGTCCTTGCCGACGATGCCGCGAACGCCGGATACTCCGACCATCAACGTGTCAGTCATGGAGTCCCTGCCGCGCGGGTCAGACTCGCTGCGCTTCCGTGGCGCGCAGGGGCAGCCGCACGGGACTGAGCTGTGGGGTGGCGAGCGGGAGCGCACTCGGATCCGGGAAGGCGTGCAGGAAGGCGTCGACCAGCACGGGATCGAACTGCACGCCCTTCCCTTCCTGCAGCTCGCGCACGGCCTGCTGCACCGACAGGCCGGGCCGGTAGGGGCGCTCGCTCGTCATCGCGTCGAATGAGTCCGCCACGCTCACGACGCGGGCCTCGAAGGGAATGGCGTCACCCTTGAGCCCGTCCGGGGAGCCGCTGCCGTCCAGGCGCTCGTGGTGCGACCGCACGATGGCGAGGGCCTGCGGGGCATCGCGCAGCAGCGGGCTCAGGATCCGGGCGCCGATGACGGTATGCTCCATGATGTGGCGATACTCGTCGGGGGTCAGCTTGCCGGCCTTGTACAAGACCGCTTCGCGCACGCCGATCTTGCCGATGTCGTGAAGCTCCGCCCCGAGCGCGATCGTGTCCACCACCTGGCTGTCGAGCTTGAGCTGCCGGGCCACGCGCACGGCATAGTGGGCGACCCGCGCCGAGTGCCCGCGCGTGTAGGCGTCCTTCTCTTCGAGCGCCTGCGCGAGCGCCTGGACCCCCTCCAGGAAGACCTCTTCGATGCGCCGAGCCTGGACCTGGACGCGGGCCTCGAGGCCCTGGTGGTAGGTGCGGTTCTCGAGGATCAGCCGGCGCTTGTCGAGCGCCTGCGTGACCCGGGCCCGCACTTCGTCCAGGTGGAACGGCTTCGCGACGTAGTCCAGCGCGCCGAGCTGGAGGCACGCCACCGCACTCTCAACCTCGGCCACCGCGGTCACCATGATCATCGCGGTGTCGGGCCAGCGGGCGATGATTTCCCGCAGGAGCGTGACCCCATCCATCTCCGGCATGCGGAGGTCGGAGATCACGAGGGGGACGGGATCCTTCTCCATGACCGCCAGGGCTTCGGTGCCCGACCCCGCTTCGAGGCACGTGAAGCCCTCGCCCGCCAGCAAGCGCACCATCACGCGGCGCAGCCGGGGCTCGTCGTCCACTACAAGGACCTGCATGACGTTGGGTTGGGGCATGCCGATGCTAACGTATAAGTCGCTTGCTCGGCGCGAAAGCCACCCTTACTCTTCCCGCCATGACCCAGGTCTCGGGGGACGACCTCAAGCAGCGCCTTGGCACCCGGGCCGTGCATGCGGGCGCCGTCCCCGATCCGCTGGCGGGCGCCGTGATGACGCCCATCTACCAGACGTCCACCTACATCCAGGACGCCCTCGGCCGGCACAAAGGCTACGAGTACGCCCGGACGCAGAACCCGACCCGGGAAGCGTTGGAGCGCAACGTGGCCGCGCTCGAGGGCGGACGCCACGGGTTCGCGTTCGGATCGGGGCTCGCGGCGCTCGACGCCGTTCTGAAGCTGCTCTCGGCCGGCGACCACGTGGTCTGCGGGGAAAACGTGTACGGCGGCACACACCGCCAGATGACGCAGATCTGGACGCGATACGGCCTGACCTTCACGTTCGTGGACCTGGCCGACCTCGATCGCCTCGCCGACGCGATCACGCCGGCAACCCGGATGGTGTTCGCGGAAACGCCCACCAATCCATTGATGCACCTGTGCGATCTCAAGGCCGTCGGCGCCATTGCGGGGCGCGCGAAGGCCCTGTTCGTCGTCGACAACACCTTCGCGACGCCCATCTTCCAGCGCCCGCTCGAGCTCGGCGCCGACGTCGTCCTGCACTCGACGACCAAATACCTGAACGGCCACAGCGACATGATTGGCGGCATGCTCGTCGTGGCGCGGGACGATCTCGCCGAGCGGATCGGATTCATCCAGAATGCCGCCGGGGCCGTACCGGGCCCCTTTGACTGCTGGCTCTGTCTGCGCGGGACGAAGACGCTCGCCTTGCGCATGCATCAGCACGACGCCAACGGCCGGCGGATCGCGCAGTGGCTGGCGCAACACCCCCGCGTCGAGCGGGTGTACTACCCCGGGCTCCCCTCGCACCCGCAGCACGACCTGGCTCGCCGCCAGATGACGGGGTTCGGCGGCATGGTGAGCATCGAGCTGGGGACCTTGGCCCGAGCGCGCCGCTTCGCCGAGGGCACCCGGCTCTTCGCGCTGGCGGAGTCACTCGGCGGAGTCGAGAGTCTGGTCGGCCACCCGGCATCGATGACCCACGCCAGCATTCCCCCCGCCATGCGGGCCGCGATGGGCCTTACGGACAGCCTGGTGCGCTTGTCGGTGGGGATCGAGGACGTCGAGGATCTGATGGCGGATCTGGATCAAGCGTTGAAGACCGGGGGATGAGGGACGAGGACGGGGGAAGAGGGACGAGGACGGGGGGACGGGACGAGGACGGGGGACGGGACGAGGACGGGGGACGGGACGAGGAGATTGGTGAACCCGCCCTGAAGGGCGGGCTCGGCCCAAGGCCGTGCTGAAGCACGGCGCGCGTCGAGATTAGCGCCCTTGAGGGCGCACCAGCGCCGAGCCCGGGCTTTAGCCCGGGTACGACGGAATCGAAACGCACACTACGCGGGAAACGCACCCTACGCAGGAGCATCGTATGACCGAACCCACCACTCTACCCGCCGCCCGCCCCCGCAAGATCCTCACGCAGATCGCGGCGGTCTCCTGGGAGCATCCGGCCGATCGCGCCGCGCTCCAGACCCTGCGCTCGGTCCCCGGATTCGACGAGGTCGTGAAGAAGATCTTCGGCTTCCTGGGCGAACGGGGGGTCCGGCTGCTGTTCCAGGCCGACGCCGTGCGGGTCGGGCCGACGCAGTTCCCGAGATTGAACCAGCTGTACACCGACGTGCTCACGTCGCTCGATTGGCCCACCCGGCCGGAGCTGTTCGTGTCGCAAACCCCGTTCGTCAACGCCGGCGCGTTCGGCATGGACAAGCCGTTCATCGTCATCAACTCGGGCGCCCTGCGGTTGCTCGACGACGACGAGATGCGGTCGCTGCTCGGACACGAGCTCGGACACATCATGAGCGGTCACGCGCTGTACCGCACGATCCTCATTCTGATTCTCAACGTGAGCTTCGCATCGCTTCCGTTCCTCGCCGGCATCGCGCTGCTCCCCATTCGCATCGCGCTGCTCGAGTGGTACCGGAAGAGCGAGCTGTCGTCGGATCGGGCGGGCCTCGTCGCGAGCCAGGACGCGCCCGCGTCGATGCGTCTGTTCCTCAAGATGGCGGGCGGCGGCGACATGTCGCAGATGGATCTGAACGCCTTCCTCGTGCAGGCCAAGGAATACGAAGAGGCGGGCGGCGCGCTCGACCGCATCTTCCAGATCCTGAACACGCTCGACCGAACGCACCCCTTCAATACGCTCCGGGCCGCCGAGCTGCAGCGCTGGATCGAGGCGGGCCACTACGACCGCATCCTGCGCGGTGAGTACACGCGGCGCGGGCCGGGCGCGAGCGAGCGGCCCCTGGAGCAGGACGTCGACGCGGCGCGCGATCACTACATGAAGGAAGCCCGCGAGGTCGTGCACGACGTCGTGGATACCGCCAAGCGAGCCGCTCAGGCGTTCGCGGACGCACTGAAGAAGAAGTGAGGATTCTGGTCGTCGGCGGGGGCGGCCGCGAGCATGCCCTCTGCTGGGCGCTGCGCCGCGACCTCCCCGACGCCACCCTGCTCGCCGCCCCGGGCAACCCCGGCACCGCGCAGCTCGGCACCAACCTGCCCATTGCGGCGACGGCCGTGGACGATCTCGTCCGCGCCGCTACCGACCAGCGCATCGACCTCGTCGTGGTGGGGCCGGAAGCCCCGCTCGCCGCGGGACTTGTGGACCGGCTGCGCGTGGCGGGCCGCGCGGCGTTCGGACCCACACGGGCCGCGGCGCGGCTCGAGTGGTCCAAGGCCTTCGCGAAGGACGTGATGCGGAAGGCCGACGTGCCGACCGCGGCGAGCCGGGAGTTCGGCAACTTCGCCGACGCGCGCGCCTACATCGCCGGCGCCCACAGCGAGCGGCTCGTCGTCAAGGCCTCGGGGCTCGCCGCCGGCAAGGGCGTCGTGGTGTGCGACACACGGGCCGACGCGGAGCGCGCGGCCCGCGCCATGCTCGAAGGCGACGCGTTCGGAGACGCGGGTCGCGAGATCGTGGTGGAAGAGCTGCTCGAAGGAGAGGAGCTGTCGGTCATGGCGCTCACCGACGGCCAGCAGATCGCCATCCTGCCTCCCGCGCAGGACCACAAACGGCTGCTCGAAGGGGACGCGGGCCCGAACACCGGCGGCATGGGCGCGTATTGCCCGGTGAGTATCACGACTCCGGCCCTGCTCGCGCGCGTGCGCCGCGAGGTGTTCGAGCCGGTCTTGTGGGAAATGCAGGCGCGGGACACGGTGTACCAGGGCGTGCTGTACGCCGGGCTCATGATCGCACCGGACGGCACACCCAAGGTGCTCGAGTTCAACTGCCGCCTGGGCGATCCCGAGGCGCAGGTGATCCTGCCGGTCCTGCCGCGCGGCGCGATGACGGACCTGGCCGCGATCGCGCGCGGTGAGTGGCGTCCCGCCGCTGACGCCATCGCGCCGACCGGAACCGCGGTCACCACGGTGCTCGCCGCGCGCGGCTACCCGGAGAAGCCCGAGCTCGGCGCGGCGATCACCCTTCCCTCGGGCCTCGGGCCCGACGTCCTGGTCTTTCACGCGGGCACGGCGACCGGCGAGGGCGGCGCCCTGCGGGTGGCGGGCGGCCGGGTCCTCGCGGTCACTGCGCTCGGCCGCTCGGTGAAGGAAGCCGCGGAGAAGAGCGCGGCGGCGTGCGCGCGGATCGAATTCGCCGGGAAGACGTTCCGCCGGGACATCGGCTGGCGGGAGATTGCACGTGCCGGAGCTGCCTGAAGTCGAAACGATCGTGCGCGAGCTGGCGCCGCGGCTCGAAGGGCACCGGATTGCCACGGCTAGGCTCGCCAAGACGGACGTGCTGCGCGAGGTGACCAAGCCCCGCCTGCTCCGCACCCTCGAGGGCAACACGGTCCAACACGTGAGCCGCCGCGCCAAGCACGCGATCATCCGCCTGGGCTCGGGCCATCGCCTGGTCGTCCAACCCCGCATGACCGGATCCCTCATTGTCCACGAGCGGAAACCCAAGCGCGGCGAGAAGAAGTACGATGTACTGACCTGCACGCTCGACGACGGCCGGCGATTCGTCTACCGCGACGTGCGCCGGCTCGGCACCGTGTGGCTGCTCGACGAAGACGACTGGCTCGCGTACTCGAATCGCATCGGCCCCGAGCCGCTGGAAGAGACGTTCACACCCTTCGTGTTCGCCGAGCGGCTCCAGGGCACGCGCACGGCGATCAAGAAGGCGATCATGGATCAGCGGCGCGTCGCCGGGATCGGCAACATCTACGCGAATGAGGCATTGTTCGAAGCCCGGCTCGATCCCGCGAAGCCCACCAACGCCCTGTCGCTCGAGGAATTCGCGCGCCTGCACGCTGCGGTCCTCGACGTCCTGGGCCGGGCGGTCAGGGCCTCAGGGACGACCGTGCGCGACTATCGCACCGGCACGGGGGGCCGGGGGAGCTTTCAATTCGAGCTGAAGGTGTATGGGCGCAAGGGTGAGCCCTGCGTGAACTGCGGGACGAAACTCGTGTTGACCCACGAAATCGACCTGCGGGCGACGACCTACTGCCCGCGGTGTCAGGGGTAGTCCGGAGCGGCGCTTACAGCACGCCGGGGCGGCGCTTCGGTACCGGCAACGGCTCCGGGATGTCGATCGGGATCCCGTGACGCTGGAGCGCGGCGTACAGCACCGTCGCCGCCCGGACCGGCAATGAACGCAGATCGATCTGCACTGGTTTGCCCTGCTTGGGTCTGATCCAGAACGTCCTCACCCCCTGCGGCGCGGCGCGGTTCACCACCTGCTCGAAGTAGCCACGCTCGATGTCGCCGAACGCAAAGGCGCGATCCGCCGCAAGCGTCCGGTAGCGAATCCCCTCCGGGGACACCTGAAGCCGCAGGTACAGCAGCTTGACCAAGAGATACAGGGCCGCGCCGCCCGCGACCGCGAGCACGGGCCACGCCCCGCGATTCTCAACGGTCGCGACGACCCCCAAGCCGAAGAAGACCCCGCAGAGCGCGCCCACCATGGCGTAGGCACGACCGGTGGCGCGGAACGTCTCGGTCGCCCCTAGACTACTCACCGTAGCCCCGTGCCATCGCGGTCGCTGCCAGCACCATCAGGACCACCAGCCCCGCTTGCACGAAGCTGATGTTCGCAAATGTGCCGGCGCGGCTCGTATCGGGACGGTCCCCGCCGCGGACCGCGCTCCGCCAACCGATGAGCGCCATCATCGGCGCCATCTCGAGCGTGAAGATCAGGGCGAAGAGCGCCATCTTGGCCCAGAAGAAGTGATTGTGCAGGTAGTAGGCCGCGCCTTTTTCAAGCCCGCCGAAGGCGCGCGCGATCCCCGTGCCGATCCAGAGCAGCGCTGCGATACCCCACCACGCATCGGCGTAGAACACGCGCCGCAGACCGGCCGTGTCGAGCGTACCGCGCAGCGCGCGGCCGCGGCCCCACACCGCGCCGAGTCCGGTGCCGAGGGCCAGGAGGTGCAAGGCGGCGACGAGCCAGCGTACGGTCATCGGATCACCCCAGGGCGCGAGGGTCGCGCACGAGCTTGAAGTAGGAGGCGAGCGACTTGGGCCGATACGTGGGGTCCGCATCCCAACGCTGGCGCACGCTCTCGTGCACCGCTTGCGTCGGGTCGAGGATGGGAGCGGCGTCCGCGTCCGGCCCCGGCGTCGCGACGCCGATCTGCCGGTCGAGCCCGCGCGTGAGCCAGTACAAACCGGTCTTCGAGTTGTGCAGCGTGCCCCGCGCGTCCGGATTCAGCGCATACGCGGCCATGGCGTCCGAGTCCAGCACGAGTCCCGTCGCGCGCGCCTTGCCGAGCATCCAGGTCAGCGTGATGTCGGACAGCCCGCGCTGGGCGTAGCCGCCTCCGACGTCGCTGTGCGCGCCGCAGAACCATGTCTGCTCCACGGTCTGACCGTCCTTGGGCTTGTACGTCCACAGCGTGGGCGCGAACGGCGCGCGGTGCTCGTCCACGGCGAGTGCATGGTAGGCGAATTTCACGCTGCCCGAGAGCTCGGTGTCATGAAATTGGTACTCCCGGCGCGTCAGCCAGCGCAGGCCGCGCAGCGGTATGCCCAGCGCGCCCACCGTGTCCCAGACCCCGATGAAGCGGATCTCGATCCTCCCCGAGCCGGCCATGGAGTGCTGCTGTCGGAACGCCGTCGGCCCGGGGTCATCGGGATGCTCGGCGTTCCGGTACAGCGCCACCGCGGCCGCGTACTCGCGAGCCGATGCGCGCTTGAGGATGCCGCACTTGCGGATCATGCCGGCGAGGCTACGGGCCGTGTAGGCGCCGCGGCTGAAGCCGAACAGGTACAGTTCGTCGCCCAGCTCGTAATTGCCGATCAGGAAGCGGTAGGCGTCGTTGATGTTGTCTTCGAGCCCCTCGCCGAACGCCCCTCCCGTGAAGCGGTCGAGCACGTTGCCGGTACCCACGCCCTGGTCATAGTAGCCGATCTGCACCGTCTGGCCGTCGCGCTTGGCCGTGCGGACCACCGTCATGACGACGTTCGTCGGACTCGGCTGGTCCGCGCGGTTCCACGTGCCGTCGAGACACAACACCAGGCGCTTCATTGAACGTACTCTAGTCCTCGGGGAGCGACAGCGCGAGCGCCCCGGCGATGACGAGGGTCGCCGCGAGCACGATGAGCCCGCTCTCGAAACGGTGGGTGCGCTCCCGCAGGAATCCCATGACCGTCGGCCCCACGAACCCTCCGACGTTGCCGATCGAGTTGACGAGCGCGATTCCCCCGGCCGCGGCCGTGCCCGAGAGAAACGCGGTGGGCAGGCTCCAGAACGGCCCCAGGGTGCTCCAGATGCCGGTCGCCGCGACGCAGAGCGCGAGAAACGCCGCGATCGGATGGTCCTGGACGAGCGCGCCCACCACGAGCGCGGCCGCCGCGACGAACGCCGCGAGCGCCACAGGGCGGCGGCGCTCCCCGGAGCGATCCGAATAGCGCGCCAGGGCAACCATCCCCACCGCGGCCGCGAGATACGGGAGGGCGGCGAGGAGTGAGGCCGCGGCATTGCTCAGACCGGAGAAGGCGCGCACGATCTGGGGCAGCCAGAACGCGATGCCGTAGAAACTGATGATGATGGAGAAGTACAGCACGCACAGCCGCCACACCCGCCCGTGGGTCAAGGCCTGCCACAGGGTGAGGCGGAGCGCCCGCTCCCGCTGCTGCCGCTCCGCGTCGAGCGCCTGCTCGAGCCCGGCGGCCTCGTCCGCGGTGAGCCAGCTGGCGTCCACCGGGCGGTCGGGCAGATAGAACCAGGTTATGACGCCGAGCAGCACGGCGGGAATGCCCTCGACCAGGAAGAGCCACTGCCAGCCCGCGAGCCCGGCGACCCCGTTCAAGCGTAGCAGCGCCGCCGAGACCGGCGCGCCGACCACCCCCGCGAGGGCCGTGGAGGTGAGGAACAGCGCGAAGACACGCGCCCGCTCGCGGGCCGGAATCCAATGGGTGAGATAGAACAGCATCCCCGGCAGGAAACCCGCCTCCGCGACGCCGAGCAGGAAGCGCAGCGTGTAGAGGCCGGACGCCGTGCGGACGAACATCATGCCGCAGGAGATCAGTCCCCACGTCACCATGATGCGGGCGATCCAGCGCCGCGCGCCCACGCGCTGCAGCATGAGGTTGCTCGGCACTTCGAATGTCACATACCCGGCGAAGAACATGCCAGCCGCGAGGCCGTACACCGAGTCGGAGAGCCCGAGGTCGCCCTTCATCTCGAGCGCGGCGAAGGAAATGTTGAAACGGTCGAGATAGTTGACGATGTAGCACAGAAACAGGAAGGGGACGAGCCGCCGGGTGACCCGGCCCGTCACGAGGACCGTCACGACACCACCAGATACTCGCTCTGCACCAAGCCGCTCTCGTAGTGGCGCGTCGAAACATGCTGCAATCGGACGTCGCGCGTGAGCGCGCCGAAGAGTGGAATGCCCGACCCGATCAGGACGGGGACGCGCGTGATGATCAGGCGCTGGATCTGGCCGGCCTCGAGGAAGCGCTGGATCGTGATCCCGCCGTCCACGTACAGATGTTGCGCCCCCCGCTCGGCGAGCCGCGCCACGATGTCGGCCGGTCTCCCGGACAGGTGCTCGACGGCGGCGCCCGGGAGCCGCGGCGGGGCGACCGGCCGGGAGCTGAGTACGACGACCCGCTTGCCCGCGTAGGGCCAGGAGTCGAATCCCAGGACCGTCTCATAGGTGCCGCGGCCGATCACGAGCGTGTCGACGCTCGCCATGAATGCGGAGTAGCCGTGATCCTCAGGCTCGGCCGGGAGGAAGTCCAGCGCGCCGTTCAGCCGGGCGATGTAGCCGTCGACACTCGTGCCGACGAAAACGGATGCCCTAATCCGGGACGCCATCGAAGAAGTCGACCACGCCCGTCTCGAGATGGTACTCCGCGCCCACGATGAGCAGCCCGTCGCGCCGTACCAGCCCTTCCAGCACGTCTGAGCCGTGGCGCAGATGGTCGGCCGAGAGGCGGATGTTGGCGCGGACGGCCTCGGCCATCAGGGCCTGCCGGTCGCGGGCGAGGGGCTGCGACATGAGCGGCTCCACCGAACGCCGGATGCAGCTCACGATGTAGCGCATGTTGGGTGACACATCGGGCGTGGGCTGCAACAGCTGGTCCACGGTGGCGGCGATCGCCCCGCAGTGCGTGTGCCCGAGCACGACGGCCAGCCGCGTACCGAACTTCGCCGCAGCGAATTCCACGCTGCCCACCTGGGAGGGCGCCACGATGTTCCCCGCCACCCGAATGACGAACAGGTCGCCGAACCCCTGCTCGAAGACCAGCTCGGCAGGCACCCGCGAGTCCGAGCAGCCGAGGATGATCGCGAACGGCTGCTGTGACTCGGGCGGCACGAGCTCGAGTGGGCGGCTGGCCGCGGCGGGCTCGCGCAGCCTCGCGACGAACCGCTGGTTCCCCTCCCGCAATCGCGCGAGCGCTTCCGGGCCTGAGATCATAGCGGCGTACGCCCGACGAACCGCGTCACATCCGCTCGTCGGCGGTCGGGCCGTAGATCGACGGCACGGGTATGTCGAGCAACCGGAGGTAGACGCTCAGCTGGCCGCGGTGGTGGATGAGGTGGTTGATGTGGGTCCGCACGACCGGGCCCCGGGGCATGGTCATGAAAACCCGGTCGCCATTCCGGAGCGTCCAGTTGACCGCGAAGTCGGCGTCCTGGCGCGCTGCAAGCGCGGCGCGGGCTTCGCGCACGTTCCGATCGAATTCCGCGAGGAGGCTGAGCGTCGTCTCGAAGCTGTAGCCGGGGTAGGTCGCGAGATCGAGCTCCGTGTGAAGCAACGTCAGCGTGATCCAGCCCGGCATCCGCGCGACGAGCTGCGCCAGATGCCCCAGGGGAAACGACTTCGGGTGCGGCTTCCACGTGCCGTTCGCGCTCGGCACCCGCTCGAGCAGCTTGCGGGTCGTCGCCATCTCGTGGTCGAATTCGGGCAGAAGCGTGCCGGCGACGGTCATAGGGACGAGATCCTCACCCGCGGAGGTAGTACTGCACCGTGCTCACCACGCGAACCGTCTTGAGCACCTCGGTGCCTTCGGTCACGCCGGGCGCCTGGTTCCGCGGCATGATCACAAACAGTCCCTGATTCGCCTGCCGGATGCCGCCGAGGCGGCTGTGAGAATCGTTGGCGAACTGCTCGGCCGCCTGACGCGCGTTGGCCGCCGCTTCGGCGAGCATGCTGGGCTTCAGGTCGTTGAGCTTCGTGAAGAGAAACGTCGGCCCAGACGGGCCGAAACCCGTGCGGCTCGACGACAGCACGACCCCGGCGCTCACCAGCTCACCCACCTGCCCCGTGGCCGCCAGAACGACGTCCACATCGGGCGAGTGCACCATCAGCGTTTGCGTGACCACGTAGCGGGCCTGGGGCTGACGCTCGCCCCCGTACACGTTCGCGTATGCGTCGTTGACATCGAGCCCTTGCAGCTCGGCTTGCGCGCTGTCGATCCCGTGCCGGCGTAGAAACGCATACACCTTGGCCGTGTTGTGGGCGATGAGCGCTTGGGCCGCGACCAGATCGTTCCCGGCAGCGACCAATCGGATCGGCCACAGGGCCAGATCCGCCTTCACGGCACGCTCGGCCACACCCTTGACCTCGACGTACCGGTCCGCCGCCCGCCCCCGCGCGAACCCCGTCCCGATGAGGAAGCCGCCGAGGGCCACCCCGAATCCCACAATTGCCGACGCTACGACCGAACGATCGGTATTCATCGCCTGCGCCCTTTCCTTACAGCGGGACGCGCTCCCAGGTGAACAGCGTAGGGCCGCTCGGGTCGACCGTGACGCGCAGGTACTCGGTGCGCCCATTCGCCCCCTCCACCACCACGCGCGTCACATTCGGGGCGGGCGGAATCGCGCGAAACATTTTGCGGAACCCCGAATCGGGCAGGAAGGGTTGATCGACGCGGTAGCGGTGCGAGTCGCCCTCGAGGAGCAGCACCGGTTTCTTGAACGCCGCGGCGAGCGTGGCGACTTGCCGCACCAGCCCCGTGTAGCCGTGGACCTCGGCCGTCTGGTCCCACATGTCCGCCTGGAACATGAGCACGACACCGGCCGCGTCCTGCGCCGTCGCGGTCGCAAACGCCTCTCCCACCCATGCCATGTTCGCCTGCCCCCGCGCGGCCCGTTCATCGAGTTGGGAAGGGTAGTCCTTGGCGTTGGGCCCCAACGGGTAGCCCCATGGCTCCAGGTCATCATTGCTTCCCGGGACGTTCAGCGTCGCGAACACCACCCGCGATTCCACCCACATCACGTTTTCAACGTACGCCTTGTGCGCCGTGTCGCTCGCCTGCGTGCGGACCGCCATCGTGCGGCGGCCGAGCGTCTGGCCGGGCACGGGAAAGAACTTGGCGCGCACTGCCTGCAAACGCTCGGTGGGTGTGTACAGCCCGTTGTGCTTCAGGTCGGTGTGGCAATCGGCCCACTCGTTGTCACCCGGTGTGTAGACCAGGGGCGCGGCGAAGCTGTCGAACAGGACCCGGATGGAGTCGTTGTACGTGTCGGTGCAGGGAGTATTGGTGCCGATCTTGATGTCGCCCAGGTGCACGACGACGTTCACGCTCGAATCGGCGTTGATGCGCGCGACGAGGCGCGGGAAATCCGCGAACTTCGCGGGCCCATAGGGCGTGTTGCCGATGACGGCGAGCGTATAGCGCCGCTCCGGGCCCGTGTCCGCCGGGGACACGGCGTGGGGCAGGATACCGAAGGAGTCGCGCGTGCCCGCCGCCGCGGCGGCGGACAGCGCGACGTACCCGATCGTGAGAAGACGCGAGGTCGTGGATTTCACCCGCGCAATTCTACCACCTACCGGCCGCCGTCCTCAACTGGGGTCGCGGCCCTCGCCGCCGAGCAAGACGGTATCGGCGTGACGCGTGGAGTGCGTAAGATGTACGCCCGGCCCGGCCGCGACTCCTGGCCCGCTCGACATGACGTGCGCGTCGCCATGCGGGAAGACGATCACGTCGCCGGGGACGAGCTCGACCCCCTCCTCGCCCACCAACCCGCCGAAGCAACGGCCTTTCGTCAGGATGTGATAGGAAATGAGATGCTCGGCGTCCGGCATGATCCGCGGCAACAGCGCGGAACATCGGCCGGCCACGGTGGGTTATCCGGGGGTCGTCGCCCCACCTCCCACACCTGGAGTCGCCGCGTGCAGCACGCGTCCTGGATCGTGACAGCAGCATTCCTGCCACTCGGGGCGCTCGGCGGCTGCTCGGAGTCCACCGCTCCCACACAGGGACAGACGCCGGGGCCGGTGACCGTAGCCGTGGCGTACTGCAATGGGAGCCAACCGGACTGGGTGGCGTTCCAGGACGGCGATGGCGCGTGGACCCGGGCGACGCCGGCCATGATGGGCGACACCATCTCCTTTCAGTATGTGTTTCACGCCAACCGGGGCGGGATCGCCACCGAGACACGCGACGGTGGCGGACTGACCAACCTGCTGGTGCTGTTCGGGGCGCCGGCGGAGATTCCGACGGCCGGCAATACCAAGGCCCTGTTCTGCGGGACCGCCGCCTCGAAGGCCCTGCTCGGCACCGTCGCCGGGCTCGACACCAACGAGGCCGCCGTGATCAGCGCACACGTCGCGCGCGCCACCGCGAGGCCCGACAACACGTTCGCGCTTCAGGCGCTGGGATCCGGGCCCCACGACCTGATCGCCGCGCGGCATACGAGGACGGGCGGGCTGACGGCCGTCACGCGCATCATCCTGCGGCGCGACGTGGACCTGCCGGACAGCGCCACGGTGCCGCTGCTCGATTTCGGCTCGCCTGAGGCGCTCACGCCGGTGACCGCTACGGTGACCGTGAACGGCATCGGCCCGGAAGGCGCCACCAGCGTCGTGCGGGTACTCACGAAGACGAGCGAGGTCCTGCTCTCCCTGCCGCCGAACGCATCCCTCGACGTCGCGCGCCCGTACGCGGCGCTCCCCCTGGCCCAGCTGCGGGGGGACGACGTACAGGAGGTCCTGGCGTCAGCCGTGAATGGCTCCGCCAGTCGGAGCACGGCGTTCTATTTTCGATCCGCCGCCGACCGCATAATCGCACTGCCCGCCGCCCTGGTGCGGCCGACGATCGACACGGTCGTGTCGGCGCCGGTCCTGCGGCTGCGCGCGCGGTTCGTCGCACAAGCGGACTTCGATCGGGCGGCGAGCATCCGGTATCAGCAGGGGACCACGACCATCGTGGGTGTGTCCATGACGGCTGCGTATGCCGCGCTGCTCACGAATGGATACGAGCTGGTGGTGCCTGACCTGTCGGGCGCCGCGGGTTTCGATCCCGCGTGGGCCCTGCACGCCGGCTCACAGGTCATCTGCATTGCGGGCCGGGTCGGCGGCACTCTGGGCCTCGGCGCGAACGCCATCCCGGGCGATGGGTCGATCCGGAGGGACGCGTTCGACACGGATACGATCCCGGGTCCCTGACCCGAACTACCAGAAACTGCCCTGCCTCACCTCACGGGTACACACGACCTGTAGACTGTCCTTCGCGAATAACCGCAGCACCAGGCTGAAGTCGGCCCCCGCTTCCGCGGCCGCCCCCAGGACGGCGGCGAGCGCCTCGAGGTCCTGGGCCAGGTCGGGAGCGTGGGCCAGAGGCCCGGTCATGCCACGGCGCAGCGCCTGCACGGTTTCCAGCCCTGCCGCAGCGCGGTGCCAGCGCACCTCCTGCTCGTAGTGGTCGTACGTGAATCCGTACGCCGAGAGAGGCCTTACTCCCAGAGCCCCGGCGAGGCGTTCGAGTGCATCGATGTTGCGATAGAGACCGCGGCCCCGTCGGAACGCGACCATGGTCGATCCGCCGAGCGTCCCCAGCTCCTTTGTGAAGTACGGCACGATCCGGGGCCTGATCGGAAACGGCCCAATCACCCACTGGACGACCGCCCAGCCGAAGAAGGCGGTGAACAATCCAAAGCCGACCAAACCGAGCGTTGGCGACCCCCGTCCCCGCGTCTCGGCGATGGATGGAACGAGACCCAGGACGGAGACCACGAGGCCGGCCACAAAGATCAGCGGCAGCCACCACGTCATCCGCTTCCGTGCGAGACGGACCTGATGGCGGAGCTGCGTCGAGAGGATATCCAGCACGCCGGAAATGATAGCCCAGGCGCCGCCCTAGTGGGTCACGATGCCCGAGATGGTGATGCTCTGGACGAGAGTCCCGTCGGCGAACGCCGCGCCCTCGTAGAGCCCGTCGATCGGGGTGCCGGTCGCCGTCCCGCCGAGGTAGACGTTGTAGGTTGTGGCGTTCGCCAGGGCGGGTGACGAAAACGCCAGGGATCGAAACGCCTTCGCCGGCGCGAAGTCGAGCACACCCACACCGGCCTGGGACTGGATGTGGATCAGCGTACCCGGCTGGCTGTTCCAGGGAAGCGTCAGGAGCACGGAGTACTGCGTCGAGGACGCGCCGGGCGCTTCGGCCTGCTCCGCGCTCCCGGCCGCGACCAGCAGGCCGCCGTTCATCCGGAACGTGCCATGGTAGTCGATGGCGCCGTTGTCGCCGTTGGTTGGCCCGTTCACGATCACGCAGCCACCGTTCATCACGATGTGGCCATTCGCGTCGAGCCCGTCTCCATCGGCGGCGCTCACGATCCGACCGGCATTGATGCGGAGCGTGTAGTCGCCCGTCGGCACGTCCGGGTCCGCGTCGCCGTTCCCGGCGAGGTTGATCCCGTCGTCGGTCGAGACGACGTGAATCCGCCCGCCGTTGAACGTCATGTCGGCGAGCGTGTTCTCGATCCCCTCATAGCTCTTCGTGACCGAGACGTCACCGGCGTTGATCACAAGCGTGGAGTCGCCGTGGATCCCATCGTCCCCGCTCGCGACGGTCGTGGTCCCGCCGTTGATCACCACGATCCCGCTCGAGTTGAACCCGTCATCGGCCGCATCCACATCGATGGTGCCTCCGTCAACGACTATCGCGACACCGGCGTCGACACCCTTCGAGGAAACGGCGGTGTCGGTGACCGTCGCAGATGAGCCGCCGCCGGCACGGAGCGCGACGGTCCCGCCGGTGATCAGCACATCCGTCTGGGCCTGGATGCCGTCGTCGCCGGAGGTGCCGGTGATCGAGCCGCCGGTGATCAGGACGTACCCGAGGGTGGCGTCCACGTCTTCGTCCGACTTCAAGGCATCGCCTCCCGCGGTCACGTCAATCGTTCCCGCCCGCACCACGAGGTAGTCCTTCCCGCGGATCCCGTCATCCACCGCGTTCACGGTGATGTGACCGCCGTCGATCACGAGGCCGTCCTTGCTCGTGATGCCGTCGGCATAGCGGCCCGTGACGACCAGGACTCCCTCCCCGTGGATCGAGAGATTGGTCTTGCTGAAAACGGCGGCGTTCTGGTCGACCCCGGCCGGGTAGGTGGTGCCGTCGGTGACCCGGTTGACGGTGCCGCCGGCAAGCTCGATCACCGCCTTGGAGGCCTTCGACACGAAGATCGCGGCGTCGCCCGACTTGGTGATGGTCATGCCGTTCAGCACCAGACGTACGAGGGCGCCCTTGGCGTTCACGACGATCTGGCCGTCGTTCAGGGTGCCGCTGATGCTGTAGGTGCCGCCCGCGGTGATGGTCAGGGTGCTGCCGCTCGCCGTGGCACCAGCGCCACCGATCGTGATCGCGCTCCCGGCGAACGCGATCGGGACGACGTCAGCGCTGTTCCAGGCGTAGTCCGCCGGGTCTTCGTGATCCGCGCCGTTCAGCGCAAGCGCGTCGCTGACGGTGAACGGGTCCTGATTCACCCCTTCCTCGTGGCACGCCACGCTCGCGGTGGAGAACGGTCCCACCAGGGGGCCCGTGGATTCGGGGGTCGCATCGCCGCAACCCGCTCCCGCAGCCCACACCGCGACAACCAGTGAAACCAGCACCACGATGGCATTCCTGCTCACGGCACCCGTCCGACAGGGTCAAGAGAATTCTGCCCTGAGACCGATTAGGGCTTCGTGAGGCGCCGGTGAGGACGATCTCATGGTCGCAGGTTGCCGCCGCACCATGGTCGCGAGCCCATATCGAGACGCTTGCTACCGGCGGCCGAACCATGGCACGTCGAACCAGAAATCCCAGACTCCCTGCGCCGGGCGCTGGGAAACGTAGGTCGCAGCATAAACCGCGTTCCCGGGCGGGGCGCCGGTCACCACGAACTGTTGCCACCCCGTCGCCAGGAGGTAGCGGCCTTCGACGTACGCCAACCGGTTGTTGAGACTGTCGCGCCAGCTGATGCCGATCACCATCGCCTTCCCGACGACGGTGGGGGTACCATACACCCAGGCCGAGAAGCAGTAGGTCAGTCCGGTCGTGATGGGAAACAGCTCGTACGGAAAGGTGGGCCCGAGGCGCCGCATGGGCCGCACGCCGCTCCACTCCAGGTCGGTGGTGGTCACCCTTACGGACCATGCGCCGTGCATCGCATGCGCGTTGTCGCGGGCAAGGATGGCCGGCGCGCCGTTCACGGGCTCGACGCCTGCGAGATCCACCTCGTAGTCGTTGTTTTCGATCATGTTCGCGGGCGAGTCCGTGCCCGGGGTCGGCGCGGTGGGACCTCCGCAACCGGCACCGGCGGCGATCAGGGCGGCAACCGCCACGGGCAAGAATTCGCTACCTCTCGCCATGATAGGCTCGGTACTCAAGACTCATACCACACTGGCCAGGTGCGGATGAGGTGGGCGTGAGGCGCCCGTGAGCACGATCTCATGTGCGGGGCTGCCACACGCTCCCTCCGCCAGGTTTAGTATTCCCAGGCACGAGCGTGCGCTATGCCGCCCTCAAGCCCCATGATCCCAAGTCCGACCGAGCCGGCCGAACAGCTCGCCACAGCCCTCGCCGATCGCTACGTGATCGAGCGGCAGGTCGCCACGGGCGGTATGGCGACGGTGTACCTCGCCCGCGACGTCCGCCACGACCGGCAGGTCGCGCTCAAGGTCCTGCGCCCCGACGTTGGCAACGTGCTCGGTGCCGAGCGGTTTCAGGCCGAGATCAGGGTAACCGCCAACCTGCGGCATCCGAACATCGTGCCTTTGTTCGACAGCGGGGTGGCCGCGGGACGGCTGTTCTACGTCATGCCGTTCATCGAAGGGGAATCCCTGCGGGAACGCCTGACCCGGAATCACCAGCTGCCGATCGAAGAAGCGCTGCGGATCACGCGCGAGGTCGCGGACGCCCTGGCCTACGCGCACCGCTTTGGCGTGGTCCACCGCGACGTGAAGCCCGCCAATATCCTGCTCGCGGGGGGCCACGCGCTCGTCGCCGACTTCGGGATCGCCCGCGCCCTGAGCGTCGCCCAGGGACAGGAGATCACCGAGTCGGGGGTGGCGGTCGGCACGCCCGCCTACATGAGCCCCGAGCAAGCCTCGGCCGACCGGGAGGTCGATGGGCGGAGCGATCAATACAGCCTGGCGTGCGTTCTGTACGAGATGCTGGCCGGCGAGCCGCCCTACAAGGGGCCGACGGCGCAGGCCACCATGGCGCGGCGTCTCACCGATCCGATGCCCTCGTTGCGCGCGGCGCGCGACACGGTCCCCGAGGTCGTGGAAAGCGCCGTGCGGCGCGCGCTGGCACGGGCGCCCGCCGACCGGTTCGACACCACGACGGGATTCTCGCAGGCGCTCGCCAGGCCGGCGAGCGAACCGGCGAGTACTCGTTCGGTGGCGGTCCTGCCGTTCTTGAACATGAGCGCCGATCCGGAGAACGAGTACTTCACGGACGGGATCACCGAAGACGTGATCGCGCAGCTGTCGAAGATCCGCGCGCTGAAAGTGGTGTCGCGCGGGTCCGTGATGCAGTTCAAGCGGCGCGAGCAGGGGCTGCGCGAGATCGCGAACCGGCTGCGGGTGGCCACGCTGCTCGATGGCAGCGTGCGGCGCGCGGGCGATCGCGTCCGGATCGTGGCGCAGCTCGTGGACGCGGCGACCGACGAGCATCTCTGGTCCGAGACCTACGATCGCCAGCTGACTGACATCTTTGCGATTCAGGCCGAGGTGGCGCTGCAGATCGCGGCGGCGCTCCAGGCCACGCTGTCTCCGGCCGAGCGGGCCCGCGTCGGCCGGGAGCCGACGCGGGACGTGCATGCCTACCAACTCTATCTCCAGGGCCGGCACCGGTTCATCACGTACACCGACGAGGGGATGCGCCAGGCGATCGACTATTTCGAGCGCGCCATCGCGCGCGATCCGAACTTCCCTCCGGCCTACGCCGGCATCGCCAATGCCTACACCGAGCTGGGCGAGATCGGCCTGATGTCGCCCAGTGAGGCATATCCGCGGGCGACGGCGGCCGCCGCCAAGGCGCTCGCGCTCGACCCCGATCTGGGCGAGGCGCACTGCACGGCGGCGTTCTGCAAGATGGTATACGAGTTCGACTGGCCGGGCGCCGAATCCGGGTTCCAGCGCGCCTTGGAGCTCGCGCCGAGCAACGCGGACGCGCACGACCTGTACGGACGCCTGTGCTCCGCGCTGGGGCGGTACGACGAAGCGATCGTCCTCCAGCAGCGGGCGAAGGACCTCGATCCCGTCGCGCATCGCGTGGACATTGCCACGGCGTACCTGCGCGCGGGACGGCTCGACGAGGCGTTCGACGCGGCCACCCAGGCGCTCGAGCTGTCACCCGAGTACTCTCGCGCGCACGCGACCTACGGCTGGGTGTGCCTCCGTAAGGGCCGGTTGGCGGATGGGATCAAGGCCATCGAGAGGGCGGCGGAGCTTGCCCCCGAAGAGACGTTATGGCTGGCGCAGCTTGGCCAGGCGTATGGCGAGGTCGGGAAAGTGGAGGAGGCGCGGAAGGTCCTGGCGCAGCTGCTCGAGCGCGCGCGAACCGGCTACGTCGCGCCCTACCATCTGGCCTTCGTCTACACTGGCCTGAAGGAGTGGGACCGGGCGATGGATTGCCTGGAGGAAGCGTACGCGCAGAAGGCGGGGTCGGTGTACGGTATCAAAGGGTCGTTCCTGTTCGTGCCCCTGAGGACGCACCCTCGATTTCAGGCGCTGCTGCGGCGGATGAATCTGGCGTAAGCCGCGCGACTGTTCCCTATCATCGGTCAGCGATGCCGCCAAGAAGCCCCATGTAGGCGACGCCGATGGTAATGCCGCGATTCTTCCCCTCGTGGAAGCCAAATTCGCGAAGGCCCTGCATTGCCCGCAGGTCGAGCACGAGATGCGCCTTGCCAAGGGGTAGGAAGACCCCACCCCCGGCCAGCACTCCATAGTCGACGTCGTGACCCTCATGACGACAATCGGCCGTCGCGTCCGGGCCATTTAGTGTACAGGCAGTTTGGAAGCCGACCTGTGCCCCTGCCATCACGAACACGCGAGTACGCCTGTCATCCGGAAACCGGTAGCCAAATAGCAGCGGCACCTCGAGGAATTGCTCGTCGCGGGTACCCGTGTTGGACCGTCCGCCCCGCCCCGTGTAGAAGGCGCCGGTCCGGATGAGCACCTTCTCACGTACGACGTCCAACTGGACGCCGCCGCTCAGCTTCAGGGTCGAGGAGTAGAAAGGTTCACCGGAGACGTCCGCGATCACGACTCCGAACGAGGGGCCGGCATATGTCCCCTGCCCGTTGTCTCGGGCCGTGCTGTCACCTGGCGTTTGCGCGCCGAGCGGGCTCGCGAGAACGGCGAACGCGAGACACAGGGGCCAGGCGGCCCCGCATGCGTACGTGTTCATGGGTCACTCCCTGTGACCGAGCGCGAACATGTACCCGGCCCCGATGGTGACGCCGCGGTTCTTGGACCCGGAGCCCGCTTCGACATCGCGCAGGCCCTGCATGAGGCGGAAGTCGAATAGCAGATTCGCCCGGCCGAGGGCGATAGAAATGCCACCGCCCGCCAGTACGGCCAAGTCGAACGTCTCACCATCGTCGCAGTTCAGATTCACGTTCATGCCAAAGGCTTGGCCCTCGTACTTGCAGCTGGCCTGGATGCCGAGTTGTGGGCCGCCCATCACGAACACGCGCGTCCCTACTGCATCCGGAAGGCGATAGCCAACCAGCAACGGGAACTCCACGTAGCGTGCAACGACATCGACATCAATGCTGCTGGCGGACGTTGCGCCTCCCCGGCCCGCATAGAACACTCCGGAACGGAGAAAGGCCCCGCTCTCAAAAACCCTATCCCACTGCACGCCGGTACTAAAATCAAGCCGCGAATGGTGCGTCACATAGAGGTTAGAGAGTCCGGACAATTCTGCGGACACGCCCCCGACGAAGGGCCCGATGTAGATCCCCGGCCGGTCGCGGCCGACGGCTCTGGTGCTATCCGCAGGCGTTTGCGCGGTGAGCGAGCTCGCGAGTAGCACGATCGAACGAATCAGGATCATGTGACCTCCTTTGGTGGACGGATCTTGGAAGGCTTCGTAGGCGAGCTGCGAGAACGAAGAAGGCGAGACCGCCTGGGACGACAGCCTGGCGGGACATCATACATCAACGTGGTGCGACGGACGCGCCGCTCGCAACTGCTGCGGCGACGCAACAACGGCCTACGTCAGCCTTTCAGGCCAAACCACCTCGCTCGCCGGCTCGCGCCGAACTGCTCCTTGTCGGCGCGGAGCGCCGTCGAGGCGCCGTGAAAAGCGCCCGTGGGCTTGGGCCCGGAAAAGAAATCCACGTCCACCCGTCCCACCCTACCAGCGCCGAACTCGACGTAGCATGAGCCGGCGCCCGGGTACGGCACCGGCTTCCCCTGTCCACTGAGGGCGGCGATCAGGGACGTCGCGACCGACTTTGCCATTCCCTCGGCGAACATTCCCGCCTTGGGAGTCCCCGGATTGGCCACGTCGCCGATCGCGTACACGCCGGGATGCCGCGTCTCGAGCGTTCGCGGATTCACGGGAATCCACCCTTGCTCGGTGAGGCCGCTGGCCGTCACCACGGCTGGCGCGATGTGCTTAGGGATCCCGAGGAACAGATCGTAGGGCAGCTCCGTGCCGTCGTCCAGAACGGCGACGCGCGCTCCCGCGGGCAGCGCACGCACCTTCCGGTTCGGCACGAACGTGATGTTGCGCTCGGCGAAGGCCGCGACCAGCGCCTTGGACGTATCGGGCGAGGGCGGGATCGGGGATCCGAACGGAATAACCAGAGTGATCTCGCTCCGGTCGCGCAGGCCTCGCTTTTCGAGATGGTCGTGCAGCAGCAGCGCGGCCTCGCTTGGCGCGGGCGGGCACTTGAAGGGAGCGTCGCAGACTCCCACGATCGCCTTGCCGCCCTTGAAGGTGGGCAAGACCGTGCGCGCGCGCTCCGCCCCTGCGACCGAATAGAACTCGTACCCACGCTCGGCGAGGCCCGGCGTGGCGGCCACGTCGTAATCGGCACCGAGCGCGATCACGAGGTAGTCGGCCTCGAATACGTCGTTATCGGTCGTCACGCGCTTCGCGGCAGGATCAATGGCCGTGATGGTCCGCCGCACCACGCGGAGTCCGGGCTTCGCAATCGACTTGTACGGCACGCGGACGGCGGCCGCCTCGGCCATCCCGAACATCACGTCGAGCTTCGAGAAGCCGAACACGAAGTGGTCGCTCTGCTCGATCAGCGTCGTCTCGATCGTGTCGCCGAGGGCCTCGGAGAGGCTGCTGGCCAGCTCCAGTCCGCCGAATCCCGCACCGAGAATCAGCACGCGTTTCTTCATTGGCTCCCTTGCCTAGCGCACCGGAGGCTGTACGCCCAACATGGACTCGAGATGGTGCCCGCGCAGAAACTGCTCAACATTCGTGGCGTCCGGCACGGAGTCCTCCGCGAGCAGCGCCAGGAAGTCCCGAATGACCTGGGCCGCGGGGATCTCGGAGTACGTGTGCAGGAATCGCTCGTAGCTCGCGCGCACCTCCGGCCGCAGTGTTCCGGAGTCCGAGAGCGTCCTCGTATTGTCCATCCCGGTGAGGTAGGTCGCGAGGTACGTGTCCCGCCAGGCCTCGGGCGCGGCTCGCCACGAAAACGTCGGATACGCCTGAAGGAACCGCTCCCACACCGCAATGCGGTCGCTCAGCGAGTCCCAGGAAATCATCAGGCCCGCGTCCTCGGAGAACCGGGTGTCCTGCTCCGTGTCGCGAATTTTCAGGTACTCGCGCATCGCCGGCGTCAGGAGCGGCCCAAACACGGCAAGCAGGTGACCCACGTCTTCGTCGACGTAGCTCTGCCCTTCCGACTGGGTCACGTCGAAGCCGTGGCGGCGTAGCATCGCAAGCAGGGAATCCTCCCCGCCCGGAGTAGCTCCGACCGCGCCCCCGACACTGACTTCCCCCAGCTGCGAGCTGAGAGTGTCCGCCAAGGCCAGGTAGGTCTCGCGGAACTTCACGAACGACGAGTCCGCGGCCGGCGTGGAGGCGTGCAAGCGGAGCTGGGCCCGGGTGCTGTCGACCTGCTCATCAAAGGCAGCCAGGCGGCTGGCGATCGAGTCGAGCGAGGGCTGGGCTGGCGGCGCCGCTACCGCGGGCAACGACGGCACGTCAGCGGTACCGGGATTCCCCGCATTTCTAGCCGACTCCCGGGTGCATGCGGCAACGATGCTGAGGGCGAGAACCGTGGCCCGCATGTGAAGTGCTAGCGACGCGGGTACACGAGGTCGTCCCAAAGAAACATGCCGGCCGCCACGACGGCCACCGCGTCCCGGCGTTCGGTCGTCAGGCCGGTATCGAACATGACGACGCCGTCATCGAACAGCTCGACGGCCGCAACCGCCTGGCCCTGCAACAGGACGTGAAACCCTGCGGGGCGATCGCCCGAGGTGACGTCTCCGTTCTGCAGGTTGTTCGTTCCCATGACATCGAGGCGCACGCGCCCTCGCCTGAGCTCGCCGCGGGGCATCGCGCCCTTGGCGGTGCGCATTTCGAGACGCCACACCTGACTCGTGTCGCCGTTCTCCGGCGTGACCTTGCAGCGGAGGTCGCTCGCCTCGGGCGGGGTGTCTTTCTTCATGACCGTGACCGGGGCGCAGTCGCCGCGCCACACGCCACGGCCCTTGATGGTCACCCGGAACGCCAGCGTCTCCGACCCCGGCCCAGTGGGCTGTTGCTCCCACTTCGACTCGGTGCGCTCGGCCGAGTACTCGGCAAACTGGACCGGTTTCCCCGGCTTCCAGTCGGGACGGCCCTTGACCGGGATGCGGGCGGCGCGCGCGAGCTCGGGCGGCACGTAGAGGGACTGGGCGGACAACGCGGCCCAGGCGAGGAGCTGGAGTGCACCGCAGGTGGCGAGCAGCCGCAGCCTGGCTTTCATGGTGAGGCCTCCGACGCCGATCATGGCGCCTTCTTGGCCGCTGGATGCGTCGTGATCACGATCCCACGGACCTGCTCGGATCGCGCTGCGGCCTGCGGACGCGCGACATGAGTCGTGTTGAGCAGCACCTGCTGCTCGGTCGAGAAGGAAATGCCGAACTTGATGCCGTACGTGTCGCGGGACGCTTCCCAGACATCGGCGCGAATGGCCTGCGGTTCTTTGGCGCTGCCTGCGCGAAACCGTTTCGGTGCGGCATTCAAGTGGAACTCGAGCATGCGTTGCTGCGGGTCCGGCTTGATATCGCCGCGCCGCTGCTTACAGATGGGGAAGGTCGAGCTGTAGAGCGGCTGGCCGTCGAGCGTCACCTCGAAGACAAGGGAGTCCCTGCCGGCGCACGCCCCATACCAGTGCCACACGACATCGTTCGGCGACGGCCGCGCGCTCTCGTCCTGCGCGGCAACCGGTGTTGCCGCTGCGCTCGCGAGGACGCACGCCACGGCCCACCCGCGGCGCGTCATGTCAACATCGCGTCGTTCCAGTCACGGATCGCGTACGACTTCACCAATCCCTCCAGGGCAAACGGATCCTGTCTGGCAAACTCTTCGGCCGCTGCGCGGGTCCTGAAGATGGCCATGTTGCCCCGATCGGCAAAGGGACCAATGCCGATCACGTCCCCCCTCGCCACAAACCTGTCGACCACCAGCTTGTGCCGAGGATACACCGCCATGATCTGCTCCATAGTGGCGCCGGACGGCTCGCCGATGACAACAGCCTTCATGGTCCTTTCCTCCTAAGGCACTGGTTTGGCGAGAGCCCGAGCGCGACGGCGGCGCCCATTTTCTTCACGGTCTTGATGTCAAAGCCTTCGAGGTCGCGCCGTCATGGGTCACTGCCATCATTGACGACTTCGAAGTGCAGAAGCAGTCCGGAGTGCGCCTGTGCGCATTCCGCCGCGAAGCGTTGCAAATAGCTGTAATGCTCCAGGGTTTGCCCGAGGGGATCGAAGTCCTCCTCCCAGGCAACCCAGGTACCCGGGTAGATCGCGGCTGCGTCCAGCGCTGCCGCATCATAGTGGTCAACGAGCGCCTCAGGCTCGATGCCCTCGAGTGCCCGCGCGAGCTCGGTGACAGCGGCCGGCGACAGGACACGGGAGTCGGGGACCGCCGGTGTCATCGCCGCAATCGTCGTGCCCAAGCTCAACCAATTCGCGGCGACCGAATCTGGCCGATGTTGGGCCAACAGATACTGAATGCCATGCCAGTAGCGGTAGACGCCGGTGTAGCGCTTGGCGGCCTGGAGGAATGCCGGCAGGGATGCCGGAGTCGTCTCAAGGCGTTCCTGCTCAGCGAGTGGTATTTGGATTAGCCGGCACACGGTCGGCATGAAAGCCCTCGGATTGGAAAGGTGCTGCCTCACGGCTCGCGCGTGAGTGCAATTCTACCTTCGAGACCACGCGCCGCCAAACGGAGCGCGCTCGGCCTGCCCTTGCATGCCGCCAGTCCGTGTGTTATATACTGAACCGTATGGTTCAGTATACGCGGGCCCGCCTCGATGCCTCGTTCGCCGCGCTCTCGGACCCCACCCGACGCGGCGTTCTGGAGCAGCTCGGACGTTCCGACGCTTCGATCACGGACCTTGCCGAGAAGTTCGACATGACCCTCACGGGCATGAAGAAGCACGTCGGCGTCTTGGAGCAGGCCGGGCTCGTCACCACGCAGAAGGTCGGGCGCGTGCGGACCTGCAAGCTCGGCATGCGCCGATTGGAGGAAGAGACGGCGTGGCTCGAGCGGTACCGCCGGCGCTGGGACGAACGCTTCGACGAGTTGGACAAGGTTGTCGAGGAACTGACACGAAAGGAGAAGAGCGATGAAGGCAAGAATCGAAAGTGAGCCCGGGCCCGTGAAGAACCGCACCACGGTGGAACGGAGGTCGGACCGCGAGGTGGTTGTCACGCGGACCATCAACGGCCCGGCGCGCATCGTGTTCGAGGCATTTACCAAGGCCGAGCTGCTCAGGCGTTGGTGGGTGCCCAAGTCGATGGGAATGACCCTGCTGTCCTGCGAGGTGGATGCTCGTGTCGGAGGCAAGTACCGATTGGTATTCGACCACGGTGGCCCCGAGCCTGCCGCGTTTTTCGGCACGTATGTCGAAGTGAAGCCGTATTCGCGCCTCGCGTGGACCAATGAGGAAGGTGGCGAGGGCGGGCCTGTCACCACGGTGACCTTCGAGGCAAAGGGCGGCAAGACGCTGGTGGTCCTGCGCGAGAGCTATCCGTCGAAGGAAGCGCTCGACGCTGCCGGCACCGGCGCAGCCGATGCCATGGTCGAGACGTTCGATCAGCTGGACGCGCTTCTCGTCGCCCTGGGTGAGAGCTCGGGACAGTAACAGAGACGTGGATCTCGCGGTCGGTCGTCCGATAGTCCCGGCTCACCCTGGCCGGGGCTATCGGGCGACTCGCGCGCCCGGCGGCTCCGTGCGCTTGTGAGGCTGCGGCTCAGGTGGAGCGCCAGACGTAGCGGATCAGCCCCGTCGCGACAGCCACGGTCAGGGCCACGAACACCACTCCAGGCACCCACCCCCACTGGCCGCCCACGTCCCCGACACCAAACATCGTGATCAGACCGACGGTGGTGATGACCAAGACTGCAGCGACGAGAAACGGAAACCGTGCCCAACGGCGGCCCCGCCAAAGCCCATACGCAGCGGCGAGGCCGCTCACGGCGGACAGGAGTTCCACCCAGGCGAACGACATACTGCCGTAGCGATGTTGTTTCGCCGCGGCGAGCCATTGGGGGAAGAGCCGCACCGCGCCCGCGAAGGATTCGAGGCCGAAGATGGCGCAAAGGATGGCGAGCCAGGTGATCCCCGGGGGGCGGATCGGTGGCACGGCCCGGTCTGTCATTGCACGTCCTTGAAGGTCAGCCGCAGGCTAACGGCCTGCGCGTAAGCTGCGGGCGACTGGCGCGCCGCGCGCCCTGCTGTTGAACGTGACTTCGTGCCCACCAGAACACACACGCGCCGCTTCCTTCAAAACGATAGCGCCCGGCCGCTCCCTGCGATTGTTAGACAGCGGCATCATTTCCGCGTGCCGGTTGAGAAGTCGACGAGACCCCCAGCCTTCTGGATATCCACCAGCGTGCCATTCGCTGCGCTGGGCCAATGATAGATGTCGATCGCCGCGCTCAAACCACTATTGAGACTTAGCTTCTCGTAGTGACCGGGCTGATCCCGCGCATAGAGCTGCCATACTCGCCGACTTTCGTCCTGGAAGATCAGGACGTCATCCTTGTTGAAGTGGGGCTCACCGCCAGAATGAGAATCAAATCGAATTGTAGACACCCGGAAGATCGGAGTGCCAGGAGCCGGAGTGATACCCCCAATGGACGGTGGGTGCTGAGTCGTTCCCGATGCCATCAGAACCGCCGTCCGATATCTGTCGGCCTGGGGGAATCCGGCGATCCGACTGAGAGCGGACGGAAGGCGGGCCGGATCGTCATATCGTAGATAGTGGCCGGGCTGAACGATTGCGCTGAGGTCACGGAACGAAGTGGAGGGATACTGAGTTGGTCGATTCGGCACGAATTGCCGCTGTCTAACGGTCTGCGCATGAGCCGCGGGCGACTCGCGCGCCGCGCGCCCCACTGGTGAACGTGACTCCATACCCACCACGGCACAAACGCCCCGCTTCCTTCAAAACGATAGCGCCCGGCGGCTCCATGCGCTTGTTAGGCCTCGCGGATTCATATAGTAAGTGCAACACCGCCCCACAAAGAAAAAGGTGACCTGGGCACCACCGGTAGTCTTCTGTCTCGACCAAGAGAAGGAAGCCTACCATGAGGTATCAGCAGATCACCTT